>Ga0308159_1001877_pt1 | contig 27018 bp, 26 predicted proteins | sample PhyCR1_FD_201040 | JGI IMG/M metagenome (GOLD analysis project Ga0308159, IMG submission 201040) | Phyllosphere microbial communities from UC Gill Tract Community Farm, Albany, California, United States - DLSLC.R1 | ecosystem: Host-associated > Plants > Phyllosphere > Unclassified | place: USA...
TCCCGTCTGTCAGGTGCGTCCGGACAGGACGCCGGGTCGCTACGCGCGACCGCGGATCGTCCGGAGCAGCCAGCCGATGATCCCGAGCAGGATGAGCACGATGCCCACCCAGAGCAGGAGCTTCAGCGCACCGACGAAGATGCCGCTGAAGAGCAGGACGAGGCCGACGATGATCGCGATGATCAGCAGTGCGGGCATGAGGGTCTCCTATCCCTGGAACGAGACCGAGCAGATGCCCGGACCGTCAGGGACGCTACTCCTCGGCGTGCCGATGCGTTCGCTCAGCCGTCGGGGCCGCGTTCGCTCAGCCGACGAGGTTCTGCACGAACACGTGCGGGGTGAAGCCCGTGAGGTCGTTGATGCCCTCGCCCTGCCCGATGAGCTTGATCGGGATGCCGGTCTTCTCCTGCACGCTCAGCACGAAGCCGGCCTTGGCCGAACCGTCGAGCTTCGTGATGACGAGGCCGGTCACGCCGGCGCCCTCGATGAAGGCCTGGGCCTGGGCGAGTCCGTTCTGGCCGGTCGTCGCGTCGAGGACGAGCAGGACCTCGCTGATCTCGGTCTGCTTCTCGACCACGCGCTTGATCTTGGTGAGCTCGTCCATCAGGCCGGCCTTGGTGTGCAGGCGCCCGGCGGTGTCGATGACGACGATCTCGGTCTGGTCGCGGATCGCCTTCTCGACGGTCTGGTACGCCACCGACGCGGGGTCCTGCCCGGGCTGCGACGGACGGACGACGTCGACACCGGCGCGCTGGGCCCAGGTGGCGACCTGCTCGACCGCCGCGGCGCGGAACGTGTCCGCCGCCCCGACGAGCACCGTGCGGTCGTACGTCTTCAGGAACTTGGCGAACTTGCCGATCGTCGTGGTCTTGCCGACGCCGTTCACCCCGACGACGAGCACCACGGCGGGCCGCGCGCTGAGCTTCAGGGTGGTGTCGAGCTTCGAGAGCCGTTCCTCGAGGACCTCGCGGAGCATGCGCTGCAGGTCGGCGGGGTCGGTCGTGCCGTACCGGTCGACGCGGGCGTGCAGGTCCTCGATGATCTCCTCGGAGATGTCGGGCCCGAAGTCGGCGCCGATGAGGGCGGTCTCGAGGTCCTCCCACGTGGTCTCGTCGATCGTCTTGCGCTGGAAGAGGCCGCGCAGCCGTGAGGACAGTGACCAAGAACTCGCCATGCTCCCAGCTTAGAGCGCGGCACATGTCCGCTGTGCCCGGTATGCTCGGGATCACGAAGGGGAGTATTCCCTCTCGGTGACCCCGTCAGTACGGTCCGGAACGATCCGGACCCGGGGCGCCGGTCGTGCGGCACCGGTTCCGGTGCGGGACGACGGAAGAGACCTTCAGGCCTCGGCGTACCCGCACAGCAGCGGCGCGCCCTACCTGAAGGAAACCGTGGACGTCCCACTCTTCGTCTGGCTCATCACGATCGCCGGCATCCTCGCGCTTCTGGTGTTCGACTTCTACTCGCACGTCCGCACGCCGCACGTGCCCCACATCCGCGAATCCGCGTTCTGGTCGGCCTTCTACATCGGGCTGGCGATCCTGTTCGGCATCGGGATCCTGGTGTTCGGCGGCGGACAGGCCGGTGGCGAGTACTTCGCCGGCTGGCTGACCGAGAAGGCGTTGTCGGTCGACAACCTCTTCGTCTTCCTCATCATCATGTCGAGCTTCGCCGTGCCGAAGGAGTTCCAGCAGAAGGTCCTGCTGGTCGGCGTCGCGATCGCGCTCGTCGCCCGCGGCGTCTTCATCGCCCTCGGCGTCACGATCATCGAGAACTTCTCGTGGGTCTTCTACCTGTTCGGTGCGCTGCTGTTCTGGCTCGCCTGGTCGCAGGCCCGCAGCGGCAACGACCACGGCAGCGAGGGTGAATCCCGGCTCATCCGGATCCTCAAGCGCATCATCCCGACCTCGGACCACTACGACGGCGACCGCCTGACCACCCGCGTCGACGGCAAGCGGCTGTTCACCCCGATGCTGCTCGTCATGGTCGCCATCGGCCTGACCGACGTGCTGTTCGCGCTCGACTCGATCCCCGCGATCTTCGGGCTGACGCAGGACGCCTTCATCGTGTTCACGGCGAACGCGTTCTCGCTGCTCGGTCTCCGGCAGCTGTACTTCCTGATCGCCGGGCTGCTCGAGCGCCTCATCTACCTGGGTCAGGGCCTGGCCGTCATCCTCGCGTTCATCGGTGTGAAGCTCGTCTTCCACGCCATGCACGTCAACGAGCTGCCCTTCATCAACGGTGGCGAGCACATCGAGTGGGCGCCGGAGATCCCGATCTGGTTCTCGCTGGGCTTCATCGCGCTGACGATCGCCGTCGCCACGACCGCGTCGCTGGTGGTCTCGAAGCGCCGCCAGGAGCGCGGGCTCACCCCGACCGGCCAGCCGAAGGAGTCGGTCGAGGCCGACGCGAAGTAGTCGTCACCACCTGACGGACCGGAGGCGGGGTGCCAGCTGGCACCGCGCCTCCCGTCTGTCCGGAGCGTCGCCCGGAGCGTCAGACGGCCTGGCGACCAGGGGCCGCGTCGAGCAGGTGGGCCAGGTGCTCGGGAACCGAGCCGCCGCGGGCCACCGTCGCCCGTGCCCACAGCCGGCCCGCCCGGTACGACGACCGGACCAGCGGTCCGGCGAGCACCCCGGCGAAGCCCATCTGCTCGGCGACCTGGCGGAGCTCGACGAACTCCTCCGGCTTGACCCAGCGCGCGACCGGCAGGTGCCGGGGCGACGGGCGGAGGTACTGCGTCAGCGTGATGATGTCCGTGCCCGCGTCGTAGAGGCGCTGCAGGGCGTCCTCGATCTCGATGCGCTCCTCGCCCATGCCGAGGATCAGGTTCGACTTCGTGACGAGTCCGGCGTCGCGGCCCTGGGTGATGACGTCCAGCGAGCGTTCGAACGTGAACGCCGGCCGGATCCGCTTGAAGATCCGCGGGACGGTCTCGACGTTGTGAGCGAAGACCTCGGGGCGGGCGTCGAACACCGGGCCCAGCTGGTCCGGTCGTCCGTTGAAGTCCGGCACCAGGATCTCGACGCCGGTGCCGGGGGAGTGCTCGTGGATCGCCCGGATGGTCTCGGCGTAGAGCCAGGAGCCGCCGTCGGGCAGGTCGTCGCGGGCGACGCCGGTCACGGTCGCGTACCGCAGGCCCATCTCCGCCACGGAGTCCGCGACCCGGCGGGGCTCGTCGCGGTCGAGCGGTTCCGGCTTGCCGGTGTCGATCTGGCAGAAGTCGCAGCGACGGGTGCACTGCGAGCCGCCGATCAGGAAGGTGGCCTCGCGGTCCTCCCAGCACTCGAAGATGTTCGGGCACCCGGCCTCCTGGCAGACGGTGTGCAGCTGCTTGTCGCGCACCAGGCTCGACAGCTCGCGGAACTCCGGCCCCTGCGTGGCACGGGTCTTGATCCACGCGGGCTTCGTCTCGATCGGGGTCTCGGCGTTCCGGGCCTCGACCCGGAGCATGCGGCGGCCTTCGGGGGCGAGGGTCATACGAGGGTCTCCTGTCGGGCGGGCGCGGTGCTGGTGCTCGTGCTCGTGCTCGTGCTCGTGATGGTGCTGGTGCTGGGGGCAGTCGTGCTGATCCGGCTGCCGTTGTGCATCCCGTCGACGGCCTGTTGGACGCGCTCTGCGACGAGGGGCGCGAGGTCCTCGACGGTCACGTGGCCTCGCCCGACGTGCGCCGCCGCGGCACTCAGCGTCGTGACCCCGGCGTCCGCGATACCGCACGGGACGATCGCGGCGTAGGCGTCGAGGGCGTTGTCGCAGTTGATCGCGATGCCGTGGCTCGTCACGCCCTCGGCGACGTGCAGGCCGATCGCACCGACCTTGGCGGCGGGGGAGCCGTCCGTGCCTGGCACCCATGCGCCGCTGCGATCCGTGACCCGTTCGGCGTGCACTCCGACGGCAGCCGCGGCGTCGATGACGACCTGCTCCAGGTCGCGCACCCAGGCGACGACGTCGAGGGGTTCGGCAAGCCGGACGATCGGGTAGGCGACCAGTTGCCCCGGGCCGTGCCAGGTGATGCGGCCACCGCGGTCGGTCTCGACCACCGGGGCGCCGTTCGTCGGCAGGTCGGACGGTTCGGTGCGGCGTCCGGCGGTGTACACGGACGGGTGCTCGCAGAGGATGAGGGCTCCGGGGGAACGACCGGTGACGACATCGGCGTGCAGGTTCCGCTGCAGGGCAAGGCCGTCCGCGTAGTCGAGCAGGCCGTGGTGGCGGACGATCTCGAGTTCCGGCATGCGGCGAGCGTACGACAGTTTCTGGACGGCGTCCAACAACCCGATGCTTGACCTCAACAATGGTTGAGATGGTCCGATGAGGACATGGACATCCGACAGGTACAGCTCGCCACCCGATCGCTCGCCGACACCGCCCGCTTCTACGAACGACTGGGGTGTCCGGTGGAGGCCGTCGACGCCACGGTGCGCGTCGTGGTGGGGTCGACGCTCCTCGTGTTCCGCGAACTGCCCGAGATGACCGGGGCCCTGCACCTGGCGATCACGATCCCCACGGGGACGTTCGACGCGGCCAAGGCCTGGATCGCCGGACTGACGACGGTGCTCGGCACGGACGACCAGGACGAGTTCGAGGGGCCGCCGAACTGGAACTCGCGGTCGGTCTACTTCGAGGGGCCCGACCAGCAGCTCCTCGAGCTCATCGAGCGGCGGGACCTGGAGTCGGGCGCCCGGCGCGCCGGCGACGGCACCGGCACCGGCACCGGCACCGTCGTCCCGCTCGTCTCGGTCAGCGAGGTCGGTGTCCCGGTCCCCGACGTCCTCGGCGCCGTCGAGGCCCTGCGACGCGCCGGTCTCGAGCCGTACGCCAACCCGCCGGGGGAGTCCTTCGCGGCGGTCGGCGACGTGGACGGGCTCGTGATCCTGGTGTCGCCCGACCGACGCTGGTTCCCGACGGGTGACCGGAGCCCGTCGAGTGCGCCGGTGGTCATCGACGTGGGGCTCGGGGCACCGCTCGAACTGACCGAGGGTGTCCTCCTGCGGTGAACGGACCGGTGCCGTCGGCGGGAGCCTTGTAGAATCGACGGATCATGGCGCAATTCGGTTCACTCTCCGATCGGCTGACCGAGACCTTCCGCAATCTGCGGAGCAAGGGTCGGCTGACTCCGTCCGACGTCGACGGCACCGTCCGCGAGATCCGGCGGGCGCTCCTCGACGCCGACGTCGCGCTCGAGGTCGTCAAGGCGTTCACCGCATCGGTGCGCGAGCGTGCCCTCTCCGACGAGGTCAACCGCGCGCTCAACCCGGCACAGCAGGTCGTCCAGATCGTCAACGAGGAACTCGTCGGCATCCTGGGTGGGCAGCAGCGACGGCTCGAGTTCGCGAAGAAGCCGCCGACGGTCATCATGCTCGCGGGTCTGCAGGGTGCCGGTAAGACCACCCTCGCGGGCAAGCTCGGCAAGTGGCTCAAGAAGGACGGCCACACCCCGATGCTCGTCGCGGCGGACCTCCAGCGTCCGAACGCCGTGCAGCAGCTGCAGGTCGTCGGCGAGCAGGCCGGCGTGCACGTCTTCGCGCCCGAGCCCGGCAACGGTGTCGGCGACCCGGTCAAGGTCGCAAAGAACGCCATCAAGGCCGCGATCGACCAGCAGTACGACACCGTCATCGTGGACACCGCAGGTCGTCTCGGTGTCGATGCCGAGCTGATGAAGCAGGCCGCGAACATCCGCAAGGCTGTCGACCCCGACGAGGTCCTGTTCGTCATCGACGCGATGATCGGTCAGGACGCCGTCAACACGGCGCGTGCGTTCCAGGAAGGCGTCGACTTCACCGGTGTCGTGCTCTCCAAGCTCGACGGTGACGCCCGCGGTGGTGCAGCCCTGTCGGTGGCCAGCGTGACCGGCCGCCCGATCATGTTCGCGTCGACGGGTGAGTCGCTCGACGACTTCGAGCCGTTCCACCCGGACCGCATGGCGAGCCGCATCCTCGACCTCGGCGACATCCTGTCCCTCATCGAGCAGGCGCAGGGCGCCTTCGACGAGGAAGAGGCGCGCAAGGTCGCGGACAAGATCGCGACCGACAACTTCACGCTGAACGACTTCCTGCAGCAGATGCAGCAGCTCCGCAAGGCCGGCTCCATCAAGGGCATGCTCGGCATGCTCCCCGGAGCGAAGGGCATGCGCGAGGCGCTCGACAACTTCGACGAGCGCGAGATCGTCCGCACCGAGGCGATCATCCAGTCGATGACGCCCCAGGAGCGCGAGCTCCCGAAGCTCCTGAACGGTTCGCGCCGTCTGCGCATCGCGCGCGGTGCCGGCTCGACGGTCACCGAGGTCAACGCGCTGGTCAACCGCTTCGAGCAGGCCGCCAAGATGATGAAGACCGTCGCCCGCGGTGGCGTGCCGCAGATGCCGGGCATGGGTCCGATCCCGGGCATGCACGGCGGCAAGAAGCAGCAGCAGGGCGGCAAGAAGAAGTCGAAGGTGGGCAACCCCGCCAAGCGCGCGGCCTTGGCTGCCGGCGCGGCGGCTGCGCCGCAGCAGGCCCCGCAGGGGTCCGGCCTCGGCCTCGGGGGTGCCAAGGGCGGCAAGGCACCGACCGAGGAAGAGCTCGCGTCGCTGCAGAAGTTCCTGGGTCGCTGACGCGGCTCGCGATCGCGACCACCTGACGGACAGGAGGCCCGGTGCCAGCTGGCACCGGGCCTCCCGTCCGTCTCTCAGCGCTTGGACTTCTTGAGGTACGCGCGCAGGTCGGCGTACGTCCCGTCGTCCTCGCCGAACAGGACGACGCTCCGCGCCGTCTCGAGCCAGGCGCTCGTGGAGGGCCGGACCTCACTCAGGGCGGCGAGCAGATCCGGCATCCCGATGAGCCGTGCAGTGCCCGTCGTGATGCTGTCCATGAGCGCGTGCTCGGCGGCGACCTCGCACACGTAGGCGATGTCCGCACCGGAGAAGCCCTCGGTCCGCTTGGCGAGCGCTGCGGGGTCGATGCCCTCGACCGGTCGGTCGCGGAGGTGCCCGCGGAAGATCGCGTCGCGTGCCGGGGCGTCCGGCGGCAGGACGAGCACCGTCCGGTCCAGCCGACCCGGACGACGGAGCGCGGGGTCGACGTCCCACGGCTGGTTCGTCGCAGCCAGCACGAACACGCCCTCGTTCCCGCCGTCGACGCCGTCGAGTTCGGTGAGCAGCTGGTTCACCATCCCGCGCACGTGCGAGCTGCGGGTCTGGCTCCGTCGCTGGCCGAGCGCGTCGACCTCGTCGAAGAACACCACGCACGGGGCCGCAGCGCGTGCGGCCTCGAAGACCGCCCTGATGTTCTGCTCGCTCGCGCCGAGGTAGGGGTCGAGAACGTCGGTGATGGAGACGCTCATGAAGCGTGCGCCGAGCTCGCCGGCGACAGCCCGGGCGATGAACGTCTTCCCGCACCCCGGAGGGCCGTACAGCAGCAGACCACCGCGGAGGCTCTTGCCGTACAACGCCCGGAGCTCGGGGTTCGCGAGCGGGGCGAGGAACGCGACGGTGAGCCGCTGCTTGACGGCCTCCATCCCGCCCACGTCCGCAAACCGGACCTCCGACGGCTCGACCGAGAACGCCGACGGCAGGTCCGGGTCGGGAGCCGAGTCCTCGACGAAGGACGGTTCGACGATGTGCTCGACCTGCTGTTCCGCGGCGTGCCAGTCGAAGTCGGACGGCGCACCAGCGGCGGGAGCGTCGGTCGGCGCGTCCGCGGGGCGTGCCGTGGCGGCACCCGGGCGCAGCACCGCCAGCATGAGCGCGCCCGCCGCGGCGTCGGTCGGCGCGATGGCGAGTGCGGCTGCCGCTTCGGCGGTCGCCTCGGCCGGACGTCCGGCTTCGAGGAGCAGACGACCGAGGTGGACACGCAGTGCGACGTCGTGGGGCGCGCTGTCGACTGCGCGTCGGAGCGCGCCGATCACCGGGTCGTCGTGGACCGGGTCGTCGTTCATCGGGAGTCCTCTCGGAGCGGTCGGTTCGGTGGTGTCGCGCGGCGCGGCGTCAGGCCAGGCGCAGTTCGGTCGCGAGGGCGAGCTCGTCACCCGTCGTCATCGTCGTCCTCGTGCACCGCTGGGCGGGTCCTCGGGAAGGCGCGCAGGATGCGCTTCATCAGGACGGACGCGATGACGACCCCGACGAACACGAGACCCTGCGCGACGAGCGCGGCGACCGGTGGGAGGAACAGCCCGGTCGCCGAGATCGCGGTTGCTCCACCGAGGACCAGCGTCACGAGTCCCCAACCCGGTACCGCTCGTCGAGCGACCGAGACGAGGAAGGCGAGGCGAGGCCGTGCCTCGGAGGTGAACCGGAGGGCGATGAAGGCGATCACGGCGAGGGCGGTCACCGGCGGGAAGGTGGTCGCCCAGCGCTCCGTCCCCGGATCCCCGCTGTCGATCGTCGCCAGGAAGCCGAGGGCGGTGATCACTGCCGCGCCGCCGAGGGCCACCCTGATGCGGGCGAGTGGGTTGACGACGCCGATCATGAGGTTCCGCAGTGCTGTGGCGTCCGTCGGGTTCGTCGACAGGATGCCCGCGAAGGCCAGCGCGGACTCGCTCTCGTGGCCGTGCCGCAGCCGTGCCACCGCCAGGTTGTGCCGTGCCCCTCGGTCCTCCGGAGCGAGCGCGAGCCCCCGGCGGTACGCGTCCTGCGCTTCCCGTTGCCGTCCGACGGCGAGCAGGAGGTCGCCGTGCTGGCGGTGCACGAACGGTTCGGTGGGAGCCAGGCGCACGGCTTCGAAGCTCGCCCGCATCGCCTCCAAGCGGTTCTGCTCGCCGAGCCAGAGGGCATCGACTCGCGCAGCGTGCGCCTGCCACGATCCCGGGTCCGCGGCGACCGAACGACGGGCGGCCTCGACGGCTCCGATCCGGTCCCCAGAGCGGAGCAGGGCGGTCGACAGCACGCGGAGGGAGGTGCTGTCACCCGGCGCGAGACTGACCGCTCGTCGAGCAGCTTCGCACGCCGCGTCCGGCTGGTCGAGCGCGAGCAGCGCCAGGGCGCGTACGCGCTGTCCGGCGATCGATTCGCCTTCGTCGTGTTCGGCTGCCCTGACCTCGGCGAGTGCCTGTTCCGGTCGACCGGCGTCGACGAGCGCGCCGGCACGGATGACCGTCGCCGGTCCGCGCTGTGCTGCCTCCCCCGCCACAGGGGAACTGTAGCGTTCGCCGTGGACTGCCGATGCCCCCAGGACGGGAGGCCCGGTGCCAGCTGGCACCGGGCCTCCCGTCCGTTCGTGGTCGCCGCGACGTTCCTTCCCATCGCACGCGCGATGGAAAGTGGAATCGGGCGTCCCTGGTCGAAAGGAACGACCAGGTACGCCCGATTCGACCAGGTACGCCTGATCCGGGGCGGTCGCGGCTAGAGCGCTTCGCGGAACTCCGTCACCAGGTGGCGGACGACCTCGCGCAGGTCGCCGCCGTTCTCCTGCGCGACCTGCAGCTGCCGCTGGTACGAGGCGCCGCGCTCGATCATCGTGTCGAGGTGGTGCAGTTCGTCCTGGCAGCCGAGCCGCTCGGCGATCGGGTCGAGCCGCTGCACCAGGTCGTGCACCTCGTCGGTCACGAGCCGCTCGTCGCCGGCGACGTTCGTGATGATCTCGGCCTCCATGCCGTAGCGGGCCGCACGCCACTTGTTCTCGCGGATGAACCACGGCTGCATGGTGGGCAGGGTCTCACCGGCGTCGAGCCGGTCCGAGCAGGCGGTGACCAGGCACTGCACGAGTGCGGTGACGGCGCCGACCTCGTCCAGGGTCGAGATGCCGTCGGAGACCCGGTTCTCGAGGGTGCCCCAGCCGGGCGAGGGGCGGATGTCCCAGCGGAGGTCCTTCACGCCGTCGATGACGCCGGTGTGCGTGAGGTCGCCGACGACCTCTTCGAAGTTCGCCCAGGCGCCGAGCTGCGGCGGGAGCCCGCCGGTCGGGAGCTGCTGGAACATGAGGGCGCGGTTCGAGGCGTACCCGGTGTCGGTGCCGCCCCAGAACGGGCTCGACGCGGTGAACGCCTGCAGGTGCGGGACGTAGGCGAGCATCGCGTTCATGATCGGGACGGCCTTGTCGCGGTCGTCGATGCCGACGTGCACGTGCACGCCCCAGATGAGCATCTGGCGTCCCCACCAGCGGGTGCGGTCGATCAGGGTCGTGTAGTGCTCGCTGTCCGGGGTGATCTCCTGCTGGTCCCACACCGCGAACGGGTGCGTGCCGGAGCACATCACCTGGGCGTCGAGCGGTTCGGCGGCGTCGATGACCTCGCCGATGATGCCGGACAGCTCACTCGTCGCAGCCCCCACGCGGTCGTGGACGCTCGAGACGACCTCGACCGTGTTGGTCAGCAGCTCCTCGGTGACGCGGTCGTGGTCACCGAGCCGCTCGTGCACGGCGGCGATGACGGCGGGGGCGCGGGGAGCGAGGTCGCCGGTCGACAGGTCGACCAGGGGGAGTTCCCACTCGACGCCGATGGTCGACGGGCGGGACTCGGTGAAGCGGATGTCCATGCCGTCCATCCTGCCCGGGTCCTTGTCGGACACGCACAACGAAGCGTTGTCCCGATCGTGCGGATCGTCCTGCAACTAGTTCCACTGTGGGCGTACCGTTGAAATGTTCCTACAGGGAAGAGGTACGCATGCAGTTGGTGGTGCGCGGGACGAACGCCCCGCTCGTCGGAGAACTGGACATCCCGGTCTCGAAGTACCACGCGCACCGCGCGCTGGTGCTCGCGTCGCTGGCGAAGGGGACGAGTGTCGTCTCCGGGGTGAGCGCGACGCGACAGGTGGAGTGGACCGTGGGCACGCTCCGCGCGCTCGGCGTCGACGTCAAGCGGCGCGGGAACGCGTACCACGTGACCGGGCTGGGCGGCCGGTACCAGGCCACCGACGTGGTGGACCACGGTTCGCGCGGTGCCGACGGACTGCTCAACATGGGGTCCTCGGGCACCACGCTCTACTTCATGACCGGGCTGGCCTCGCTGGCCGACCGCCCGATGACCCTGTCGGGCATGAAGTACTTCCAGCGCCGCCCGATCAAGGCGCTGCTCACCTCGCTGACGCAGATGGGGGTGGAGCTCGAGGCGACGAACGACTGCCCGCCCGTCACCGTGCAGCCGAAGCGTCCGCGCGGCGGTGACGTGACGATCGCCGGCACCCTGTCGCAGTGGGTGTCCGGGCTGCTGCTCGTGGCACCGTTCGCCGAGCACGAGACGCGGATCCACATCACCGGCGGGCGGCTCAACGAGCAGCCCTACGTCGAGCTCACCGTGCGGATGATGCGGCAGTTCGGCCTGACGGTCGAGGTCTCCGACGACTGGCTCGAGTACCGGATCCCGGCGGGCCAGCAGGCCACCCCGCACGACTACGTCATCCCGCCCGACATCGGCTCCGCAGCGTTCGGCATCGCGGCGGCCGGCACCCGCGAGTCGAACGTGCTGCTTCGGGGCATGACGGCCACGACGACGGCCGAGACCGACCACCCGGAGAGCGAGTTCCTGAACCTCGCGACCGCGATGGGTGTCCCGATGCGGATCGACGAGGAGACCGGCTTCGTCCGGATCGAGCACGACGGGTCCCCCCTCCGGCCGCTCGACGTCGACTGCCGTCCGATCCCGGACCTGCTGCCCGTGCTGTCCACGATGGCGACCTTCGCCGAGGGCACGAGCCGACTGTGGAACGTGGCGCACATCCGGCTGAAGGAGTCCGACCGGGTCGCGGCGATGCTCCAGCTGAACCGGATGGGCGGCCGTGCCGAGCAGGGTGCGGACGAGCTGCGGGTCACCGGTGTCGGTGCGGCCGGGTTGCACGGTGCGCCGATGTCCTCGTTCAACGACCACCGCGTGCTGATGTCCCTCGCGGTCGCGGCGTCGAGTGCCGACGGGGTGTCCGGCCTGACCTACCCGCGTGCCTACCGGATCTCCTACCCGACGTTCCTCGAGGCGATGAACTCCGTCGGGCTCGACATGTCTGTCGGCGACCGGCTCGCAGCCCAGGTCGCGCGGGACGACCGGATCGACGCCGCCGAGGCCGACGGGGTCCGCACGCACCTGGGCATGCCCCTCGAGACGTCCGCGGCGCCCGAGCCAACAGAGCAGCCGCTCGCGCAGCCCGCCGCGCAGCCCGCCGCCGCGCAGCCCGCCGCCCCGCAGCCCGCCGTCGCCGTGCCCGAGCTCGCCGGCGTCGACGCCGACCCGCTCGTCCTGAGCGAGCGGGTCCGCGCCCTGTCCCAGACCGACCCCGACGGCCTCGCCGTGATCGAGGTCGGCGGTGCGACGCCCGTGAACACCACGTGGAAGGAGCTCCAGGACGAGGCCGACCGGGTCTCCGCCCTGCTGCTCGAACTCGGCGTGCGCACCGGTGAATCCGTCGCGATGCAGCTGCCGAACTGGCGCGAGTTCGTGTCGATCACCCTCGGTGCGATCCAGATCGGCGCCGTCGCGACCCCGATCATGCCGGTGTTCGGTCCCCGCGAGACCACGATGACGCTGGCGCGCTCGAAGGCCCGCGTGGTCTTCCTGCCGAACGTGTTCCGGAAGCGCCGTCCCGCGCTCGAACTCCTCGACGTCATCGACGAGGCCGCCGCGCAGGACCGTCGCCTGTCGCTCGAGCACGTGATCGTGCTCCGCGCCGAGGCCCGCGGGCAGGGGGACACCCCGACGAACCAGCCGCCGCTGCCCGCCGACGCCCTGGAACGGGTCGTGGCGAGCGACTGGCACTGGCGCTACTTCGAGAACGCCCTCGCCGCCGTGCACGTCGACGTCGACGAGATCGCGTCGCACGCTCCCGGGCCGGACGACGTCTGCCAGCTGCTCTTCACCTCCGGCACCACGGGGGAGCCGAAGGGCGTGCAGCACCCGCACCGCACGCTCGGGCTCGCGACCGCCATGCACGTGGCGCAGTCCGGGCTGACCAGCGCCGACCGCATCTACATCCCGTCGCCGCTCGCCCACCAGACCGGGTTCCTGTACGGCATGCTGCTGGCGTTCCGGCTCGGTGCCCCGCAGGTCATCCAGCCGGTGTGGGACGGCCGCGTCGCACTCGAGCAGGCGTTCGGCGTCGCCCGGGCGTCCTTCGTGCAGTGCGCGACGCCGTTCCTGACCGACCTCGTCGACCTGGTCGAGGCCGGTGCTCCGCAGCCCGAGTCGCTCCGGATCTTCGTGCCGACGGGCGCCGCGGTGCCCCGTGCACTGGCCCAGCGGGCGAGCACGGTGCTCGGCAGTGCCATCCTGGGCGCCTTCGGGACGAGCGAGACGTGTCTCGGAGCCCTGTCCAGCCCGAGCGACGACCCCGCCGACGCGTACGGTCACGACGGCCGGGCGCTGCCGGGCATCGCGATCCGCATCGTCGACGACGCGGGGATCGAGCTGCCCGCCGGGACCGAGGGCAACTTCGAGCTGCACTCGCCGACGATGTTCGCGGGCTACCTCGACCGCCCGGACCTGACCGACGACGTGTTCACCGCGGACGGCTGGTACCGGACCGGCGACCTGGCGAAGGTCGACGAGAAGGGCTTCCTGTCGATCACCGGGCGGGTGAAGGACGTCATCAACCGCGGCGGCGAGAAGATCCCCGTCGTCGAGATCGAGAACCTGCTGTACCAGCACCCGCTGGTCACGGACGTCGCGATCGTCGCGATGCCGGACGAGCGGCTCGGTGAGCGTGCCTGCGCCTGGGTCGTGAACGCCCGCGCGGAGGAGCCGCTCGACTTCGCCGGGATGCAGCAGTACCTCGACACGGCCGGCGTGAGCAAGTACTACTGGCCGGAGCGACTCGAGTACACCACCGAGCTGCCGCGCAACGCGGTCGGCAAGGTCCAGAAGAACATCCTGCGCGAGCAGGCGGCCGCGCTCGTCGCGATGAAGGAGAACGAGACACGATGACGATCGTCGAGCAGACGAGCACGGGCTTCGACGAAGCCGCCTTCCAGCAGCTCAAGGCCGAGGTCACCGAGTGGGTCCGCGGCCCCGGTGAGGAGTGGGCGGACGAGATCGAGCGCACCGGCCGGGTCGCTCCCGAGCTGTTCCAGGAGCTCAAGGACAAGGGGTGGCTCAGCCTCGCCGCCCCGACGGAGCTCGGCGGACGGGCGATCCCCTTCTCGCGCTACCTCGAGATCATGGAGGTCGTCTCCCGCTCGCACGCCTCCATCCGCATGCTCGTGCACGTCATCAACGGCACCTGGCGCGCGATGGCTCCCTACGCGACGCCGGAGCAGATCGAGCAGGTCGTCAAGCCGTCCGTCGCGGGGGACACGCTCGTCGCGTTCACCCTCACCGAGGCCACCGCGGGCACCGGAGCGGACATCCGCACGACCGTCCGGCGCGAGGGCGACACCTACGTGATGAACGGCGAGAAGCACCTCATCACCTTCGGCGTCAAGGCCGACCACTGGCTCATCGCCGCTCGGCTGGAGGGCACCACCGGCCAGGACGGCACGGTCGCGTTCCTGATGCCGAACTCCGGCCTGCCGGGCGCCGAGGTGATCGACGACTCCGACACCATGGGCATCCGCGGCACCGACCACGCGATCCTGCGGTTCACCGAGACCCCGATCCCCGCCAGCGCCCGCCTGGGCGAGGAGGGCCAGGGCCTCGAGGTCGCGCTCGGCGGCTTCCTGCTGCCGAGCCGGGTGTCCGTCGCGATGAGCGCCGTCGGGCTCGCGGAGCGGGCGAACGAGCTCGCCGTCGAGTACGCCAACAAGCGAGAGACGTTCGGCAAGCGGCTCTCCGGCCGCCAGGCGATCCAGTTCTACCTGGCCGAGAACTACGCCGACATCGCCGCCGCCCGCGCCCTGGTGCTCGAGGCCGCTCGCGCCTACGAGGACGACCGTCCCGACGCCGGCACCCTGTCCAGCGCCTCGAAGATGGTCGCCGTCGACATGCTCGCGCGCGTCACCGACAAGGCCCTGCAGGTGCACGGCGGGCAGGGCTACTGGAAGCGCAACGCCATCGAGCGCGTCTACCGCGACGCACGCGCGCAGCGCTTCGAAGAGGGCACCAACGAGATCCAGAAGCTGATCGTCGGCCGCGCCGTCGTGACCGGCCAGGCCGGGTTCTAGACCGCACCCAACCACCGGACAGGAGGCCCGTGGCGGGCCCGCCCCGTGCCTCCCGTCCGTCTCCCACTCACCTGAAGGACCGCAGTGACCGACAGCACCAACGCACCCATCGCACTCAGCTCGCCCATCGCACTGATCACCGGCGCTTCGCGCGGCATCGGCCGCCTGCTCGCGCAGAAGCTCGGCCAGCGCGGCGTCACCGTCGTGGTGACGTACAAGGGCAACGCCGACCTGGCCGAGGAGTCCCTGGCCGACGTCAAGGCGGCCGGCGGCGACGGCATCACGGCGCAGGTGGACATCGAGCAGCCGGAGTCGATCGACGCCCTGTTCGACCTGGTGCGCGACACCTACGGACGCCTCGACATGTTCGTCGCGAACGCCGCCGCCAGCGCGTTCAAGCCCGTCGCCGACCTCAAGCTGCACCACCTCGACCGCAGCTACGCCACGAACGCCCGCTCGTTCGTGCTCGGCGCCCAGCGCGCCGCGGAACTCATGGACCGGGGCGGCCGCATCGTCGTCGTGACGTCGTACGGATCGCTCCGGGCGTTCCCGACCTACGCCGCACTCGGTGCCGCCAAGGCCATGAGCGAGGCGTACATGAAGTACATGGCGGTGGAGTTCGGCCCGCGCCAGATCACGGTCAACGCGGTGAACGGCGGCCTCATCGACACCGACTCGCTCGAGTACTTCTACACGAAGGTCCCCGGCCAGGCCCAGATGGACACCGTGCTCGAGAAGCTCCCGCTGCAGCGCCCCGGGACGGCCGACGACATGGCCGACGCCGTCGACTTCCTGCTGTCCGACAAGGCCGGGTACATCACCGGGCAGGTGCTCTCGGTCGACGGTGGGCTGACGGTCATCGCCCCGCCGTACTGGTCGGACACGACGTCGCCCCTCCGCGACGCGGTGCTGCCGGCCGACGCTCCGGCCGCGGACACCGCAGAATAGGCGCATGAGCAGCGTCGCTTCCGCCCCCGTCGTGCCGGAGTCCCTCCGGACCGTCGCGTCACCCTGGACCCTCGGCCCCCTGCACCTGGCGAACCGGGTGGTGATGGGGTCGATGCACACCGGGCTCGAGGTGCACGACGACGGCGGAGCCGGCATGGCCGCCTTCTACCGCGAACGGGCGGCCGGCGGGGCGGCGTGCATCATCACCGGCGGCATCGCGGTGAACGACGAGGCCCGCGGCGGTCCGGACTTCGCGGTGTTCGGCGTCGGGGGAGCCGACGAGCGGTTCCGGGTGGCGGTCGACGCCGTGCACGACGAGGGCGGGACGATCCTCGCGCAGCTGTTCCACGCCGGGCGGTACGCGCTCGCGTCGGGCATGGTCGACCGGCACGGCGACCCGCAGCGCGTCGTGGCGCCCTCGGCCCTGCCGTGGGCGGCCGCCCGCGGCGTGGTGCCGACCGAGCTGACGTCGGCAGAGGTCGAGCGGACCATCGAGGACTTCGCCGCCGCGGCCCGCACCGCCCGCGCGATCGGGTTCGACGGCGTCGAGATCATGGCGTCCGAGGGGTACCTGATCAACCAGTTCCAGTCACCGCTGACGAACCTGCGCGACGACGAGTGGGGCGGTTCGCCGGAGCGTCGACGGCGCTTCACGGTGTCGGTCGTCGAGGCCGTCCGTGCGGCGGTGCCCGAGCTCGCCGTGACGATCCGGCTGTCCGGCGCGGACCTGATGCCCGGATCGTCGACCGACGACGAGGTCGACGCGCTCGTGTACGACCTGCTGCCGCTCGGGCTCGACGGCATCTCGGTCGGCATCGGCTGGCACGAGTCCCGCACCCCGACCGTGCAGGCCTCGGTGCCGCACGGGGCCTGGCTGGCGTACGCGACACGGATCGCCGCGGTGGTGCGCGCGTCCCCGTACCCGGACGTCCGCGTGATCGCCTCGAACCGGATGACGGACCTGCGGGACGGTGAGGCCGTCCTCGCCGACGGGACCATCGACGCCGTCGCCCTCGCCCGACCGTTCCTCGCCGACCCCGCCATCGTGTCGCGCTCGCTCGCGGGCGAGTTCGCCCTGGTGAACACCTGCATCGGCTGCAACCAGGCGTGCCTCGACCGTTCGATCATCGGCGCACCGGTGTCCTGCCTGGTGAACCCCCGTGCCGCCCGCGAGGTCGCGTTCCCCGCCCGCCCGACCACCGACCCGAAGCGCGTCGACGTCGTCGGCGGCGGACCGGCCGGGCTCGCCGCCGCGGTGGACGCCGCCCGCCGGGGCCACGACGTCACCGTCTGGGAGGCGTCCGACCGTCTCGGCGGCCAGTTCGGCCTCGCCGCACTCGTCCCGGGCAAGGAGGACTACGCCGCCACGGTGCGGTCCGCCCGTGCCGAGCTCGCGGAACGGGGCGCCACGATCCACCTCGGACGCCCGGCGACGGCTCGGGACCTCGTCGACAGCGACGCCGTCGTGCTCGCGGCCGGGGTGGTCCCGCGGAGCATCGACGTCCCCGGCAGCGACCTGCCGCACGTGCTGTCCTACGAGCAGGCACTCCACCAGGGGGTCCCCGAGGGCACCGTCGCGATCATCGGCGGCGGCGGCATCGGCGTGGACACCGCGGCGTTCCTGACCGAGTCGCCCGACGAGGTCGTCCGGGCCGCCGAGTTCGCGGCCCGCTGGGACCTCGACGTGTCCGAGGAGCTCGTCGGCGACGTGCCGCAGCGCCTCCCCGCGGCACGGCGCACCACCCGACCGGGGTCGCAGGTGACGGTGCTCCGGCGTTCGGGCAAGTTCGGCCAGGGGATCGGCATCACCTCGCGCTGGGTCGCGATCGGTCGGCTGCGGGACGCCGGGGTGCGGATGGTCGGCGGCGTGCAGGAGTACCTGCGCATCGAACCCCGGGTGCTCTGGATCCGCGACGAGCACGGGGACGAGGTCGGCGTGCCGGCGGACACCGTCGTGGTCTGCGCCGGGCAGGAGCGCGCGACCGACGCCGAGGGCGACGCGCCTGACGGACTCGTGACGGGCCTCCAGGCCGCCGGCGTGCCGTACGCCGTCGTCGGCGGCGCGCGGGACGCGCGGAGCGTGGACGCGGTCCGGGCGACGTCCGAGGCCCTCGAAGCGGTGCGGCGGCTCGCGCCGTAGCGAGTCGGCTCGCATCACGGCCGGGAATCTGCAAGAATGAACGGTCGAATCGCCGCAGCTCGACCCTCTATCCAGCTGTGAGCGATCTCTCTCGAGCTTTCGCCGTGTGTGCCCCCACGCCCGCGGTTCCAGTTCAACCACAACGAAAGCAAACAGGAGCAATTGTGGCTGTCAAGATCCGTCTGAAGCGTCTCGGTAAGATCCGTGCGCCCTACTACCGCATCGTCGTCGCCGACTCGCGCACCAAGCGCGATGGTCGTGTCCTCGAGGAGATCGGTCAGTACCACCCGACCGAGGAGCCCTCGGTCATCAAGATCGAGTCCGAGCGTGCGCTCTACTGGCTCGGCGTCGGCGCGCAGCCGACCGAGCAGGTCGCGGCCCTCCTCAAGCTGACCGGCGACTGGGCCAAGTTCAAGGGCGAGAAGGACACCGAGTCCAAGGTCAAGGTCGCCGAGCCGAAGCCGGCCTTCCAGGTCGACTCCTCGAAGAAGGCCGTGCTCAAGCCGAAGTCGGAGAAGACGGCTCCCGCCGCCAAGGCCGACGACGCCGAGACCGCCGACGAGACGACCGAGGCGTAGTCCTTGCTCGAATCCGCGCTGACGCACCTCGTCAAGGGGATCGTCGATCACCCTGACGACGTGCGCGTCGCCAGCTCCACCTCCCCACGCGGCGAGGTCCTCGAGGTGCGCGTGCACCCCGAGGACCTCGGCCGCGTGATCGGTCGCGCCGGGCGCACCGCCAAGGCGCTCCGCACGCTCGTCACGGCCCTGGCCGACGGCAAGCGCGTGCGGGTCGACGTGGTGGACACCGATTCCTAGGGAGACGACCCAGCTCCGGGTGGGTCGAATCACGAAGGCGCACGGGCTCAAGGGCGGCATCAAGCTCGAGCTCTACACCGACGACCCGGATCGTCGGTTCACCCCGGGCGCCACCTTCACGCTCCAGGTCCCCGACGACTCACCGTGGTCGGGCAAGACCCTCGAGCTGGACGAACTCCGCTGGTACAACGGTCACCCCGTCGCGTTCTTCGCCGGGATCGACGACCGCACCGCGGCCGAGTCCCTGGCTCGCATCATCCTCTGGGTCGAGCAGGACGCCGACGCCGAGACCGGTGAGGACGACGCCTGGTACGACCACCAGCTCGTCGGGCTCAAGGTCCTGCGTGACGGCGTCGAGGTCGGCACGGTCGCCCGTGTGGACCACATGCCCGCCCAGGACCTGCTCGCGATCGACACGCCCTCCCGCGGCGAGGTCCTCGTGCCGTTCGTCTCGGCCATCGTGCCCGCGGTCGACATCTCCGCCGGCACCGTCACGGTCACGCCGCCGCAGGGCCTGTTCGAGGATCCCGAGGACACCTCGCGCCCCGAGACGGTCACGGACTAGTCCCCGTGCGGATCGACATCGTCACGATCTTCCCGGAGTTCTTCTCCGTGCTGGATGTGTCCCTGCTGGGCAAGGCCCGCTCCGGCGGTCTCCTCGACCTGCACGTGCACGACCTGCGGTCGTGGACGACCGACCGGCACCGCACCGTCGACGACACCCCGTACGGCGGTGGCGCCGGCATGGTGATGAAGCCGGAGCCGTGGGCGCAGGCGCTCGAAGCGCTCTTCCGGCCCGACGGCTCGTCGACCCTGGTGGTCCCGACGCCGGCCGGCACGCCCTTCACGCAGTCGATCGCGCGGTCGCTCGCGTCGACGTCGGAGCACCTCGTGTTCGCCTGCGGGCGGTACGAGGGCATCGACGCCCGCGTCTTCGAGTGGGCGTCGTCGCGCGCCACCGTCGTCGAGCTCTCGCTCGGCGACTACGTCCTGAACGGCGGCGAGGTCGCGGCGATGGCGATGATCGAGGCCGTCGGACGACTCGTCCCCGGCGTCGTCGGCAACCCCGAGTCGCTGGTCGAGGAGTCCCACGAGGACGGCCTGCTCGAGTACCCCTCGTACACCAAGCCAGCGTCGTGGCGCGGCCTCGACGTCCCAGACGTCCTGCTCAGCGGGCACCACGCCCGCGTCGGTGCCTGGCGGCACGAGCAGCAGCTGGAGCGGACGCGGCGCGTCCGTCCCGACCTGCTGCCCGACGAGTAGCGCCACCCGTCTCGCGAAAGCGACAGATGTCCGCGGAACATCTGCGGACATCTGTCGCTTTCGCTGTTGTGACGGTCCGCGGCCGCGAGATCTGTCGCCTCCGTGGGGTGGGGAAGAGGCGTGACGGACTGGAGGCGCGGTGCCAGCTGGTGCCGCGCCTCCAGGCTCGCTACTGGTCGCGCTGGGCGCGACGCAGGGTCAGGACCTCGGGGCCGGCCTCGGTGACCGCCACGGTGTGCTCGACGTGCGCGGCACGTGAGCCGTCGACACTGCGCAGCGTCCAGCCGTCGTCGTCCTGGTAGAGCTCGTCGGTGGTCTGCATGAGCCACGGCTCGATCGCGACGACCAGACCCGGCCGGAGCTTCAGGCCGCGACCCGGACGGCCGTCGTTCGGCACGTGCGGGTCCCCGTGCATCGTGCGACCGACGCCGTGCCCGCCGAACTGCAGGTTCACCTCGTGGCCGGCCTGGTGTGCGACGTGACCGATGGCGTGCGAGACGTCGCCGAGCTTGTTGCCGGGAGCCGCCTGGGCGATGCCGGCGGCCAGTGCCCGTTCGACCGTGGCGATCAGCGCCTGGTCCTCGTCGCGCGGCGTGCCGACCTGGACGCTGACGGCGGAGTCCGCGACCCAGCCGTCCACGCTCGCGGCGAAGTCCAGGCTCACGAGGTCGCCGTCCTGCAGGGTGTGGTCGTGCGGCAGGCCGTGCAGGGCGGCGTCGTTGACCGAGGTGCAGAGGTTCTTGCCGAACGGCGACATGCCGAACGAGGGGTGGTAGTCGACGTAGCAGCTCTCGGCACCCCGGTCGGCGATCATCCGGGCCGCGACGCGGTCGAGGTCGAGCAGGTTGACGCCGACGTCAACGGTCTCGAGCAGCTCGTCGAGGACGTCGGCCACGAACCGGCCGGCGACGCGCAGTCCGTCCAGCTCGGCGGGGGTGCGGAGTTCGATCATGGGTCCATCCTCGTCGTTTTGTCTCCCGCGCTCTCTGTGGCAGTATTGAACGCTGTGCCCTGGCTGGACTCTGCCACGGGGGAGTCGCCGACACCGGGCACGCACCACCACTTTCCGAACCTTCGATCCGCGGCGACCCGTGCGCGTCCGCAGAGAGTGAAACCCACCATGAGCCAGCTCCTCGACAACGTCGACGCAGCATCGCTGCGTACCGACGTCCCGGACTTCCGTCCCGGCGACACCATCAAGGTGCACGTCAACATCATCGAAGGCACGCGCTCGCGTATCCAGGTCTTCCAGGGAGTCGTCATCGGCCGTCAGGGCCACGGCATCGGCGAGACCTTCAAGGTCCGCAAGGTGAGCTTCCAGGTCGGCGTCGAGCGCTGGTTCCCGGTGCACTCGCCGATCATCGACCACATCGAGATCGTCACCAAGGGTGACGTCCGTCGTGCGAAGCTCTACTACCTGCGCGAGCTCCGCGGCAAGGCGGCCCGCCGCAAGATCAAGGAGAAGCGCGACGCCTGATCGCCTTCACAGTGAACGTCCGCGAGCCGGACGCCGCTGCGAGCCCCTCGTCCATGTACGGTTGTGCATCGACGGGGGGCTCTTCCCATTTGCGGGGAGTCAGTGGTTCGAACGAGAGCGGAAATGACGGACACGACAGAGGATTCCGGGCGCAGGCCACGTGCCGAGAAGCAACGGAACGGTGTCCTCACATTCCTCCGCGACCTCGTCATCATCTTCATCGCGGCACTGCTCGTGTCGTTCCTGGTGAAGACGTTCCTGATCCGGTCGTTCTACATCCCGTCGGCGTCGATGGAGAACACGCTCCAGATCAACGACCGCGTCATCGTCAACGAGCTCGTCCCCGGCGCCGTGGCGCTGAAGCGGGGAGACGTCGTCGTCTTCAAGGACCCGGGCGGTTGGCTCACCGGGTCCGAGGTGCCGAGCGTCACGCCGGACACCCAGCCCGCGAAGGCCATCGACTGGGCGCTGACCCAGGTCGGTCTCGGCACCGGTGACAGCGACGACCACCTGATCAAGCGCGTCATCGGTCTGCCCGGTGACAAGGTGTCCTGCTGCAACGACCTCGGGCAGATGTCGGTGAACGGTGTGCCCATCAAGGAGCCGTACCTGAAGCTCCCCGCCGGCGCACCGGCCTCGGCGACCGACTTCTCGGTCACCGTGCCGAAGGGCACCATCTGGGTGATGGGCGACAACCGGAACGACTCGAAGGACTCCCGGTACAACGGCGACACCCCGTCGAAGGGCTTCGTCCCGATGTCCGACGTCACGGGTCGCGCGTTCGTCATCTCGTGGCCGGCGAGCCGCTGGACGTGGCTCGACGACCACCCCGAGGTGTTCGCCGGCGTGGAGGAGCGCGACGAGTGACCGCCGTCCGTCCGTCGCTCCGGGTCGAGAAACGTCTGCTCGCTGAGGGCCGCGTGACGGTCATCGGCATGGACGAGGTCGGCCGTGGCGCCATCGCCGGTCCGGTCGGCGTCGGTGTGGCCGCGGTGACGCTCGACATCGGTCGTGTGCCCCAGGGGCTCGCGGACTCGAAGCTGCTGTCGGAGGCGCGCCGGACCGACCTCTCGCCCGTCGTGCAGCGCTGGGCGCGCACGGCGGTCGGCATGGCCTCGGCGGACTTCGTCGACCAGCAGGGCATCGTGCCCGCTCTCGGTGCAGCCGGTGCGCAGGCGCTCGGCTCCCTGGTCGCCGACGGGGTGTCCCTCGACGGCGCGGTGGTGGTGCTCGACGGCTCGTTCGACTGGTTGAGCCGTGCGCTGCCCGCGTCGCTCCGTCCGGCCGCCGATCCGCTCGAGGTCGTCGTCCGGGTCAAGGCCGACCGCGACTGCGCCTCGGTGGCCGCGGCGTCCGTGGTGGCCAAGGTCGCTCGTGACGCGCTCATGATCTCCGCGCACGACGAGGCTCCGCACTACGGGTGGGTGTCGAACAAGGGCTACGGGTCGACGGCGCACTACGACGCGATCCGGGCGATCGGGGCGCACGCGCTGCACCGGAAGTCGTGGCTGCACCAGGCCTCGAGCGTCGCGCTGGACGGGTTCGACGAACTCGACGCCCTCGCTGGTTGAGCCCGTCGTCCGCACGGGCCTCCGTCGCCGTAGACTGTGGGCGCAATGGATGAGGACGAATTCGACGACTACGACCGCGAGGTCGAGCTGGCCCTGTACCGCGAGTACCGCGACGTGGTGTCGCAGTTCCGTTACGTGGTCGAGACGGAGCGCCGTTTCTACCTGGCGAACGAGGTCGAACTCGTGCGCCGTGACACGGAGCACGACTTCTACTTCGAACTGACGATGAACGACGTCTGGGTCTGGGACGTCTACCGTTCCGACCGGTTCGTCAAGGGTGTCCGGGTACTCACGTTCAAGGACGTGAATGTCGAGGAACTCACGACGCGGGAACTCGAACTGCCGAAGGAACTCGCACTCGACGAGTGATCGTCAATTTCCTTTCTTGTCCTTGTTTCTCGGTGAATCGCCGCTGATCCGGTCCGTCAGGGAAATGTGCGCGCTATTCTGATGGGGAAATAACCGCCCCACGAACAGGAGCACCCCATGGCACAGAAGGTCACCGTCCAGCTCGTCGACGACCTCGACGATTCCCCCATCACCACCGGTGAAGGCCGGACGGTCGAATTCGCGTTCGACGGCTCGTCGTACGAGATCGACCTGTCGAACGACAACGTCGACAAGTTCCGCGAGGCGATCTCCGACTACATCGCCGCAGCGCGCAAGGTCTCCGGTCGCCGCACCGGCGGCGGTTCCGCGCCGAAGTCCGCCCCGAAGCGCGGCAACTCCGAAGAACTCGGCAAGATCCGCGAGTGGGCCAAGGAGAACGGGTACGAGGTCTCCTCCCGCGGGCGCATCTCGACGCAGGTGCAGGAAGCCTACGCAGCAGCGCACTGACGCTCGTCGCAGCAGGACCCGGGTGATCTCGATCACCCGGGTCCTTCTTCTTTCCTCCACAGGGGCAATTCGCCCACGCTGATTCCACAGACTCTCCGACTCCGCCGATCGGTGTGTTCGTTCCGGAGATCGTTGTCGTGGAGGCAACGACATGGAACAAGACGTGCAACGAGCACCGGGGCGGTCGCTCCGGAACGGCCGACTCGGACGATTCGGTGAAGAACGAGCGGTGGCCTGGCTCGAAACCCGGGGATTCCGCGTGCTCGAGCGGAACTGGCGATGTGCGCGCGGTGAGATCGACATCGTCGCGTGGGATTCCTGCACGCTCGCCTTCATCGAGGTGAAGACCCGTTCCGGTGCCGCCACCGGTCACCCGTTCGAGGCGATCACGGCGGCGAAGCTCACCCGGATGCGACGACTCGTGCCCGAGTGGTTCGACGCGCATCCCGAGGTCTCGGCGCGCGCGGTCCGGGTGGACGTCGTCGCGGTCCACGTCGACGGTCCCCGCACCGTCGTCGAGCACCTTGCGGGTGTGCTGTGACGGGCATCGGTCGCGCTGCCGCGGTCGCGCTGCTCGGGGTCACCGGTCGCCGCATCGAGGTCGAAGCGCACCTGACCAGTCAGCTCCCGGCGTTCAGCATCATCGGTCTGCCCGACACCTCGTTGGGTGAGGCACGGGAACGCGTGCGATCCGCGGCGGCGAACGCGGGGTGTCCGCTGCCCGCCCGCCGGATCACCGTGAACCTGACCCCGGCGGCGATCCCGAAACGCGGTTCGGGGTTCGACCTCGCCATCGCGATGGCCGTGCTCGCCGGTGCCGGTCTCGCGCCGGACGTCTCGGAGCGCATCGTCTACATCGGCGAACTCGGCCTCGACGGGCGGGTGCGTCCGGTCCCCGGCGTGATCCCGATGTTGATCGCCGCGCGCGACGCCGGTGTGGACCGCGTCGTGCTGCCCGTCGGCAACCTGACCGAGGCCCGTGTGGTCGGCGGGGTCCGGATCCGGGGCGTGGACTCGTTGCGGGCGGCGGCGATCGACGCCGGGGCGCTCCTGCCGACGGTCGAGGTCGACCCGGTGCTGCCGGTCCCGGTCACAGCGGTGCCGCGTCCCGTGGCCGAGCTGTCGGACGTCGTGGGGAACCCGGTCGGCGTCCGAGCGCTCATCGCCGCGGCGGCCGGTGGACACCACGCACTCCTGCTCGGTCCGCCGGGCGCCGGCAAGACGATGCTCGCCGAACGGCTGCCCGGGTTGCTGCCCGATCTCGACGACGAGACCGCGCTCGAGGTCGCCGCGGTCCGGTCCGTCGCCGGGCTGGGCCCCGCGTCGTGGAGCACGAAGCCACCGTGGGAAGCCCCGCACCACTCCGCGTCGGCGGTGTCGCTCATCGGCGGTGGATCCGGGGTCCTGCGTCCCGGAGCCGTGTCGCGCGCCACCGGGGGCATCCTGTTCCTCGACGAGGCGCCGGAGTTCCCGCGGGCCGTGCTCGACGCGCTCCGGCAACCGCTCGAGTCCGGTCGGATCACGATCCACCGTGCGGCGGGAGCGGCCGAGTTCCCCGCACGCTGCCAGGTCGTCCTGGCGGCGAACCCCTGTCCGTGCGGCAACGCCGGTGGTGCGCACGGGCAGCCGTGCGAGTGCTCGCCGAGCACCGTCCGCCGCTACCTCGGCCGCATGTCCGGGCCGCTGCTCGACCGGATGGACATCCGGGTGCTGGTGCCCCGGGTGACGACGGGTCGGATGCGGGATGCGGACGGCAGCACCCCGACGACGGCGGCCGCGCGTGCGACGGTCGCGGCAGCACGAGCCCGGATGGCGGAGCGACTGCACGGCACGGGATGGACGCGCAACGCCGAGGTCACCGGGACGTGGCTCCGAGCCGAGGGGCGCATCGAACCCGGGTCGACGGCGGACCTCGACCGCGCACTCGACCTCGGGACCCTGACGATGCGCGGGTGGGACCGTGTGATGCGACTGGCGTGGACGCTCGCCGACCTCGACGCGGTGGAGCGGCCCACAGCCGCGCACGTCCGCGGCGCCCTGGCCCTGCGGAGCGCGCTGTGATGCCGGCGGGCACGGAGCTCCTCGACACCGTGGCGCGCCTGCTGGGACGGAGCGGTGCCGCGGTGGATCCGGTGCAGGCCGCGGCACGGGTTGCCTGGTCGGCCATCGTCGAACCGGGGGACTCCGTCGCCGGAGAGCTCCTCAGCGGCCTCGGACCCGAGCGCGCACTCGGTGCGGTGCTGCTCGCCGCCGACGAGGACTTCGATTCGCTGCTGGGATGCTGCGTCGACGCCGAGGTGTCGGGTGCCGAGGACCCAGCGGTGCTGCTCGGCGTGCTGCAGACCGCGGTGGAACGCTGGCGGCCACGATTGGCCGCTGTCGAGGTGGGCGACGTGCTCGCGGCGGCCGGTGCGGTCGGTGCCGGACTGCTGGTCCCCGAGAGCGACGGGTGGCCGCCCGCGATGGACGACCTCGGGCCGCACGCCCCGGTGGTCCTCTGGACACGCAGCACGGGTGCACGCCTCGGCGACGGGATGCCGGCGCTCGGGGTCGTGGGGTCCCGGGCGAACACGGTGGCCGGTGCCGAGGCCGCGGCGGAGATCACCTCGACGGCGGCGGACGCGGGATGCCTCATCGTGAGCGGGGGTGCCTACGGCATCGACGCGGTGGCGCACCGTGTCGCCGTCGCCGCGGGGACGCCCACGGTCGCCGTCCTGGCGGGTGGGATCGACCAGCTCTACCCGGTGGGCAACGCGCAGCTGCTCCACAACGTGGCGCGGCAGGGGGCGTTGCTCGCCGAGTCGGCTCCGGGGACGCGACCGACGCGGTGGCGTTTCCTGGCGCGGAACCGGCTGATCGCCGCGCTGGCCGACGTCACGGTCGTGGTCGAAGCGGGCGCCCGCTCCGGGGCGCTCAACACCGCCCACCACGCCGCACAGCTCGGCCGGCCCGTGTTCGCGGTGCCGGGAGCGTT
>Ga0308159_1001883_pt1 | contig 26904 bp, 24 predicted proteins | sample PhyCR1_FD_201040 | JGI IMG/M metagenome (GOLD analysis project Ga0308159, IMG submission 201040) | Phyllosphere microbial communities from UC Gill Tract Community Farm, Albany, California, United States - DLSLC.R1 | ecosystem: Host-associated > Plants > Phyllosphere > Unclassified | place: USA...
GGGCGGGTGGGCGGGCGTGGCGCGGCCTGCGCCTCAGGCGTCCATGCGGGCCTGGATGCCGGCACGGGCCGCGTTGCAGTCGCCGATGGTGCCGGCCACCCACGCGTCGTCGAAGTAGGTGGGCAGGTAGCGCTCGCCCGAGTCGCAGAGCAGCGACAGCAGCGAGCCCCGTTCACCGCGCTTGCGCATGCCGCTCGCCAGGCGCAGCATGGCCGCGAAATTCGTGCCGGTGGAGGGGCCCACGCGCCGCCCGAGCAGGGTGGAGAGCACCTGCATCGCGGCCACCGATTCGGCATCCGCCACTTCCTCCATCCGGTCCACGAGCGTGCGCACGAAGCTGGGCTCCACGCGCGGGCGGCCGATGCCTTCGATGCGCGAGCCCGGCGCCGTGAGCGTGCCGTCTCCCGTGCGCCAGTAGGCGGCGAACACCGATCCCGCCGGGTCCGCGACGCAGACCTGCGTGGCGTGCCGCTGGAAGCGGATGTAGCGGCCGATGGTGGCGCTGGTGCCGCCCGTGCCGGCGCCCACCACGATCCAGCGCGGCACGGGATGGCGCTCGCGCTGCATCTGCAGGAACATGCTCTCGGCGATGTTGTTGTTGCCGCGCCAGTCCGTCGCCCGTTCGGCATAGGTGAACTGGTCCATGTAGTGCCCGCCGGTATCGGCGGCGATCGCGCGCGCCGCGTCGTACACCTCGGCCGCGCTGTCCACGAAATGGCAGCGGCCGCCGTGGAACTCGATCAGCGCCACCTTTTCCGCGGAGGTGCCGCGCGGCATGACGGCCACGAACGGCAGGCCGAGCAGGCGCGCGAAATACGCCTCGCTCACCGCGGTGGAACCGCTGGAGGATTCGACGATGGTCGAGCCCTCGTGCAGCCAGCCGTTGCACAGCGCGTAGAGGAACAGCGAGCGCGCGAGGCGGTGCTTGAGGCTGCCCGTGGGGTGGGTGGATTCGTCCTTCAGGTAGAGGTCGATGCCGTGGGCCGCGTAGGCGGGCAGGTTGAGCGGGATGAGGTGCGTGTCGGCGCTGCGGTGGTAGTCGGCTTCGATCCGGGCGATGGCTTCGTGCAGCCAGCCGCCCGCGGATGCGGACGAGGGGGCGGCGGCGCGGCTGGAGGAGGGGGCAGTCATGCGGGAAGTATCGCAGGCACGGGTACCGGTACCGCCGGCACCGGGCCTGCCGCAGCCTGCGCTACAGCCCGAAGAAGGGCCGGTTCGACTCGATGCGGGCGGCTTCCGAGGCTGGGAAGCGCCGTTCGCGCAGCAGACGCTGCAGGGCCTCGCGCCCCTGGTCGAAGGCCCGCACGTAGAACGCGCTCACGGTGAGTTCGTCGAGCGCGCGCCACTCGTACACGGCCGCATCGACGAAGAGGATGTCCGCGGGACGCGGTATGCGGGCGGCCTGCTGCGCATAGAGGTGCGCGAGCGCGAACTCCGAGCGCAGCCGGTGGTAGCGGGCCAGTTCGCACAGCGGCTCGGCGCGGGCCGGGCGCTGCGCATAGGCGGCGAGGTAGGTCTCGCGCACCTCCTGCGGCGGGTCCTGCAGGCGCTCCGTGAGCATCGCCACCTGCAGCACCGCGTACCAGCACTCCTCGTCCCAGCCGCCCATCGCCGCGCGCCGGCGGTAGGCCTCGCGCGACTCCTGCAGGCGGCCTGCGTCGCGCAGGCTCTGGGCGAGGTAGAACGCGTACCGCGTGTTGCCGGGCTCGTCCCGCAGGGCCGCTTCGAGCACGGCGATGTCGCGCTGGTAGGTCTGCGGATCGCGGGCACGGGCGCCGTCGTGGGAGACGTCGATCAGCGGGCCCGGCAGCGACTGCCAGGCGCCGTGCGCGGGCGCGGACAGGTATTCATGCAGCACGCCCTCCCAGCGCCACGGCACGCGCGCGGCCACCATGGCGTTGCGCTGGTACTCGCAATCGTTCATGCGGCAGGTGAACATGTAGCCGTCCGCATCCAGCCGGGGCCATGCGAAGCCGTCGGGCACCCGCAATTGCTCGTCCGCGTCGATGAAGAGCAGGTACTCGGCCTGCGGCCGCGCGAGCTCCAGCGCCTCGTTGCGGTTGTGGGCGAAGTTCTTCCAGGGCCGCTCGTGCAGGCTGCCGGGCACGTCCCGGAGGAAATCCCGCACGATGTCCTGCGTGCCGTCCGTGGAGCCGGTGTCCACGATCACCCAGTGGTCGATGAGCGGACGCACGGAAGCGAGGCACCGGGTGATCACCGGTGCCTCGTTCTTCACGATCATGTTGAGGCAGATGCGTGAGTTGCTCAATTTGAAGCTAGCGCGAGAGGCAGAAGGGCGGGTGCCATGAGTGGCCGTTGGGCCCGCTTATCTGCCCCGTTACTGACAATAGGCTTCTGCCTTAATCTGCGGAGTTCCAACGCAAGAATATGTGCATGCCCAGGCATTCGTGCCGGAACGTATAGTATTCGCCAGGTAGTTCTGGAGGGGGGCCGCATTCGAACAGCCTCCCGAAACTGCGTTGCCGCTACTGCAGGTAGCTGTAACCGTGGTGGCTTGGCCGTCCACGCAGGATATCGTATTCGTTGCTGTCGTCAGCGTGCCCACGCTCCCCGTGGCCCCTGTCGCTCCGGTCGCTCCGGTCGCTCCGGTCGCCCCGGTCGCGCCATTGGCCCCGGTCGCTCCGGTGATCCCCGCGGGGCCCGTCGCTCCGGTGTTGCCTTGTACCCCTTGGATGCCCTGCGGGCCCTGCGGACCGGTCGCGCCCGTGGCGCCGCTCGATCCAGTCGCGCCCGTGATGCCTGCAGGCCCGGTGGCGCCCGTGACGCCTGCAGGCCCGGTGGCGCCCGTCACACCGGCAGGGCCCGTGACGCCCGTGGCACCGGCAGGGCCGGTCACGCCCGTGGCGCCGTTCGCACCGGTGGCGCCCGTCACGCCGGCCGGGCCGGTCACGCCCGTCACGCCGGTGGCCCCCGTGACGCCTGTCGCGCCGCTGGCACCCGTGGCGCCCGTCACGCCGGTGGGGCCGGTCACGCCGGTAGCGCCCGTCGGTCCTGTCGCACCCGTCGCGCCGGTGCCCGAGGCGCCGGTCGCACCCGTCGGGCCCGTGGCGCCGGCCGGCCCGGTCGCACCCGTGGCGCCGGTGGCTCCGTTGCCCAGTCCGGGCTGGCAGTTGGTGAGTTGGCCCGTGGCGCCGTCATGGCAGGTGAGGTTGCTGCTGGTGCCCGTGGACGGCAGGCCCGGCACGTAGACCTCGCCCGTGCCCTGCACGCGCAGCCGTTCCTGGCCGCCCGAGCCCTTGATGACGAAGCCGCCGCCCGCAGGCGGGGTGGCGGTGATGTCCGCCGCCAGCACGCCGGTGGCATGCAGGGCGATGACGGAGCACAGTGCCGTGGCGGCCCAGTGGCGGCCGATGCGGGGGGTGGATTTGGACATGGGTGATCCCTCTCTCTCTGTCAGAGTCTGTGGTCGATATGGGGGTGCGGACCGCCGCGGGCGGGCAGAAATCAGCGCAGACGGGGGGTGCCGGGCGCTGCGAACTCGCGGCGCTTCCAGAACGCCAGTCCGGCCACCAGCAGCGACAGCAGCATCAGGCCGTATTCGCTGAGCGTGGGGATCGAGGTCACCGACGGGGGCGCGGCGCCGATCTGCACGGTGGGGGGCACGCTGGCGAAGTTGCGCGTGACCGTGGCGTTCGGGCCCAGGTTGACCACGGCCGTGCCGCTGGAGGACACCAATTGCACCGGTTGCGCGGCGGTTCCCTGGACGGTGAGCGCGCCCAGCACGGTGATGTTGGCGCCCTGGGGCAGCACGAAGGTACGGCCGGTGCTGCTTTGCAGCACGAGGTTCTGGACCACGATGGTGCCGCTCAGCTGGGAGGTGTTGCCGGCGTTGCAGCCGTCGCGCAGCACCAGCGTGTTGTTGCCCGTGTTGAGGGGGCCCGTGGCGATGACGTCGCCCCCGACCGAGATCGTGCCGCCGGAGCCGGTGACGTCCGACCCCGAGGCGAAGGTCGCGTTGGTATCGACCGACAGCGTCCCGCCGCCGAGGTTGAGCGTGCCCTGCATCTCGAGCGAGGTGCAGGCGATGTCCATGACCCCGCCGGCCACGTCGAGCGAACTGCCGGGCGGCACCACCACCTGCGCCGCCACCGGCGCGCACAGCGAGACGAGCAAGGCGGCACCGGCCACCCAACGCAGGGAATGTGGACGCATGAAAATCTCCTCCTGAGCCGGCAGTGCCTGTGCGATGGCCTGCTCCAGCAATGGTTTTGCCAATGAACGAAAACGAACTGACCGGCTCGGGTGACCGTGGCCGTCGCTGCCAATAGTCTTTGGCAATTGGTCAGTGTTTCCGAAACATAAGACAAAAACCATTACATGCGCTAACTTCTTTTGCTCACCAGTCCTCTTTCACTGAAGATGCCGCCCAACGGGATGCGGCCGAGTGGCCTGAAAGCCACGCAGCTGCAGTGCCCGTGGCCACCACGGCCAGGCCGAGCAGCGCGAGCCGTGCCGCCGGAAAACGCAGGTCCATGGTCCAGTGGAAGCTCTGCGGGTTCACCACGTACACCAGCACGGCCGACAGCATCCATCCGAGCGCGGTGCCGGCGGCCGCGCCCACGGCCGTCCAGGCCGCGCCTTCGCCCGCCACCACGGCCAGGATCTGGGCGCGTGTCAGCCCCAGGTGCGCGAGCAGGCCGAATTCCTTGCGCCGCGCCAGCACCTGGGCCGAGAAGCTCGCGGCGATGCCGAAGAGCCCGATGCCGATGGCCACGGCCTGCAGCCAGTAGGTGACCGCGAAGCTGCGGTCGAAGAGCGCCAGGGAACGCTCGCGGATGGCCTGGGCGGAACTGAATTCGAGCGCGGGAGAGGCCGCTTGGCCTGCCGCCGTTTCCCGCAGCGCGGCCGAGATGGCTGTCTTGAGCAGTGCTTCGTCCACACCGGGTGCGGGCCACACCGCCAGGTCGTTGATGCGCGCATCCCCGGTGAGGCGGATGAAGTCCTCCCGCTCCATCGCGACGGCGCCGAACTGGCGCACGTAGTCGCGCCAGACGCCCGCCACGAAAAACGCCGGGGCCCCGCCGCCGGCATGCGGCGCCTGCAGGCCGAAGGCCCGGGACAGCGCCGGCCAGTCCGCGCCCGGCCGAACCCCGTACAGGTCGACGATCGCCTCGCTCACGTACACGGCGATGCGGCCTTCGGGCACGGGCAGCGGCCCCTCGCGGAGCGGAAGCGTCTGTGCCGCGCCACGCCCGAACGGCCTTGCCAGCAGGGCGACCGGCGGCCGTGCGGGGTCGAGCAGCAGGCTGGTGACGCGCAGCGCTTCGGCGCGCTCCACGCCCGGCAGCCCGGCCACCGTCCGGTCACCGCCGGCGGGGAGCGCGGCACTGTCGTCGCCGGCGGCGGCGCCCGCGGCGCGCACGTAGAGGGGAGCGGGCAGCGCCGCGTCCAGCCACTGCATCACCGAGCCGCGGAAGCTCGCCACCATCACCGTGAGCGCGACGGACAGCGCCAGGCTCGCGACCACGCCGCCCACGGCCACGGCGGCCATGCCGTGCATGCGGCGCGCACGTTCGACCGCGAGCATGGGCAGTGCGCGTCGGGCCGCCCAGGGCGCGAGCAGGCCCAGCAGGCCGCGCACCAGCAGCGGGAGCAGGCCGATGCTGCCCACCAGCAGGAGCGCGACGGAGGCGTAGGCCGCCAGCGGCAGACCCGCCACCGGCGGGGCGAAGGCCAGCGCGGCCCCGGCGGCCACGGCCAGCGCCGGCGGTGCCATGCGGGCGTGGCTTCCGGCGGCCGCGCCCAGGCCTTTGAGGGCCTGGGCCGGCGCCAGCCGTTCGGCCGTGCGCGCCGGCCACCAGCCGCCCACCACGGCGGCGGCGGTGCCGAGCAGCCCGTAGAGCAGTGCGCCGCCCGGGCTCCACTGCAGCGAGGGCTGCACGCCTTCGAAGTAGCCCCCTCCCAGATCGCCGCCCATCCAACGCAGGGCCAGCTGGGCCAGGGCAGTGCCCAGGGCGATGCCCGCGGCACTGCCCGCCGCGCCCAGCAGCGCCGATTCGGCCAGCACCAGGCCCCGCCGCATGCGCGGCGTGGCGCCGAGCACGCCCAGCAGCGCGAACTGGGGCGCGCGTTGCGCCACGCTGAGGGCGAGCACCGAGAACACCAGGTAGGCCCCGGTGAAGAGCGCCACCAGCGCCAGCACCGTCAGGTTCACGCGGTAGGCGCGGGAGAGGTCGTCCGTGCGCCGGGCGGTGTCCTGCGGGCGTACCACGGCGATGCCCGCCGCCGCCCGGGGCTCCAGGCCGGCCGCCTGCAGCAGCGCGGGCAGGGCGGCCTGGAAATCCTCGGCACGCTGGCCCGGGCGCAATTGCACGTCGATGCGGCTCAACCGTCCGAGGCGGGCGAAGAAGTCCTGCGCGGCGCCGATGTCCATCACGGCCAGCGGCGGGCCGCCGGCGGGCACCGTTCCCGCGACCCGCGCGGGTCCCGCAGTGGTCGCACCGCGCAGCGTCACCGTGGTGCTGCGTCCCGCGCCCTGCGTCTCCCCCAGTCCCAGGGCCTGGAGCGCGGCAGGGTTCAGAAAAACGGTGCCGGGCGACAGCATCGCCAGCCGGTCCGCGTCCGGAAAGGGCCGGGGCGCCAGTTCGGGCGCCATGGCAGCGAGCAGCAGGGCATCCGCGCCCACCACGCGCAAGGCGACCGAAGCGGCGGCGGGCCCCTGCGCCGGAGCCGCCTGCGCGGCGACCTCCAGCACCGGCCCGGCGCGGGCCACCAGCGGATGCCGGGCCACCTGGCCGTACAGGGTTTCGGGCAGGTCGCCCTGCGCGGCGCGCAGCTGCAGATCCGGCTGGCCGCTCGCGGCGCGCACGGCCTGGCCGAACTCCGACAGGGCGGACGCGTGGATCAGGTGCACGGCGAACGCCAGTGCCACCCCCAGCATCACCGCGGCCGCGGCCACGGTGGCGCGCCAGGGGTGGCGGCGCAGTTCCAGCCAGGAGAAGGTGCGGAGCAGGGCGAGCATGCGGAGAGACCGCTCAGTCCGCGCGCGTCCCGGCCACCGGCCGGATGCCGTCGGCCGTCAGCCGCAGCATGCGGTCGGCGCGCTGCGCCGCGGCCTGCGAATGGGTGACGAGCACCATCGCGGCCCCGTGGTCGCGCGTCTGCGCCACGAGCAGATCCATCACGCGCCCGGCGGTGGCGGGGTCGAGGTTGCCGGTGGGCTCGTCGGCCAGCAGCAGGCCGGGCGCATGCACCAGGGCGCGCGCGATCGCCACGCGCTGCAGCTGGCCGCCGCTCAACTGCTGCGGCAGCCGAGCGCCCAGGCCCTGCAGGCCCACGGCCTCCAGCATGTCCTGCACGCGCGCGGGGTCGTGCCTGCCCAGCAGCATCAGGGGCAGCGCCACGTTCTGCGCCACGTCGAGGTGGGGGAGCACGTGGAACGCCTGGAACACGAAGCCCACGTGCGCGCGCCGCCAGCGGGCGCGCTCCGTTTCGTCCAGGGCACCCAGATCGATCGCGCCGTGTCGCACGCTGCCGGCCTGCCAGTCGTCCAGCCCAGCGAGGCAGTTGAGCAGGGTGGATTTGCCCACGCCGGAGTCACCGACGATGGCGACGAATTCCCCGGGCTGCACGGCGAGGTCCACGTCGCGGAAGACGGGCGTGCCGGTGCCGTAGTGCCGTGTCAGGCCGCGTGCCTGCAGCAACGGTTTGGCTGCAGGCGATGCGGCGTGCACGCCGGCCGTCATGCCGCCACCCCGAGCGCATCCAGCGCGGCTGCCACCCAGCGCTCGGTCGCCTGCGGCGCGTCGCAGGCGATCGCATGGCGCCAGGGCATGCTGCGCAGCCAGGTGACCTGCCGCTTGGCGAGCTGCCGCGTGGCCGCGATGCCGCGCTCGCGCAGATTCGCCAGCGGCAGCCGGCCGGTGCGCGCTTCCTCGTCGAGCGCCTCCCAGGCCTGGCGGTAGCCCACACACCGCATCGAAGGCAGGTCCGGGTGCAGGTCCCCGCGTGCGCGCAGGCGGCGGACCTCGTCCACGAAGCCCTCGCTCAGCATCGCGTCGAAACGCTGGGCGATGCGGCCGTGCAGCCAGGCGCGGTCCTGGGGTTCCAGCGAAAAGAGCGGCATGGACGGGCGTGCGGCGCCCGCCGCTTCGTCCGCTGGCCGGGAACGGGTATGGAAACTCGAGAGCGGGCGGCCGGTGACGTGCCACACCTCCAGTGCACGCTGGATGCGCTGGCTGTCGCCGGGCGCGAGCCGGGCAGCGGTCTGCGGGTCCACGCGCGCCAGTTCGGCATGCAGGGCGGGCCAGCCTTCGGCCGTGGCCTGGGCTTCCAGCCGCGCGCGCACGGCAGGGTCGGCGGGCGGCATGTCGTCGATCCCGTCCCACAAGGCCTTGAAGTAGAGCATCGTGCCGCCCACCAGCAGGGGCAGTGCGCCGCGCGCCTGGATCTCCTGCACGAGCCGCTGCGCATCGGCCACGAACTCGGCCGCGCTGTAGGCCTGCAGCGGATCGCGGATGTCGATCAGGTGGTGCGGCACGGCGGCCTGCTCGGCGGCCGTCGGCTTGGCCGTGCCAATGTCCATGCCGCGGTACACCAGCGCCGAATCCACGCTCACGATCTCCACCGGCCGGTGCGGTGTGAGCGCGCGGGCCAGCGCGAGCGCGCCGGCCGTCTTGCCCGATGCGGTGGGGCCCGCGAGCGCGATGCAGGAGGGAAATTCCGGAGCGTCCGTGCGGCGGGCCGGGAAGGGTGCCGGCACCGCGGCGGCCGGCGGGGAAGGGGAGGCAGACATGATTCCCCGGAGCGTAACAGCGCGCGGAGCCCACCCGCGGCATGCGGAATCAGCCCGCGGCGGCGGCGCGGACGGCGTCGGCTGCCTGGGCCTGCCAGGGCGTGGTCGGCCGGCCGATGAGGCGGGACAGCTGGCCGCCTCCGTCGAACAGCGCGCCCTGCGCCGCCGCGGCGTCGGACTGCGCCAGGATCGCGGCGAACGCCGGGGGCAGGCCGGCCCCTTCCAGCATCCGGGCGTAGTCCGCCTCGGGCAGATCACGGTACGGAATGGCGCGGCCCGCGGCGCGGGAGATCTCCGCCGCCAGTTCGGCCAGTGTGTAGGCACTGTCGCCGGCCAGCTCGTGGACCTTGCCTGCCTGCTCCGGTGCCCGCAGCACGGCGGCGGCCGCCTCGGCATAGTCCGCCCGCGCGGCCGAGGCGATGCGGCCTTCGCCCGCGCTGCCCGCGAGCACCCCATGCTGCAGCGCGGCGCCGACCCCGGCCAGGTAGTTCTCGGTGTACCAGCCGTTGCGCAGCAGCACGTGGGGCACGCCGGAGGCGCGCAGCAGGGCCTCGGTGTCGCGGTGCTCGCGGGCCAGTTCCAGGGCCGAGTTGTCGGCATGCAGCACGCTGGTGTAGGCCAGCAGTTCCACGCCTGCGCGCCGTGCCGCGTCGATGACGGTGCGGTGCTGGGCCATCCGCTGCCCGACCTCGCTGCTGGAGATCAAGAGCAGACGCTGCACGCCCTGCAGGGCCGCATCCCAGCCGGCGGGATCGGCGTAGTCGGCCTGGCGCACGACGACCCCGCGGGCGGCGAGATCCTGCACCTTGGCGGGGGTGCGCACCAGCGCCACGATGTGCTGGGCGGGGACGGTGCGCAGCAGGGCGTCGATGGCGAGGCGGCCGAGCTGGCCGGAGGCTCCGGTGAGGGCGATCATGGTTTTCCTTGAGGCAGGTGGAAGAAGACGCCACAATAGCCCGTGAGCAAACTTTTAGTAAGTACCTACAAAAAGGTAAGTGAAGTGATGAGCGAAGCTTCCGTGGATGCGCACGCTATGCCCGCGATGGGATCGCTCGCCGAACCCTCCCCGCCCCTGGCCGAACTGATGCGCCGTGGCGACGTGCTGTCGCCCGCCTGCCCCGCACGGGAGATCCTGCAACACGTCACCAGCCGCTGGGGCGTGCTGGTGCTGGTGGCGCTGCAGGGCGGAACGCTGCGGTTCAGCGAGCTGCGCCGCAAGGTGGGCGTGGTGAGTGAGCGCATGCTCGCGCAGACGCTGCAGGTGCTGGAGCGCGACGGTTTCGTGGAACGCCGCGCCTATCCGGTCGTGCCGCCGCACGTCGACTACCGGCTGACTCCCTTGGGGCGCGAGGTGGGCCTGCACGTGCAGGCGCTCGCGGACTGGATCGGCGGGCATCTGCCGGACATCCTGGCGGCGCGTGCGCAGGTGGAGGCCGCCGCGGCGCCGAAGGATTGACGGTGCCGGCGCGGCGTGCAGCAGCGTGCCGCCCGCGCGGCCGGCCTCTCCCTGCCCCGGGCCGGGGGCGGAGCCCGATCAGGCGGCGGTGCCGGCCGCGGAGGCCCGCTGCGCCGGCGCGCGTGCCTGCACCGGCACGGCGGGCAACTGGAACAGATCCGCCAGCGCCTCCCGGTACTGCGCCTCGCCCACGGTGTTGGTGCTGTGGTGGGTGCCACCCTCCACGAGGACGAAGCGCTTCGGCCCCTGGGCCGCCTCGTAGAGCCGCCGGCCCAGCGACGGCGGGATCAGGCTGTCGTCGCTGCCGTGCACCACGAGCAGCGGCGAGCCGATGTGGGCCACCTTGCGGATCGACTCGAAGCGCTGCGTGATGAGTCCCGAGATCGGCAGCCAGCCCCACTTGAACGTGGCCACCACCTCGGGAATGTTGGTGAACGTGCCCTCCACGATGGTGCCTTTTTCGTCCGGCACCATGGCGGCGAGATCGATGGCGATCGCCCCGCCCAGCGAATGGCCGAAGATGTAGCGCGGCGCCTGGGGCTGGCGCGCCGCGAGCCAGTCCCAGGCCGCCCGGGCGTCTTCCAGGGCCGTCGCTTCGGAGGGCAGGGCCGGGCTGCTGCGCCCGAAGCCGCGGTAATCCACCGCCAGCACCGAGAAGCCCATGTCGTGCATGCGCCGGATGCGGCCGGCCGAGCCGGAGACGTTCCAGCGCGCGCCGTGCAGGTACAGCAGCACGGGCGCGCCGGCCCGCTCGGAGGGCATCCAGAGCCCGTGCAGCTTTTCCGCCTTGCCCGAGGCGCGGGAGTCGAAGGCGATCCACACGTCCTGCATGTCGTCGGTGGATTGCGCGCCGCCCCAGGCCCGGTCGCTGGGCTGGAAGATCCATTCGCGCTGTTTTGCATCGAGGGTGGCGCAGCCAGCCGTCACTGCGAGGGCGAGCGCGAGGGAGGAGAAAAGGGGCCAGCGTTTCATCGAAAGGAACAGAGTCCGGTCGGGGAGTAAAGTTCGGAGGGCCCCTGAGGGCACCGCGGCATGCAGCAAAAAACGCACCATGGCGGCTCCGGTTGACGGGCCCAACCCCGGAAATACCCTGCGCCGACCCCGCTGATCGGGGGTTCGCGGCCGCCGGCGCTGCGGGGGCGGGCCAGGGGCGGCCGTCCGCGGCTGCCGCCCATGGGCGTGATCGCAGGCCACGGCAGCGTCATGGGGCCGTCATGGAGCACCGACAGAGTGCACTCGGGTACGACCATCCATCCACCCATTGATCCAGGGAGAAGAGACGAATGACGAAGACGACGAAGCAACCCGCGCGCGGCCTGGCCGCGACCCGGCTGTGGTCCCGCCGCTCGGCATGGGCCGTGGCGGCCGCCTGCACCGCCCTGTCCGCCTGCGGAGGCGACGGCGGCAGCATCCCTTCCACGCTCGACGGCTCGAAGGCGCTGGTGATCGGCCACCGGGGCGCCGCCGGCTACCTGCCCGACCACACGCTGGAGGGCTACCGCCGCGGCATCGAGCTGGGCGCCGACTTCATCGAGCCGGACCTGGTGGCGACGAAGGACGGCGTGCTCATCGCGCGCCACGAGCCCAACATCACCGGCACGACCGACGTGTCCCAGCGCCCCGAGTTCGCCGACCGCAAGACCCGCAGGATGGTGGACGGCGCGCAGGAAGAGGGCTGGTTCGCCTCCGATTTCACGCTCGCCGAGATCAAGACCCTGCGCGCCATCCAGCCGCTCGCCGACCGCGACCCATCCTTCAACGGCCGCTTCCAGATCCCGACGCTCACCGAGGTGCTGGAGCTGGCGCGCACGGAGGGCACGAAGGCCGGCCGCACCGTGGGCGTCTACATCGAGACCAAGCACCCCACCTACCACGCCAACCTGAACCTGAAGCTCGAAGACCGGCTGCTCGACACCCTGGCGCAATACGGCTACACCAAGGCGAACTCGCCGGTCATGGTGCAGTCCTTCGAGGTCTCCAACCTCAAGTACCTGCGCACGAAGACGCAGGTGCGGCTGGTGCAGCTCGTGGACGGCAACGACGTGAAGCCCGACGGCAGCATCGACCTGACCGCGCCCTACGACAAGCCCTACGATTTCGCGGTGGCCGGCGACCGCCGCACCTTCGCCAGCCTGCTCACGCCCGAGGGCCTGCGCGAGGTCAGGACCTATGCGGACGGCATCGGCCCCTGGAAGCCCTACCTGATCCCGACGCGGCTGCAGGACGCGAACAACGACGGCAAGCCGGACGACCTGAACGGCGACGGCGCCATCGACGAGCGCGACCGCATCGTGATGGCGCCCACCCGCGTGGTGGCCGACGCCCACGCGGCCGGCCTGTTCGTGCATCCGTACACCTTCCGCAGCGAGGCCAAGCGGCTCGCCTCCGACTACCGCGGCGATCCCAAGGCCGAGTACCGGCAGTTCTTCCGCCTGGGCGTGGACGGCGTGTTCTCGGACTTCCCCGACCAGGCGAAGGCCGCCCGCGACGGCAACTGACCACCGGCCCTCCACCGGGGAATGCAGGCCCCGCGCGCGGGGCGGGGCGCCCGGGCTGCCCGTCCGGGCGGCTCAGCGCCCGCGCAGGAACAGCGCGTCCAGCTCGCGCATCGACAACTGCCGCCACGTGGGCCGGCCGTGGTTGCACTGGTCGGAGCGTTCCGTCACTTCCATCTGGCGCAGCAGCGCGTTCATTTCGTCGATCGTGAGCCGCCGGTGCGCGCGCACCGCGCCATGGCAGGCCATGGTGCCCAGGATCTCGTTGCGGGCGCGCTGCACCACGGTGGTGGCGTCGTGCGCCGCCAGTTCCGCGAGCACGCTGCGGGCCAGTTCCACCGCATCGCCCTGGGCGAGCGAGGTGGGCACGGCGCGCACCGCCAGCGTGCGCGGCGAGAAGGGCGAGACTTCGAGGCCGAGCATGTCCAGCGTGTCGGCATGGGCTTCCGCCGTGGCCACTTCCTCGGGCGTGGCGGCGAAGGTCGCGGGAATCAGCAGCGGCTGGCTTGCGATGCGCTGGCTGGCATCGACCTGGGCCTTGAGGCGCTCGTACACGATGCGCTCGTGCGCCGCATGCATGTCCACGATCACCATGCCCTGGGCGTTCTCCGCCAGGATGTAGACGCCGTGGATCTGGGCCACGGCGCGCCCCAGGGGCCAGACGTCGGGGTCGGAAGCGGACGCAGGCGCGGCCGGCACGGTGGCGCCGGGGGATGCCGCGGCGCCACCCGTGCCGGCCGGGATGCCGTCGGCGGGCGCCTGGGGCGCATGCGTGGCCGGCAGGGAGCCGCTGGCCGCCGAATAGCCGGCGGGCGCCTCCTGCACGGTGACGGCAGCCTCCGGCACCCCGGCGGCGGGCGACGGTGCATGCGGGCCGGACGGCGGCGCGAACGCCGCTGCGGCACCGTCCGGGAGCGGAGCGGGCGCGGCGTCCTTGCGGCCCCAGAGCGCTTCCAGATCGGTCACCCGGTACCCGGGACGGGCATCGAACGGCATGGCTGCCTGCCGGGGCAGCGGGGACTGCGGCGTGCGGGACGCTGCCGCCGCAGAGGATGCAGAGGCCGTGGGGGGCATGCCCGCCTGCGTGGCACCGCCTTCCGCCGCGGCCGCCAGCGCCTGCGCGCGCGGCACCGCCAGCGCGTTCTCCACCGCATGCCGCACGGCCTGGTGCACTTCTCGGCTGTCGCGGAAGCGCACCTCGATCTTCGTGGGGTGCACGTTCACGTCCACGCGCATCGGGTCGATGGCCACGTAGAGCGCATACACGGGCTGCTTCTGCCCGTGCAGCACGTCTTCATAGGCGCTGCGGGCCGCATGGGTGAGCACCTTGTCGCGCACGAAGCGGCCGTTGACGTAGCAGAACTGCTGGTCGGCCCGCGAGCGCGCCGCATCCGGCAGGCCCGCGCGCCCGGTGACGGTGACGTATCCCGAGCGGTGGCGCACCGGGACGGAGTCGCGCAGAAAATCTTCCCCCAGCACGTCCGACAGCCGCCGCCCGAAGGCCGCCTCCAGCGCGGCTTCGTCCACCGGGGCGCCGCCTTCGGCCGGGGCCAGGGTGGCGCGCCACTGCTCGACCAGCTTGCCTTCGTGCCAGATCGCGAAGCCCACGTCCGGGCGGGCCAGCGCATGGCGCCGCACGGCCTCGATGCAGTGGGCCAGCTCGGTCGCATCCGTCTTCAGGAACTTGCGCCGCGCGGGCGTGGAGAAGAACAGCTCCTTCACCTCCACGGTCGTGCCGCGGCTGCGCGCGGCGGGCCGCAGTTCGCCGCTGCGCGCGTCCAGCAGGAAGGCGGTAGGCTGGTCGTCGGTGCGCGAGAGCAGGGCCATTTCCGACACCGACGCCACGGCGGCCAGCGCCTCGCCCCGGAACCCCATCGTGGCCACCGATTCCAGGTCGTGCAGGTTGGTGATCTTGCTGGTCGCGTGGCGCCGCAGGGCGACCGGCAGTTCCTCGGGCGGGATGCCGCAGCCGTCGTCCTCCACCGCGATCAGGCGCACGCCGCCCGCGAGCAGGCGCACGGTGACCTGGCGGGCACCCGCGTCGAGCGCGTTGTCGACCAGTTCGCGCACGGCCGAGGCGGGCCGCTCCACTACCTCGCCCGCGGCGATCTGGCTGATCAGTTCATCGGGAAGATCGCGGATCGGACGGCGCGGGAGGGCGGGCTCTGGGGACATCGGGCGGCATTGTAGGCAGTGCGGTTAGAGTACGCGCCGCGGCGGCAAGCCCGCCCCGTCCATTCCTCCGATCCTGAAGGTCCCGCCTTGGAAGCCATCCAGTTCCTCATCGATTTCATCCTGCACGTGGACAAGCACATCGCGGCCTTCGTGGCCGCCTACGGCCCGTGGGTGTATGCGCTGCTGTTCGCGATCGTGTTCGTGGAGACCGGCGTGGTGGTCATGCCCTTCCTGCCGGGCGACTCGCTGCTCTTCATCGTCGGCGCGCTGTGCGGCGCGGGGCTCATGAGCTTCCCGATCGCCTGCGTGGTGCTGATCGTGGCCGCGGTCCTCGGCGACCAGTGCAACTACTCCATCGGCCGCTACTTCGGCCCCAAGGTCTTCCAGTGGCCCGACTCGCGCTGGTTCAACCGACGCGCGTTCGAGCAGGCCCACGCGTTCTACGAGCGCTATGGCGGCATCACCATCGTGCTGGCCCGCTTCATGCCTTTCATCCGCACCTTCGCCCCGTTCGTGGCGGGCGTGGCCGAAATGCACCGCGGCAAGTTCACGGCCTTCAACGTGGGCGGCGCGCTGCTCTGGGTGCTGGGCATCTGCACGGCCGGCTACTTCTTCGGCAATTTCCCCTGGGTGCAGGCCAACCTCGACAAGATCATCTGGGCGCTGATCCTGGTGCCCGGCCTCATCGCCATCTTCGGCGCCTGGCGCGCCGGGCGCCAGAAGACGACGGCCGCCTGACGAGAACGCCGCAGCCCCGCCGGGCTTCAGCGCAGCGTGCGCGCCAGCCACTGCAGCAGGCAGCGGTTGACGAACTCCGGCTGGTCCAGGCTCGGGAAATGGCCGGCCTCCGGCACCTGCAGCGCTTCGCAGCCGATCCGCGCGGCCATCCGCTGCAGCACGGCCGGCGTGCAGAGGCGGTCCGCGTCGCCGCACATCAGCAGCGTGGTGGCGGAATCGAGCCGGGCCAGCCGGTCCGGTGCGTCCCGGCAGCCGAGCAGGATGCGCCCGAGCGGCACCACCGACTCGCGCAACCGGGCGGCCGGCATGGACAGCAGACTGCGCGCGAACGCCTGGACGAGCGGGGTGGCCTGGGCGGTCGCGGACCGGAAGAAGACCGACACGATCGCCGCCACGGACTCCGGGGCGATGCGGCCTTCGGCCTGGGCCGCGTCCAGCATGCCGAGGTACCGCGAAGGCCCGCCCGGCTCGGCTGCCGGGCAGGGGTCCAGCATCACGAGGGCGCGCACGCGTTGCGGCGCCCGCAGCGCCAGCTCCGCGGCCCAGAGGCTCCCTGCCGACAGCCCCACCACCGCGAATTCGGGAATGTCCAGCGCATCCATGAGCTGCAGCATCTGCTCCGCCAGGTGATCCAGGCATTCGGTTCCGGGCGGCAGCGGGCCCGATGCTCCGTGGCCCCAGAGGTCCGGCGCGATGACGCGGTACTGCCGCGACAGTGCCTGGATCTGCGGCTCCCACATGGCCGAATCCCAGAGATAGCCATGCCCGAGCAGCACGGCAGGCCCCCGTCCCCGGTCCTGGTAGTGCAGCAGGCCGTCGCCGGAACCCGCGAGCCGCATCGCCTGGCCCGCGGCGAAGGTGCTGAAATCGTTGACGGAGCCCTCGCCCGCCACCAGTGGGTCCACAGGCGGCATGGGTGGCCAGGCGGCGTGGCGGCGGTACCTGCTGCCGGCCATGCGGCACGACTTCCCGATCAGGAATGCTGGAAGGCATCGGGACATGGCGGTGATCCTTGTACGGAAGAGTCGGACACCGGATGCTAGCTGCGGTTAACCTTTGGTGACATTTGTGGAACTAAGCGCAGGCATAACGAAAAGTTTGGCAACGAAGTGCGCAGTCACCGCCAGGTTCGCAGGGGTTACGTGTCTCAGAAACGACATTGCCCGCCGGGCGGACCCGGCGGGCAATGTGGAGTGACGTAACCCTGGATCAAGCGGGTAGGTGAACTGCCCGCGGGGCCCGGTCAGCGGCGGCGCTGATCGCGGTCTTCGCCCAGTTCATGGCCGATGAGCGCACCGGCTGCGGCGCCACCCACCGTGGCGGCGGTACCGCCCACTGCGCTGCCCAGCACGCCGCCGGCCACGGCGCCTACGCCGGTGCCGAGCTGTGCGTTGGACGGGTTGGAAGAGCAGCCGACCAGGCCCAGGGCGGCGGCGCAGGCGGCGGCGGAGACGAGATGGCGGTAGTTCATGGTGTGCTCCTTGTTGGGAAAAGTGGAGGGCCCGGGAATGGTCCCTTCGCCCATGCCTCCACTATCGTCCTGTCGGAGCCCGCCGTATGTAAGCAGCACCAACCGGCGGTTGTAGGACGTTGCTGCAGCGCCGCCGCCAGGCCTGGGTGGGCGTGCTCACCCCGGCGCGAGGCACAGCGTCAACAGCAGCGAGGCATCGGTCAGCCCGCGCAGCGAGTGGGAGGCGTGCGCCTGCAAATGCACCAGCTCCCCTGCGCGCAGCAGGCTCGCACCCGCGGCGGTGTGCAGCTCCACCTCGCCTTCCAGGCACTGGATCGTGAGCTCGCCCGGCGTTTCGTGCTGCCGCAGTTCCTTGCCCGCCGGCAGGATGGCCCGGATCACTTCCAGCTGCGCCGCCTTGAGGATGGCGGATGTGGTGGCGCCGGCCAGGGCTGCGCCCAGCGGACGGACGCTGACGACATCGGCGGAACGGGCATGCTGCAAAGCCATGGGAAAACTCCTCGGCCCCCGCAGGCGGGGCATCGTGTCATGGGATGGCGCCACTGTGGCCCAGCCGCCCTCGCATGGCAATGGATTCCCCTCTTTTCCGCAGCCTCAGACCGACCGGCTGCGCGCCAGCGGCGGGTTCTTCGCGAAGTACCGCGTGATGCCGCGCATCAGCGCATCGGCCAGCTGCTGCTGGTAGGCCGCAGTACGCAGCTTCGCCTCTTCCTCCGGATTGCTGATGAAGGCCGTTTCGACCAGCACGCTGGGAATGTCCGGCGCCTTCAGCACGGCGAACCCCGCCTGCTCGACACGCGGCTTGTGCAGCCGCGCCATGCCGCCGATCTCGCCCAGCAGCACGCTGCCGAGCTTCAGGCTGTCGTTGATCTGCGCCGTGGTGCTCATGTCCAGCAGCGCGCTCTGCACGTGCCGGTCCTGCGAGCGCACGTTCAGTCCGCCCACCAGGTCCGACTGGTTCTCCTTGTTGGCGAGCCAGCGCGCGGCGGAACTGGAGGCCCCGCTCTGGCTCAGCGCGAACACGCTCGCGCCGCGGGCCGCCGGCGTGGTGAACGCATCGGCGTGGATGCTGACGAACAGATCCGCCTGCACGCGCCGCGCCTTCTCCACGCGCACCCCCAGCGGCACGAAGAAATCGGCGTCGCGCGTGAGGAAGGCCCGCATCGGGTTGCCCCCCACCGTGGTGGCGTTGATGCGGTCGCGCAGCAGGTGGGCGACGCGGAGCACCACGTCCTTCTCGCGCGTGCCGCCCGGGCCGATGGCGCCCGGGTCTTCGCCGCCGTGCCCCGGATCGAGCGCGACGATGATCAGCCGGTCGGTGGCCCGCGCGATGGCCGGGGCGGACGGCGCCGTGCCGCCGCCCGCATGCGGCGGCGTGGGGCCTGCCGCGACCGCGGGCGGGGCGGCGGCCGGCGCGCCCGAAGGCGTGGCCACCGGCGCCGTCGGTCCGGGCGTGGGCTGGGGCAGCCCGCCCGGCGGTGCGGGCGGGGCGCCCGCCGGGCGCTGGTTGTGCTGCGCGATCAGGTCGCCGAGCGGATCGCCGGCCGTGCCGGGCCGCGCCGCCGCGATGTTGGGCAGCGGCGCCGGCGTGGGGGGGCGTGCCCCCGGGGCGCCGCCGCCCGGCCCCGCATCCCGCAGGCGCTCGGCGATCAGGGTCTCCAGCGGATCTTCGGGCTCGGCGGGGTAGAGGTCGAACACCAGCCGGTGGCGGTAGGCGGCGATCGGCGGCAGCGTGAACACCTGCGGCAGCGCGGCGCGCTTGAGGTCCACCACCAGCCGCACCACGCCGGGCGCGTTCTGGCCCACGCGGATGCCCGCGATGTTGGGATCGTCGGCCTTCACCTTCGCCACCAGCTCGCGCAGCTCGGGGTTCAGATCGATGCCCTCGATATCGACGGCCAGCCGCGGCGGGGTGGCCACGAAGAACTGCTTGGCCACCAGCTGGCGGTCCGATTCGATGGTGACGCGGGAATAGTCCTGCGCCGGCCAGACGCGCACCGCCATGATGCCCGCGCCGCGCGCGATCTGGCTGGCGCCGAGCAACAGCACCAGGGTGCCGGCCTGCAGCAGCCCGCGCCGGGACGGCCCGGGCGCGCAGGCGGAGGACGCAGGGGAAGGGGGAAATGGGGAGGAGGCGTCGTCGCTCATGCTGTTGTGAGTGCTTGCACCAGGGCGTGGCCACGGGGTGTGCCGGCGCGCAAAAGGACCTGGCGGGGCGGGCCGCCGCCATCGTACGCGCCATCGGCCGGTTCGGCCGCTTCAATGTGTAGGGCGAGGTCGGCGGTCGGCAGGAGCGCGGCGGCCTTCTCCGGCCACTCGGCGAGCTTCAGCCCGGGCCCGGCGAAGATGTCGCGAAAGCCGGCATCCTCCCATTCGCGCGGATCGCCGAAACGGTAGAAATCGAAATGCCATGCCGGCCCGGCCGCCGTGTCGTGCGGCTCGACCACGGCGTAGGTGGGACTCTTGATCCGGCCCTGCACGCCCAGCGCGCGCAGCAGGTGCCGCACGAACGTGGTCTTGCCCGCGCCCAGGTCGCCGTGCAGCGTGACGAAGGCGTCGGCCAGGGCGGGCTGGGCGGCCAGACGGCGGGCGAAGCCGGCCGTGCCGTCCTCGTCCGGCCATTCCAGCCGCAGGATGCCGGTCGGGGAGGGACTTTCTACAATCCCGGGGTGATGTCGTGCAGCAGTCAACTCGTTCCTCAAATGCAAGGCTGGGCCCGCGAACTGGGATTTTCCCAAATCGGCGTCGCCGGCGTGGATTTGTCCTCCGCGGAGCCGGGGTTGGTGCAGTGGCTGGCGGAAGGGTTCCATGGCGACATGCACTACATGCAGGCCCATGGCCTGAAGCGTGCGCGCCCTGCCGAGCTGGTGCCGGGCACGGTGAGCGTGATCACCGCGCGCATGGACTACCTGCCTCGGCGCACGCTGGAGCGTGGCACGGGCGCGGATGACGGAATCGATACGGATACGGATGCGGATGCGGATGCGGATGCGGATGCGGATTCTCGTGCCGTCACCCGCACCGGCCGTGGCGGCTGGCAGGCGGCCGAACTGGCGCGGCTGGGTCGCCCGGCGGAGGGCATCGTCTCCGTCTATGCCCGGGGGCGCGACTACCACAAGGTGCTGCGCGCGCGTCTGCAGAAGCTGGCGGATCGCATCGCGGAGGCCGTGGGGCCGTTCGGCCACCGCGTGTTCACCGATTCGGCGCCGGTGCTGGAGGCCGAACTCGCGCGCCGCAGCGGCCAGGGCTGGCGCGGCAAGCACACGCTGGTGCTGCACCGCGAGGCCGGCTCGATGTTCTTCCTGGGCGAGATCTTCGTGGATCTGGCCCTGCCGCCCAGCGAGCCCGTCAGCGCGCACTGCGGCGCGTGCCGCGCCTGCATCGACGTCTGCCCGACGCAGGCCATCGTCGCGCCCCACCGGGTGGATGCGCGGCGCTGCATCTCCTACCTCACCATCGAACATGCGGGGGCCATCCCCGAGGCGATGCGCCCGCTGATGGGCAACCGCGTGTACGGCTGCGACGATTGCCAGCTCGCCTGCCCCTGGAACAAGTTCGCGCGGCCCGCCGCCGTGCCCGATTTCGACGAGCGCCCGGCGCTGGCCGGCAGGCCGCTGGCCGAGTGGTTCGCGTGGGACGAAGCCACCTTCCTGCGCCGCACCGAGGGCGGTCCGATCCGCCGCATCGGCCATGAACGCTGGTTGCGCAACGTGGCCGTCGCGCTCGGCAATGCGTTGCGCGCCACGCGCGATCCGGCCCTGCGCGCGGCCCTCGTCGCGCGGGCCGGCGACCCGAGCGCGCTGGTGCGCGAGCACGTGGCGTGGGCACTCGCGCAGGAAGAGGGCGTGGGCACCGCTCCAGCGGCCGCCACGCAGCCCTGAGGCCGCAACGGGAGCGCCTGCCCTGGGGACGGGGGTCAGGGGGCGAGCCAGCCCAGCGCCAGCGGCAGGCTCAGCACGCCCAGCACCGTCGACAGCGTCACCAGCCCGGCCACGTAGGGCCCGTTGTAGCCCATGCGCGCTGCCAGCACGTAGCAGGTGGAGGCGGTGGGCAGCGCGGAGAACGCCATCAGCACCGTGGTCTGCACGGCATCCAGGCGGAACCAGCGCGCCAGCACGCAGGCCACCAGCGGCTGCACGAGGTGCCGGATGGACAGCACCGACACCGACAGCAGCGCACTGCGCGTGAGCAGCCCGAGCTGCATGCCCGCGCCCGCCGACATCAGTCCCAGCGCAATCGACGCCGCGCCGACCCGGGCCACCGACGGCTCCATCCACCCGGGAATGCGGAACCCCAGCAGGTTGGCCGCGAGGCCCGTGGCCGTCGCCACGATCAGCGGATTGCGCGCCAGCTCCTTCAGGAACCCGTGCTGCCCCGCGCGCGCCATCGGCCACACCGCGGCGATGTTGAAGAGCGGCACGCACACGCCGATCAGCACCGCGATCATCTGCAGTCCCTGCGCCCCCGCCAGCCGCTCGGCCAGCGCCAGGCCGATGAAGGAGTTGAAGCGGAAGGCGACCTGCGCACTGGCGGCGTGGTCGCGCGTGTCGATGCGGCCCGCCAGTCCGGGCAGGCGCGGCAGCAGGTAGGCCAGCCCGATGCCGCACAGACCCGTGAGCACGCCCGCGCCGATCAGGCCCGACGCCTCGCCCACGCGGATCGGGCTGCGCACGATCGACTGGAACAGCAGCACCGGGAACAGCAGGTAGTACACGAGGCTTTCGACCGGCTGCCACACCGTGCGGTTGAGCGCCGTGTACCGGCACACGAGGTACCCGAAGAGGATGAGCGAGAAATCGGGGAAGAGAAGCTGCGCGTAGTTCACCGCGCGCAGGATACCCCTGGGGCGCCCCGGGAGACGCCGCCGCGTGGAAAACGCCGCCGCGCTCTCAGTCCCTGGACTTGAACGCCCGCGCGCCGTCGGCGATCGCCTCGAGCACCTTCTGCAGCCCCCGGTTCACGGGCTTGTCCTGCCGCAGCACGAACGCCAGCGTGCGCCGCAGGCGGGGCTGGAGCGGCCGCATGTCGAGGTCCTTGTGCCGGCCCGCGCCGGTCACCGCCATGCGCGGCAGCACGGCGCAGCCGAGGCCTGCGGCCACCATCGCCTTGATGGCCTCGACACTGTCGAACTCCATCGCCGGCGGGGGCAGCGGGCCGCGGCCGCGGCGCAGCCACTCGTCCACCAGCATGCGCGTGGTGGTGCTGGTGCCGAGCTTCACCAGCGGCTGCTCGTTCAGCATCTGCGCGGTCACGGCGTCGGGCCATTCGCAGGTGCCGCGCCGGCAGATGGCGACGAAGTCGTCGTCCAGCACCGGCGTCGAGGCGATGGCCCGGGAGGTCACGGGCAGCGTGACCAGCGCCACGTCCACGACGTTGCCCTCGACCTGCCGCACGTAGTCCTCCGTATTGCCCGTGCTCACGACGATCTGCAGCGACGGATAGCGCTTGCGCAGATCGCGCAGCACCGCAGGCAGGAAATACAGGCAGGGCGTGAGGCCGGTGCCCAGCCGCACCGTGCCCGACACCCCGGCCGCGTGGAAGGTCGCCGCGCTCACGGCGTTCGCCACGGCCGCCGACACGTGCGGCACGTGCGCCATCAGGTCGCAGCCCGCCGGCGTGGCGCTGACGCGGCGGCCCACCCGCTCCACCAGCCGCACGGACAGGGCGCGCTCCAGCTTCTTGACTTGCACGCTGACGGCGGGCTGGGTGAGACCCAGGCGTTCCGCCGCCGCCGAAAAACTCCCCAGCTCGAGCACCAGGGCGAAGGTGCGGAGCTGCTCCAGATCGATCGTTGTTTCCAAAATATTTTTTATGTTTCGTATAAGTAAGAAAAACTTCTCTTATGGAAGCCCCCGGATGAAGATTGAAGCAGAAAGTCAGCTCATCCGCACAACTACTTTGTTTCCAGTGTCGACATGCTCCCGCTCCCTGCCCCTTGACGGGCTCCCGCGCCATTCCGCACCGCGCGCGGGGATCCAGAACCTGGTCTCCATCGCAGACTGGTCGCGCTCCGACATCGAAGGCCTGCTGGCGGTGGCGGACGACATCCGCTGCCATCCCGGCGAGTTCGCCTACAGCCTCGCCGGCACGCTGGTCTGCACCGCATTCTTCGAGCCCAGCACCCGCACCCGTCTGAGCTTCGAAGCCGCCGCGCACCGGCTGGGCGCCAAGGTGCTCTGCATGGGCGACACGCAGAGCACCCGCATGGGCCTGGGCGAGAGCGTGGCCGACACGCTCCGCATGGCCGGCTACTACGCGGACCTCGTCGTGGCACGCCATGCGTCGGACGGCACGTTCGAGCGCCTGTCCGGCGTGCTCGACGTGCCCCTGGTCAGCGCGGGCGAGGGCCAGTGCCGCCATCCCACCCAGACGCTCATCGACCTCTTCACCATGCGGCGGCATTTCGGCACGCTCGACGGGCTGCGCGTGGGCATCGTCGGCGGATTGCGGTATTCGCGCGCCGCCAAGTCGCTGCTGGCCGGGCTGCGCGCCTTCCGGGACGTGTGCATCCACGTGGTGGACGCCGTGTCGGATGCCTGCCACGGGAGCGGTCCGCGGCCGTGCCTGGCCCAGATCGCGGGCACCGGCGTGCAGGAGCACGCCTGCGTCGCCGACATGCTGGGCCTCGTCGACGTGCTGTACGTCGTGCGCGTGCAGCGCGAGCAATTCCAGGATGCCGCTGCCTACCAGGCGCAGCTGCGCCGCTGCCGCGTGGACTCGCGCCTCATGCGGGCCTGCGGGAAGGACATCGCGGTGCTGCACTGCCTGCCGCGCGGCGAGGAACTGCCGGAGGACATGGACGGCACGCCGTTCAACCACTACTTCCGCCAGGCCGCCGCCGGTGTCCCTGTCCGCATGGCGGTGCTGCAGCGCTACCTCGGCCGGTTCCGCCGGTCCACGGCGGCCGCCTGGGTGGGCGACCGGCTGTGCCTGGACATCGCTCCCGCAGCCACCCCGGAGGCTTCGCTCGCATGGTGATGCTCTGGGGTGCCGCCCTCGCGGGCGTGGGAGGAATCGTCGGCGTCGTCGCCGTCACGGTGGGCGGCGGCGTCACGCTCGGGGTGCCGCTGCTGCTGCTGCTCGGCCAGCCGGCTGCCACCGCGATCGCCACCATCAAGTTCGCGCTGATCGGCTCGTTCGCCACCGGGGCGCTGATGCACGGAGGCAACCGCGAGACGGCGGTGGAGGTTCCCTGGCTGCTGTGGCCGCTGTGCGTGCTCGGCTCCGTGGCCGGCTCGCTGCTGACCACCGGGCTCGACGAGCGCTTCCTGAAGATCCTGGTCGTCGTCCTCATGGCCGCCGTGCTGTGGATCACCTACCGCACCGACCTGTCCGCCGTGCCCGTGCGGCCGGCGGGCGAGGGCCGGCGCATCCCGCCGCTGGGCGTCGCCGTGGTGTTCGGCCTGTGCGTCTATTCCGGGTTCTTCGGCGCCGGGTTCGGCACCTTCCTCATCTTCGCGCTCATGCGGTTCTTCGGGCTCAGCTTCGTGCAGAGCGCCTCGGTGATGACACGCATCAACCTGCTGGTGGTGGGGTCCTCCGTGGCCACGTTCGCGAGCAAGGGAACCATCGATTTCCAGCTGGGCGTACCGTTGCTGCTGGGCTGTGCCTTGGGCGGGGCGATGGGCACCTGGACCGTGAAGACGCTGTCGCCCGCCGTCATGAAATCGATGTTCCTCGTGTTCTCGGTCCTGCTGGGGTCGAAACTGTTGTGGGATGCCATGGCCCCTCTGTAACCAATTTTTGTCATCGCCGGTGCGGCAACGGTCACATGGATGCGGGTAACTCCCGATCCAGGCGGGGGGCTGCGCGCAACGATGTCGGTGCATCCGCGCTTAGGATGCCGTACATCGTTTGCACGCAGTGACAAGGAGACGACTTATGCACCGCCGCCACTGGTTCGGATTCGCCCTTCTGGCCGCCGCAGGGGGCGCGTGGGCCCAGGCCTATCCGGCCAAGCCCATCCGCCTGGTGGTGCCGTTCGCGCCCGGGGGCACGACGGACATCATCGCGCGCGTGATCGCCGATCCGCTGTCGCGCGCACTCGGCCAGCCGGTGGTGGTGGAGAACAAGTCCGGGGGCGGCGGCATCGTCGGCGCGTCGGAAACCGCCAAGGCCGCGCCGGACGGTTACTCGCTGGGGATCGCCACCGTGTCCACCACGGCGGCCAACCCGGCCATCAATCCGCGCACCCCGTACAACCCGCTGACGGATTTCACGCCGATCATCAACATCGCCGCGACGCCCAACATCATCGCGGTGAACCCGGCCTTCCCGGCGAAGGACTACAAGAGCTTCTTCGCCGAAATCAAGAAGTCGCCGGGCAAGTACTCGTACTCGACCTCGGGCACGGGCGGCATCGGGCATCTGCAGATGGAGCTCTACAAGAGCCTGACGCAGGCGTTCGTCACGCACATTCCCTACCGGGGCGCGGGGCCCGCGCTCAACGACACCGTCGCGGGGCAGGTGCCGATGATCTTCGACAACCTGCCGTCGGCGCTGCCCTTCATCAAGGACAACCGCCTGGTGCCGATCGTGGTGGCCGCGCCGCAGCGGGTCGCGGCACTGCCGAACGTGCCCACCTTCAAGGAGATCGGCCTGGAGCCCGTGAACCGCATGGCCTACTACGGCATCCTCGGCCCCAAGGGCCTGCCCAAGGAGGTGGTGGACAAGGTCAACGCGGGCGTGCGCAAGGCGCTGGAGGATCCGGCCGTGCGCAAGCGCATCGAAGACACCGGCTCGCTCATCGTGGGCAATACGCCCGAGCAGTTCTCCGAGCAGATCAAGGCCGAGTTCGAGGTCTACAAGAGCGTGGTGCAGAAGCAGAAGCTCACGCTGGACTGAGCCTTCCGCCGGTGCCCGGGCTGGCGGGGGGGCTGGTGCGTCCCGGCCGGGCTTGCTGCGGCGGCGGCGTGCTAACGTGATGCGATGACCCTTTCGCCCGGCAGCCAGACTGCCATCGACGCGTTCATCGACGCCCTCTGGCTCGAGGACGGCCTCTCGCGCAATACCCTGGCCGCCTATCGCCGTGACCTCACGCTCTATGCGCGGTGGCTGCTGGAGGCGGTGCCGGAGACCGCCGGCGCGCTGGACGCCACGGCCGAAGGCCATCTGCAGGCCTATTTCGCGGCGCACCATGCGGCGACGCGCGCCACCTCGGCGAACCGGCGGCTGACCGTGCTGCGCCGCTATTTCCAGTGGGCCCTGCGCGAGCAGCGCATCGCCGCCGATCCCACCGTGCGCCTGCAGGCGGCCCGCCAGCCGCTGCGCGTGCCCAAGACGCTCTCGGCCGCGCAGGTGGAGGCCCTGCTGCGCGGCCCCGACACCACCACGCCCCTCGGCCTGCGGGACCGCGCGATGCTGGAGCTCATGTATGCCAGCGGCCTGCGCGTGACCGAACTGGTCACGCTCAAGACCTACCACGTCGGCGCGGCCGAAGGCGTGCTGCGCGTGATGGGCAAGGGCGGCAAGGAACGCCTCGTTCCGTTCGGCGAGGTGGCCGCGGAATGGCTCGCGCGGTATCTGTCCGAAGCCCGTGCCGGCATCCTGGCCGGGCAGCAGACCGACGATCTGTTCGTGACGGCGCGCGGCGCCGGCATGACGCGGGCCATGTTCTGGGTGGTCGTGAAAAAACATGCCCGGGCGGCCGGCATCGCGGTGGCACTGTCGCCGCACACGCTGCGGCATGCCTTCGCCACGCATCTGCTGAACCACGGCGCGGACCTGCGCGTGGTGCAGCTGCTGCTCGGGCATGCGGACATTTCCACCACCACCATCTACACCCATGTGGCGCGCGAGCGGCTGAAGGCGCTGC
>Ga0308159_1001886_pt1 | contig 26848 bp, 24 predicted proteins | sample PhyCR1_FD_201040 | JGI IMG/M metagenome (GOLD analysis project Ga0308159, IMG submission 201040) | Phyllosphere microbial communities from UC Gill Tract Community Farm, Albany, California, United States - DLSLC.R1 | ecosystem: Host-associated > Plants > Phyllosphere > Unclassified | place: USA...
CCTGGGTTTCATGTCGTTCTTCGTCAAGGCGGCCACCGAAGCGCTGAAACGCTTCCCGGCGGTCAACGCTTCGATCGACGGTTCCGACATCGTTTACCACGGCTACGCCGACGTCGGTGTTGCTGTGTCCAGCGACCGTGGTCTGGTGGTCCCGGTTCTGCGTAACGCAGAGCAGATGAGCCTGGCTGAAATCGAAGGCGGCATCGCCACCTTCGGCAAGAAAGCCCGTGACGGCAAACTGTCCATCGACGAAATGACCGGTGGTACCTTCACCATCACCAACGGTGGTACTTTCGGTTCGATGATGTCGACCCCGATCGTCAACCCGCCACAAGCGGCCATCCTGGGCATGCACAACATCGTTCAGCGTCCTATGGCGATCAACGGTCAGGTCGTCATCCGTCCGATGATGTATCTGGCTCTGTCCTACGATCACCGCTTGATCGACGGTAAAGAAGCTGTGACGTTCCTGGTGACCATCAAGAACCTGCTGGAAGATCCGGCTCGTCTGTTGCTGGATATCTGATTCAAGGCAGCCATGAGCCGCAAGCGCCAAGCTGCAAGCAAAAGCAGCCTGGCGCTCGCGCTTGGGGCGTCGCAACATCCCAATAACAGGCTGCAACTTGTCTGTAGAGCATCACGGATCAGCTTGCAGCTTGTGGCTTGAAGCTCGCAGCTAAAAGAGGAACTCTTTGTATGTCCCAGAAATTCGACGTGGTAGTGATTGGCGCAGGCCCTGGCGGTTATGTAGCCGCCATCAAGGCCGCGCAACTTGGTCTCAAGACTGCCTGCATCGAGAAGTACCAGGATAAAGAGGGCAAGCTGGCTCTCGGCGGTACCTGCCTGAACGTAGGTTGCATTCCTTCCAAGGCGCTGCTGGACAGCTCCTGGAAATTCTACGAAGCGAAAAACCAGTTCACCACTCACGGTATCTCGGTTTCCGACGTGAAGATGGACGTGGCTGCCATGGTTGGCCGCAAGTCGCAGATCGTCAAAGGCCTGACCGGCGGCGTTGCCAGCCTGTTCAAGGCCAACGGCGTCACTTCCCTGCAAGGCCACGGCAAACTGCTGGCCGGCAAGAAAGTCGAGCTGACCAAGCCTGACGGCACCACCGAAGTCATCGAAGCCGACAACATCATCCTGGCTTCCGGCTCTCGTCCGATCGACATTCCACCGGCTCCGGTCGACCAGAATGTCATCGTCGACTCCACCGGCGCCCTGGAATTCCAGACCGTGCCTGAGCGCCTGGGCGTTATCGGCGCTGGCGTCATCGGCCTGGAACTGGGTTCGGTATGGTCGCGTCTGGGTTCCAAGGTCACCGTTCTGGAAGCGCTGGAGAAGTTCCTGCCAGCCGCTGACGAAGCCGTGTCCAAAGAAGCTCAGAAGACCTTCACCAAGCAGGGTCTGGACATCAAGCTGGGCGCTCGCGTGACTGGCTCGAAAGTCAACGGCAACGAAGTTGTCGTCAACTACACCGACAAAGACGGTGAGCAGAACATCACTTTCGACCGCCTGATCGTTGCTGTGGGCCGTCGTCCGGTGACCACCGATCTGCTGGCCTCCGACAGCGGCGTCGATATCGACGAGCGCGGTTTCATCTTCGTCAACGATCAGTGCGAGACCAGCGTTCCTGGTGTCTACGCGATCGGTGACGTGGTCCGTGGTCTGATGCTGGCACACAAAGCCTCGGAAGAAGGCATCATGGTGGTCGAGCGCATCAAGGGTCACAAGACCCAGATGAACTACGACCTGATCCCGTCGGTTATCTACACCCACCCGGAGATCGCGTGGGTCGGTAAAACCGAGCAGACCTTGAAGGCCGAAGGCGTTGAGGTCAACGTCGGCAGCTTCCCGTTCGCGGCCAGCGGCCGTGCAATGGCAGCCAATGACACTGGCGGTTTCGTCAAGGTCATCGCTGACGCCAAGACCGACCGTGTACTGGGTGTACATGTCATCGGCCCGGGCGCGGCAGAACTGGTTCAACAGGGCGCGATCGGTATGGAGTTCGGCACCAGTGCCGAAGACATCGGCATGATGGTCTTCTCCCACCCGACGCTGTCCGAAGCGCTGCACGAAGCTGCTCTGGCTGTGAATGGCGGCGCCATCCACATCCAGAACAAGAAAAAACGCTAAGAAAAAACCACGGCGGTCCGCCCGTCGTAAGTCTTGTTCGCAAGGCTTACCGCGGAAGGTCCGTCGGACTCGAACTCCCGACGGGTTTCGAACCGGCATTCAATTGCAGGGCCGGGACCTCACGGGAGAAGCGGTCACAGGTGGTGCGGCACGCTTAGACGAGCAGCACCGAATGCGCAGTACCTAACGAAGACGGTAATAAGCATGAATCTTCACGAGTATCAGGGTAAGCAGCTGTTTGCTGAATACGGCCTGCCAGTATCCAAGGGCTTTGCAGTAGACACCCCGGAAGCAGCAGCAGAAGCGTGCGACAAGATCGGCGGAACCGAATGGGTCGTCAAAGCCCAGGTTCACGCAGGTGGTCGCGGTAAAGCGGGCGGCGTCAAGCTGGTTCGCAGCAAGGAAGACGCAGCTGCGTTCGCTCAACAGTGGTTGGGCAAGCGTCTGGTCACTTACCAGACTGATGCAAACGGTCAGCCAGTCACCAAGATCCTGGTTGAATCCTGCACTGACATCGCCAAAGAGCTGTACCTGGGCGCTGTAGTGGATCGTTCGAGCCGTCGTATCGTGTTCATGGCCTCCACCGAAGGCGGCGTGGACATCGAGAAAATCGCTCACGAAACACCTGAGAAGATTCTCAAAGCCACTATCGATCCACTGGTTGGCGCTCAGCCATTCCAGGGTCGCGATCTGGCATTCCAGCTGGGTCTGGAAGGCAAGCAGGTTGCTCAGTTCGCCAAGATTTTCGTTGGCCTGGCCAAGCTGTTCCAGGACCACGACCTGGCGCTGCTGGAAGTGAACCCGCTGGTCATCAAGGCTGACGGCGATCTGCACTGCCTGGACGCCAAGATCAACATCGACGCCAACGCCATGTACCGTCAGCCAAAGCTGAAGGCTTTCCACGACCCATCGCAAGATGACCCACGTGAAGCCCATGCTGCCAAGTTCGAACTGAACTACGTGGCACTGGAAGGCAACATCGGCTGCATGGTCAACGGTGCCGGTCTGGCCATGGGTACCATGGACATCGTCAACCTGCACGGCGGCAAGCCAGCCAACTTCCTCGACGTAGGTGGTGGCGCTACCAAAGAACGCGTGACCGAAGCCTTCAAGATCATCCTGTCCGACAGCAACGTCGCAGCAGTACTGGTCAACATCTTCGGCGGCATCGTTCGTTGCGACATGATTGCTGAAGGCATCATCGGCGCAGTGAAAGAAGTCGGCGTGAAAATCCCGGTCGTTGTCCGCCTTGAAGGCAACAACGCTGACCTGGGCGCTAAAGTACTGGCAGAAAGCGGCTTGAACATCATCGCTGCTACCAGCTTGACCGACGCTGCTCAACAAGTCGTCAAAGCTGCGGAGGGCAAATAATGAGCGTCCTGATCAATAAAGACACCAAAGTTATCTGCCAGGGCTTCACCGGCTCTCAAGGTACTTTCCACTCCGAACAAGCCATTGCCTACGGCACCAAAATGGTTGGCGGCGTGACGCCAGGCAAAGGTGGCACCACTCACCTGAACCTGCCGGTGTTCAACACCGTTCGTGAAGCAGTAGAAAAAACTGGCGCAACTGCCAGCGTGATCTACGTTCCGGCTCCTTTCTGCAAAGACTCGATCCTGGAAGCTGCTTTCGGCGGCATCAAGCTGATCATCTGCATCACCGAGGGTATCCCTACCCTCGACATGCTGGATGCCAAGGTCAAGTGCGACGAGCTGGGTGTTACCCTGATCGGCCCTAATTGCCCAGGCGTGATCACTCCGGGCGAGTGCAAGATCGGCATCATGCCAGGTCATATTCACTTGCCAGGTAAAGTCGGTATCGTGTCGCGTTCCGGCACCCTGACTTACGAAGCTGTGAAGCAGACCACTGACGCCGGTTTCGGTCAGTCCACCTGCGTTGGTATCGGTGGTGACCCGATCCCGGGTTCCAACTTCATCGACATCCTGAAGCTGTTCCAGGAAGACCCACAGACCGAAGCGATCGTCATGATCGGCGAAATCGGTGGTTCGGCTGAAGAGGAAGCGGCTGCCTACATCAAGGCAAACGTGACCAAGCCAGTCGTTTCGTACATCGCAGGTGTGACTGCTCCTCCGGGCAAGCGCATGGGCCATGCTGGCGCCATCATCTCTGGCGGCAAAGGCACTGCAGACGAGAAATTCGCTGCACTGCAAGACGCAGGCGTTAAAACCGTGCGTTCGCTGGCAGACATCGGCAAGGCCCTGGCTGAGCTGACTGGTTGGGAAATGAAGAAGTAAGCATTGCTTGCTGATCATTGAACGATCGACAAAGGCCACCTTCGGGTGGCCTTTGTGTTTTCTGGGTATTGGCAGATAGGTGTGTATAGCTGTTGGGGAATTGCGAACATCGGACTGCTACGGTCTGCGTGTGTCGCCTGGTCGTGGGAGAACGAAAAACCTGTGGGAGACGCCGGAGGTCACGACGGCAGCGATGGCGATCTCATGACTGACGCAATCCTGTAGGACTTTTCTGATATGCGACGTGAAAGTGCGTACATCGGTCGGGGTGCCCTGTGTCGGTGCGGGAAATAGGGTAGGCTAGCCGCCATTTTGCGTGGTCGGCCCCCATAAGGAGCCATTCTGCGCTACGGGCTTGTCCTAAAAGGACGAGCAGCATTTCCCTCACCCTCGGGGAAATCCTCTTCTTAATTCCGATTCAGCAGTGTGGTTTCTTTGATGAAAGTGTTGAAAGGTCAGGACATCCTGGCGCTGGGCTTCATGACGTTTGCGTTGTTCGTGGGTGCTGGCAATATCATCTTCCCTCCAATCGTTGGCTTGCAGGCCGGTCCTCATGTGTGGATGGCGGCGCTGGGCTTTCTCGTTACTGCAGTAGGTCTGCCTGTCGTCACCGTGGTCGCTCTTGCCAAGGTCGGCGGTGCCATGGATGCGCTGAGCAGTCCGATCGGCAAGGTCGCCGGTACGGTGCTTGCTGCGGTCTGTTACTTGTCGGTGGGGCCGCTGTTCGCGACGCCTCGTACCGCGACCGTTTCCTTTGAGGTGGGTTTGGCGCCGATCACAGGCGAAAGTCCGCTGGCGTTGTTCCTCTATAGCCTTGTCTATTTCCTGCTGGTGTTCTGGATTTCCCTGTATCCGGGGCGTCTGCTCGACACGGTCGGACGTTTTCTGGCGCCGCTGAAGATCATCGCCTTGGCGGTTCTGGGCATTGCCGCATTTGCCCTGCCTGCCGGTGATATCGGTGTCGCGCAGCCTGCCTACGTCGCCGCGCCGTTCTCCCAAGGGTTCATCAACGGTTACCTGACCATGGATACCCTCGGTGCACTGGTGTTCGGCATCGTTATCGTCAATGCCATCCGTTCCCGTGGTGTCGAGTCACCCAAGCTGATCACTCGATACGCCATTATCGCCGGCCTGATCGCTGGGGTAGGGTTGGCGCTGGTCTACATCAGCCTGTTCCGTCTTGGTTCGGACAGTCATGCCATTGCGGCGGGGGCGACCAACGGCGCTGCGGTGCTGCACGCCTACGTCCAGCACACCTTCGGCACCTTGGGCAGCGGTTTCCTTGCGGTATTGATTTCGCTGGCGTGTCTGGTGACCGCAGTGGGACTGACCTGCGCCTGCGCCGAGTATTTCAGCCGCCTGTTGCCGCTGTCCTACAAGACGCTGGTGATCCTGCTGGCCGCGTTCTCGTTGCTGGTCTCCAACCTGGGCCTGACCAAGCTGATCCAGTTCTCCATTCCGGTGCTGACGGCCATTTACCCACCGTGCATTGCCTTGGTCGCGCTGAGTTTCTGCAAGGACTTCTGGTACGCCCAAGGGCGCATTGTTGCGCCGGTAATGCTGGTGTCTTTCCTGTTCGGCACAATCGACGCCATCAAGGGTTCGGGCTTGGGCGAGCATCTGCCTGACGCTCTGGCGCACTTGCCGCTGAGCGAGCAGGGGCTGGCCTGGCTGATTCCATCACTGATCACCCTGTTGGGTGCGTTTGTGGTGGATCGCATGATCGGCAAGCGCAGCGAAGAAGCGGTCTACGAGGAGGACGGTGTTGCAGAAAAATAGCGACGCCGTTTACGTGCGCTGAATAAAAATAAAGCCCGCTAAAAGCGGGCTTTATTTTTTGGGAACTCTGAAACTTACTGCTTAGTTGGTGCAGGCGCTTGATCGTTGGCCTCTTTGGCGCGCTCTTGAGCGGCTTCGGCGTTCTTCTGGGCAGCTTCCTGACTTTCCTTGGCGGCGTCGTTCACTTTGTCTTGAGCCTTCTGCATCGACTCTTGGGACTGCTGGGCAGCCTTGTTGGCATCTTGCTGTTTATCCTCGGATTTTTTGTCGCAGGCAGCGAGACCCAGGGTGGCAGAAAGCATGAGGGCAATGGCTAAAGTATTACGCATGGGGTGTTTCTCCTTATTGAACATCTACGTGCCTTCGAACGCGCCTTTATAAAGTTAGTTCCATGTTTCAGCGGGATAAATGAATAACTGTTTCACGGCTGTTACGTATCTGCTGCGCGCTCTGTAGGTTAATCGTTTTTGCTGGAGCCATAGCGGCTCGGCCGCCGTCACTCTTTCCTTACTGCGGATGAAGATTGCACGTCCGCCCGCAACCGGGGCTTGAAATCCCTGGCCCTGCCCCCACCTTGATGACAACCCGCCGTCCGGCCCGGCAGTCTGGCGCTTGGCGGCTACCCCTATTTGTGTGAACTGATTGGAGTTTGATGACCATGAGTGTGGAAACTCAAAAGGAAACCCTGGGCTTCCAGACCGAGGTGAAGCAGCTGCTGCACCTCATGATCCATTCGCTGTATTCGAACAAGGAAATCTTCCTTCGTGAACTGATTTCCAACGCTTCGGACGCTGTGGACAAGCTGCGTTTCGAAGCGCTGTCCAAGCCGGACCTGCTGGAAGGTGGCGCTGAGCTCAAGATCCGTGTGAGCTTCGACAAGGACGCGAAAACCGTCACCCTCGAAGACAACGGCATCGGTATGAACCGCGACGATGTGATCACCCATCTGGGTACCATCGCCAAATCCGGCACCGCCGACTTCATGAAAAACCTGACGGGCGATCAGAAGAAGGATTCGCACCTGATCGGCCAGTTCGGCGTGGGTTTCTATTCCGCGTTCATCGTGGCGGACAAGGTCGATGTCTATAGCCGTCGTGCCGGCACCCTTGCCAGCGAAGGTGTGCACTGGTCCTCCAAGGGCGAGGGCGATTTTGAAGTCGCTACCATCGACAAGGCTGAGCGCGGCACCCGTATCGTCCTGCATCTCAAGAGTGCCGAAGACGAGTTCGCTGACGGCTACCGCCTGCGCAACATCATCAAGAAATACTCCGATCACATCGCTTTGCCGATCGAGCTGCCAAAAGAGCAGGTCGCGGTCGAAGGTGAGCCAGCGCCGGTTCAGGAGTGGGAAACCGTCAACCGTGCCAGTGCCCTGTGGACCCGCCCGCGCACCGAGGTCAAAGACGAGGAATACCAGGAGTTCTACAAGCACATCGCTCACGACTTCGAGAACCCGCTCGCCTGGAGCCACAACAAGGTCGAAGGCAAGCTGGAATACAACTCGCTGTTGTACGTGCCTGCCCGCGCCCCGTTCGATCTGTATCAGCGTGAAGCGCCTCGTGGCTTGAAGCTGTACGTGCAGCGCGTGTTCGTCATGGATCAGGCCGAATCGTTCTTGCCGCTGTACCTGCGTTTCATCAAGGGTGTGGTGGACTCCAATGACCTGTCGCTGAACGTTTCCCGTGAAATCCTGCAGAAAGATCCGATCATCGATTCGATGAAGTCCGCGCTGACCAAGCGTGTGCTGGACATGCTGGAGAAGCTGGCGAAGAACCAGCCGGAAGAATACAAGGGCTTCTGGAAAAACTTCGGTCAGGTCATGAAAGAAGGCCCGGCGGAAGACTTCGCCAACAAGGAGAAGATCGCCGGTCTGCTGCGCTTCGCCTCGACTTCGGACGACAGCGGCGAGCAGAGCGTTTCGCTGGCTGACTATCTGGCTCGCGGCAAGGAAGGTCAGGACAAGATCTACTACCTCACCGGCGAAAGCTACGCGCAGGTCAAGAACAGCCCGCACCTGGAAGTCTTCCGCAAGAAAGGCATCGAAGTGCTGCTGCTGACCGACCGTATCGATGAGTGGCTGATGAGCTACCTCAGCGACTTCGACGGCAAGGGCTTCGTTGACGTGGCACGCGGTGACCTGGACCTGGGCAAGCTTGATTCCGAAGAGGACAAGAAGGCTCAGGAAGAAGTCGCCAAGGACAAGGAAGGTTTGATCGAGCGCCTGAAAGCTGCCTTGGGCGATGCTGTCAGCGAAGTTCGCGTCTCCCATCGTCTGACCGATTCCCCTGCGATTCTGGCCATCGGTGAGCAGGACCTGGGGCTGCAGATGCGTCAGATTCTGGAAGCCAGCGGTCAGAAGGTTCCGGACTCCAAGCCGATTTTTGAGTTCAACCCGACCCACCCGTTGATCGGCAAGCTGGACAACGAGCAGAGCGAAGAGCGCTTCGGTGAGCTGTCGCACATTCTGTTCGATCAGGCAGCGTTGGCTGCCGGTGACAGCTTGAAGGATCCGGCTGCCTACGTGCGCCGTTTGAACAAGTTATTGGTCGAGCTCTCGGTTTAACATTCGAGCCCTGTCAAAACCCGCTTCGGCGGGTTTTGTCATTTGATTACCTTCATCTTCAACAGCAGGAGTCAGCAATGAGCAACGTTACTGTGCAGTCCGTGGTGTATCAGATCGACGGTCAGAGCTACGAGAGCCGTCTGGTATTCAGCGAAGGTGCCAAGGCCGTGCCGGGTCTGGTGATGGCGCCGAACTGGATGGGTATCAGCGAAGACGCCGAGCAGATTGCCAAAGACGTCGCAGCCAAGGGGTATGTGGTACTGCTGGCTGATCTTTATGGTCAGAACGTTCGCCCGAAAAATGGCGACGAAGCGGCGGCCGCGATGATGCCGATGAAAAACGACCGTGCGCTGTTGAACAAACGCATGACCGCAGCACTGGATCAACTGACCGCTCAGACCACTGCGGCAGTGGACAAGGCGAGCTTGGCGGCGTTCGGTTTCTGTTTCGGCGGTTGCTGCGCGCTGGAATTGGCTCGCACTGGGGCGCCATTGAAAGCCGCCGTGTCGTTCCACGGTACGCTGGACACCACCAACCCGGCGGATGCCAATAACATCAAGGGCAAGGTGCTGGTGCTGCACGGTGCGTCCGACCCATTGGTGCCGAAAGAGCAACTGCCCGCATTCGAAGCGGAAATGAACGCGGCCAATGTCGACTGGCAGCTGTTGAGCTATGGCGGCGCATTCCACTCGTTCACCGACCCTCATGCCAACAACCCGGGCGTGCAGATGTACAACCCGACGGTGTCCAAGCGCGCATTTACCGCGATGCACAACTTGCTGGATGAAGTCTTCGCGGGCTGAGCGTTGGCTCCTGCCAATAATGGTGATCTGAAGACGATCCCCGTTCTGTAGCCGTCCGGCCGGGCGGCTACAGGTTCATGCCGACCTCAGGATTGTTGCTGTTTACTCGTCGGCAACTCGATCCGCTCCACTTCTCCCGGGACCGCCGGCCAGTCCCTGGCCGCCCATTTCGCCCTGGCCTGATCGATCAAGGCCGGATCGCTGGCGACGAAATTCCAGTTCATCCTCCTCGGACCGTCCAGCGGCGCACCGCCGATCAACACGGCGTGGGATTCACCCTCGGCGCAAAGCGTCGGCTCGTATCCCGCATCCAGTACCACCAGGCTGCGTGGCTCCACCGGTTTGCCATCGAGCAGCATTTCACCTTCGATCACATATAACGCCCGTTGCTCATGCTCGGCGGGTATCAGCAACGTGGTCGCGGTCTGCATCTTCAATTCGGCGTACAGCGTCGGCGACAGCACCGGCACCGGCGACGTCAGACAAAAACCGTGGCCTGCAATCATGCGAATCGCGATACCCATGCTGTCGTTCAAAGGCAGCGTGGAAGCGATGTGATGGCTGTAGTGCCCGGGACCTTGTTCATGTTCTTTGGGGGATGCCAGCCAGACCTGCAGGCCATGCAATCGTGAACCACTGTCATGCAGTGCCTGTGGCGTGCGTTCGATGTGGGCAATCGCGGTGCCCGCCGTCATCCAGCTGACTTCGCCAGGCTGCACGTGTTGGTCGCTCCCCAGGCTGTCCTTGTGCTGAATCTCGCCTTCGAACAGGTAGGTCAGGGTCGACAGCCCGATATGTGGGTGCTGACGGATGTCCATCCCGGTGCCGGGGTTGTAGGTGGTTTCCAGCATATGGTCGAAGAAAACGAACGGGCCGACACTACGGCATTGGGCGGAGGGCAGGGGACGCAGGATCGGCTGGCCTTCGACGTCTTCTGCGCGGGGTTTGATGATCAGCATGTCAGGGCTCTCGGTGGACGTGGTCACAGGATACAAAGCCTAAGCGTCGGCGTCTGGATCGTCTGTGCTTACCGTTCATTGTTATAAATTATTACGAACTAGTTAGTGAATTGTCCTACAGGTCTCATGGGCGCTCGCCGATATCTGTAGCCACAACCAGCTGCTCTTTTTTCAGTGCAGGGTTTTTAGGAAGGGACCCATCATGACCGTTAGAAATATGAATATCGCACCCCGCGCCGCGCTTGGCTTCGGGCTGCTGGCGCTGCTGGTTTTCGGTCTGGGCGCCTTTGCATTGCTGCAGATGTCGAGCATGCGCAAACAGTCGGATCTGGTGGAGAGCAAATGGCTCCCCAGTGTCATGGAATTGGGCACCATGGGACAGGACCTGATGCGTATCAGGACCCTGACCTTGCGCCTGATGCTCAACCGTAATGCCGACGCATTCCAGGAAAACTACAACAAACTCGATCAGCTCAAGACCGGGCTGCAGACCATCGAGCAGCGTTATGCGGCGCTGATCGAGTCACCCCGCGAGCGCGAGCTATACGAGGGGTTCGCGACAGCCAAGCAGGCGTACTTCCAGCGTCAGAATCGGGTAATGGATTTGTCCCGACAGAATCAGATGGAGGAGGCCTTGCAGGTCATCAATGGCGAGATGAATCAATACGCCGACAAGATGACCCTGGCACTCAATGAGCTGACGGTCATCAACAAGAAAGGCGCCAGCGAAGCCACCGATCTCGCCAGGCAGGTGTTCGGTAGCGCACAGGCCTGGGTGATGGCGATGATTGTGTTCGCGGCCCTGATCACGCTACTGCTGGCGTGGGGCCTGACGCGTAGCATCGTCCAGCCATTGGCCCAGGCGCTGGGAATCGCTCAAGTCATCGCAGCGGGCGATCTGACCGCCGACATTGTCGTGCAGGGGCGTGATGAGCCTGCGCGTCTGCTGGAAGCGCTGAAAGCCATGCAGCTGAGTCTGCGTCGCACGATTCTGCGTATTTCCGATTCGTCGAACCAGTTGGCATCGGCTTCGGAAGAATTGAGCACGGTCACTGAGGACTCCACACGCGGCCTGCATCAGCAGAGTCTGGAAATCGATCAGGCGGCCACTGCCGTCAATCAGATGACCGCGGCCGTAGAAGAGGTGGCGCGTAACGCCGTGGCGACTTCGCAGGCTTCCGACGAGTCGGATCGCATCGCCCAGCGCGGTCGCCAGCAGGTTCAGGACACAGTGACCTCGATCAATCATCTGGCGCAGGACGTGACGCAGACGGGAGATCAGGTGGAAATTCTGGCGCAGAAGGTATATGGCATCACCAAGGTGCTGGATGTCATTCGTGCTGTGGCTGAGCAGACCAACCTTCTGGCACTGAATGCTGCGATTGAGGCTGCGCGGGCAGGCGAGGCCGGTCGTGGTTTTGCGGTCGTGGCAGACGAAGTGCGGGCGCTGGCTCATCGTACCCAGTCCTCGACCCAGGAAATCGAGTTGCTGGTCAGCGATATTCGTCAGGGCACCGATCAGGCTGTCGCCGCGATGCAGGGCAGCAACAGCCGTGCGCGCTCGACCCTTGAGCTGGCGCAGTCTGCGGGTGTGGCACTGGATGAGATTGCCGCAGCGATCACGCTGATCACTGAGCGCAATACCGTTATTGCCAGTGCCTCCGAGGAGCAGGCGCAAGTAGCGCGCGAGGTCGATCGCAACCTCACCAACATTCGCGATCTGGCATTACAGAGTTCGGCAGGGGCCAATCAGACCAATGCCGCGAGCAACGATTTGTCCCGCCTGGCGACGGATCTGAACGGAATGGTGGCGGCGTTTTCGGTGTGATTTCGCCTACGTGACCCTTTTCTGTAGCAGTCTGGCTTGCCGGCGGTAGCGATCCGACTGACGCCGCCGCCGGCGAGCCGTGCTGCTACAGAAGGAACAGGTGCCGACCCCCAAAATGAAAAAGGCGCCTCGAAAGGCGCCTTTTTCACATGCTGTATCGGTCGAATTACTTACCGGTCCAGCGCTTCATCACCAAAGTGGCGTTGGTGCCGCCGAAGCCGAAGCTGTTGCTCATGACCAAGTTGATCTCGGCGTTTTCGCGAGTCTTGGTCAGGATCGGCAGGTCGGCTACTTCCGGGTCCAGCTCGTCGATGTTGGCGGAGCCCGCCATGAAGTTCCCTTCCATCATCAACATGCAATAGATCGCTTCGTGAACGCCTGCGGCGCCCAGCGAGTGGCCCGACAAGCTCTTGGTGGAGCTGATCGCCGGAGCATTGGCACCGAAGACTTCGCGCACACCTTTCATTTCCGCGACGTCGCCGACCGGAGTCGAGGTGCCGTGGGTGTTCAGGTAGTCGATCTTGCCGTCAACGGTAGACATCGCCTGCTGCATGCAGCGGATCGCGCCTTCACCGCTCGGTGCGACCATGTCGTAGCCATCGGAGGTCGCGCCGTAGCCAACCAGTTCGGCGTAGATCTTGGCGCCACGGGCCAGAGCGTGTTCCAGCTCTTCAACGACAACCATGCCGCCCCCGCCAGCGATGACGAAACCGTCACGGTCAGCGTCGTAGGCGCGGGAAGCCTGTTCCGGGGTTTCATTGCGCTTGCTGGACAGTGCGCCCATGGCGTCGAACAGGAACGACTGGCTCCAGTGTTCTTCTTCACCGCCGCCGGCGAAGACGATGTCCTGCTTGCCCATCTGGATCTGTTCCATGGCGGTACCGATGCAGTGGGCACTGGTGGCACAGGCAGACGCGATGGAGTAGTTCAGGCCCTTGATCTTGAATGGCGTCGCCAGGCAGGCCGAGACGGTGCTGCTCATGGTGCGGGTCACGCGGTACGGACCGACGCGCTTGACGCCTTTCTCGCGCAGGATGTCCAGCGCTTCCATCTGGTTCAGGGTCGATGCGCCGCCGGAACCGGCGATCAGGCCGGTACGCGGGTTGGACACCTGCTCTTCGGTCAGGCCGGAGTCGGTGACCGCATCTTTCATCGCCAGATAGGCATAGGCCGCGGCGTGACCGACGAAGCGGTAGATCTTGCGGTCGATCAGCTCTTCGAGGTTGAGGTCGATGGAGCCGGAAACCTGGCTGCGCAGACCCATTTCGGCATATTCCGGATTGAAACGGATGCCAGGGCGGCTTGCACGCAGGTTGGCGGAAACGGTGTCTTTGTCATTGCCCAAGCAGGAAACAATGCCCAGACCAGTGATAACGACGCGGCGCATGCGAATACCCTTAGAAATTGTCAGTGGAGGTGAACACGCCGACGCGAAGGCCTTCGGCGGTGTAGATTTCGCGACCGTCCACGGTCACCGAACCGTCGGCGATGGCCAGGTTCAGCTTGCCTTTGAGGACGCGCTTGATTTGGATGTTGTAAGTGACTTTCTTGGCGCTAGGCAGGACCTGGCCGAAGAATTTCACTTCGCCCGAGCCCAGCGCACGGCCGCGGCCCGGCAGGCCTTGCCAGCCCAGGAAAAAACCGACCAGTTGCCACATGGCATCCAGGCCCAGGCAACCTGGCATCACCGGGTCACCTTCGAAGTGACAGGCGAAGAACCACAGGTCCGGAGTGATATCCAGTTCGGCGACCAATTCACCTTTGCCGTACTTGCCGCCTTCTTCGCTGATATGGGTAATCCGATCAATCATCAGCATGTTGGGGGCGGGCAGTTGCGCGTTACCTTGGCCGAACAGCTCGCCGCGACTGCAGCGCAGCAGGTCTTCCCGGGTAAAGGCGTTTTGTTTGGTCATGCGAGCTCCTCGATAATCCTGTGCGGCAGGGTGTGGCAATACTTACCCAATCCTGTTCTGACCAGCGGGTCATCCCTCTGCTGGCAGCCTACTCATAGACTATTGCGTTGTAATGAAAGTCACAGCACAGGTGAAATCAATGTACACCTGTGCACTGAAATTTTTCGTCCGCGCGTCGGCGCAGTTCGATCACGGCACACAAGACTGCCGCAATTTATCATTTATCGCCAGTCGCAGATGGCTTAAAGGTCAGCCAGCGCTGTAAAACCTGCTGTAAATCAGTGCGTTTGAACGGTTTGGCCAAGTAATCGTTCATGCCCGCCTGAAGGCAAATCTCTCGATCGCCGTGCCGCGCATTGGCCGTGAGGGCAATGATGGGCAGCGTTTCGAGCCCCGGTAGCTGCCGAATCCTGCGGGTCGCTTCATAACCGTCCATCACCGGAAGACGGCAATCCATCAGAATCAGCGCGTATTTTTCCCGGCTTACCATGCTGACGGCTTCAGCACCGTCCCCCGCAGCGCTGACTTGCAGACCAAGGCTACGCAGCATGGCTTCGACCACGGTGCGGTTCACCGGGTTGTCCTCAACCAACAACACACAACCCTCGCGCTCCTGGCGCATCTCGTCCACTGTGCCCGGCTGCGGCTGAGGCTCCTCCTGTTGAATCAACTGCAGCGGTATCTGCAGATTGAACACCGAACCCAGGCCCTCGCTGCTCTGCGCGCTCAAGGATCCGCCCATACGTTCCGCCAGATTGCGGGCGATAGGCAAGCCCAGACCGGTGCCGCCATAGCGCCTCGAGATCGAGTTATCCGCCTGTTGAAAGGCGTCGAACATCGACTCCAGCAGATCCGGTGAAATGCCGATGCCACTGTCACGGACGGCGCAGCTGAACAGGATGTGCTGCTCGTCGTGTTGTTGCCAGGCGGGTTGTACTCGCACACTGCCGAATTCGGTGAACTTCAGCGCATTGCCGATCAGGTTCACCAGAATCTGCCGGATGCGTGTCGGGTCACCCTTGACCTGCAACAGATCGAGACCTTGAGGCAAGTCCAGTTCCAGGGCCAGCCCGCGCTGTTGCGCGTTGTGGGCAAATGCCTGAACCGAGGTCGCAATAAGATCGGCCAGATTAAAGGAAATGTTTTCCAGTTCCAGCGCGTCGCGCTCGAAGCGGGAGAAGTCGAGAATGTCGTTGATCACCCGCAGCAGATGTTCGGTGGATTCGGTGGCAAGGGCGGCGTATTCCGCCTGCTCCTCGGTCATCCTGGTGGTTTCCATCAACTGCAGCATGCCGAGTACGCCATTCATGGGCGTACGCAGTTCATGGCTCATCATCGCCAGAAATTCCGACTTGGCGCTGTTGGCGCGTTCGGCTTCTTCTCGGGTCCTGATCAGCTCGTCCATGGCTTGTTTCTGTTCACGACTGGCCTTTTCCAGGCCCAGCGCGAGGTTGTTGATGTGGCGCGCCAGATCGCCGAGCTCGGCATCGTCGGCCACCGGCAAGGGCGCTGTGTAGTCGCCATGCTGAATGGCTTTGACGGCGTCACTCATGGCGCTGATCGGTTGCGACAGGCTCAATGAGAGCCTTCTCGCGAGGATGTAGGTAAACAGCAGGGCGAAGAGGGCAAGGATGCCCGCCTTCAAAAGGATTTCCTGCTCACGAAGGTTGAATGCATCGCTGGACATGCCCACCAGCACGCGGCCCAGATAATCCTCGATCGGCGCGGTGGCGATGTCGTCGGCGTCGTCCAGACGGTTGCCTTCGCCCTTGACCTGTTGCAGACGAATGGGCGCCTGGAAGATCTCCATCTGTCGATCGCGCGCGTTTTCGGGGGCTTGCTCGACGTGAACAAGTACCTGGCCGGTGCTGTCCTGCACTTCGAGAAAACGTACGTGGGGGGTACTCATGGTGGCCTTCATCAGGCTTTCCAGCACGTCGTTGTTTCCGACGATCACACCGTATTCGGACGCTGGGGCGAGCTGATTGGCTATCAACTGGCCGGTATGGGTGAGCTCCTGGCGCAGATCCTGAATACGGACCACTGTGAAGAAACTGATCAGCAGCAGCGTCAGCAACAGGGCCGGCCCCAGGCTGAGGATTTGTGTGCGGGTGTTGATGTTCCAGCCACGCTGCGCCGTCATGGACGAATTGCGCCGGTCATGGATACTTCATTGTCCATCGTTCAGGCAGCGCCGGGCAGAAGGTGGGTCATCGATCTGAATCTCGTCGGGAAGCGACGTAACGATAGCTCATCGGCGCCGCTGCGGAATTTTCATCTGGGGCGTGCATCTTAACCGAGCCGTAGGTGATTTCCTTGTGAAGAGTAAGGCTTGGACGATATGTGTCACTGTCGTGTTTTGTCGCTGGTGGCGAACACGGCGCTCCGTATAATGCTGCCATCGCCAGATCTGATGGCTCAAGATGGATTGTTTTATGACCCAACAGCAACCGATCGCAGTTCTGGGTGGCGGCAGCTTCGGGACGGCCGTGGCCAACCTGCTGGCCGAGAACGGTCACCGGGTCCGGCAATGGATGCGCGATCCCGAGCAAGCCGAGGCCATTCGCGTCAATCGCGAGAACCCGCGCTACCTCAAGGGCATCAAGGTGCTCGATGGGGTCGAGCCGGTGACGGATCTGCAAAGCACCTTGGCAGACAGCCAACTGGTGTTCGTTGCCTTGCCGTCCAGTGCCCTGCGCAGCGTGCTGACACCCCATGTCGATCTGCTGACCGGCAAGATGCTGGTGAGCCTGACCAAGGGCATCGAAGCGCAGACCTTCAAGCTTATGAGCGAGATCCTCGAAGACATCGCCCCGAAAGCCCGTATCGGTGTGCTGTCCGGGCCCAACCTGGCGCGCGAGATTGCCGAGCATGCACTGACCGCGACCGTGGTCGCCAGTGAAGACGAAGACCTCTGCCAGCAGGTTCAGACCGCGCTGCATGGCCGCACGTTTCGCGTGTACGCCAGCGCCGACCGTTTCGGTGTCGAGCTGGGCGGGGCGTTGAAAAACGTCTATGCGATCATCTCCGGCATGGCTGTCGCGCTGGGCATGGGCGAAAACACCAAAAGCATGCTGATCACCCGCGCGCTCGCGGAAATGACCCGGTTCGCCGTGAGTCAGGGAGCCAACCCGATGACCTTCCTGGGGCTTGCCGGTGTCGGCGACCTGATCGTCACCTGCTCATCGCCCAAGAGCCGCAACTATCAGGTGGGGTTCGCGCTGGGGCAGGGTTTGAGTCTGGAAGAGGCGGTGACCCGTCTCGGCGAAGTGGCCGAGGGCGTCAATACGCTCAAGGTGCTCAAGGTCAAGGCGCAGGAATTGCAGGTCTACATGCCGCTGGTCGCCGGTCTGCATGCGATTCTTTTCGAAGGGCGCACGCTGGAGCAGGTCATCGAACTGTTGATGCGCGCCGAACCCAAGACCGATGTCGATTTCATTTCAACCAGTGGTTTCAACTGATTTCAGTGCATCCGTGTTTTCTAGCTCAGTGGAGAAGCTCTTGAACGAGTCCAAATTCAAGCAACACGAATCGATTCTGCTGCGGGTCCTGTGGATGGTGGTGTTTGTCGTGGTCTGGCAGGTCGCGGTCACCGTTCTGGCTGTGGTGGTACTGGTGCAACTGGCGTATCGCCTGTTCTACGGCGCGCCCAGCCTGAGCCTGATGTCGTTCGGCGACAGCCTGAGCCAGTACTTCGCGCAGATCGGCCGTTTCGGGACCTTTCAAACCGATCAGAAACCCTGGCCGTTTGCCGACTGGCCGACCCCGCGCGCGCCGGAAGGCGAAGCGCCGCATACCGTCCCGGCCGCCGCGCACCCGGTGCGCGACGAGGAACCGAAGCTATGAAATTGTGGATTCTGCGTCATGGCGAGGCGCAAAACCGCGCGCGCACGGACGCTGAACGTGAACTGACCGACAACGGTCGGGCAGAGGTGTTGAGCAGCGCTGCCAGCCTGATGGGCCAGCCATTGCGCTGGATCATCGCCAGCCCCTATGTGCGTGCTCAGCAGACCGCCGAGCTTGTGCGTCAGACCCTGGGTTTTTCCGAAGCCGTGGTGACCGTGCCGTGGCTGACCCCGGACAGCGATCCGCGCAAAGTCCTCGATAACCTCGATCTGTACGCTTCGGACAACGTGCTGGTGGTCAGCCATCAGCCATTGGTGGGTTCGCTGATCGGTCTGGCGGTGCATGGCAGTCTGCAACAGGCAGAGCCGATGCACACCGCCAGTCTCGCAGAACTGGAGGCGGATTTCCCGCTGGCAGGGGCGATGGAGCTGGTGGGCGTACGGCATCCGGCGTGACGTGTTGCACAACCCCGATAGCAATGAACATATCTGTAGCAGCACGGCTTGTCGGCGGTGGCGTCCAATTCTCGATATCGACAGACAACAAGGAAAAACCATGAGTCTATGGCGTGAAACCCCCAACCTCGAAGCCCTTAACGCCATGCAGAAGAACACCATCGGTGAGCTGCTGGACATCCGTTTCGAGGCTTTTGACGAGCAATCACTGACCGCGAGCATGGTGGTCGATCACCGCACCCACCAGCCGTATGGCCTACTGCACGGCGGCGCGTCGGTGGTGTTGGCGGAAACCGTGGGCTCGTCGGCGAGCTATCTGGCCATCGACACCAGCAAATACTTCTGCGTCGGGCTCGAAATCAACGCCAACCACCTGCGCGGCTTGCGCAGCGGCCGGGTCACCGCCGTCGCGCATCCCGTCCATATTGGTCGCACCACCCACGTCTGGGACATCCGCCTGACCAGCGACGAAGGCAAGGCCAGCTGCATTTCGCGCCTGACCGTCGCGGTCGTTCCGCTGGGTGAGCAGCCACCGTCGCGCTGACCGGGTCCGGCATGACCGGAGTGTCATCATCGATGGCAGTTCCGGTCATTGCCGCGTTGCCGCGCCGGTGCGCACAATTGCAGCCTGTTCAAGGTTATCTGGATGCGCCGGCATGACCCAACCCGTGTTTTTCGCTCACGCCAATGGCTTTCCTTCCGCCACCTACGGCAAATTGTTCGCAGCACTTGGGGATGAGTTTCAGGTGACTCATCTGAAGCAGCACGCTCACGATCCGCGTTTCCCCGTAACTGACAACTGGCCGAACCTGGTCGATGAGCTGGTTCACCATCTGCGTGAGCAGGGGCAGCCGGTGTGGGGCGTGGGGCATTCACTCGGCGGTGTGCTGCATTATCACGCAGCCTTGCGTCATCCGGAGTTGTACCGAGGCGTGGTCATGCTCGACTCGCCGGTCCTGACGCGTTTCGATCAATGGATGATCCGTGCGGCCAAACGCTTTGGTTTCATTGATCGCATCACCCCGGCCGGTCGCACGCTTGGGCGACGCGAGGTGTTCAGCGATTTGGACGCCGCCCGCCAGTATTTTTCCGGCAAGCACCTGTTCCGCCGCTTTGATCCCGAGTGCTTCGAGGCCTATCTGCTGCATGGCTTGCAGCCGGACGGCGAGCAATTGCGCCTGCGTTTCGACCCGGCGACCGAGATCAGCATCTACCGCAGCGTGCCCCACACCAGCCCTGGCATGGCCCGCCATCTGCGGGTGCCACTGGCGATGGTGCGGGGTGAACACAGCAACGTTGTGCGGCGCCATCATGCGATGTCGGTGAAAAGCATGCGCGAAGGCGAGTATCTTTCGGTACCGGGCGGGCACATGTTTCCGCTGGAGCACCCCGAGGATACTGCGCAGATGCTCAAGAACCTGTTTTCCCGCTGGTCCACTCGCGGCCAGTCCGCGAATGACAGCCAGGCGCGCCCGCGAGCCCGCGCATGACGTGTTCCGTCGAAGAAGTTCGTCTGAGCCTGCCGCATATCGAGCTGGCGGCGCATCTGTTCGGCCCGCAGGATGGAACGCCAGTGATTGCCCTGCATGGCTGGCTGGACAACGCCAACAGCTTCGCCCGACTGGCGCCCAAACTCGAGGGCTTGCGCATTCTGGCGCTGGACATGGCAGGCCATGGCCATTCCGATCATCGCCCCGCGGGCGCTGGTTACAGTTTGCCGGACTATGCCCATGACGTACTCCAGGTAGCGCAGCAAATGGGCTGGGAAAAATTTTCCCTGCTTGGCCACTCGCTAGGCGCCATCGTCTCGGTGATCATCGCCGGGGCCATGCCCGAGCGGATCAACCGCCTGGCTTTGATCGACGGCCTGATTCCGCCTCTTGGCGAGCCTGAAGGCGCAGCCGAGCGCATGGGCGCCGCGTTGCAGGCGCAGCTGACGCAATCGAGCAAACGCAAGCCGGTCTATCAGGATATGGACCGTGCGGTCGAAGCGCGGATGAAGGGCGTGGTCGCGGTCAGTCGCGAAGCGGCCGAGTTACTGGCCCAGCGCGGTCTGATGCCGGTGCCTGGCGGTTACACCTGGCGCAGCGACAGCCGTCTGACCCTGGCGTCAGCGACGCGTCTGACCCGAACTCAGGCGCTGTCGTTCGTCAATGCCATTCGCTGTCCGGCGCAACTGGTGGTGGCCGAAGAGGGCATGCTGGCGCAAAACAAGGCGCTGCTGGCGAGCGTGCCGTTCGAGGTGACTGCATTGCCCGGCGGCCATCATCTGCACCTGAATGACGAGGCGGGCGCATGCGCTGTTGCAGACTGTTTCAATCGGTTCTTCGCCGTTTCTTGACTTGCGCAGCGCAACTGTCGAGGCTGGGCGAGTTGAAACAGGAGACAGCATGATGGACCACTGCCCACGCCCGAACATTTCACCTCCCTACACGCCGCACACTCGTGCGGCATTTGTTTGTCCGCTGATTTGCAGTCGATGAGAGCGCCCATGTATCTACCTCGTGCGCTCGCTCTACTCCTGTGCCTGAGCGGTTACGCCGTAACGAGCCAGGCTGCCGACGTCACGGGCAGTCAGGACTTCGCCAATCTGCCACGCCCCACCGACGCAGAAATCGTCGATTATCGTCCAGCCGCCGAGCTGGAGCGCATCTATCCCTTGGGCTCGATTCGCAAGATCAGCGGCCAGTTGCGCTTCGATGGTCAGGTCTCTGCCCGTGGCAGCGCGACCTCCGTGACCTATGAGTTGCCACCCGAACGCTCCGCTGACGAGGCGTTCACGGCGGCCCGTGAAGCGCTGCAAAAACAGGATGCGCAGTTGTTGTTCTGGTGCCAGGCGCGGGATTGTGGCGAGAGCAGCCTGTGGGCCAACGAAGTCTTCGGCAACTCCAGACTGTACGGCGCCGACAGCGGGCAGGCGTATCTGCTGCTGCGTCTTGCCGCTCCGAACAGCGATTCGCTGGTCGCGCTGTACAGCATCACCCGGGGCAATCGCCGCGCTTATCTGCATGTCGAGCAATTCCAGGCCAGCGCGCCGTTGGGCGAGCTGCTGCCGACCTCCGCGACCTTGTTGCGAGAACTCAAAAGCACCGGTGAGCTGGATCTACCCATGCTCAGCGCTGCCCCGGCGGAGCCTTGGATCACCTTGCTGTCACGGGGTCTGAACCTCGACAGCACGTTGCGCGTGACCCTGTCAGGTCCTCAGGGGGAAGCCTGGCGTGAGGCGTTGACCACTAAGGGCGTGCGCGCGGCGCGACTGGAAGCCGGCACCAAACAGACTCAGGGGCTGATCGTCGAACTGATCCGCTGAAACGCGCTCTGTCTCTGGCGTTTCACGCTCTAAAAGCGGGGAGCGACGACGTTCGCCGTTATGCTCCAGTCTCAGGACTTATCTTCTACGGAACGACCCATGCTCAATAACGATCGCCTGTTGGTGCAGATTCTTCTGCTGGCGTTGCTCGGCGCGTGTCTCTGGGTCATGGCGCCGTTCTGGTCGGCGCTGTTCTGGGGCGCGGTATTGGCGTTCGCCAGTTGGCCGCTGATGCGCCTGTTGACCCGCGCGCTCAAGGGCCGAGAGTCACTGGCGGCGGGCATTCTGACGCTCGGATGGATGTTGCTGGTGGCGGCGCCGCTGGTGTGGCTGGGCTTCAACCTTGCCGATCATGTGCGCGACGCCACGGTGTTCATCAAGGATGTACAGGTCGATGGTTTGCCGGATCCACCCACTTGGCTGGCGAGCATTCCGCTGGTGGGTGAGCGTCTGGTGGGTTACTGGACCACCATCGATCAGCAGGGCGCGGCGATGCTGGCCAGTCTCAAACCTTATCTGGGGCAGGTCGGCAACTGGCTGCTGGCGCGCAGTGCGCAGATCGGCGGCGGGATCCTTGAGCTGACCTTGAGCATCGTCTTCGTGTTTTTTTTCTATCGCGACGGGCCGCGTCTGGCGGCGTTCGTGCTCAGTCTGCTTGAACGGCTGATTGGCGATCGGGCGCAGTATTACGTCGATCTGGTGGCCGGCACCGTGCAACGCGTGGTCAATGGCGTGATCGGCACGGCAGCGGCGCAGGCGGTCCTGGCGCTGATCGGTTTTCTGATCGCCGGGGTGCCTGGCGCACTGGTGCTGGGGATCGGCACCTTTCTGCTGAGCCTGGTGCCCATGGGCCCGCCGCTGATCTGGATTCCGGCCACAGCCTGGCTGGCCTGGAAGGGCGAATACGGCATGGCGATCTTTCTCGGGCTGTGGGGTACTTTCATCGTCAGCGGCGTCGACAACGTGCTCAAGCCCTATCTGATCAGTCGTGGCGGCAACCTGCCGTTGGTGATCGTGCTGTTGGGCGTGTTTGGTGGTTTGCTCGCGTTCGGTTTCATCGGTCTGTTCATCGGCCCGACGTTGCTGGCGGTCGCCTATAGCCTGTTGCTGGATTGGGTGGCTGACAGTCGCGCCAGACAATTGCCGAGATAGGCTGCCATTGGGCGAACAAGCCGCCGCTGAATGCAGGTTCAGCGGCGGTTTTTTATCAGGCGGACGTGCTCAGGTATTTGCCCGCTGTCGCATTGCTGTTGAGGTTATAGCGATCGCTGAGGGCGGCGACCATGCGATTCAGCGCTTCAGTGGCCTGCGTCGTGGTCTGTTGCTGGCTGCTGCTGTTCGGGGTCAAGGCGGCCGTCAGTTCGTCTGTGCTGACACCGCCACTGCTGTCGGCATCCAGGGCGCTGAACAACGAATCGATCTAGTCGCTACTGGACGAGCTGGTGCTAGTGCCGCTGCTTTGCAGCGCACTGATCAGTTCTGCGGCTGTGACGCTGCCGTCGCTGTCACTGTCCAGACTGCTGAACAGGTCACTTGAGTCTTGGGCAGGAGGGGGTGGGGGCGGTTGCTGGGTCTGCAGGCTGGCGGTCAGTTCTTCGAGGCTGACGGTGCCGTCCTTGTTGGTGTCCAGCGCGTCGAACACCTGGCTGCTGTCGGTGCTGCTGTCAGAACTGCTGAGGGCGCTGGTCAGTTCGTCGCTGCTCACGCTGCCGTCGCCGTCGGTGTCCAGCGCGCTGAGCAGGTCTTGGGCTTCGTCGGCGGCGGAGCCTGCGTCCATCTGCATCGGTGGCGGCGGCGGTGGGGTCATGGCTGCCAGTTCGTCGGCATCCAGACTGTCATCGTCGTCGCTGTCCAGATCGCTGAACGCCTTGCTCAGGCTGACGGTGATGCCGTCTTTCGAATCCGGGGTCAGCGCTGAGCTCAGCTCGTCCTTGTCGATACTGCCATCGCCATTGGCGTCGAGTTTCTTCAACAACTCGTCGGCGAATTTCTTGCTGTTGCCGGTGGCGCTGGTGCTGCTGTTTGAGCTGACGTAACTGGAATAACTGCTGCTGCCGCTGATGCCTGTGATCATCGGACTGACTCCCCATCAGATGGATAAAACCGGCGGTGCACCGGCTTATGCAGCGTCGATGGGGCGCGTGTCGTGGGTATGTGGGGTTTGTAACGGGGGGCTTACGCAGCCGGGCTTCAGATGCGCGGCAGATCCAGCACGGCGGTGAGGCCGCCGCCGGGTGTTTCTTCCAGACGCAGGTCGCCGCCCATGCGTCGCGCGGCCTCGCGGGCGATGGTCATGCCGATGCCGACCCCGCCCGAGTTGCGGTTGCGTGAGCTTTCGACCCGATAGAAGGGCTCGAACACCGCTTCGCGCAGGTTGGCCGGGATACCGGGACCGTTGTCGACGACACGTACTTGAAGCCGGTCGCTCGCATCCTCGATCACCACTCTCGCGTGGCCGGCGTAACGCAAGGCGTTATCGATCAGGTTGTGCAGGCATGAGCGCAGGGCCATGGGCTGGGATTTGAGCGGCTTGCAGCTGCCGCTTGCCTGGACGTCATCGCCGTTGTCCTGGGCGTTTTCGGTCAGGGATTCAATCAGCGCCTGCACGTCGAAATACTGCAGCGCTTCGCTGGTGCGTTGTTCGTTCAAGTAGGTCAGGGTCGCGTCGAGCATGGCGATCATGTCGTTCAGGTCCTGAGTCATCTGCCCGTGCAGCTTGGGTTCGTCGATCTGTTCGACGCGCAGCTTGAGGCGCGCCAGAGGGGTGCGCAGGTCATGGGACACTGCGGCGAGCATGCGTCCGCGTTGCTGTACCTGCTCGCGGATACGCTCCTGCATCAGGTTGAAGGTCAGCGCTGCCTGACGGGCCTCCCGCGGGCCATTCAGTGCAAGGGGAGGCGTGTCGAGGTTTTCACTCAGACGTTCGGCGGCATCGCTCATGCGCTGGATCGGACGACTCAGAGCCTTGGCACCGAACCACGCTGCAATCACCAGGCTGATCAGTTGAAACAGCAGGGGGATGAAAGGGATTCCCAGTATCGGCGGGCGCCCTGGCGGCGGAGGCGGCGGACGTAAGGCGTCCATGGCGATGTCCGACAGCGTGCCGTCCGGTTGTGGACGCGGCTGCATGGCCTCCCGGTGCGCCTCGCTGGGCGGCGGTGGCATCTTTGGTCCGTAATAGTGGAACCAGGCGAACGCCAGCAGGTGGGCCAGAACGATCGCCAGCAGTGCGCCCCCGAACAGCCGGGCGAACAGTGTGTCGGCTGAGCGGATCAACCAATGTCCCTGGCGTCGAACATGTAGCCTTCGCCACGTACGGTCTTGATCAGTTGCGGGGACTTGGGATCGTCACCCAGTTTCTGCCGCAGGCGCGAGACCAGCAGGTCGATACTGCGGTCGAACGCTTCGATGGAGCGGCCACGGGCGGCGTCCAGCAGTTGTTCGCGGTTGAGCACGCGACGGGGGCGTTCAAGGAACACCCGAAGCAGGCGGAATTCGGCGTTGGACAGCGGCACGACGAGGCCATCCGGTGCGGTCAGTTGGCGCAATACGCTGTTCAGGCGCCAGTTGTCGAAGCGCAGGGTGGTGCGTTCTTCGGTGCGGTCGTCACGTACACGACGCAGGATGGTCTGGATGCGGGCCACCAGTTCACGCGGCTCGAAGGGCTTGGCCATGTAGTCGTCGGCGCCCAGTTCCAGGCCGATGATACGGTCGGTGGGTTCGCAGCGGGCGGTGAGCATCAGGATCGGGATGTCTGAGGTGCTGCGTAGCCAGCGGCACAGGGACAGGCCGTCTTCGCCGGGCAGCATGAGGTCCAGTACCACGACGTCGTAGGTTTCTTCGGCGAGGGCTTCGCGCATGGCATTGCCGTCGGTGACGCCGGTGCTCTGGATGTTGAAGCGGGCCAGGTAGTCGCACAGCAGTTCGCGGATCGGTACGTCGTCGTCGACGATCAGCGCGCGGGTGGTCCAGCGGCGCTCGTCGGCCTGCGCGTTGGCGGTGGTGCTGTCTGGGGTTGTCTGCATGTTGCTGCCGCCATGTGATGCCGCCGGGGTGGGCCGCGAGTGAGGAACGACGCTGCCATGCTACTTCGCTGGCGAGCGGGGCGGAAGGGTGATGGGATGAGGTGTCGGTGGAATGTCCTGAATGTATCGAGAATTGTACATGCAGTTTTGAGGGGGATTTGGCGGCACCAGGGTTGTGCGTTGTGTTCGGGATTTGTCGTGGCGCTGATTTTCGGGCTCTGGCTAACGCCAGATCTGTTTCGCCTTCGGCGAGTTACTTGAAAAGACACCAAGTAACCAAGTGTCCTGGCTCCTGGTTGGGCCCTCGTTCCTCGGGTTCCCTCACTTCGGCCTGCACCCAAGTCGCGATTTGTGTCGTCTGGGATATCGCGCACTTAGAAGCAAAATCAAGAGCGAACGCGGCCTTCGATTTTTACGCAATTCCTGTGGGAGACGCCGGAGGTCACGACGGTACGGGCCGCGATTCGGACGAGGCGGTGGGTCAGCCAGGACGTTATTTAATGAGATACCGCTTCGCGGCTGTCGCACAGCTCCAGCAGCTCCCACAGGGTTTCGTGTGCAGCTGGAAATCTGGATACTCCACCTAATAGCGGTGCGGCAGATACGGCTCTGGCTAACGCCAGACCTGTTTCGCCTTCGGCGAGTTACTTGAAAAGACCCCAAGTAACCAAGGGTGCTTGCTCCTGGTTGGGCCCTCGTTCCTCGGGTTCCCTCACTCCGGCGACGCTCCGTGGGCCCGCCGCCATCCGCCATCCATGGCGGGGGGCGGCTCTCGCGGCATCCATGCCGCTCGGCCCACTCCACGCCACCTGCGTTCAGCCTGCACCCAAGTCGCGATTGGTGTCGTCTGGGACATCGCGCACTTAGAAGCAAGATCAAGATCAACAGCGAACACGGCTGTCCGTCTTGACGCAATTCCTGTGGGAGACGCCGGAGGTCACGACGGTACGGGCCGCGATTCGGACGAGGCGGTGGGTCA
>Ga0308159_1001888_pt1 | contig 26792 bp, 27 predicted proteins | sample PhyCR1_FD_201040 | JGI IMG/M metagenome (GOLD analysis project Ga0308159, IMG submission 201040) | Phyllosphere microbial communities from UC Gill Tract Community Farm, Albany, California, United States - DLSLC.R1 | ecosystem: Host-associated > Plants > Phyllosphere > Unclassified | place: USA...
TAGAAGGCGCCCACGATGGCGAACACCGTGAAGGGGCGGAAGGTGGCGTTGGTGATGACGGTGCCGGCCTTGGACAGTTCGATGAAGCCGATGATGGAGGTCACCGCAGTGGACTTGATGATCTGCACACCGAAGCCGACGGTGGGCGCAATGGCGATACGGAAGGCCTGCGGCAGCACGATGTAGCGCATCTGCTGGAAGTAGCCCATGGCCAGCACCGAGGAGGCTTCCCACTGCCCCTTGGGTACGGCTTCCACGCAGCCGCGCCAGATTTCGGCGAGGTACGAGGCGCTCCAGCACATCAAGGCCAGTCCTGCCGCCAGCCAGGCCGGCACTTCGATGCCGAACAGCGCGATGCCGAAGAAGACCAGGAACAGCTGCATCAGCAGCGGCGTGCCCTGGAACAGTTCGATGTACAGCCGCGCCACCTGACGCAGCCAGTTCTGGCGCGAGGTGCGCATGAACAGGATGATCAGGCCCAGCGCGCCGCCGAGCAGGAAGGTGACCAGCGAGAGCAGGATGGTCCAGCGCCACGCCAGCATCAGGTTGCGGACGATGTCCCAGGTGGTGAACGAGATCATGCGGTCCTCCGGGCGGTGATGAAGTATTGGCCGATCAGGCGCAGCAGTTGGCGCAACAGGATGGCCAGTACCAGGTAGATGGCGGTGGCCACGATGTAGGCCTCGAAGGCGCGGAAGTTGCGGCCCTGGATGTAGTTGGCGGCGAACGACAGTTCTTCCACCGCGATCTGCGAGCACACGGCCGAGCCCAGCATCACGATCACCACCTGCGAGGACAGCGCCGGCCAGATCTTCTGCAGCGCCGGGCGCAGGATGATGTGGCGGAAGATCTGCATGCGCGACATCGACAGCGATTGCGCCGCTTCGATCTGGCCGCGCGGGATGGCCTGCACGCCGGCACGGATGATTTCGGTGCTGTACGCGCCCAGGTTGATCACCATGGCCAGGATGGCGGCGCTGATTTCACTGATATGGACATTCAGCGAAGGCAGGCCGAAGAAGATGAAGAACAATTGCACCAGGAAGGGCGTGTTGCGGATCATCTCCACATAGGCGCTGACGATGGGCTTGAGCCAGCCCGGTCCCTGCGTGCGCGCCCAGGCGCCGAAGATGCCCACGGCCACGCCGAGCACGCCGCCGATGGCAATGAGCTCGATGGTGGTCACCACACCCTTGACGATGACGTCGGTGTAGTCGAGGGTGGAAAGGAAATCGAATTGATAAGCCATGATGTCGTGTCTGCCCTGCCTTTATATTGCTGCGTGCTGCCGGGTTGTCCGCCTGCCCTGCGATGGTGCTCTTGCTCTGAAAACGTGTATCTGGTGCTGCATGCATCGCCGGTTCCGGGCGGAATCGGACCGGCGATGCAGGGTACTGCGGGGCTATTGCAATTTACAGGCCAGCCGGCAGCGGCAGGCCCAGCCACTTCTGCGAGATGGCGTTGAGACTGCCATCCTTCTTGGCTTCGGCCAGGATCGCGTCGACCTTGTCCTGCAGCTTCTTCTCACCCTTGTTCAGACCGATGAAGCAAGGCGAATCCTTGATCAGGAACTTGGTTTCGGGCTTCTTGGGCGGGTTCTTGGCGATGATGGCAGCGGCCACCACGTTGCCGGTGGCCACCAGTTGCACCTGGCCCGAGAGGAAGGAGCTGATGGTGCTGTTGTTGTCTTCGTAGCGCTTCACTGTCGCAGTGGGCGGGACGATCTTGGTCAGTTCCAGGTCTTCCACCGAACCACGGGTGACCGCGATGGTCTTGCCTGCCAGGTCGGCCGCACCCTTGACGGACAGGTCAGCCGGGCCGAACACGCCGTTGAAGAACGGTGCATAGGCGGCCGAGAAGTCGATCACTTTCTCACGCTCTGCGTTCTTGCCCATGCTGGAGATGACCAGGTCGACCTTCTTGGTGGTCAGGTAGGGGATACGGTTGGCGCTGGAGACCGGGATCAGTTCCACCTTCACGCCCAGCTTCTTGGCGATCAGGGTGGCCACATCGATGTCCAGGCCCAGTGGCTTGAGGTCGGAGTCGACCGAGCCGAACGGCGGGAAGTCGGCCGGCACGGCCACGCGCAGCGTGCCGTTCTTCTGGATATCGTCCAGAGCGTCGGCACGGGCAGCCGAAGCGGAGAACATCATGGCGCCGGCCATCAGGCCGAGCAGGAGTTTGGTCAGTTTCATAGCAGTTTCCCTAGTGTTGACGACGTTGATGAGTGGCCCTGCGCGGTGCTGGCGCTTACTGCGGCCGTTTGCCTGGCGGGCCCGCGACGTCGGTCCCCGCGGCCCCCTGCCGCGAGACCGATGCCAGTGCCTGCCGCAGCGGTTCCAGCGGATCGCTGCTGCGCACCTGGTTGAGACCTGATTCCACGTGTTGCAAGTGGGCCTGCATCAGGTGCTCAGCCTGTTCCAGATCGCCGCGTTCCAGCGCCTCGACGATCAGGACATGTTCCGAACACGAATCCTCCGCCTGCTCCGACGACTGGTGCAGCATCGCCGTCAGCGTGGTGCGGGCGGTCAGGTCGCGCAGCGTTTCCGACAGCAGCGAGTTGCCCAGGCATTCGCACAGGCAGACGTGGAAGTCGCCCAGCAGAAAGCTGCGCGCCCCGACGTCGGCGCCGGCAATGGCGGCCTCTTCGCGGGCAATGTGCTCGCGCAGTTGCCGGATTGCCTCGCCGCTGACCGGACGTACCCGCGCCTGTCGCAGCAGCCCCAGCTCGATCACGCGGCGCGCCTCGAAGGCCTCGCGCGCCTGCTCCGGCGTGGGTTCGATGACGAACCAGCCGCGCCGCGCACTGACCGTGACGATGCCGCGTGCCATGAGCCGCGTCAGCGCTTCCCGCACCTGGGTGCGCGAAACGCCGAACAGGTCGGCCAGTTGCTGCTCGCCCAGCCGGGTACCCGGCGCCAATTGCTTGGCGAGGATGGCCTCGGTGATGCGGACCGCAATCTGCGACGACGACTTGACGGAAGGATTGGTGCTCATGTCCCCTCATCAGCAAGTTGTGTGCCACGCTGATATACAAGATTGGCATACAACACACGGCGACGATTATTGGTGGCGAAAAGCTTGCGTGGCAAGGATTTTCGCTGGGTGCTGGGCAGGGGGAATACTGCGGGGGTGAAGTGTGCTGCAGTGCGATGCGAGTGGAGGTGAAGCTTAATACTGCACCTTTTGCTGCTTTTTGGTGCAGGAAAAGATACACCGGGGTCATCGCCGCCGCCCCGGTTTTGTGCATTGCATTGTCGTCATGCCATCGTTGGTGGCGGGTGACGGCGGGCCTGTCCCGGCCTGCGGGACGATGGCCCTAAGGAAGCCGGCCCAGCGCTTCCCTGGCTTGCCGGTATTGCTCGACCAGCTGCTCCACAATGCGTGCGGCCGGCAGCACTTCGCTGACGGCGCCCAGCCCCTGGCCGCTGCCCCAGATGTCCTTCCAGCGCTTGGGGCGGGCCACATCCATGCCTTGCGCCGGCGCCTCTCGAAGCTGGTCGGGATCGAGGCCGGCGGCGCGGATGCTCGGTTTGAGGTAATTGCCGGGGACGCCGGAGAAATAGGGGGTATAGACAATATCCTCGGCGCTACCCTGAACGATCATCTGCTTGTACAGCGGTGCCGCCGCCGATTCTTCCGAGGCGATGAAGCGTGTTCCCATATAGACCAGGTCGCAGCCCAGGGCCTGTGCCGCCAGGATGCCGCGTCCATCGGAAATGGCGCCGCCCAGTACCAGCAGCCCGTCGAACAGACGGCGCACCTCGGCCGCCAGGGCGAACGGACTGAGCGCGCCGGCATGCCCTCCGGCCCCGGCGCAGACCAGGATCAATCCATCCACACCGGCGGCGATGGCCTTGCGCGCATGGCGCAGCGTGGTCACATCGTGCAGCACGATACCGCCATAGGCATGTACCGCAGCCACCACCTGCTCGGGCGCATGCAGCGAGGTGATGACGATCGGCACGCGGTGGCGCACGCAGGTGGCCAGGTCATCCTGCAGGCGCTGGTTGGAGGGATGCACGATCAGGTTCACTGCATAGGGCGCAATGATGCGCGAAGGATGGGCCTGGCGCAGGGCGTCCAGGTCCTCTTCGATGCGGCACAGCCATTGCTCCAGTTGTTCCTGCGGACGGGCATTGAGGGCCGGGAAGGCGCCGACGATGCCGGCCCCGCATTGCGCCGTCACCAGCGCCGGATTGGACACCAGGAACATGGGCGAGCCGATCACCGGCAGGCGCAGCCGTGCCGCCAGGGTGGCGGCGCTCATGCCGTCCTCCCGCTGGCCTGGCCGAAGGCGGCGATGCGTGCGGCCATGTCCGGACCCTTGCCGGCATTGCGGAATACTTCGTGCGCCAGTCCGGCCGCCAGGGGCAGGCCATCGGTCTCTTCCAGCAGGCGCTTGGTGGCGCGGTGAGAGAACCAGGAGCCGGCCAGCAGCTCGCGTACCAGTGCCTGGAGTTCGGTCTCGAACTGCGCATCGTCGAAGCAGAGATTGGCCAGCCCCATCTCTGCGGCGCGCTGACCGTCGTAACGCCGGCCCAGCAACATCATCTCGCGCGCACGGGCCACGCCGATGCGTCTTGGCAGGCGCTGACTCATGCCCCATAACGGCGTCAGCGCCCAGCGCGCATGGGTATCGGCAAAGCTGGCCGAGCGGCTGCAGACGATCAGGTCGCCGGCCAGCGCCAGTTCCAGCGCACCGGTGTAGCAATGGCCGTGCACCGCCACGATCACCACCTGCGGCAGCCGCGCCAGGCGATCGATGGTGCGCGCCTGCAGATGCGGCAGCGGCAGGGCCTGGCCGGCGGCGATGTCGTGCAGATCGTTGCCGGCCGAGAAGCAGCGGCCGGCACCGCGCAGCAGCACCGCACCGATGTGCTCCTGTTGCTGCTCCAGCGCACCCAGGTGGGCGTGCAACTGCTGGAACATCTCTACCGTCAGGGCATTGAGCTTGTCGGGCCGGTTCAGCGTCAGCGTGCATAGCCCATCGCAGTCCTCCCGCAACACCTGCGCGCTCATGACTGCGCCGCCTGCGCCTGCTGGCGCGCGCCTTCGCGGGTGAGGACGAGGACCTCGCTGTCGCCTTCCTGGGCGACCTCGCCGCGCTGGTTCAGCAGCCGGAAGCGCCGTCCCAGCTTGCCGCTGCGTCCGCTCTTGCCGGCTTCCACCGTCAGGATCTCCAGCTCCAGGTGCAGTGTGTCGCCCACCAGGATGGGTTGCTTGAACTCCCACTGGCGCAAGCCCAGCATGGCAATCACCGAGTGTTCGAAGATGCCCAGCTGGTGCAGCATCCCGGTGCACAGGGCGATGCCCAGGGTGCCATGCACCAGGCGTTGACCATAGCGCGTGTGGCGCGCAAATTCGGCATCGGCGTGGATCGGGTTCCAGTCACCGGACAGCATCGAGAACATGGTCAGGTCCGTCTCCGTGAGAGTGCGTCCGCCGCTGGTGAAGCGTTGGCCGGGCTGGAAATCTTCGAGGTAGAGGGAAGGCATGCGGGCTCCGTGGGCAAAAGGGTCAGGCGGCTGCGGTCAGCCGTTGCAGCGCCATGGCGCGCAGCTTGGCGCGCTGGATCTTGGTGCCGTTCGAACTCTGGGTGGTCGGGAAGGCATCGACCAACCAGACATGCGCCGGCACCTTGAAGGGCGCCAGGTTCTGGCTGGCGCTGCGCAGGATGGCCTGCGTATCGGGACGGGCGCCGGGCGCGGCGATGACGAAGGCCACCGGTCGCGCCTGGCAGCCGATATCCACCGAGACCACCTGCACATCGGCGACCCCGGCCACGGTCTTGATGACATCCTCGATCTCCACCGGGCTGACCAGATAGCCGCCCAGCCGCATGGCGTCGCCCTGGCGAGTCAGATAGACGAAGCTGCCATCGGCGCGCAGGTATCCGACGTCGCCGGTACGGAAGTAGCCTTCGGCGTCCATTGCGCGGGCGCTGGCTTCGGGGTTGTTCAGATAAGTCACGAAGTTGGTATCGGCGCGGATTTCGATGGCGCCGCTCTGGCCTGGGCCCAGCAGCTCGCCACTGTCGATGTCGCGGATGCGGATCTGCACGCCGAAAGCGTGGCTGGCCGGCAGGCCACCGCCGAGAATGCGCTCCGACAGTGGCAGCGCGCGCGCTTGCAGCGAGAACAGTGCCTGCACCTCGGACGAGCCGTACAGACCGATCAAGGGGATGCCTCTGGCCCAGGCGGCCTCGGTGAATTCCACCACGCCCGGATGGAAGCAGGCAAAACCGAATACGCGTGCACTGGGGAAGGGGCGTTCGCCCTGTCCGTGTTCGATGATGCGACGGAACATCTCGTCGCTGCCGAAGACATGCGTGACCGCGTGGCGCACGATGAGCTGCGCGGCCTGTTCTCCATCGAAGGTATCCATCATCACGATCGGCTGGCCGGCAACGAAGGTCGCCATCGCCGCATTGAATCCGAACACGCCGGCGAAGGGCAGGGCCGCCAGCAGCCGCACCCCATCCTCGCTGAAGCCATAGGCCGGCGCCGCGCGCTGGCTGTGCAGGCAGATCGTGCGCTGGCTATGCAGCACCAGCTTGGGACCACTGGTGGTCCCTGAAGTGGTGAAGAGGATACTGGCCATATCCGGTGCGGCGGCCGTGATGGGGTCGTCGGCGGCCACCGGCGGCAGCCGATGCAGATCGAAGCGCACTGCGGGTTTGCCCAGTACCTGCGCGGGTGGCGTATCGCCGGCATCCAGTACCACCACCTCGCGCAGCGCTGCTGCAGCTTGCGCCGGCACATCGGCCAGCACCGCCGGAAAATCGATCTTGCGGAAGTTCAGTTGCAACACCAGCAGACTGGCCTGGGAACGTTCCAGGATGTAGGCCAGCTCGTGCGAGCGATAGCGGGTATTGACCGTCATCACGGCCGCGCCCAGACGCGCCAGTGCGAAGTACAGCGCCAACCACTCGATGCGGTTGACCAGCCACAGCGCCACCCGGTCGCCGGGCTTGACGCCGCGCGCCTGCAGCCAGGCTGCGCTGCGTCGGACCATGTCATCGAATTGTGCGTAGGTAATGCGCTCTTCATCGACGATGAAGGCGGTGGCGTCGCCGCGTTCGGCCACATGACGGGCCAGCAGCGCGGGCAGGGTCAGCAGGGTCTGCGGAGTTTGCGGAGTTTGGTCGGGCATCAGTACAGCTCCATCAGCTTGGCGTTGTCGTCCAGTTCGGCGGGCAGGGCTTCGCGGATGATGGCACCGGACTTCATGACCACCACCCGATCTGAGATCTTCAGGGCCTGCTTGACGTTCTGCTCCACCAGCAGGATCGCCATGCCGGTCTCGCGCTGCAGCTGCCGGATCGGTTGCAGCAGGTCCTGGAACAACTTGGGTGCCAGACCGATCGAGGGCTCGTCCATCAGCAGGCAGCGCGGCCGCGACAGCAGTGCGCGGCCGATGGAAACCATCTGTTGCTGGCCGCCCGAGAGGGTGCCGGCGCGGCGCCCGTAGAACTGCCGTAGCGCTGGCAGGACCGACATCACCCAGTCCAGTCGCGCCTGGCGTTCGCCTTCGGCTACGCCGGCGGCCCACAGCCCCATCTTCATGGTCTCGGCCACCGTCAGTCCGGGAAACACTCCACGCCCCTCCGGCACCAGCGAGACACCGGCCGCACACAGGCGACGCGGCTCCACTACCGCCAGCGGCTGGCCGTCCAGCAGCACCTGGCCTTCCTGGCGGGCGACCAGACCGAACAGCGTTTTCAACAGGGTCGACTTGCCGGCGCCGTTATGCCCGATCAGGCAGAGCACTTCGCCCGGCAGCAGGCGGAAATCGAAATCGCGCAATACCGGACGACCGCCGTAGCCCACCACCAGCTGGCGGGTTTCCAGCAGGGCCGGGGCAGGGTCGGGATGGACTTGGGCATTCATGAGGTCTGGTCTCCGAAATAGATGGCGGCGAGGTGCGGATTCTTCAGTACCTCGTCCGGCAGGCCATCGGCCAGCAGCTTGCCCTGATCGAGGAAGGCGATGCGGTCGGAAATGCCGACCACGATATCGAGGTTGTGTTCGATGATGCACACCGTCACGCCCTTGGCGACCTCGCTGCGCAGTAGTCCGAGGAAGCGCTCGTAGGAGCTGCGGTCCAGGCCCGAGGCCGGTTCGTCGAGCAGCCAGATGCGGGCATCGGCGGCCATGATGCGGGCCATGCTGAGAAACTTGCGTTCCGCATAGGAGAGGTCGATGGCACGGGTGCGCGCCTTGGTCTCTAGGCCGGTGCGTGCCAGGATATCGTGCACCCGTTCCAGGCGCTGCTGGCGCGCGGCACGCCCGCCCGGTTGCCAGATCCACGACACCGGCTCCATCACCGTCAGCACGTTTTCTTCCACGCTCATCTGGTTGAACAGGCGCAGGTCCTGGAAGGTACGGGCGATGCCCATGCGCGCGATCTGGAAATGGCGGCGACCGATCAGGGATTGCCCGCGCCACAGGATCTCCCCGTCATCCGGGACCAGATGGCCGGTGATCTGGTTGAACAGCGTAGTCTTGCCCGCGCCATTGGGGCCGACCAGCGTGGTGACGATGCCGGCGCGCAGATCCAGGCTCACATCATTGGTCACCTTCAAGCCGCCGAAGCTCTTGTTGAGGTGGCGTATCGACAGCAGCACTTCGCCATCGCCCTGCGGCGCAAGCGCAGCCTGCATGGCGCTTTCGTGTTCGGTGATGGCATTCATGCGGCCTTCTCCTTGGCAGGTCGTGCGGACGAGGAACCGACGATGCCGCCGGGGCGATAGATCATCAGCAGCACCATGGCCAGGCCATAGGCGATCTGCTGGATCGAGCCGATCTCGGTTTGCGGCAGGAAGGACATGTAGCTGAACACGCCCGGCAGCAGCATCAGCAGCACCGTGCCTACCAGGGGGCCGAGCAGGGTGCCGGTGCCACCAATGATGACCATGGCCATCAGCAGTACCGAGGTGTCGAGCATGAAGCTCTCGACATTGATGAAGCCCATGTAGAACGCGTAGAGGGCGCCCGCCACCGCGGCCAGCATGGCCGAGATCACCACCGACAGCGTCTTGATCACGGCCACGTTCTTGCCGCAGGCATGCGCGGCCGATTCACTGTCGCGGATGGCCTTGAGATTGCGACCGAACGAGGAGCGCAACAGCACGCTGGTCAGCAGCAGTACCGGGATCAGGCAGCACAGTGCCAGCAGCAGGAACTGCACCGGATCGGCCACGGCATGCCCGAACAGTTCGGCGGGCGGGATACCGATCATGCCGCCCAGCCCGCCGGTGACCGACTTCCATTCGGAGAACACGGTCACCCCCAGGACCTGCAGCCCCAGCGAGGCGGCCACGAAATATTCGCCGCGTACCCGCAACGCCGGCAGTGCCAGTACCAGCGACAGGGCGCCGGCCACCAGCATGGCCAGCGGGATTACCAGGAAGATGTTGGCGCTGGCGTGGAGCGCCAGCCAGGCCGCGCTATAGGCCCCTACGCCGAAGAAGATGGCATGGGCGATCGAAAAGATGCCGGCATAGCCCATGATGAAATTGAGCGTGATGGCCAGCACCGCATTGATGCACATGAGCGTGGCCAGATTCAGGAGATAGGCAAGCATGGTGGCCTCAGCTGGTGGCGACCCGACCGAAGAAGCCGGAGGGGCGGAACAGGATGAACAGGAACAGCACGATGAAGGTGATGGCCTCGCTCCATTGCGGCTCGAACCAGGCCAGCGCCAGGTTTTCGGCCAGGCCCAGCAACAGGCCGGCGCAGGCGGCGCCACGCAGGCTGCCCACACCGCCCACGATGGTGGCGGCCAGGCTGATGAGCATGACGTGGTGACCGATGGCTGGATTGAGTCCCGAGCCGGCCGCCGACAGCAGCGCTGCCGGCACCACCAGCAGCGAACCGAGTGCGAACACCATCATCGACAGCCGGCGCGGTGACAGGCCGTAGGCGCGCACCAGTTCCGGGTTCTCCGAGAGGGCGCGCATGGCCATGCCGGTATGGGTGCGCATGAGGAAGAGCTGCAGTGCGAAGAAGAACAGCAGCGCGATCACGATGGCAATGCCGGCCAGCGGTGACACATATAGCCCCGGCAGCCATTCGACGCTGCGCGAGAGCGGTGTGCTGACGGCCACGAAGCTGCGTCCGAACAGCATGCCGCACAGGTTCTGTACCACGATGCCGACCCCGAAGGAGGCGACGAAGACGGTGAAGAACGATCCCTCGTGCTTCTGGATCGGTACATACACGAAGCGGTTCAGCGCCAGTCCGAACAGGACCGCCGCTGCAGCCGAAGCCAGTACCGCCAGGCTCCAGTGCCACTGGGCGATGGACAGCAGGTCATAGAACACGTAGGCGGCGATGGTAAAGGTGGAGCCGTGGGCGAAATGGAAGATGCGGGTGGAGCCGAAGATCAGCGAAAACCCCACCGCAATGAGCGCATACAGGGCGCCCACCTGTACTCCATTGATCAATAGCTGTAGCAATAGCATGTCTGGATCCTCCGGGTGCCGTCCGGCGACGGACGGCACGCTCCTGTAGTTGCACCGATGGCCGAGATAGCGGCTCAGCGGGCCGAGGTGCTGACCACCTTGCCACCCTTGCCGTCGATCTCGTTGATCTGCATCGGCATGGTGACCGTACCGTTGGCCGCGAAGCTGACCTTGCCGCCGACCAGGTCGAAGCTGGCGCTCTCGATGCGCTGCTTGAGCAGGTTCTCACCGGTGACAGGCAGTCCCTTCTTGATCAGCTGCTGTGCCAGCAGGCCGAACATGCGTACCGCGTTGTAGTAGTTGGCGATATAGGCCGTGGGCATCTTGTTGTACTTCTTGCGGTAGTCGTCGACGAAGCGTCGCGTCACCGGATCCTGTGAATTCCAGTCGATGTTCTGCGAGGTGTAGAGCGAGCCGGCGGCCTCGGGCAGGGCATTGATCTCCGGAATCGAGAAGGCGGTATAGCTGGCGAACTGCTGCTTGATGCCGTTGTCGCGGAACTGCTTGACGATCTGCGACTGCTGCGAGCCGTAGGAGGCCACGTAGATCACGTCCGGATTGGCGGCCCGCACACGCGCGGCGATGCCGCCGAACTGCTGCGCCGTGGCCGGCACCGACAGGGCTTCTACCAGCTTGCCACCGGCACTGGGCAGCACGCTTTCCATTTCCTTGCGGATGGCCTGGCCGAGCGGGTCATCGACATAGACCAGCACGAAGTTCTTCAGCTTGCGCTCGTTGATCAGGTAGGGAATGATGGCCCGCACTTCATAGTTGGCCAGCGGGATGATGTTCCAGAAATAGGGGCCGAGTTCGGCCAGGTCCGGCCCGACGCCGCCACCGTTGACGGCGACCGTCTTGCTGCGTCCGGCAATGGTGGAAATGGCCTTGGAAACGCCGGTGAAGGCCGACAGTACATAAGGAACCTTCTCCACGTTGACCAGCTTGTTCATGCCGATCACCCCCTGTTGCGGCAGCGCCTGGCTGTCTTCGTACTGGATGCTCAGCTTGCCGCCCAGCATCTGGTCGGCATTGATGTGTTCGGCTGCCAGATTGGCACCTGAACCGAAGATGTCGCCATAGGAAGCGTTCGGGCCACTCATCGGGAACAGCGCGCCGATGCTCATGTCCCCCGCGCGCACCAGACCCGGTGCGGCAGACATTGTCAGTGCGCAGGCCATGATCCCGGCCGTCCATGCCTTGTTCCACTTGCTCATGTTCATCTCCTTGTCTCCTCGCTTGTGATAGGCGCTGGTCGGATGGCCGCGCCGGTTTGTACCGTCAATGCCCCCGAAAGACGGGGCTGCGTTTTTCGCGGAAAGCGCTCACGCCCTCCCGGTAGTCATCGGTATGGCCGAGCGCACGTTGACCCTCGGTCTCCAGGTCGAGCTGGCGCGCCAGGTCGTTGTGGGCGGCGGCATGGATGGCGGCCTTGGTCAGACCCAGGGCACGGGTGGCGCTGCCGGCCAGCTGCTGCACCAGCGCCTGGCTGGCCGCTTCGAACTGCGCGTCGTCCACGCAGCGCCAGATCAGGCCCCAGTTGGCGGCCTGCTCGGCATCCAGCCGCTCGTTGAGCAGGCACAGCCCCAGGGCACGCGCCGTGCCGATGCGCTGTGGCAGAAACTGCGTGGCACCACCGTCCGGCATCAAGCCCAGTCGCGAGAAACCCTGCATGAAGTAGGCCGAGCGAGTGGCGATGACGATGTCGCAAGCCAGCACCAGGGTGGCGCCTACGCCCACCGCCAGTCCATTCATGAGGCACACCACGGGCACCGGCAAGGCACGCAGGCGCAGCATCAGGGGTTTGTAGTAACGCTCCAGGGCTGCACCGAGATCGCGCTGCTGGCCGGGCGGCAGCGGCGCGCGGTCGCTCTGGTCCTGGCCGGCGCAGAAGGCGCGTCCGCGACCGGTCAACACCAGCACCCGCAAGCCCGACTCTGCTTCGATGCGATCAAGGAAGGCACGAATCTGCTCATGCATGGCGTCGTTGAAGCTGTTGAGCCGCTCCGGCCGGTTCAGCGTAATGCTGGCCACGCCCTGCTCGAAGCTGCACAGTACGGAACTGTCCTCCATGGCGCTCATCCCTTACTCCTGCTCGCGCAGGTGGGCGCTGGCGCGGGCTTCGATCTCGTGCCACAGCTGATAGGACATGGGCGACTCCGATTCCTCCAGCAGATGGCCGACCAGGCCGATGGCGCGCGCCATCACGCCGAAGCCGCGCACGATCTTCCAGGGAAAGCCGAACTCGCAGCAGATGGCGCCCAGCGCGCCGGTGGCATTGATGGGCAGCTGCTTGCCGGAGGCCCGTTCGGCCTCCTGCTGGATCAGCTGGATCAGTTGCACATAGCGTCCCGCCATGCCGTTCTCCTGCGCCAGCGCGAACAGGCGTGGGGTACGTGGATCGATGGGCTTGTGCACCGGATGGCCCAGCCCGGGAATGATCTGCCGGCGCTCGCGATAGTGCGCCACCGTCTGCACTGCCAGGGTCGGCAGGTCAGCTTCGTCGCCAGCCTGTTCGAAGGCTTCGTAGAGCATCCGGGCGGCGCCTTCGGTGGTGCCGACGAAGACCGTACCCAGTCCGCACAGGCCGGCTGCCACTGCTGCCTGTAGCGACTCCGGCGCACCGGCATAGGTCATGCGTGCGGCGATCGCACTGGGAGTGATGCCGTGTTCCACCAGCGTGATCAACAGGGCGTTGAACATGTTGGATTGTTGCGGCGTGGCAGTCTTGCCAGTCAATTGCAGGTAGGCGAAGTCGCCCAGGTTCATCTTGCCCAGGATGTCGTCGGGCAAGCTCTTGCCGCGCACCACGATGCGGTCGGCCGTGCTGAAGGCGATGTCGGAGCGGATCGGCTGGTTGTTGCTGGTCATGGGGTTCCCGTGGAGAAGTTCGAAGGCGTGGCATCGGTCATTTCGGCGGTACCGTTGGCGAGCACGATCACATCGCGTTCCAGCGCACGCATCTGGAACTGCAGGTGGCGACCGTCACGCCAGATTTCGGTACGCAGGGTTTCACCCGGGTAGACCGGGGCGGAAAAGCGCGTGGCCAGGGCGCACAGGCGGCTGGCGTCGTAATCGCAGCAGCTGCGTAGCAGGGCGTGGCAGGCGATGCCATAGGTCGCCAGGCCGTGCAGGATGGGCCGCCCGAAACCGGCACGCAGGGCGGTCTGTGGATCGGCGTGCAATGGGTTGCGATCGGAAGAGAGGCGATACAGCAGTGCCGCCTCCGACCGGGTCGGCAGGTCACAATGCAGATCTGGCGCGCGCATCGGGACCGTTGGCATGGGCGCCGACGGGGCATCGGCTGGCGTGTGCGCATCGCTGAAGCCGCCGTCGCCACGACAGAAGCTGGTCTGTTCCACCGTTGCCAGCAGCTCGCCGCCGGCATCGCGCAATTCGCGCTCCACGATCAGCAGCGCGCCCTTGTCACGCCCCTTGTCGATCACCGCCCTGACCCGCGAGCGGCCGACCACGCTGCCGCTGGCCGGCAATGGGCGATGCAGACGCAGGCGCTGTTCACCATGGACGACCTTGAGCAGGTCCACCCCGGCTTGCGGCGCGCCCATCCACAGGCCGGGGTGCGCCAGGATCACCGCCATGCTTGGCAAGGCCTGCAGGCGGGCCTCGTAGACGTAGCGCAGGGCTCCGTCGCGTTGCCCGTCGTCGCTGGTGGCGGCGGCTCCCAGTCCCACTGCCAAGGCATAGCGCATGGTGTCATCGGCGTCGTAGGCGTGCTGCAGGACCGGGAATTGCCAGTTCTTCAGGGTCTGGTAATCGATGCTCATGATGGGCTCGTTGCCGTGACCGGTTCAGACCGGGTCCCACTGGAAGACATCGGCGGAGCGATCCAGCGGTACGAAGCTGGCCTTGAGGGCTGGCATGGCATGCTCGGCCACGGTCTGTGCGGTCCAGCCCTCGCAACGGTGGATGGAGCGCAGCGGACGCGGCTGGCTCATCAGGAAGATCTCATTGTTGCGCACCGTGAAGACCTGGCCATTGACGTCGGCGGCAGCGTCGCTGGCCAGATAAGTGGCCAGCGGCGCGATCTTGTCGGGCGTCATGCGCTTGATCTTGTCCACCCTGGCCTGCTGTTCCTCGTTCTTGACCGGGATGGAACTGATCATGCGGCTCCACGCAAACGGCGCGATGCAGTTGGAGCGCACATTGAATTTCTGCATATCCAGTGCGATCGATTTGGACAATGCCGTCAGTCCCAATTTTGCGGCCGAATAGTTGGCCTGACCCAGATTGCCGATCAGGCCCGAGGTCGAGGTCATGTGCACCAGGCTGCCCGATTGCTGTTCGCGGAAGTGCAGCGCCGCAGCGCGACTGACGTGATAGGCGCCATAGAGGTGGACCTTGATCACGGCATCCCATTCGTCGCCACTCATCTTGTGAAACAGGGCGTCACGCAGGATGCCGGCGTTATTGACCACGCAATCGACGCGACCGAAGCTGTGCACTGCCTGCTCCACGATGCGTGCCGCGCTGGCGGCGTCGGCCACGCTGTCGGTGTTGGCCACAGCCTGGCCACCGGCCTGGCGGATCTCATCGACCACCTGCTGTGCCGGACCGGCACTGGCGCCTTCACCGGTGAGCGAGACACCGATGTCGTTGACCACCACGGCGGCGCCCTGCTGCGCCATCGCCAACGCGATTTCACGTCCGATGCCGCCACCGGACCCGGTGACGATGACGACCTTTCCTTCCAGCATGCGGGGAGTGCTCATCTTTTTTCCTGTGCGGGAAACGACGGGCAAAGCTGCGCCCTCGCGCCGGTCTGCGCGTTGTCGTTTCGGTTGATCGGTGGTGCCGGTTCCGGTCGTGACCGGGATCCGGTGAACGCTGTGCGCCGTGACTCCTGCGGGAGTGGCGGCAGCGAACTGCTGCTGATGCTGACGTGATGGTGTTGCTCACACGTACGGACTGCTACGACGGGTGTGGCTGGTGTCTCGTATGTTCTGCTGTTTTTGTATGCGCTTGACGGTGCTGCGGGTACTGCGATGTGCGTATAGTCTGGAAGAGCCAAAACAGTGTCAAGCCGGCCGGGGACGATGTTCCGTACATCGAAATGAATTTTTTTCTTCCATCCTCCGTGTCACTGATCGTCCGGCCGGCAGCGGCCAATTGCGCGCCGCAAGAGAAAATCCGAGTGCCTCTAGAAGTCCCCAGAATACAAGGCCGATTTGGGATAGCTGCATCGCATCAAAGCTGGTCATGAATCTGCGGATGATCTGCGCCGTTGGAGAGAAAATTCAAAACTGCATTGGAAATTCCAAAGTACGGAACATAAAATATTCATCGGTTGACCCTCGGCGGATCGTTGCCGCAAGGTAGCGTCCAGGAAACAATCCCGCGCCTCGCGTTCTGCGCAAGGCCCGACCATTGAGGGCAAGGAGACCCGGTGAATCTGATCATTGCAGCGGCATCCATGGCCGCCGGTCGCGCATGAGCACGGCGACCCGCCAGCCTCACCCGCAGGCCCCACGGCAGCGGCGCGCACGCATCAAGGATGTGCGCCTGGTGCTGCGCGCTCCCCATCCGCCCGGCTACCGCGCAGGTGCCGATGCCGGCACGGTCGGGGAGAGTGCGGTCATCAAGCCGGTCGAACGCGGCTTCGCCGTGCTGGATGCCTTCCTCGGTACCGACGAGTGGCTGGCCAACCAGGACCTGGCCGCGCGCACCGGTCTGCCCAAGGCCACGGTGTCACGCCTGACGCAGACGCTGACCGCCTTGGGCTATCTCGGCTACAGCGAACAGCGGCGCAAGTACCGGCTTGGCGTGGCCGTACTCACCCTGGGTTTTGCCGCCATGGTCGATGCCGACGTGGTCCTGCAGGCGCGTGCACTGATGCAGAAGCTGGCCGACGACAATGGTGTCTTCGTGGCGCTGGCCGGACGTGACGGACTGGACATGATCTTCTTCGAGAACTGCCATAGCGCTTCCAGCAATGCGACCGTGGGACTGGGTGTGGGCGAACACCTGCCGATGGCATCCTCTCCAGTGGGATGGGCCTTGCTGGCCTGCCTGCATGAAAACGAACGTAATTACCTGCTGGACCACATGCGCCCCTATCACAAGCGTGACGAATGGATGCTGCTGCGTCAGAAGCTGGCCGATGCCCAGCAGCAGATCGCCGACAAGTCGTATTGCCTCTCCACCGGTGACTGGGGGCCGGAGATCACCGTACTGGCGGCGCCGCTGCAACTGGCGCAACGCATGCCCATGGTGCTCTTGTGCGCCGGCCCTGCGCGTAGTCTCAGCAAGGCCCGTGTCGAGCAGCGCATCGGTCCGCAACTGCTGGCCGTGCGTGCGCGCCTGGGGGCGGGCACATGAGTGGCGCTGCAGGGAACCGGCGTGCGGTACGTCAATTGCCGGCCGCAGCGGCGGGGCAGGCCGATGAGCGTAGCGAGGCCGGACAGGCCGCCACCCATTCGCTGGAGCGCGCGCTGTTGCTCATGAAGGTTTTCCAGGGCAGCGCCAAGCCCTTGTCGCATGCCGAACTGGTGCGTCGCAGTGGCTACTCCAAGGCGTCGGTCTCGCGCCTGACCGCCACCCTGGTGGCCCTGGGCTATCTGGATCGCGCACCGGATGGCGTGCGGGTGCAGGTGGGTGTGCGCGGCTTGCGACTGGGGCAGCGCTACCTGTCCAATAGCCTGGTACAGGATGCGGCCCGTCCTATCATGCAGGACTTCGCCGACCGCTTCGACATGTCGGTCGGGCTGGCCGTGGCCGACCAGCTGGACATGGTCTACATCCAGTATTGCAATGGCCGCAAGATCGCCACCTTGCGGCTGGGCGTGGGGCGTTCGGTGCCGATGGCGCTCAGTTCGATAGGACGCGCCTACGTCTGGTCACAGTCGCCGGAGCAGCGCCAGCGCCTGCTGTTCGGCATATGGAAGAAAAGCGGCGAGCACGGCCCGCAGGTGGTGGCACGGATGGAGCGTGCCTTCGGCGAGCTCGATGCCCATGGCTATTGCCTGGCGGCCGGCGAATACCAGCGCGACACCTTTGCCATCAGCGTCCCGCTGGCGCTGGGCAATCCACCGCTGCGCATGGGGCTGAACTGCAGTGCCGTGGGAGCGCTGCCGGATCGCGAGATGATCCGCGAACAGCTGGCGCCAGCCCTGATGAAGACTGCCCGGCTGCTGATGCTCGAACTGGAAGAGGTCGACTCCAGCTGCTTCTGAGCGACTTCCGGCTGAGGGGAGTTAACGCGGCAAGTCCTGCGCCTGCCATTTCTTCCAAAGGCGCCGTGTGCGCGCATGACCATCCCCGGCCTGTCCGCTCAGGAAGCCGCGGACCCAGGCCACGCTGGGCGCCAGCCGGGCCTGCCTGCGCTGCAGTTGCTGCAGCAGGGCGTCGGCCACGACCAGGTCGTTCTGCTGGCCGAGCTGATCCTGCAGGCGGGCCAGCGCCTTGAGATAGGGGCGGCTCTTCTTCTCGCCATACAGGGCCAGGAAGAATTCGATGTCATAGCGCATCTTCTTGGCGGCGATGCGGGTACGGTGACGGGCGCGAGCGCTTTCGTCCATGTGCGCGCCGCGCTTGTTCAGGCGCTTTTCATCCTGACGCAGATGCTGTCGGGCAAAGCGTGCCAGGGGTTGTTCCAGGGCTTGCTGGTTGTCTCCCGTGGCGGTCGTTCGCCAGCCGGCCTGCAGCAGCCAGCGACTGAATTGCAGCACCAGTGCGGTGTAGCGCGGCGAGGCTACGGTCTCGACCGCCTGCGCATGTTGCTTGCGCGCCTGGATCAGGGCGGCGTGGCGTACCGCCTCAAGATCGACTCCCGCGATGCTGTTTGTTGCCAGGCCCGGCAGGGAGGGCAGGGTCTGGGTGGCCAGCACGTCCCAGTCGCGGGCATGGCCGATGGCTTCGGCGATCCAGGCGAATTCCTGCTCCAGTGGGGCGGGCAGGGCGATCACCTCGCCGAACAGGCTGAAGGCAGAACGCAGGCGTCGCAGGCCTACGCGCATCTGGTGCAGGCGTTCGATGTCGCCGCTGTCCTGGTCGGCAATGTCGTTGGCCTGGATCTGCGCCACGCAATTGCCCACCACTGCGAGGAAGGCCTGTTCCACCGGCATTTTGCGCGCCAGTTGCAGCGCCGTGGCGCGGCTGGCGGAGGAGATCGGCGCCGCATCGCCGCGCCGAGCCTGGTGGAACAGGGTATAGCCGCGCTGCGCCTTGCTTTGGATGCCGATGCGCAGGGGCAGGTCCTGCAGCAATTGCAACGCGAAGTCGAACAGGGCATTGACGTCACCGCTCTTGAGCTCCAGCTCGATCTCGCACACCGGCGACTGCAACGCGCCGTGTTCCACCGTCCCCTGGTCCAGTACGCATTCCACTTCGGTGCCGTCTTTCAACCGCAGGTCCCACACCATGCGCTGGATGCGGGTGCTGAAGATAGGCGTGATGCGTGCTGCCACCTCGTCGGACAGGATCTCGGCCACCTGCTCGTCGTCGCCGGCCACCAGTGCACGCAGCGCGAGCAGGTCCGGGGTCTCCGCTGCCACCTGCGACTCCCACTCGTTGCGCTGATGCAGCCCGCCGGACACGCCGCCGCCGGCCTTGAGGGTCTGGATGAATTCATTGCCGGTGCGGCGCACCCGCAGGCCGGCATCATGACGACGCAGCAGCAGGTCGGGGGTATCGAAGTAGGTGCCGGTCTGGTCCTTGATGCGCGGCGCAGCCAGGGCATGGCGCTTGACCAGCGGATGACGGATGAAGGCTTTGGTGTGGGCCGGGGCGAGCAGGAGTTTCAGTTCGGTTTCCATGAGGGGGTCCGTTTCGGTTGGAAGTAGGGGGCCGTCGGCAGCGGTGGCGAAGTTGGCGAGGGCGGCGGCGGGTGCACCTGGCGCTGCGCCATGTAGCGCGCCGGTGGCTTGCCCAGGGTCTTCTTGAACATGGTGATGAAGGCGCTGACCGAGTCATAGCCCAGGTCCTGCGAGACGCGTTGCACCGAACTGCCCGAGGCCAGACGCTGCAGCGCCACCATCAGGTGGATCTGGCGCCGCCAGCGGCCGAAGCTCATGCCGGTCTCGGCCTGGACGAAGCGGGCAAAGCTGCGCTCGCTCATGGCGTGGCGCTGACCCCACTCGGCCACGGTGCTGCGGTCGGCCGGCTGTTCGGCCAGGCGCCGGGCGATCTCGCGCAGGCGCGAATGCTGGGGCATGGGCAGCGGTGGCGGCAGGTGTGCGGGCTGGGCCTGGCGTTGGCTGTGTTCCAGTTCTTCCACCAGTACCGCGGCCAGGCGCGCAGTACGTTCATGGGGGGCGTAATCCTGTGCCTGTTCGGCCAGGTGGCAGATCATCTGCACCAGCAGGGGCGTCAGTGCCAGTGTGCAGCAGGTGGTGGGCATGCGCGCCGCATCGGGATCGATGAACAGGAAGCACAGCTGGCCGTCCAGTGTGACCCGGTTACTGTGCGGCACACCAGCCGGGATCCACACCGCCGATTGCGGCGGCACGATCCACATGCCCTGCGCCGTCTCGCAGGTGACTGCGCCATGCAGTGCCACCACCAGCTGGCCCTTGCGATGGCTGTGGAAGGGCGTTTCCCGCTCGCTCTCGTGGGTATGCACGCGCAGCGCCGTCACGGCGGCGGCCAGGCGGTCCGGATCGTGTTCGACGAGGCTGGCGTAGAGAGTGGGCATATGCGTGGTCATGCGGCGGCAGGGCAGGTGGGTTGACCGTTTTTAGCAATATCCTGGCATTGTAGCCAAATACGTCCACGCTGCGATTGGCTAAGCTTGGCGCTCCATCTTTCCGCCCGCTGCCATGCACGCTACCGACACCGATTCCTCTTCCCCAGCCGCCACCGCGTCGGCTGTGCGCCGCGCCGGCCGCCTGTGGCTGGTGGCCGGCATCCTGCTGATCGCCGCCAACCTGCGCGCCCCGGTCACGGCCGTGGGGCCGGTCATGGAACTGCTGCAGCAGACCTTTGCGCTCTCGGCAGGGGCGGCCGGACTGATGCTGACCTTGCCCCTGCTGTGCTTTGCGCTCATTTCGCCACCGGCGGCGCGACTGGCCCGAAGCCTGGGACTGGAACGCGCCCTCTTGCTGGCCTTGCTGCTGATCACCGCCGGCATCGTATTGCGCTCGACCGGCTCGATGGCCGCGCTCCTGGCGGGGACCTGCATCATCGGCTGTGGCATCGCCGGCGGCAATGTCCTGCTGCCCAGCCTGCTCAAGCGCGACTTCCCTGACCAGCTCACGCGCATGACCGCGATCTACGCCCTGACCATGGGTGGTGCCTCGGCGCTGGGCTCGGTGTGTGCGGTGCCGCTGGCCGGCGCCCTGGGCTGGTCATGGGCGCTGGCGACCTTCATCGTGCTGCCGCTGGTGGCCATCCTGGTCTGGTTGCCCCAGTTGCGCCGTGCCACCCGCCCCGCTGCCATGCCGGCCCGCGCTGCGTCCATGTGGCGCCAGCCCCTGGCCTGGCAGGTGACTTTTTTCCTCGGCACCAATTCGCTGGTGTATTACGTGGTCACCGCCTGGCTGCCTTCGATACTTGCCGCCAATGGTCATAGCGCGGTCGAGGCCGGCAACCTGCATGGCCTGATGCAACTGGCCTCGGCCCTGCCGGGCTTGCTCCTGATCCCGCTGGGCGGGCGCATCCGCGACCATCGCCCGGTGGCTGCCAGCATGTCGGCGGCCACCGTGCTCAGTCTGGTCGGCCTGATTGCCTGGCCGCAAGCCTCCATCGTCTGGGTGCCGCTGTTCGGGTTTGGTACCGGTGCGGTGCTGATCCTGGGCCTGGCTTTTGTCGGCACCCGGGTATCGACGCCACCCCAGGCCGCGGCGCTGTCGGCGATGGTGCAAAGCGTGGGTTACCTGCTGGCCGCCGCCGGTCCCATCCTGATGGGCCGCCTGCACGATGCCAGCGGCCACTGGACCGTGGTCCTGGCCTTGTGTGCGGCCGGTGCGGTACTCATGGGTGTGCTGGGCTGGCTGGCCGGCAAGCCGGGCCGGGTGATTGCCTCGCCTTGACGCTAGTCCACGGCATTGACGGCATGCCGACAAGACCTGACCGACCAGTCGACCGTGGCATGGTCGATGGCGGCATGCACGGGTGAACCGGCCAGCTCGGTGACGATGCCCCGGGCCGCCCACTGGCCGTTAGCGACCGAGGTCCACAGGAGCATGTCGACGACCATCCCGTCGTCCTGTACGCAGATGCGCCGCAGGATGAATCCGGGCTGTTGCCTGAGCCATTCGTCGACATCGGCATTGGCCGCGATGAATTGCTTCATCGTCACGCCGGGCGCGAGGTGAAAGCGCGTGATCTCCATTGCCTGCGCCATCATGCCTCCGGGTGTTGCCAGCTCTTGTAGACGAACTCCAGGCTGTAGCCATCCGGGTCCAGTACATTGGCGGCGTAGTAGCGCGGATCGTAATAGGTGCGTGCTGCCGGCGCGCCATTGTCGGTGGCACCGGCGGCCATTGCCGCCGCATAGGCTGCCTGTACTTCATCACAGCTATTGGCGACGAAGCCGACATGGGCGGCCTGTCCTTCTACCTTGCCCTCGCGTAACCAGAAGAACATGCGCCCACGGGCGCCGAAGCCTTTCAGGTCAGGGTGTCCGGGCGGACCATCCTTGCCGTCATAGTCATGGCGTGCAGTGATGCCCAGTGGCGCCAGGGTCGCCGTGTAGAAGGAGATCGAGCGTTCAAGGTCGCTGACCGACAGAAATAGGTGATCCAGCATGGCGTCGTTTCTTTCGTGAAGCAGGGTTTGTCGGGAGCCTCCAGCTTAGCCACTCAGGCGCAGACCCGCCTTGCCGGTTCCTGCCTCAAGCCTGCCTGTTTCTGCTTTTCCATTGCCGGCGTGCCGTCATCCGGTTCTAATTCGCATATGGAAGATCAATTGAACGAACTACGCCAGCTCGCCGCAGGGGCCGAGAACCGGCGCACCGAGACCGGCATTGCGCGCGTGGCCATGGTGCAGGGGGAGATTCCCCAGCACCAGCTGGCCGCCGTCTACGATCCCATGGTCAACCTGATCCTGCGCGGCAGCAAATCCATGACCGTCGGCGGCAGCACCCTGCATTACGATCCTGCGACCTATTTCGTGATGTCGGTAGACCTGCCGGCAGCCGGGACTGTCCATCCGGATGCACAGGGGAATCCCTATCTTGCGGTGAGCCTGACACTGGACCCCGGCATCATCGTCAAATTGCTGGGAGACCTGCCGGACCATATCGGGCGACCAAAAAACTCAGCCGGTTTTTCGGTGGCGTCGGTGACGCCGGAGCTGCTCGATGCCTGGATCAGGATGTTGCGCCTCATGGGGCAGCCGGCCGACATTGCCGCGCTGGCCCCGGTGTATGAACGTGAAATCCTCTATCGTGTCCTGCAGGGGCCAATGGGCTGGATGCTGCGCGACATCGCCCTGCCCGACAGTGCGCTGGCGCGGGTCAATGCGGCAATCCAGAGAATACGTCGCGACTATGCGCAAGCCCTGCGCATCGAGGATCTGGCCGATGGCGTGGCCATGAGCGTGTCTGCCTTCCATCGCCACTTCAAGGCGGTCACCGCGATGAGCCCGCTGCAATACCAGAAGCAGATCCGTCTGTTGCAGGCCCGAACCCTGCTGGTGGCCGCGCGCTATAACGTCAGCGCCGCCGCCCATGAAGTGGGCTACGAGAGCGCGACCCAGTTCAGCCGGGAATACGCACGTGAGTTCGGCAGTCCTCCCGGTCGTGATGCCGAAAGGATAGTGCGCGAGATGAAGCCCTAGGGACGTTGAAAAAGCCGTGCCGTGTCGCACAGGTTGCCATGGCCCTGCGATGTGTGACCGGGTGAATGCGGCAGAAGCGTTTGTCTCCGCCCGCATCCAGTCTCACCTCAGCCCTTGCTGCCTCGTCCCCGTGCCACCCGTCCTCCTTCCAGCGTGCCGCCCTTGTACGGCACGCGTCCCGACGGCACCACCACTGCCGCCTTCTGCACATGCCCCTCCTGATCGTCGAAGAACATGTGGGCGCCGAAGGCCTGCAATACTTCCGCCTTGTTCAGGCCACCGAGGAAGAAGGCTTCGTCCACCGTCACGTTCCAGGTACGCAGGGTGTGGATCACGCGCTGGTGTGCGGGACTGTTGCGGGCGGTGACGATGGCGATGCGCACCGGGCACTGCTTGGGCGGAAACTGTTTCTGGATCGCCGACAGGGCCAGCAGCAGCTTGGCGAAGGGGCCTTCCTTCATGGCCTTCTTGCGATGCCGCTGCTCGTGGCGGGCGAAGGCTTCCAGGCCCTTCTCGGCAAAGATGCGTTCGGACTCCGCCGAGAACAGCACGGCATCGCCATCGAAGGCGATGCGGATCTGGTTGTCCGGCGCGCTGTAGTCCAGCGGTGCCGCATACAGCTGCGCAGCGGCCACGCCGGCATCGATGGCTTCCTGCACGTCACCGGTGTCGCGTGACAGGAACAGGTCGATCTTGAAGGCCTGCAGGTAAGGCGCGGTCGGGCCGCCTCCGGTAAAGGCGGCACGGCTGATGTCGAGCTTGTGGGCGGCAATCGCGTTGAAGGCGCGCAGGCCGGTATCGGGCGTGTTGCGCGAGATCACCACCACTTCCACCAGACGGCGTTCCGGGATCAGTTCATTCAACCGCAGCAGCGCCTTGACCAAGGGGAAGGCCGTGCCGGGTTGCAGCGGATCGTTCTCGTGGGCGCGCTGGTAGTCGGCGTAGGTCTCGACGCCTTGCTCGTCGTAGATGGCGTTTTCCACCTCCAGGTCGAACAGGGCGCGGGAGGAAATTCCGATGACGAGCTTGTCCGAGAGATCGTAGGGCATGCGGCGAATCCGTAGCGGGAAACCGTCGATTGTAGAGCCAGCCGCCCGGCGATGCAGCTATGGTCGAGATATTCACATTCTTGATGTCTGGAGCGAACGGCTGGATATAACACTGCAATTTCTTTCATCTCCTTCAAATTCTTGCAAAAAGGGGGTGTTACTCCGCGTAAAGAGAAAAAATCGGATTGCCGGCCTCAAAATAAATTTGTATGATGACCGGATAACCTGACGATAAAACGACCGCGAGACAGCATGTTTCAGAAAATCCCCGCCCAGGCCCTGAGCGACACGGTAGCCCGGCAATTGCTGGAAAACATCGATGCCGGCGCCTTCCCGCGAGGCAGCAAGCTGCCCACCGAAGCGGTGCTGGCCCAGCAGTTCGGCGTCAGCCGCACGGTGGTACGCGAGGCCATCGCGCGGCTCAAGCATGAGGGCGTGGTCGAGCCCCGTCAGGGAAGTGGGGTGTTCGTCACCGAGCAGGCCGGCATCAAGCCCTTGCGCATCGATTACACCGAAGTCAGTTCGCCCGACGCGGTGCTGCAGATCGTCGAGCTGCGCCGCGCCATCGAGGCCGAAGTGGCAGCGCAGGCGGCCAAGCGTCGCAGCGCCGAGGACCTGCGCGCCATCGACGATGCGCTGGCGCAGATCGGCGCCGATGTCGCCGGCGGCGGTGACGGCGTGGCGGCCGATGTGGCCTTCCACCGGGCGCTGGCGCAGGCCACGCGCAATCCCTACTTCATCAAGACACTGGAATTCCTGTCGCAGTACCTGGAGGCGGCCACGGCGGTCACCCGGGGCAACGAGGCCCGTTATGAGGACTTCTCGCGCCAGGTGCGCGAAGAACATGAAGCCATCGTCGAGGCGATCCGTGCCGGCGATGAAATGGCTGCGCGCAATGCTGCGCAGACCCACATGTTCAATGCGGCGCGTCGCCTGAGCCAGGGCCAGGCCTGAAGCCGGCGGCGTCAGATGAGCCGCACGTAAGAAGCAAACAAGCAGCACATGATTCGATGATCTGGCGGGGACTTTCCTCCAGACCAAGTTGGAAATACGGACGCCGGCATGAGCCGGCGTCGCATCATCAACCCGGCGCAACGTCCTGCCCTCATTCATCGGCAGCGGCGCCAACAACGCGGAGGCAATTATGTCCAGGAATGTAGGTGTGATCGGTTTGGGTGCCATGGGTTATGGCGTGGCCAGCTCGCTGTTGCGTGCCGGCTTCAACGTGCATGCTTGTGACGTGCGCAAGGAAGTCCTGGACAAGTTCGCCGCCGCCGGTGGCGTGGCCTGCGCCAATCCGGCCGAGCTGGCCAAGTCGGTGGACGTGGTCATCACCCTGGTGGTCAATGCCGCCCAGACCGAGACCGTGCTCTTCGGTGACAACGGTGCGGTAGCGCAGATGAAGCCGGGCAGCGTGGTCATCTCCAGTGCCACCGTGGCGCCGGACTTCGCCATCGAACTGGGCCAGCGCCTGGCCGCCAAGGGCCTGCTGCTGCTGGACGCGCCGGTCTCCGGTGGCGCCGCGCGTGCCGCCTCGGGCGAAATGACCATGATGACCTCCGGCCCCGCCGAGGTCTATGCCAAGATCGAAGACGTGCTGGCTGGCATGGCCGGCAAGGTCTATCGCCTGGGCGATACCCACGGCATCGGCTCCAAGGTCAAGATCATCAACCAGCTGCTGGCCGGCGTGCACATCGCCGCCGCGGCCGAAGCCATGGCGCTGGGCCTGCGCGAAGGCGTGGATGCGGACGCGCTGTACGAAGTCATCACGCACAGCGCCGGCAACAGCTGGATGTTCGAGAACCGCATGGCGCACGTGCTGGCGGCCGACTACACGCCGCTGTCGGCCGTCGACATCTTCGTGAAGGACCTGGGCCTGGTGCTCGACACGGCGCGCGCTAGCAAGTTTCCGCTGCCGCTGGCCTCGACCGCGCACCAGATGTTCATGCAGGCCTCAACCGCCGGCTTCGCCAAGGAAGACGACAGCGCCGTCATCAAGATCTTCCCGGGCATCGAACTGCCGACGCCCAAGGCAAAGAACGACAAGGGCGCCGTCTGAAACTGCCCGAGCGCATCCAGTTCGACCTCACCACGGTCCGGCTGTTTATCGCGACGGCCGAGACCGGCAGCATCACGCGCGCGGCCGAGCGCATCCATCTCGCGCCGGCGGCAGCGTCGCGTCGCATGAAGGAGCTCGAGCAGCAGTTTGGCCTGCCCCTCTTCCAGCGCCTGCCGCATGGCATGGCGCTGACCGATGCAGGGCGCGCCCTGCTGGGCCATGCGCGCAGCGTCGCGCATTCGGTGGCGCGCATGCAGGACGACGCCCAGTCCTTCCGTGACGGCGACAAAGGCGTGGTGCGCATCGCGGCCTGCACGTCGACCGTGCTGCAGTTCCTGCCGGCCGACCTGCTGCGTTGCCATGCCGCCTGGCCCGACGTCAAGATCGACCTGCAGGAGCTCAACAGCCCCGGCGTGATCGAAGCGTTGACGCGCGGTGTCGCCGACATCGGCATCTACGAAAACACGCTGGGCGTGGTACCGCT
>Ga0308159_1001889_pt1 | contig 26774 bp, 23 predicted proteins | sample PhyCR1_FD_201040 | JGI IMG/M metagenome (GOLD analysis project Ga0308159, IMG submission 201040) | Phyllosphere microbial communities from UC Gill Tract Community Farm, Albany, California, United States - DLSLC.R1 | ecosystem: Host-associated > Plants > Phyllosphere > Unclassified | place: USA...
GCTGGAACATGTCGACGGCGCCCAGCTTGCCGGATTTCAGGCACAGTGCCAGCGGCACCGCCCCCGCTGCGTGGCAGATGCCGACGCCGATCTCCCGGTACGGCGCCACCTGCAGGTCGCGGATGCCGAGCGCCCCGACCACGGCGCCCGAGGTCTCGCCGCCCGCGACCAGCAGCCGCCGCACGCCGTTCCGCACCAGCGCTTCCGCCAGCCCGGCCAGCAGCGCCTCCGCCCGGCGGCCGGCGGGAATGGCGCCCAAAGCCGCCTGCGCTGCCGCCACCCGCTCGGGGTCGGCGGAGGTGGTGATGCAGATCGGCCCCTGTTCCAACCGCGGCGCCGCCCAGGCCAGGGCGTGGGCGAGGCTCTCCGCCTCCGGCGCCAGCGGGTCCAGTTGCAGCACCGGGTGCCGGCGGGCGAATTCCGCCACCTGTTCCCGCGTGCGGTCGGCGCAACTCCCTGCCAGCACGGCGGCAGGGCCGTGGATGGGCGGCAGGGCCGGCGGCCGATCCGCCCGCATCCAGCCCTGCGCCACCCACGCCTGCGGCAGCCATGCCGCGATCGAGGACCCACCGGTCAGCACCGGCCATTCGCAGGCGGCCACCGCCAGGCTGCGCAGATCGGCTTCGGTAATGGCATCGGCGATGACGAAGGGCCGCCCGGCTGCCTGCTCGGCCAGGGCGTGGCGGCGGATGGCGTCCGGCCCCTCCAGCACCCGCTCGTAAGGCAGCGCGCCGACGCCGAGGGAGGTCTGCGGCGCCAGGATGCACCGCAGGTCGGACTGCGTCATCGGCGTCAGCGGGTCCAGCCGCTTGGGCGATTCCGCCAGCAACTGGTCATGGACGAACAGGTGGGAACGGAACACGGTGCGCCCGGCTTCCGGGAAGCTGGGGCAGAACAGCACCGGCGCGGGCGCACCCTGCCGATACAGCACCTCGGCCACATTGCCGATATTGCCAGTGTCCAGACTGTCGAAGCTCGCGCAGTATTTCAAAAACAACATGCGGGGTCGATGAGGGCGGAGCCGCTCCAGCGCTTCCCCGGCCGCCGCCACGGCTTCCTCGGGCGGCGCCACACGGCTGCGCAGGGCGACGACCAGCGCCTGATCGTCACCGATATCCTCTGGTATTGCTGCGGGACCCACGACAAGTCGGGTCCGTGCGCCGCCGCTGCGCAGCATGGCGGCAAGTTCGACCGCGCCGGTAAAATCATCCGCGAGGGCCGCGAGGATCAAGCTGGAGGCCATGACGAAAACCCTTGCAAGCTGCCGATTTGGTCGATGATATATCGTTCGACGGCAAAGGGAAGCCTGCGTTGGACCATTTCATCAACTCCGAAGACACTGCCCTCCGCCAGCGGGCGCTGCGGGTGGTCCCCTCCGGCATGTGGGGCCATCTGCACGCCGCCAAACTGCCGGAAGGATACCCGCAATTCTTCGCCCGTGGCGAAGGCGCGCATCTGTGGGATGTGGATGGCCATCGCTACCTTGACTTCATGTGTAGTTGGGGCCCCAACCTGCTCGGCCACCAGAACCAGGAGGTGGAGGAAGCCGCCGAGCGCCAGCGCCGCATGGGCGACTGCCTGAACGGCCCCGCCCCGGTCATGGTGGAACTGGCCGAGCGGCTGGTGGAGACCCTGCCCGCCGCCGCCTGGGCGATGTTCCAGAAGAACGGTACCGATGCCACCACCACCTGCGCCACCCTGGCGCGTGCCGCCACCGGCCGGCGCAAGCTGCTGGTGGCGCGCGGCGCCTATCATGGCGCCGTGCCCTGGTGCTCCCCTTCCCTGGTCGGCGTGACCAGCGAGGACCGGGCGCACCTGCTGCACTACCGGTTCAATGACCTGGACAGCCTGGCGCAGGCGGTGGCCGAGGCGGGCGACGACCTGGCCGGCATCATCGCTTCCGCCTTCCGCCACGACCTGGCGCAGGACCAGGAGTTGCCCTCCCCCGCCTTCGCCCGCGCCGTGCGCGATGCCTGCGATGCCAAGGGCGCCGCGCTGATCCTGGACGAGGTGCGCGCCGGCTTCCGCCTGCATGCGGGCGGAAGCTGGGAAACGCTGGGCGTCCGTCCCGATCTCAGCGCCTGGAGCAAGGCCATCGGCAACGGCTACCCCATCTCCGCCGTCACCGGGGCGGAATGGCTGCGGGAGGCTGCCTCACGCCTGTTCGTCACCGGCTCCTTCTGGTGCGGCGCGGTGCCGATGGCGGCGGCGCTGGCGACGCTGGGTGTGGTGCTGCGGGATGACGTACCGGGCCAGCTCGCCCGCCTCGGCCAGCTTTTGCGGGACGGGCTGGCGGCAGGCGCGCAACGGCATGGCATCGCGTTGCGGCAGAGCGGCCCGCCGCAGATGCCGCTAGTGCTGTTCGACGACGATATCGGCAGCCACAAGGGCGATGCGTTCTGCATCGCCATGCTGGCGCACGGTGTCTACTTTCATCCACGCCACAACATGTTCCTCTCCGCCGCGCATACCGAGGCCGATATCGATACGGCACTGGCCGCGGCCGAACACGGCTTCGCCGCCGTCGCCTCGCTCTGAGCCAATAAAAAAACGCAGGGACGCTGATCACACCTACCTGGAGGACCACCGATGCAACGTCGTGACCTGATGCTCGGCGTGGCGGCAGCCGCCCTCGCCGCACCACGCCTGGCCCGCGCGGCCGACCCGAAATCCGTGCTGCGCTTCTCGCCGCAGGCGGACCTCGCCTCGATCGACCCGATCCAGAGCAACGCCTACGTCACCCGCAACCATGCCGCCATGGTGTACGATACGCTGTTCGGCGTGGATGACGACTACCGTCCGCTGCCGCAGATGCTGGAAGGCTTCGTCGTCAGCGACAACAAGCTGGAATGGGTGCTGACGCTGCGGGACGGCCTGTCCTTCCAGGATGGCAAGAAGGTCACGCCGCAGGATGTCGTCGCCAGCCTTAACCGCTGGGGGCAGCGCGATACCTATGCCCGCACGCTGTTCGCCCAGGTGGAATCCCTGACGCCCTCCTCCGACAAGGCGGTGCGCTTCCAACTGAAGAAGCCGTTCCGCCTGCTGCCGGACGTTTTGGGCAAGCCGGCGCCGCAGTTGCCGGTGATCATGCAGGAACGGCACGCCGCCACGCCGATCACGGACCAGGTGCCCGAAGTCATCGGCTCCGGCCCCTTCCGCTTCCTGGCGTCGGAACGGGTGCCGGGCGCCCGCGCGGTGTACGAGCGCTGGGACGGCTACCGCCCACGCCAGGGTGCCGCCAGCTTCTGGGCCGGCGGTAAGGCGGCGCATGTGGACCGCGTGGAATGGCACACCATCCCCGATGCGGCGACGGCGGCGGCCGCGTTGCAATCCGGCGAAATCGATTGGTGGGAACAGCCGCCAGGCGATTTCATCGACCTGCTGAAGCGCAACCGCAACGTCAATGTGGAGGTGATGGATACCGCCGGCCTGTTGTGCGTGATGCGCTTCAACCACCTGCATCCGCCCTTCGACAATCCCGCCATCCGCCGCGCGGTGCTGGGCGCCATCAACCAGGCGGATTTCATGACCGCGGTGGCCGGCACCGACGCCACCATGTGGAAGGATAAGATTGGCTTCTTCCAGCCGGATTCGCCGATGGCCAACGATGTTGGCATGGCGGCGCTGACCGGCCCGCGAGACCTCGACAAGGCCCGCGCCGCGCTGAAGGAAGCCGGCTACAAGGGCGAGCGGGTGGTGCTGGCCGCGCCCGCCGACTTCCCCGTGCTGAACGCGATGAGCGAAGTGGCCGGCGACATCTTCCGCAAGCTGGGCATGAACCTCGACTACCAGTCGCTGGATTGGGCGACGGTGTCGCAGAAGCTGAATTCGCGTGCGCCGCTGGACCAGGGCGGCTGGAGCATCAACTGCAACTACGCCGCCGGCTTCGGCTGCCGCACGCCCGCCGCGCATTCCTACCTGCGTGGCGCCGGCGATGCCGCCTTGTTCGGCTGGCCGCGCAGCCCGCGCATCGAGGAACTGCGCGAAGCCTGGATCGCCAGCGATGACGAGGCGGAGCAGAAGCGGATCTGCCGCGAGATCCAGCAACAGGCTTTCGAGGACATTCCCTACATTCCGCTCGGCCTGTTCTACCAGACCACGGCCTACCGCAAATCCCTCAGCGGAATCCTGAAGGGCATGCCGCTGTTCCACAATCTTCGCAAACAGGCCTGATGCCGCACCATGGATGATACCGATCTCTGCTTCATGCCGGCGACCGAGCTGTCGGACGCCATCCGCGCGAAGCGTGTCTCCCCCAGCGAGGCCACGCGCGCCGTGCTGCGGCGTATCGAGGCGCTGGAGCCGCAGCTTAACGCCTTCGCCCACCTGGCGGCCGAGGAGGCAATCGCCGCCGCCGAGGCCGCCGACGCGGCGCTGATGAAGGGGGCCCCGCTCGGCCCCCTGCACGGCATCCCCGTCACCATCAAGGACCATGAGGCGGTGGCCGGGATGCCGATGGAGCACGGCACGGCGCTGCGCCGCGGCCATGTGCCGGCGGCGGATAACGTGACGGTCTCCCGCCTGCGGCAGGCGGGGGCCATCATCCTCGGCAAGACGACCTCGCCCGAATTCGGCTGGAAGGGGGTGAGCCAGAGCCCCGTCACCGGCATCACGCACAATCCGTGGAAGCACGGCTACAATGCCGGCGCGTCCTCGGCCGGCGCGGGGGTTGGCGCGGCGGCGGGCTACGGGCCGCTGCACCAGGGCAGCGACGGCGCCGGCTCCGTCCGCATGCCGGCGCATTTCTGCGGCGTCTACGGCCTGAAGCCCAGCTATGGCCGCATCCCGCAATCGCCGATGGCGGCCAGCGACTACACCGTGCATCTCGGCCCGCTGACCCGCACCGTCGCCGATGCGGCGCTGATGCTGAAGGTGATGAGCGGCCCGCACCCGGACGACCAGTCCAGCCTGGAAGCGCAGCCGGCCGACTACCCCCGCCTGCTGTGCCAGCGGCCCGGCCGCCCGCGCATCGCCTACAGCCCCGACCTCGGCCATGCCCGCGTGGACCCGGAAGTGGCCGAGCTGGTCCGCCAGGCCGTCGCCCGCTTCGAGACGGCGCTGGACCTGCCGGTGGAACAGCCCCCCACCCCCTGGGGCCCGCGCGGGCCGGACCTCGCCCGCTTCTTCTGGCCTGCCCATTTCAGCCGCTACGCCGACCGCGTGCCGGAGATGCGGGACCAGATGGACCCCGGCTTCATCGCCTGCATCGAGGCCGGGCAGCACATCACCATGGCCGAGTACCAGACGATGCGGCTGGAGAAGTATGCCTACTGCGCCGAGATCCACCATTTCTTCGAGGACTGGGACTTCCTGCTGACCCCGGCCGTCTCCGTCGCCGCCTTCCCGGCGGAGCTGCTGCAGCCGCCGCACTGGCCGCAACATCCGTGGGACTGGATGAGCTGGGCGGAGTTCTCCTACCCGTTCAACCTCTCCCAGAACCCGGCGGCCTCCATCCCCTGCGGTTTCACCAGCGCCGGGCTGCCGGTGGGCCTGCAGATCGTCGGCCGGCGCTTCGACGACCTGGGCGTGCTGCAGATGTCGGCGGCGTTCGAGGCCGTGGCACCCTGGGCGCAGCACCGCCCGCCCCTGGCGGCTTGAGGAACGGGGCATTGGATCAGACACTGCGAACCGCGACCGTCACCGGGCAGACGCGCATCCTGTTCATCCTCGCCGATCCGGTCGAGCACGTCCGGGGCTCGGCCCTGCTGACCGACTTCTTCCAGGGGCAGGGCGTGGATGCGGTGGTCGCCCCGCTGCATGTGCGGCCGCCGGAGCTGGAGACGGTGCTGCAAGGCCTGCGCCGGCTGCAGAACGTGGCTGGCTTCGGCGTCACCATCCCGCACAAGATCGCGGTGGTGCCGCTGCTGGATGCGGTGACGGAGCGGGCGCGCGCCGTCGGCGCGGTGAACTTCGTTGGCCGCGGCGCCGATGGCCGGCTGCATGGCGACAATATCGACGGCATCGGCTTCATCGCCGGCCTGCGCCAGGGCGGCGTCGAGCCGGCGGGCCTGTCCGTGCTGCAGATTGGCGCCGGGGGTGCGGGCCGGGCCATCGCCTTCGCCCTGGCGGCTGACGGGATACGGCGCCTGCGCATCGCCAACCGGTCGGTGGAAAAGGCGGCGGAACTGGCGGCGGCGGTGCAGGCCGCCTACCCCGCCTGCACCTGCGAGGCCGGGCCGGCCGATCCGGCGGGCTTCGGGCTGGTGGTCAACACCACCTCCCTCGGCATGCAGCCGGACGATGCGCTGCCTTTGCCAACCGAGGCGCTGGCCCCGGACTGCATCGTGGCGGAGGTCATCATGACGCCCTCCGTCACGCCGCTGATGGCGGCGGCACAGGCACGCGGCTGCCGCGTGATTGCCGGTCGCGCAATGCTGGAGGGGCAGATGGACGCCGCCGCCCGCATCGCCGGCCTGTGGGGCGGGGCGGAGGCGCAGCCGTGACCGCCCACCCGGCTTGGCGCGGCGGCCCGACGTGCTAAGGAGCCGCCATCTGACATTGGGTACGGAGCGGAATGGTGGCGGCCACGCCTGAAGTGATGCCGGTCAAGCGTTCGAGCCTCACCATGCGCGTCTATGCGGAGCTGGAGGCAGCCCTCTTCGAAGGCCGCCTCCACCCCGGCCAGCGGCTGAAGGTACGGGACCTGGCGGCCACCATGGGCGTCTCGGAAACGCCGATCCGGGAGGCGATCATGCAACTGGCCCGGACCGGCGCCGTGCGGATCGAGGCCGCGCGCTCCATCACCGTCTCCGGCCTCGACCACGACAGTTACCTGGAGCTGCGGACCATCCGGCTGGAGCTGGAGGGGCTGGCGGCAGAGACGGCCGCCGGCCGCATCGACGCAGCCGGCATCGCCGCGCTGGCGGAGGCGCATGAGCGCCTGGTCGCCGCCGAGGCGGCAGGCAACGGGGTGGAGGGGAACAAGGCCAACTGGGCGTTCCATCGCGGTCTCTACGCCGCCGCCGGCATGCCGCAGCTGATGGCGATCATCGACAATATCTGGCTGCGCAACGGCCCCGTGCACGCCTTCCACTACCCGCATGCGCCGCCCTCCTACCCCGGCCGCCACCGCCACCTGGATATCCTGGACGCACTGCGCGCCCACGATGCCACCGCCGCCCGCGCCGCCCTGCGGGCCGACCTGCTGGAAGGCGGGCGCGACCTGGTGGAGTACCTGAGGCGGTTGGGGGACAGCGCCGGCTGAGCCTGCCGCCCCACCATCCAGCCCCCCGCCGAAACCTGCTACCATCCGCCCAGACCCGACCGGAGGCCGCCCATGTCCGATGAACTGCCCGACCCGGAACTCATCGAACGCAGCAGCCTGTCCGAGAAGATCTACACGCAGCTGCGCGTCGCCCTGATGTCCGGCCACTACGAGCCGGGCGACAAGCTGAACATCCGCAAGCTGTCGCAGCTCAGCCAGACCTCCCCCACCCCGGTGCGCGAAGCCATCATGCAACTGGTGCGGGAAGGGGCGCTGGAGCTGAAGCCCGGGCACCAGCCGCGCGTCACCATCCTCTCGCCCGAGCACTACATGCGCATCCTGGAGGTGCGCGTGCCGCTGGAACGCATGGCCACCGTGCTGGCCGCCATGCACGTGACCGAGGAGATGCTGGCGGAACTGGAAGCGCTGGACGCCCAGTTCACCGAGGCGGAGCAGGCCCACGCGTGGAAGACGGCGATGGATTGCAACCGCGCCTTCCATTTCCGCATCTACCGCTCCTCCGGCAACGAGGTGCTGGTGCGGACCATCGAGAGCCTGTGGCTGCTGACCGGCCCGCTGGTCAGCCGGCAATATGCCGGGATGCTGTACCGTGCGTCCGATTCCGCGCTGCATGGCCAGATCGTCGGTGCGCTGCGCCGCCGCTGCCCCTTCGAGGCCGGCGACCTGGTGGTGCAGGACATGCGCTACGGCGCCGGCATCATCCTGGAGCGGCTGCGCGCGCCGGAGCCCCGCCGGCGCGCCCGCTGAGCCGCCTCAGCCATTCCAGGCGCGGACCAGCATCGCCACCGCCAGGCCGGCCAGCGCCATGCCGGCGCCCTTGTTCAGCAGGCCGAGCGCCCGGCTCGTCATCCGGCTGCGCAGCAGGGAGATGCCGCCGCTGAGCACGCACCACCATGCCAGCGAGCCGACGAAGACGCCGGTGATCAACGCCGGCGCCAGCGTGGCCGGGCCCTGCCCGATCAGCGTCGGCGCCATCGCCGCGAACAGCACCGGCGTCGTCGGGTTGAGGAAGCCGAACCCGACCGCCCCGCAATAGGAGGAGACCAGCGTCGGCGGCACGCCGGAGCCGACGGCCATGACGGTGGTGCGCCGGAGCACGCGTGCGGCGAACCACAGCAGGATGAGGCCGGAGGCGAACGGGACCATCGAGGTCTGCAGCCAGGCCTGCGCCAGGCCGATGCTGCCGCCCACCGCCAGGGTGCCGTAGACGAGGTGCACGGTGGCCACCCCGCACCCTGTGGCAATGCCACGCGTAACGCCGGCGGAGAGCGTCCGCTCGATGCACAGCATCGCGGCAGGCCCGATCGGCGCCGCGACGGTCAGGCCGACCCCGATGCCGATCATCAGCGCGGTCAACGTCGCGTTCACCGGCGGTGCCTTTGGAAGCGGCCAGCCGGGGCGGCGCCCGGTCCCGGGACATGCCTCGCGTGCCCGGAATGCCTCGCTGCCTTCGACATGAGCCCCTCCTCGTAGCGGCTCATCAAAGACCGTCCGGGGCGGCGGTTTATTCGCGGCTCAGGCGGCGTTTCACCGCCTGTGCATGAAAAATTCCGCCGCCCTCAACGCACGCGGCCGGCAAATTCCAGCAGCTCCCGCGCATTGAGGTCGGAGACCGCCCAGAAGGTCATGCCATCCGCCGCCCAATGGACGAAGTTGTAGCCGTCGCGGCTGCCTTCGGTGGTCGCCTCCTCCGCCGATGCCGGCCAGACGAACAGGTTGATAACGTGTTCCCGCCGCCGATAGACCAGCACCGCCGCCTCGCTGCCCGGCAGGGAGTCGAGCCGTGCGCCGATCAGCGGGAAGCCGTCCGTCGCCAGGTCCCGCACGGGGGGCGAGAAGGACAGGCGCCCGGCGAACCATGGCTTCACCGTATGCCGGTCGGTGGAGGCGACATCGAGCAGGTGCTGCGGCTGCAAGGCCCGCACATGCGCGGCCACCACCCAGTCCTGCATGCCATCCACCCCGCGCATCGGCAGGACGGCGAACAGCGCCAGGCTGGCCGCCATGCCGACCATCGCAGCAGCAAGGCCGGCCGGCCAGCGCCGCGCCGCCTGCCGGCCTGCCCTGGCGCCCGGCAACTGCGCCCGCACCGCCTGGCGCAGGTGGTCCGGTGCCCGATGCTTCGGCAACTTGCGGCGCAACGTGTCGGAGAGTGCCAGGAGCCGTTGCTGCAACCGGGCGCATTCCACGCAGGATTCCAGATGGTCGGCGACGCGCGCGGCCTCGGCGGCCTGCAACTCCCCATCCACATCCGCCTGCACGAGCAGCCTCATCTCCTGGCAGTGATTACTGCTCATCGTCGGCCGCTCCTTCCGCTGTCATCAGCGCCCGGCGCGCCCGCCAGAGGCGGGACATGACGGTGCCGATGGGCACCCCAGTGATGTGAGCAATTTCCTTATACGAAAGTTCTTCAATCTCCTTGAGCACAAGACACTCGCGCAACTCGATCGGCAGGGCCGCCAGGGCGCGCTCTATCCGCGCCGCGTCGTCCTGGCGGGACAGGGCGAGTTCCGGCCCGTCATCCGGGTCCGGTACCTCCAGCACCGCGCCGGCATCCCCGGCCTCGATCCGCCCGGCCTGCTGGCGGGCCGCCAGCATCGTGTAGGCGGTGTTGCGGACGATCCGCATCAGCCAGGCACGGCCATCCTCTCCCCGGAAGGAAGCGAAGTAGTTGATGCCACGCAGCACGGCTTCCTGCACGACGTCCTCCGCCAGATTGGGATCTCGCACCAGCCAGCAGGCGAGGCCATAAGCGGCGTCGAGATGCGCGAGCACGACCTCCTCGAATTCCGGCCGCACGGCATCCTCACACCGCCCGGGTTGCGGCCGGCCACGCCATTTCACGCCGGGGCCTCAGCTGTCGTGGCAGCACGCTGCCCGGGGCCGTGTTCAGGCCATGCCGGTAGAGCCGCGGGCGGACGTCGATAGAGTTCGCCAGCCTCATGGACGCCTGGCCAGTAACAGCCCGCGCGACCGCATCGCCCCTGCGGACGCACTCCACCCAGCCGGACCCCGCCGGCGGCGACACGCCCCTCCCGCCTCAGCCGTCCCATCCGCATTAGGTCTCACCGTCCATGGCCAGGCCGAAGATGCTTCAAAGACTGGCCGGCGAGGCAGTTTATTCGCGCCAGCCTGATGAAATCGGGCGAACCCCTCCAAAACCAGCCTTGGGCTGGGCCGCATACGACGTTCCCAGACCTAGCGTGACGCCGCTACGGCGGTTTGGCCCGTCGCTGACAGGGGCTGTTGGCACGGGCAGGCGTGAAGCGAGGAACCCTCATCAGGTGGCAGGGTGCTGGCTGTCGATATCCGCGAGCAATCCGGGACCGCGCGGGGACCAGCCCAACTGCGCCTGCGTCCAGGCGCTCGACGCGGACAGATCCTTGCCGACGAAGGTGGCCAGCCAGCCGAAATGGCCTGGTACCTCCGCCGGCGCCAGCGCCGCCACGGGAATGCCGAGGCGGCGGCCCACTGCTGCAGCAATGTCCCGGAACGGGATCGTCTCCTCGGCGGTGGCATGGTAGCGGGCGCCCGGCGCACGGGCCTCCAGCGCCAGCCTGAACAGCCGGGCCGTGTCCAGGATATGCGCCGCCGACCAGCCGTTGCGGTCTCCGGCCCCGTAGGCGGAGACGCCCGTCCGCCCCGCAAGCTCGACCATGCTGGTGACGAGGCCCTGCTTCGCGACGTCGTGGATTTGGGACAGCCGCACCACCGAGACGTTCACGCCCCGCGCCGCCACAGCGCGCCCCGCCAGTTCGGATGCGACGCGCGGGTTGGGGTGGTCGGGGTCGAAATACGTCTCCAGCGCCGGTTCCCTCGGCGCCGGCGAGCCCATGGCGGTGCTGGAGGTGATGACGAGCGGCCGGTCGGACCCTTGCAAAGCGGAGCCCAGGGCCTCGATCACGCGGCCGTCCTTCTCGCAGTTCCGGGCGAAATGGGCGAAGTCGTGGTCGAAGGCGGTGTGGATGACGCCGTCGCAGCCGGCGGCGCCGTGGCGCAGGCTGTCCAGGTCCTCGATGTCGCCCCGGTGGGCCTCGGCGCCGGCGGCAGCCAGGGCCCGCGCCCCGGCATCGGAGCGTGTCAGGCCCAGCACCTGGTGCCCGGCGCCAATGAGTTCCGGGATGATGGCGGAGCCGATGAAGCCCGTGGCGCCGGTGAGGAAAACGCGCATGATCGGTGTCTCCGTTTCGCTGAACGGTGGTATCGATCCGGGCGGCATCGGGGTGAAGACGTGACCGCATCCTATGATAATGGCCAACAGGATCAGCATGCCCGCACAGCCCGACAACAGACTGGGAGCCTACCTGAAGGACCGGCGCGCGCGGCTGGACCCGGCGGCTTTCGGCCTGTCCGGGCCTCGGCGGCGGACGCCGGGGCTGCGGCGGGAGGAAGTGGCGCAGCGGGCCAATATCAGCCCGGCCTGGTACACCTGGCTGGAGCAGGGTCGCGGCGGCGCCCCTTCAGCCGATGTGCTGGACCGCCTGGCCCGTGGGCTGATGCTGACGGAGGCTGAGCGCGAGCACCTGTTCATGCTGGGGCTGGGCCACCCGCCGCAGGTCCGCTACCGGGCCGCCGAGGGCGTGACGCCGCGCCTGCAACGGCTGCTGGATACGCTGGAGACCAGCCCCGCCATCATCAAGACCGCGACGTGGGACGTGGTGGCCTGGAACCGTGCCGCCGCGGCGGTGCTGACCGACTATGGCGTCCTGGCGCCAGCGGAGCGCAACATCCTGCGCCTGGTGTTCCAGAAGCCCCGCATCCGCGCGGCGCAGGAGGACTGGCAGGACATGGCGAGGCACGTGGTCGGCGCCTTCCGGGCCGATGCGGCACGCGCCGGCGCCGTCGCCGAGATCGACCATCTGGTCGAGGAACTCTGCCGCACCAGCCCCGACTTCGCGGCCTTCTGGCGGGAAAACGATGTCCGGGTCCATGGCGAGGGGATCAAGCGCCTGCATCATCCGGCACTGGGCGTGATCGCGCTGGAATATTCCGGCTTCGCGATCGACGGACGGACCGACCTGGGCATGATCGTCTACAACCCCGTCACCAGCACCGATGCGGAGCGTATCCGGACCCTGATGGCGGAACAGCGTCCGGCTTCGGCCTGACGCACGGGCGACCGGGCTGCTGGCCATGGCCGCGAAGAAGACCCTGTGGAATTCACCAAGGAACAGGCGCGCGGCATTGCGGACCGCGCCGTCCCTGCCAGGCGATGACGGCCTCAGGCTTCCCGAAAGCGCGCGGGGTCCTCGATGCCGAGTTCCGCCGCCTTGGCATCGAAGGCCGCGTCGTAGATCTGCGCGAGTTGGCTTTTCGGCGCTCCCTCCCCCGCATTCTCCTCCAGCAATTCGGCCAGGGCCGGGACCTCCGCATCGATGGCGAGGGTCAGCATGTGGGAAGCCTGTGCCGTCAGGCCGGCGGAATGCATCGTCTCCACCGCCAGCTTGGCCTCGGTGACGGCGCCTTGCCGCTCGAGCTCGGCCACCTGCTGCTCCATCGCCGCGAGCCTTTGGACCTGCTCCGCGATGGTCGCCTGCAGCTCCTTGATCTTCGCCGTCACGTCGAGCACCGCCTGGTCCAGGCGGTCCAGCGGCAGGTGCTCAGCGCCATTACGAACGTCGTCGGAGGAAAGGATCGCCGGGGCTTGGTCGGTTGGCATGGGGCACTCGCTCAGTCAGTCAGGCGCTATCCATAGGTCCATTCGGCCGGCGAGGAAACGGCGGTGGCCCACGCAGCGGCCGGGCCTGGACGCATTGTGAGGGCCAGGCAAGCCACCCGCCACTTCACGCAGCGGGCGTCCTGCCTGTCCAGACCACGCTTGTTGCCGGGGACAGGCTCGCCGCTTCACGTCATTCTTCTGCTGGCACGCTTACTCTCCGTGCACGTCACGGTTGACGTTCTTGTAGAGAAGGTAAGCGGCGTTGCCCCAGCCGGTGGCGTAGAACTGCTGAGGCACATACGCGCCCATCCAGACGAAATCGCCCGTCCAGCATTCGTGCCATTCGCGCCCCAGCAGATACAGCCCCTGGCCTTCCAACATGTAGAGCCCGTGCTCCATCACATGCGTCTCGACGAAGGGGAAGTAATTGCCCGGCTCGAAGGAGAGGATGTTGACCTCCATGTCCATCGACAGATCCGCCTCGCCCAACAACGCCTGCCAGTTGCGGCCGCGCGTGTGCTTGTTGACCTTGGGCACCGCATCCTTATGGCCATGGAAGGCACCGCGCGGCGCGATACCCGGCGCGGCCTCGTAGCGCTTGCGGATCCAGATGGCGCGGGCGGGGCCGCCCACGGCGCGGATGATGCAGGCGCGGCCGGCGGGGATATAGGCGAAGCCGCCGGGGGCCAGGCGCTGCGCCTCGTCCTCCGCGCCGACATCGGCTTCTCCGTCCAGCAGGTAGAAGAAGTGCTCCAGCCCATCCTGGTACGGGCAGGTGGTGCCGCCGCCCGCCTGCATCTCCAGCAGCGCCTGGGTGAAGCCCGCGCCCATGGCCCGGCTGGTCTGGAAGCGGATCTTGGTCTTCTCGAAGCCCGGCATGCGGCTTTCCAGGATGCCCTCCGGCGGCATCACCGCGTAATGCGGCGTCACCATGGTGCGGTTGCTGCCGAAGATACCGGGTGGCAGCACCTGCGGCTTGGCAGGGGCTTGGGCGGGGGGCTGGGCGGGGTTCATGCGGCGTCTCCCGGCAAGGCGGCGGTCACGATGATCTCGACGAGGTCGCCCACCGGCATCGGCGTCTGCACGGCCGAACGCACGGGGCCGCAGCCCTCGGGTATCCAGCGCGTCCAGGCGGCGTCCATCTCCTCCTTCCGGCTGAGATCGGCCATGAACACCTCGGCCCGCAGTAGGCGGGTGCGGTCGGTGCCGGCCTCGTGCAGATAGCCGTCGATGATGGCCAGCACCTCGGCGGTCTGCGCCGCCAAGCCGGCGGTCTTGTCCTTCGCCGTGGCCAGGGCCCAGATCGTGCCGCCGCCGCCCGGCAGGCGGTGCGTCACGGCGCGGGAGCGGTTGGGGAACGGACCCGGTGTGCGGGTGATGTCGGTCATCGATGTCATTCCGGACGGATGGTGGTGGCGATGGTGTATTCGGCCGGGTGCGCCGGCATGGTCAGGCCGCGCCGCAGCGCCCAGGAGGCCTTCTGGAAGTACAGCGGGATCACCGGCATGCCCTGCATCGCGGCTTCGCTGGCCGTCGCCGTCAGGGCGCGCCGCGCAGCGGGGTCCATGGTGGTGCGGATGCCGGCCATCAGCGTATCCAGCTTCGCATCGCTGTAGCGCAGGTAATTGAAGTTGCCGCTGCCGCGGCCGGCATCATAGCTCTCCGCCACGCCGCCGATCTGCCGCGCGGCGTCCCCATACACCGTCGCCAGCCCCACCAGGCCCAGCGACGCTTCCTGCCGCGCCATGCGCGGGATGAACACGGCGAAGGGCTCGGCCTGCACTTCGGTGCGGATGCCGATGCGCGTCAGCATCTGCGCCACGGCCTGCATCACCGCACGGTCGTTGACATAGCGGTTGTTGGGGCCGGCCAGGGTCAGCCGGAAGCCCTGGGGGAAGCCAGCCTCGGCCAGCAGGGCGCGCGCGGCGGCCGGGTCCGGCAGGTCGGGCGGCAGGCGGGTGGAGGTGCCGAAGAAACCCTCGGGCAGGAATTGCCCGGCGGGCACCGCCTCCCCGCCCATCACCCGCGCGGCCAGGGCGGCACGGTCGATCGCAAGGCTCATCGCCTTACGCACCCGCACGTCCCGCAGCGGGTTCCGCTCCAGTGCCTCGCCCTCCGGCCCGCTCACCTGGGGGCTCTGGTCCCGTGCGGTGTCCGGCTGCAGGTAGATCAAGCGTGTCGAGACACCGGAGACGATGTGGAAGCGCGCATCCTCCCGCAGGCGCGGCAGGTCGGCGGTCGGCACCTGCTCGATGCAATCCAGGTCCCCCGCCAGAAGGGCGGCGGTGCGGGCGGCATTGCCCGCCAGCGGCCGGAACGTTACCCGCGCCCAGTGGGCGGGCGTCGCGGCCAGCGGGTTGCGCGCCAGCACCCAGTGCTGCCCCGGCGCCCATTCCACGAAGCGCATCGGCCCGCTGCCCAGCCCGACGCCCAGCTGCCGCGCGAAGTCGGCGCTGGCATGCCCCTCCGCCGCGCGGCGGGAGAGGATGGCCACGGCAGCCAGGTTCTGCAGCAGGAGCGGGTCAGGCTGGCTGGTGCGCAGCCGCAAGGTGCGTGCGTCCACCGCCTCCATCGCCGCGATGCCGCGCACATGCACGGCCAGCGAGGACGGGCTGTTCGGCACGGTCGGCGGCCGTTGCAGGGAGAAGATGACATCCTGCACCGCCACCGCCGTCCCGTCCGAGAACGTCGCGCCTTCCCGCAGGGTGAATTCCCATTCGGTGGGGGAGACCAGGCGCCAGGCGACGGCCAGGGCCGGCACGCTCTCCCCGATGTCGGAGAGGCCGACGAGCGGCTCGTAGACATGCCGCCACAGCGCGTTGTTCGGGCTGGCGGACTGGAAATGCGGATCGGCCGAGGTGATCTCGGACGAGACTCCCAGCCGCAACTCCTGCGCCCCGAGCGGGGATGCGGCGAGCAGCGCGGCGGCGAGCAGCAGCGGCGTGGTGCGTTGCATGGTGAAATGTCCCGGCATGCGTTCGCCGTGGAGCGGTGTTTCCGGCGCGGACCTTGGCCCGCCGGCGATGCCTTAGACAAACCAGTTGTGCTGCGCCCCAGGGTCAGCTTTCCTACGCCTCATGCGCCGCCGCCTGCCTCCCCTGAATGCCCTCCGCGCCTTTGAGGCCGCCGCCCGCCTGGGCGGCTTCGCCGCGGCTGCGGCCGAGCTTGGCGTGACCGCCGGGGCTGTCAGCCAGCAGGTGCAGTTGCTCGAAGCGCGGCTGGAGCGGCGGCTGTTCGACCGTGGACCACGCTCCCTCAGCCTCACCGCCGATGGCCGGGCGCTGCTGCCGGTCCTGAGCGAGGCGCTGGATGGCGTGGAGGCCGGCATCACCCGCGCCCTGTTCCCGCAACCCCGCGTCACGCTGTCCGTCTTTGCCCAGACGTCCTTCGCCCTCGGCTGGATGCTGCCGCGCCTGCCGCGCTTCCAGCGGGAGCAGCCGGAGGTCGAACTTCGCCTTTCCACCGGCATCGAGACACCGGAACTGCGCGGCGGCCCCGATGCAGCCGTGGTGCACGGGCGCGGCCCCTGGCCGGACCTGGCCACCCACCTGTTGTTCCCCGACCGGCTGGTGCCGGTCTGCGCCCCCGGCTGGCTGGCGGCGCGCGGCCCGCTGGAACCGCGCCTGCTGGCCGCCGAGACCCTGCTGGTCTCCGACACCGCGCCCGAGGATTGGGAGGAATGGTTCGCCCATGCCGGGCTGCGCGGCCTGCGACCCCAGCGGCCGCTGCGCTTCGGCTCCTCTCTGCTGCCACCGCAGGCGGCGATGCACGGCATGGGTGTGGCCCTGGCCGATCTCTCCCTGGTGGCGGCGGAGCTGGATGGGGGGCGCTTGGTGAACCCCGCGCCCAGCCTGCAGCCCCTGCGCCGTGGCACCGGCTGGCACCTGGCGCACCTGCCCGCGCGGGGGCAGGAAGCGCCCCTGGCGGCCTTGCGCGACTGGCTGCTGCGGGAAGCAGGCGGGGTGGTCTAGGCGTTCGCCTGTACCGATAAGAACCGGAGGGAGAAGGAAATTTCTCTCCGGTTCTTCCCCCAGTTTCTCGATGATTCCGAACACTACGACCCGACGTTGCTCGTGTCTTGTCCTACATCTTTGCCAAGAGCTGCATCCGTCGGCACCGGCCACCAACCCAAACTCGCAGAAAAAAGAAGGGGCCCGGGGAATTCCTTCCCCGGCCTTCCTTCTCCCCCATCCCCTAGCCCCGCTCACCCAGACCGCCAGAAAAGCTGCATCTGTTCGGCAGGGCCGACCCGCGCTTTGCTGCGCCGCAGCCATGACCCAGAACCTGTTGCCCGACACTGCCCTGGCGGAAGCGCTGAGCCGCCGCATCCATGACGCCACCGCCGACCCGGCGGGGGGCGTAACGCGCGAGGCCTATGGGCCGGGCGAACGCGCCGCGCATGCCATCATCCGCGATGCGGCGGGGGAGCTCGGGCTGCCGGTGCATACGGACCCGGCGGGCAACCTGTACGTCACGCTGCCGGGCGCGGACCGGGCGCTGCCGCGATTGGTGATCGGCAGCCATTTGGACAGCGTGCCGCAGGGCGGCGACCATGATGGCGTGGCCGGGGTGCTGGCGGGCATAGCGGTAGTGGCGGGGATGCACCGTGCCGGCTTCGTGCCGCGCCGGGACATCGTGGTGATGGCGGTGCGGGCGGAGGAAGCAGGCGCCTGGTTTCCCTTCGGCTGCCCGGGCTCCCGCGCCGCGACGGGCACCCTGCCAAGGGACGCCCTGGTGGTGCCGCGCATGGATGCGCCGGTGACGCTGGGGGAAGCGATGCGGGCGGAGGGCTTCGACCCCGACTGGTGCGCGCGTGGCGGCGTGGAACTGGGGCCGCACAACACCGCCGCGTATATCGAGCTGCATATCGAGCAAGGGCCGGTGCTGGAGGCCGAGGGGCTGCCGGTGGCCATCGTCACCGGCATTCCGGGCAGCCGGCGGCACCGCTTCGCGCGCGTGCTGGGGGAATGGAACCATTCCGGCGCCACGCCACGCCGCTACCGCCGCGATGCCGCCGCCGCACTGGCGGAACTGGCCTATCGGCTGGAACAGGAATGGATCGCGCTGGAGGCGGCAGGGCGAGAGCTGGTCTGCACCTTCTGCGTCCTGGCCACGGCGCCCGAGGCCGGCTTCACCAAGATCGCCGGCGAGGCCAGCTTCAAGCTGGATGTCCGCAGCGTGGACCAGGTGGCGCTGGACCTGCTGTTCGCGGCGCTGCACCGCCTGGTGGCGGAGATCGGGGAACGGCGCGGCGTGCGCTTCGAGCTGGGGCCGGAAAGCGCCGGCACGCCGACGCAGCTTGACCCAGGGCTGATTACTGGCCTGCACGACGCGGCGGTGGCGGCCGGCATCCCCTGCCGCTCCATGCCAAGCGGCGGTGGCCACGATGCGGCGGCGTTCCAGAAGGCAGGCATACCCTCTGCCATGCTGTTCGTCCGCAATCAGAATGGCAGCCATAATCCGGATGAGGGCATGCGTTGGGAGGATTTTGCCGCCGGATGCCACGTGCTGCTGCGCTACGCCATGGCGGCCTGAACCAGCCACGGCGGTCGGCGGCAGGCCTAGCGCCAGAAAAACTATGGCTGAGGACGAGATGAACTGCCTTGCCGCCGCAGCGGCAGCGCCGCAGTCTTGGTACGACAGGGAAACGCAACACGGCCAGACCATGCCACGCAACGCGCAGACGCGCGGCGGGGCCATGTCACGAGGCCCTGTATGCACCGCCGAAGTCTTCTTCTGGCCGCCGCCGCCACGACCCTCGCGGCCCCTTCCCTCAGCCGCCACGCCGCCGCCCAGGCGGGGGCCCGGACGCTCCGTTTCGTTCCCCAGGGCGACCTCGCCAATCTCGACCCAATCTGGGGCACTTCCTATCAGGTCCGCAACGCGGCGCTGCTGATCTGGGACACGCTGTACGGCGTGGACAGCCAGTTGCTGCCGCAGCGGCAGATGGTGGAAGCCGAGGAAGTCTCGCCCGACGGCCTGGCCTGGACCTTTCGCCTGCGGCCTGGCCTGGTGTTTCACGACGGCAAGCCCGTGCTGGCCAGGGACGCCGTGGCCAGCCTGCGCCGCTGGGCGGCCCGCGACGTGATGGGCCAGCGCATCGTCGAGATCCAAGAGGACCTCATTGCGCTGGACGACCGCAGCTTCCGCTGGCGGCTGAAGCGGCCCTTCCCGAAGATGCTGTACGCGCTGGCGAAGTCCAACACCCCCTGCACCTTCGTGATGCCGGAGCGGATTGCCAATACCGACCCGTTCAAGGTCATCAACGAGTATGTCGGCAGCGGCCCGATGCGGTTGCTGACGCAGGAATGGCAGCCCGGCGCGAAGATCGTGTTTGAACGGTTCGAGGGCTACCAGCCGCGCCCGGAGCCCGCGTCCTGGATGGCCGGCGGCAAGCGCATCCGGTTCGATCGCGTCGAGTGGCTGATCATGCCCGACGGCTCCACCGCCGCCGGCGCGCTGCAGACCGGCGAGGTGGACTGGCTGGAAACGCCGGTGCCGGATTTGGTGCCGGTACTGGAACGCGCGGCGAGCATCCGCACCGGCATCGCCAACGACCTTGGCGTCGTCTCGGGAATCCGGCTGAACCACCTGCAGCCGCCCTTCGACAATCCCCGCATCCGCCGTGCCCTGCTGGCGGCGGTGAACCAGGATGACTACCTTAGCGCCATCGTCGGCAACGAGGCGGCGATGCGCCGGCCGATGAATGGCTTTTTCACGCCAGGCACACCGCTCTACACCGAGTCCGGCACCGATTTGCTGAAGCCGGGCGGCGACTTGGCGAAGGCTAAGTCCCTGTTGGCCGAAGCGGGCTACGCCGGCCAGTCCATCGCGATGATGATCGCGCAGGATTCCTTCGTGGCGAAGGCCAGCGGCGACGTGGCGGTCGACATGTTCCGCCGCGTCGGCCTGAACGTCGACCCCATCGCCATCGATTTCGGCACCATCCAGGCCCGGCGGATCAACAAGCGCACGATGCCGGAGCAAGGCGGCTGGCACACCTTCCAGGTCAGCCATGCCGGTACCGACTGCATCAACCCCGCCGCCTATCTTGGCCTGCGCGCCAATGGCGAGAAGGCGTGGTTCGGCTGGCCGGACAGCCCCGGGGTGGAACAGGGCATCGCCGACTGGTTCGCGTCCTCCACGCTCGATGAGGAGAAGGCCATCGCCGACCGCATCAACAAGGCGGCGATGCAGGACGTGGTGTTCATCCCCACCGGCTTTTTCCTGGCCAAGCAGGCCTGGCGCAGCAATGTCAGCGGCGTGGTGACCGCGCCGATCCCGGTGTTCTGGGACGTGTCGAAAAGCGTATGAGAGGGAATGTTCGATGAGCGGCACGCAACGCCAGATGCACCTGAACCTGTTCATCCAGGGCATCGGCCACCACGAGGCAGCCTGGCGCCACCCGGGCACCAACCCGGCTGACATGCTGGATATCGGCTACTATCAGCGCCTGGCCCAGCAGGCCGAGGCGGCGAAGCTGGACGCGGTGTTCATCGCCGACGCACTGGCCATCAATGCGCATATCGAGCACGGCCCGTTCAACAACTTCTTCGAGCCCTTCACGCTTCTGGCCGCGGTTGCCGCCGTGACGTCGCAGGTCGGCGTCATCGGCACGGCTTCCACCACTTATGACGAGCCGTATGACATCGCCCGGAAGTTCGCATCGCTGGACCGTATCAGCGGCGGGCGCGCAGGCTGGAACATCGTCACCTCGGGCAATGAGCGCGCGGCGCAGAATTTCGGCCTGCCGGCGCACCCCGAGCACAGCCAGCGTTACGCCCGCGCCACCGAATTCGTCGAAGTCACCCAGAAGCTGTGGGAAAGCTGGGAGGACGGCGCCCTGCTGGCCGACCGCACGGGTGGCCGCTTCACCGACCGTGCGCGCATCCATGACATCAATCACGAAGGCACTTTCTTCAAGGTCCAGGGTCCGCTCGATTTTCCCGGTCCGCCGCAGGGGCACCCGGTCCTGGTGCAGGCGGGCTCATCGCAGGACGGCAAGGAATTCGCCGCGCGCTTCGCCGAGGCCATCTACACCGCGCAGAACAACCTGGACGATGCCCAGGCCTTCTACGCCGACGTGAAGGGGCGCATGGCGACCTATGGCCGCATGCCGCAACAGCTTTGCATCCTGCCCGGCCTGGCGCCGATCATCGGCCGTACCACCGCCGAGGCGAAGGAGCGCGAGCAGGAACTGAACGAGTACATCCTGCCGCAGTACGGCCTGCACCAACTCTCGCAGAACCTGAACATAGACTTGTTCAGCTACCCGCTGGATGGCCCGCTACCGGAGCTTCCGCCCATCACCTCGATCAATGGTGGCAAGAGCCGCTACCAGGTGTTCGTGGACATGGCGCGGCGCGGCAACCTGACGATCCGCCAACTAATCCATCAGATCGCCTTCGGGCGTGGCCACGACACCTTCGCCGGCACGCCGGAGGAAATCGCCGATCACATGGAGGAATGGTTCAACAGCGCCGCCTGCGACGGCTTCAACCTGTTGCCGCCCAATCTGCCCGGCGACTTCACCGCTTTCGCCGAGCACGTCCTGCCGGTTCTGCGCCGGCGGGGCCTGTTCCGTACCGATTATACCGGCAACACACTGCGGGACCATTTCGGCCTGCGCCGCCCCGTCAACCGCTACAGCACCGTACCAGTAGCGGGCTGAGAGCACGACAACGCCCCACTGGAACGATGCTGTGGGGGAGCCTTCCGAAAGGCTCTCCCTAGGGCAGGATGTCCTGGGCCCGGCTCGTCAGCCTTCCAGGAGCCAGACGGAAAACATCTCGGCCGGGTCTGTCCACATGGTGGTTGCTCGCCAGCCTGCGGCCTCCGCCAAGGCGCGCAGGTGCTCCGGGCGGTATTTGTGGCTGCTCTCGGTATGGATGCTTTCATCGGCGGCGAAGCGAAAGACCCGGCCGGCCAGACGCACCGCTTGCGCGTGCCGGGCCACCAGATGCATCTCGATCCGGCTGGCCACCGGGTTCCAACGCGCCTCGTGGCGGAAGCCATCCAGGGCGAAATCCGCGCCTGCCTCGCGGTTCAGGCGCGTCAGCAAGTTCAGGTTGAAGGCGGCCGTCACGCCGGCGGCATCGTCGTAGGCCGCTCGCAGGACGTCCAGGTCCTTCACCAGGTCGGCACCCAGCAACATGCGCGCGCCCGGGCGCAGGCTGGTGCGGGCGCGGCGCAGGAAGGCCACCGCCTCCGCCGGTTCGAAATTGCCGATGGTCGAGCCTGGGAAGAAGCCCAGATGGGTGGCGCTGCCTTCCGCCCGTCCGGCCAGGTCGAACGGCTGGGTGAAATCCGCCACCACGGGCCGCACCTTCAGGCCGGGATGCGCGTCCTCGACACGGGACGCCGCCGCCGCCAGCCATTCCGGCGCGATATCCACCGGCAGGTAGACCACCGGGGCATCGAGTTGCCGCAGCAGTTGCACGGCCTTGGCGCCATCGCCGGGACCGAACTCGACCACCGCCGCGCCGGGGCCGACGGCGCGGGCGATCTCCGGCCCGCACTGCTCCAGGATCGCCACCTCGGTGCGTGTCGGGTAGTATTCGGGAAGGCTCGTGATGGCCTCGAACAACCGCGTACCCTCGGCATCGTAGAGCCATTTGCACGGCAGCGTCTTGCGCGGGGCGGACAGGCCGCTCAGCGCATCGGCTACCAATGCTGCGCGCTGGGCTTCGGCCGGGTCGCGGGAGAGTGCGCCGCTCATGCCACGTCCTCCGCCAGCCGCACGCTACTGAACTGCCAGCGCGCCCCGGCCGGGAAGAAGTTGCGGTAGCTGGGCCGCGTATGCCCCGGCGGCGTGGCCAGGGACCCGCCGCGCAGCACCATCTGGTTGATCATGAACTTGCCGTTGTACTCGCCAACCGCACCGGCCCATGGCCGGAAGCCGGGATAGGGGCGATAGGCGCTGCCGGTCCATTGCCAGCCGTGACCCTCGGCGTCCTCGAACCCCGGCACGGTGGTGGAAGCGGCTTCCCATTCCTGCTCGGTCGGCAAGCGCTTGCCCGCCCACCGGGCGAATGCATCCGCTTCGTACCAGGAGACATGGAGAACCGGCCGGTCCGGCTCCAGTTCGCGCAGGCCACCAAGGCCGTATTGCGTCCACGCATCGCCATCCTGCGCCCAGTAGAGCGGGGCATCCCAACCCTCGGCCTGGCACATGGCCCAGCCTTCGCTCATCCACAACAGCGGCTCGCGGTAGCCGCCATCCTGCATGAAGGCCAACCATTCGCCGTTGGTCACCAGCCGGTTGGCGATGCGATACGGCGCTAGATAGGTAGGGTGCCTTGGCGCCTCGTTATCGAAGGCAAAGCCGTCGCCATCGTGGCCGATCTCCACCACGCCGCCGGGGCCATCGAGCATCCGCGTCGGGCCGGATGCAGCCGGCATTGGCTGCCACGCCGCATCGTAGGCGGGTCGTAGCGGGTTGGCGCTCAAGGCATGCAGGATGTCGGTCAGCAGCAATTCCTGGTGCTGCTCCTCATGCTGCAAGCCGAGTTCGAGCAGCGACGCGACCTCCGCCGGCGGGTCCCGCAGCAAGGTGGCCATCGCCGCGTCCACGGCCGCGCGATAATCGCCAACCTCGGCGCAGGATGGGCGCGTCAGCAGGCCACGCTTGGGGCGGGCGTAACGCGGCCCGGCGGCTTCGTAGTAGGAGTTGAACAGGAAGGCATAGTCTTCCCGCACCCGGCGATAGCCCGGGAGGTAGGGCAGCAGCAGGAATGTCTCGTAGAACCACGTCGTATGCGCCCGGTGCCACTTGGCCGGGCTGGCATCCGGCATGGACTGCACCACCTGATCCTCGGGCGAGAGCGTCGCCGTCAGCGCATCGGTCCTGGCCCGTACATCGGCGAAGCGGGAAGCCAGCGTTCGCACACCGTTGCCCGCCGTCTGGCGATGGATGACATTCATGGCGCTCAACTCCCCTGGTCCCGACAGGCCTGGCCTTGGTGACCAGGCGCACTCCCAGTCCGGCGGCGTTGGTGCCGCGCGACACAGCGATCCGCGCCACGCGGCACGGCATTTCCCGAGTGGCAACGCCGATGGCGCGGGGTGGTTGCGGCACATGGCTGCGCTCTCATCCAGCAAGGCCGGCCTCCAGCCGCGACCTGTCCTGGAAGCCACCCCGCGAAGGCGGCCTTGCTGCGCGGCCCGCCTTGGGCTAGGCGATCCCTGCCGGTTTCCGAGAGGAATCAAAAGGGAATCCGTCGTGGCCTTCCAGCCATGAACCGGAACTGCCCCCGCAACTGTAGGCGGCGAGCCCCGTCCGAACACGCCACTGGGAGCGATCCTGGGAAGGCCGGACAGGGCAGCGACCCGCCAGTCAGGAGACCTGCCGGCATGTGCAATGAACCAGCCGGCGGGGTGTCCGGGGAGGAATGTCGATGTTCAAGGTGCAACGCCGGCTGCGGCGATGCTGCTCTATCCGTATGGCCATGCCAGCGCCCACGCCGGGCAAGAAGGCGGCTCCACCGCCCCGCGCCCGGCTGACGATGCTGCGGCTGGCCATGGTCGCCGCCGGGCTCGGGCTGGGCAGCGCCGCTGCCTCGGCCCAGCCGACGGCCTATCCGCTGCAGGTGGAGAATTGCGGGCAGACGCTCAGCGTCCCCGCCGCCCCCCGCAATGCCGTGACCATCGGCCAGTCGGTGACGGAAATCCTCTACGCCCTCGGCGCCGGGGACCACATGGCCGGCACGTCGCTATGGTTCAACGACGTGCTGCCCGAGTTCCGCGCGCAGAACGACCGGGTGCCGCGGCTGGACAACAACGCCCCCAGCTTCGAATCCGTCATCAACAAGCGCCCCGGCCTGGTGGCCACGCAGTTCGAGTGGATGGTCGGCCCGCAGGGCGTGGTCGGCACGCGGCCACAATTCCATGAGCTGGGCGTGCCCACCTACGTCATGCCACCCGATTGCGAGGGCAAGAACAACCTGGTGGGCGCCGACGGCACGCGCACCGCGCCCTTCACGACGGACAGCATCTATCGCGGCATCACCCAGCTCGCCCAGATCTTCGACCGGCAGGACCGGGGCACCGAACTGGTGGCCGGGCTGCGGCAGCGGGAAGCGGCGGCGATCGACCGCGCCCGCGCGCTGAACCTGGCGGATGCCTCCGCCGCCTTCTGGTTCTCCAGCGCCGACCTGGACCTCGACCCTTACATGGCGGGGCAGAAGGGCATCCCGGGCTACATGATGCGCACGCTCGGCCTGCGGAACGTGGTGCAGTCGGATGAGGAATGGCCGACCGTGGGGTGGGAGACCATCGCCCGCGCCAACCCCTCCGTCCTCGTCATCGCGCGCATGGACCGCCGCCGCTTCCCGGCCGACGACTTCGAGAAGAAGCTGGCCTTCCTGCGCGCCGACCCAGTGACGCGGGAGATGGATGCGGTGCGCAACAACCGCATCGTCATCCTGGACGCGCACGCCATGCAGGCCACCATCCGCCTGTTCGGCGGGCTGGAGGCCCTGACCGACGCCATGGCCAACCTGCGCCGGTGAACGCCGCCACGCTGCGCCAGCTTGGCCGGCTGGGCGGCAAGGGATTGCTGCATGGCGGCTGGATCGCGGCGGTGCTCGCCGCCGCGATCCTCGCCGGCATCTGCATCGGGGAGACCGCGATCCCGCCGGAGACGGTGTTGAAGACCCTGGCCAACCGGCTGTTCGGCGCCGGCTTCGTGCTGGACCGGATCGACCAGGGCATCGTCTGGAACTACCGGCTGACCCGCGCCATCATCGCCGCCTGTTGCGGGGCGTCGCTGGCCGTGGCCGGCGTCATCCTGCAATCGCTGCTGCGCAACGCGCTGGCGGAGCCTTATCTGCTCGGCATCTCCGCCGGGGCCTCCACCGGCGCCGTGCTGGTCACGGTGGCGGGGCTGGGCGCGGGCGCGGTGTCCATGTCGGCCGGTGCGCTGGCGGGTGCCCTCTCCGCCTTCCTGCTGGTGGCGCTGCTGTCGCGCGCTTCCGGCGGCGGTACCGGGCCGCGCGCGGCGGGGCAGATCGTGCTGGCGGGCATCGCCGGCTCGCAGTTGTTCAACGCGCTCACCGCCTTCATCATCACCCGCTCCGCCAGCGCGGAGCAGGCGCGTGGCATCATGTTCTGGCTGCTGGGCAACCTCAGCGGCGCGCGGTGGGACAACGTGGCGGCGGCGGTGCCGGTCGCGCTGGCCGTCACGCTGGTCTGCCTGTGGCAGGCACGCTCGCTCGATGCCTTCACCTTCGGGGTGGATTCCGCCCTCTCCCTCGGCGTGCCGGTGCGGCGGCTGCAGGCGCTACTGATCCTCGCCGCGGCGCTGGCGACGGCGGTCATGGTCAGCATCGTCGGCTCGGTCGGCTTCGTCGGGCTGGTGGTGCCGCATGCGGCACGCTTCCTGGTCGGCGTGCGGCATAGCCGGCTGGTACCGGCCTCGGCGCTGATGGGCGCGCTGTTTCTCATCGCCGCCGATGTCGTCTCCCGCATCGCCGTGCCGGGGCAGGTGCTGCCGATCGGCGTGGTCACCGCCCTGGTGGGTGCGCCGGTCTTCGCCGTCATCCTCATCCGCCGGCGCCCGGCGCGATGACGGACACGGCAATGCTGGAATGCCAGCAACTCGGCTGGTCCACCCGTGGCCAGTCCATCCTGCGCGCGGTGGACCTGCGCGTGCGGCAAGGTGAGACGCTAGGGCTGATCGGCCCCAACGGCTCCGGCAAGTCCACGCTGATGCGGCTGCTGGCCGGCGTGCTCGCCCCCAGTGCCGGCGCCGTGCGGCTGGAAGGACGCGACCTCGCCAGCCTGCGGCGGCGGGAGATCGCCCAGGCGATGGCGCTGGTGGAACAGCAGGCCGAGACGGCGGACCGCATCACGGTGCGGGACGCGGTGGAGCTGGGCCGCACCCCCTGGCTC
>Ga0308159_1001890_pt1 | contig 26743 bp, 28 predicted proteins | sample PhyCR1_FD_201040 | JGI IMG/M metagenome (GOLD analysis project Ga0308159, IMG submission 201040) | Phyllosphere microbial communities from UC Gill Tract Community Farm, Albany, California, United States - DLSLC.R1 | ecosystem: Host-associated > Plants > Phyllosphere > Unclassified | place: USA...
ACTCCGCCGTCATGTCCAGCGCATCGGCGACGTAGGGCTTGAGCGCGGGGTTGCCGGTGCTGACGTTCAGTTCGCCGTCGCCCTCGGACGTAACCTCACCGCCGGGCGAGAGATCGGAATACTGCGGGCGCCCGACGCTGCGAGAATAGGCGACGCGGAACACGGTGTCGTCGCTCGGCGTAACGCGCATGATGAGGCTAGGGAGCCAGTTGGTGTAGCTGCGGCCCGCTCTGGCGGGAGTGACGGTGTCGCCTTCCAGGAGATAGCCGGTGATGCCCAGTTCGGTGCGCTCGACGCGCAGGCCGCCGGTGACCGCGATGGGGCCGAAGTCGAGGTTTACCATGCCGTATCCAGCGAAGACGTTCTCATCGAGCGAGAAGTCTCCCAGCGTGTCGTTGGCCAGCGAGGTCGCGGTGTCGAGGACGAACTGCGGCCCGCCCAGCTTGCCCTCGGTATAGGTGCGGATCAGGTCTTCGTCGATCGCGGGGCTGAGGAAATACTCGTGTCCGTTGCCGAGATCGACGTTCACGCTATCGCCGGAAAGGCCGGCGAGGGTGAAGCGGTTGGCGGCGGTGCCCCGGCCGTAGACCATGTTCGAGCTGTCGAAACGCTTGTCGGTCCAGCGCGCGTTGGCACCCAGCTTCACGAAGCTGTTCTCACCGATCGAGGGCAGCTTGCCGGTGAGGTCGGCGCGGACTTGCCAGGTCTTCTCGAGGCCGTATTCGTCCTGCGCGGAATATTGGCGGAAGCCCATGCCGGAGGGGGCGAGGTAGCCGCCGGTCGGCACCGCGCTGAACAGCTTGTCGGTGAAGTCGACCGCCACCGTGCCGGGATTGCCGCGGAACTGCCACAGCTCGTTCGGCTCGATCACCTCGTTGCGCGTATGCGCGGCGCCGAAGTCGAGCTTCCAGTTGTCGGCGAACTCGGTGCTCCCACCCGCCATGAACGAAAGGATCGACTTCTCCTTATACTCGGTGCGCAGGTCCGAGCGCTGCTCGCTGGTGGAGGCCAGGCCGGTCTGGCCGTTCGCGTCCCACGCGATGTTTGAGAAGTCGAGACGCAGGCGTTGGCGGTATTCGTCCTCTGTGAACTTCGAATAGACGCCACGCACGTAAAGCTCGGTGCCGCCACTGCGCCAGTCGAGCGAGCCCGCCGCGCCGATGCGCTCGCGCTTCAGGCGGTAGTCGGTATACTTGAGGTTAATCGGCACGGCCCCGCGCGCGGCGTTCTCATCGGGTGCCCAGTCGTCTGGGTAGATGCCGTAGCTGGTGTAGGTGCGGTCGGAATAGCTGGCGCCAAGCAGGATGCCGAACTGCTCGTCGGCGCCGAACCGGCCGCCAAAGGTGATGTCGCCCTTGACCGGCTGGCTGCCCTTGCGCAGCTCCTGGTAGCCGACCTGCGCATTGGCCTGGACCACGAACGGCCGGTCAAAGTCGAACGCGGTCTGGGTGACGAGGTTGACGGTGGCGCCGATTCCCTGGCCGGTGAGGTCGGCGGTCTTGACCTTGGCGACCTCGACCCGGTTGAGCAGCTGGCCTGAAAGTATGTCGAGCGGCAGGGCGCGGGTGTTGCCGTCGGGGTTGCCGATCTCGAAGCCGTTCAGCGTATAGCCGTTGAGCGAGGAGGGCACGCCGCGCACCGCGACGTAGCGGCCTTCGCCCTGGTCGTACTGGACGCCGACACCGGGCAGGCGTTCAACCGCCTCGGCCACGTTCTTGTCGGGCAGCTGGCCGATATCGTCCGATGCCGTCACGTCGACGAGGCCGAGCGAGGCTCGCTTCGCATCGATCGAGCGCTGCTGCTGCGCACGCTGGCCGGAGACGACGATCTCGCCGTCATCCTCGACCGGCGCATTTGCGGCGGGCTGTGCCTGGGCGGAGCCCGCGATGGCGAGCGCGACAAGGCTAATCGAACAGTAGAGCACGCGTGTCATGAAAAAGCCCCCCTCATTGCCTGGAGGGGCGATTAGGTCGGCTGTGCTACGCTAATGTGTCAGTCCGGCGGCTATTTTTAGGGAGACCGCCGCCGCAACCTCCGGCAAGGTTTGCTCATTGAGCCACTCAGCACCACAATACGTGCGAAGGTCGGCTTCTGCCGGAAAACAGTCGTCCTGGACGGTGCGAACGAATGAGCGGAGTGTCGCACGATCCGGATTCGCTTCCGGCGGCAGTCGACCAAAGCGGTCGTTCGCGACGGATCGCGCCAGGTCGGCTTTTGATTAAATCAGACAGGCCTTGGCTTAAATCCATATATCCACTATCTCGGATATATGGAGAACGACTCAGCCATATCTGCCCTCGGCGCACTCGCGCAGGGCACGCGTCTCGACGCATTCCGCCTTCTGGTTCGCCACGAACCTGAAGGCTTGGCCGCTGGCGAGGTCGCCAAGGCGCTCGATGTGCCGCAAAACACGATGTCGGTGCATCTGGCGACCCTGGCGCGCGCCGGGCTGATCCGGTCCGAACGGCGCAGTCGCATCATCAACTACCGCGCCGATCTCGACCAGTTGAAGGCGCTGACCTTGTTTCTCGTGAAGGACTGTTGCGGGGCCAAGGCGGAGCTTTGCGCGCCGCTGATCGCCGAGCTTAATCCTTGCTGCTGAAGGCTGCCATGACCGTCGATATCATCATCTATCACAACCCCGAGTGCGGGACATCGCGAAACACGCTGGCGATGATCCGGAACGCCGGCATCGAACCGCATGTCATCGAGTATCTCAAGACACCGCCCAACCGCTCGCGTCTCGTGTCGCTGATCGCGCGCATGGGCATCACGCCCCGCGCGCTGCTGCGCGAGAAGGGCACGCCCTATGCCGAGCTTGGACTCGGCGACGCGGCGCTGACCGATGACCAACTCATCGACGCGATGATCGAGCATCCGATCCTCATCAACCGGCCGATCGTCGTCTCGCCGCTCGGCGTGAAGCTGTGCCGTCCATCCGAAGAGGTTCTCGACCTGCTGCCGGCCCGGCAGCGCGGAGCCTTCACGAAGGAAGATGGCGAGAAGGTCATCGACGACACGGGCAACAGGATCGGCGGATGACCACCGCCGCTCCGGTCAAGCCTGCGATCAGCACATTCGAGCGCTATCTGAGCGTGTGGGTGGCGCTGTGCATCGTGGTCGGGATTGCGCTCGGCTATGCTTTGCCGGGCCTGTTCGCCGCCATTGCCTCGGCCGAGGTGGCGCGCGTAAACCTCGTGGTAGCGGTGCTCATCTGGCTGATGATCATCCCTATGCTTCTCAAGGTCGACCTCCGCGCGCTGGGTTCGGTACGCCAGCACTGGAAGGGCGTCGGCGTCACCCTGTTCATCAACTGGGCGGTTAAGCCCTTCTCGATGGCGCTGCTCGGCACGCTGTTCCTGGGTTGGCTGTTTCGGCCTCTGCTGCCGGCCGGCGAAGTCAGCTCCTATATCGCCGGCCTGATCCTGCTGGCTGCCGCGCCCTGCACGGCGATGGTGTTCGTCTGGTCCAACCTCTGCGAGGGCGAGCCGACCTACACGTTGAGCCAGGTCGCGCTCAACGACGTGATCATGGTGTTCGCGTTCGCGCCATTGGTCGGACTGCTGCTCGGGGTCGCGTCGATCACGGTGCCGTGGGATACGCTGCTGATCTCGGTCATGCTCTACATCGTCGTGCCCGTGATCGTAGCGCAGATCGTGCGCCGCATTATGATCGGATCGGGCGGCCAAGCGGCGCTCGACCGGCTGCTTGCCCGGCTTGGACCGGTTTCATTGTTGGCCCTGCTCAGCATGCTGGTGCTGCTGTTCGGGTTTCAGGGCGAGGCGATCATCGCCCACCCGCTCGTCATCGCGCTGATCGCGGTGCCAATCCTGATCCAGGTCTACTTCAACGCCGGCCTCGCCTATTGGCTGAGCCGCCGCCTCGGGGTGGCATGGTGCGTGGCCGCACCCGCTGCCCTGATCGGCGCCTCCAACTTCTTCGAGCTGGCGGTTGCTGCTGCGATTAGTCTGTTCGGCCTCAACTCGGGCGCGGCTCTGGCCACGGTCGTCGGCGTGCTGGTCGAGGTGCCGGTGATGCTATCTGTGGTCACGATCGTGAAGCGGACCCGACCCTGGTACGAAGCGGGAGCCGCGGCATGACCCAGATCTATTTTTCTGAGGCACGGCACGCTGATGATGTCCTGCGGCTCGGGCTTGGCGCCGCGCAGCTCCCAACCGACGATCTCGGCAGGCCCGACCAGATGTTCTTCAGCCTGTCCGACGATGAAGGGCTGATCGGGTTCATCGGTCTGGAAGGCAACTGCGCTGACCGGCTGCTGCGCTCGCTGGTCGTGCTGCCTATCCGGCGCGGCAAAGGATATGGCCGCATGCTGGCCGAACGGCTCGAAGGCGCCGCCGATGGTGCGGTCGACCGTTTGCACCTCCTGACCAACGGCACGGCCGGGTTCTTCCGCGCGCTCGGCTATGTCGACGCCGATCGCGATCGGGCTCCGGCCTTCATCGCCGCGACCGCGCAGTTCACGTCGCTTTGCGGGCCGCGCGCGACCTATCTTGTCAAGGATCTTGGATGACTCGCCTTCGTGATCTATCCGACCCCGACCATCTGCCCGCGCTCGATCGCAGGATCATGATTGACCGGCCCGGCGCCGGCATGGGCGACGATCAGCCGCCGCCGCGCATCCTCCTGCTCTACGGGTCGCTGCGCGAGCGGTCGTTCAGCCGGCTCGCGGTCGAGGAAGCGGCACGCCTCCTGATCCTGTTCGGCGCCGAGGTGCGGATATTCGATCCCAGCGACCTGCCGTTACCGGATCAGGTGACGGGAGACGATCATCCCGCTGTGCATGAGCTTCGCCAGCACGCGCTATGGTCCGAGGGCATGGTCTGGTGCAGTCCCGAGCGGCACGGCCAGATCACCAGTATAATGAAGGCGCAGATCGACCATCTGCCGCTGGAGTTCGGCGGCATGCGCCCGACCCAGGGTCGCACCCTCGCGGTCATGCAGGTTTCGGGCGGCTCGCAGTCGTTTAATGCGGTCAACACATTGCGCCTGCTCGGCCGCTGGATGCGGATGATCACCATCCCCAACCAGTCGAGTGTGGCGATGGCGTTCAAGGAGTTCGACGAGAGCGGTCGCATGCGACCGTCGAGCTACTACGATCGGATCGTCGACGTGATGGAAGAGCTGGTCCGGTTCACGGTCCTCACCCGGTCCCACACCGGGCAACTGGTCGATCGTTATTCCGAGCGGAAGGCAGCACAGGCGAAGCGGGACGCCGCAGCCGATCTGGCCTCACAAGCCGTCGCATGACGGCTAGGCGACCAGCTGGCTGGCGCAGCATCTTCGCATCGTCACTTCAACCATGCGCGCAGCAGTAATGAGAGGATGCCGAGCGACAAGACGCTCGCTCCCCATATGCCTACGAACCAACCGATACGCGTCATAGCGCTGCGCATCAGTGATACCCCTCGCTGCCGACCTTGCCCCTGAATACCCAATAGGCCCACGCTGTATAAGCGAGGATCACTGGCACCAGCACGCCCCCGCCGACCAGCATGAACAGCTGGCTGCGATAGGGTGCCGCCGCTTCCCAGATCGTGACTCGCGCGGGGATGACATCGGGCCAGATCGAGATGCCCAGGCCGACAATGCACAGCCCGAACAGGGCCAGCGCCCAGAAGAAGGGCTGCGCATCCTTGCGGCGCGACAGGCTCCGGTAGAAAAGGGCAGTGACGATCAGTGTCGCCAGCGGCACCTGCGCCGTCGCAAGCACGCCGGGGAACGACAGCCAGCGACTTTGATAGCTGTTTTCCAGTGTCAGCGTGGCGAGGCTGACGGCGACGATCACGACCAGAAGGGCAATGCCCAGTCGCCCGGCATAAGTCACGACCTGCCGCTGCAAGCCCCCTTCGGTCTTCCAGTTCAGCCAGCACGCGCCAAGCAGTGCGTAGCCAATCATCAGGCCAAAGCCGGTGAGCAGGGAAAAAGGCGAGAGCCATTCCCACCATCCCCCGGAATAGGCCCGTCCCGAAACGCTGATGCCCTGAAGCAGCGCGCCCAGCGCAATCCCCTGCGCGAACGTCGCCACAGCCGAGCCGCCGGTGAAGGCGATGTCCCAAACGGCTCGATGTGCTGGATCGCGCCAGCGAAACTCGAACGCCACGCCGCGCAGCACCAGGCCCAGCAGCATCGCGATGAGCGGCGCATAAAGCGCCGGCAGGATGATGGCATAGGCAAGTGGGAAGGCGGCGAGCAGACCGCCGCCTCCCAGCACCAACCAGGTTTCGTTTCCGTCCCAGACCGGAGCGATGCTGTTCATCGCGGTGTCGCGATCCTTGCCCACCTTGAACAGCGGAAAGAGGATACCGATGCCGAGGTCGAACCCATCCATGACGACATAGGCGATGATGGCGAATCCGATAATCGCGGCCCAGATGACGGTAAGATCGAGCATCGTCATTCTCCTCCTTCGATAGCGGGCGCTGGGGTGATGCCGGCGGTACGGATAGGCGCGCCGTCGAGTGCACTTTCATGCGCCTGCGGCGGCTTCTCCATCAGATGCAGCAGATACCAGATGCCCATGCCGAAGACGCTGAAATAGACGATAACGAACGCCAGCAGCGAACTGGCGACGGCAGGGGCATCCAGCGGCGATGCACTGTGGCTGGTGCGCAGCAGGCCATAGACGGTGTAGGGCTGCCGACCCACCTCCGTCACGATCCATCCTGCCAGCACCGCCACGAAGCCGGCCGGCCCCATGAGGAGCGCCGCGCGGTGCAGCCACCTCCAGTCGTGCAACCGGCCGCGCAACCGCGCCAACAGGCTCCACGCGCCAAGGCCCAGCATGGCAAAGCCCAGCCCCACCATCACGCGAAAGGCCCAGAAGACGATGCCTACCGGCGGCTCGTCCGCGTCAGGAACGCTGTCCAGACCCCGGAGCGGCGCGTTGAGTTCATGTTTGAGGATGAGAGAGGATGCCTTGGGGATGGCGATGGCATGGTCGATCCGCTTCTCCTTGCTGTTCGGGATTCCGAACAGGATCAGCGGTGCGCCGTCGGGATGGCTGTCGTAATGCCCTTCCATCGCCATGACCTTGGCCGGCTGATGCTCCAGCGTGTTCAGGCCGTGCATATCGCCGGCAAATATCTGGATCGGCGCGACAATCGCGGCCATCCACATCGCCATCGAGAACATCGTACGCGCGCCGGGATTGGCGCAATCCTTCAACAGGTGCCACGCGCCGACGCCACCCACGGCGAAGGCCGTAGTGAGATAGGCGGCCAGGACGGTATGGACCAGGCGATAGGGGAAGCTTGGGTTAAAAATGATCGCGGCCCAGCTCGGGCCCGGTAGGAACTGGCCGTTCGCGCCGATCTCATAACCTGTGGGCGTCTGCATCCAGCTGTTAACCGACAGGATCCAGAAGGCGGAGATGAAAGTGCCGATTGCGACGGCGCAAGTGGCAGTGAAGTGCAGCTTGCGCCCGACCTTGTTGATGCCGAACAGCATGACGCCCAGAAACCCGGCCTCCAAGAAGAAGGCGGTCAGAACCTCATAGGCCATTAACGGGCCGATGACGGGGCCGGCCCTGTCCGAAAAGACCGACCAGTTGGTGCCGAACTGATAGGACATGACGATGCCGGAGACGACGCCCATGGCGAACACCACGGCGAATATCTTGAGCCAGTAGCGAAAGAGGTTGGCGTACACGCCCTTGCCTGTTTTCAGCCACAGACCCTCCAGCACCATGAGGTAGCTGGCAAGGCCAATGGAAAAGGCCGGGAACAGGAAGTGGAAACTGACAGTAAAGGCGAATTGCGCGCGGGCCAGAAGCAGGGCGTCAACGGAAGCGAACATGGTCATGTCCTTTCACCCGCCTTTTATCAGACGGGCGTGGCAGGCGGGATAGGTCAGATGGTCATATCGGCAGGAACGCTGCGGCGCTGCGCCACAGCATGTAGAGCGCGACAACGAAGATCAGGGCGGCAAAGACCAGGGTGAGGCGGCCCGTCTCGCCGCCGAGGCGTTCGGCGAGCCTCGTTCCGCCAACGCTGCCCGCGACACCGCCAGCTACGAAGACCATCGCAAGCGGCCAGTCGACGAGACCGGAAAAGGCATAGTTCGCAGCGGTCGTCAGGCCAAAAGCAGTCACGGCGACCAATGAAGTGCCGACAGCCATCAGCATGGGCATCCCCGTCGACGCGACCAGTCCCGGCACGATCAGAAACCCGCCGCCGATGCCGAAAAAGCCGGAAAATGCGCCCGAACCCAGACCGTAAGCAACGACCTTGGGCGCCTTCTCCCGGTTGCATTCGGCGCCGGGGTTGCCGGGGTTACCCCGTCCACGCAGCATCAGCACGCCAACCAGCAGCATGACCAGTGCGAACAGGAACAGCAGCTTGTCACCGTCGACCATCTTGCCGAAGGTTGATCCTGCGAGCGCCCCGACTATCCCGGCGGCAGCGTAGATGCCGCCGCAGCGCCATTTGACGTGATGCGCGCGGGCATGGCTGACAAGTCCGGCCGCTGCGTTGGCTGCGACCGCCAGCGCGCTGGTGCCGATCGCGACATGGGCATTGGGAACACCCACGAGATAGACCATCAACGGCACGGCCAGGATCGAACCGCCGCCGCCAACCAGCCCCAGCACGAAACCGACAAGGCCCCCGGACACCGCCCCCAGCGCGTAGTGCAGCGGGTCCATTATGCCTGCTCGGCCGTGGCGATGGGCTGTGGTTTCACCATCCATTCACGCCCCTTGAGCATCCCATGCCAGTAGACAGGCGGCAGGATCGTGTCCTTGAGCAGCCAGGACAAACGTGATGGACGGGTGCCGTCGATCAGCCAGTTGGGAAAGCTGGGAAGCAGCTTCCCCCCATAGCCGAACTCGGCGAGCACGATCTTGCCGGCTTCGACCGTCAGCGGACAACTGCCATAGCCGTCATAGCCCGCGACCGCCGCTTTGCCGTCAAGGGCGGCCAGCGCGTTGACAGCGACAACAGGCGCCTGCTTGCGCGCAGCGGCGGCGGTCTTGGCGTTGGAGGCGGAACAGGCATCGCCCAGCGCAAAGATATTCGGGTAGCGTGGATGCCGAAGCGTCGTTTCATCCACCTCAACGAAGCCGGAAGTCGCCGCGAGCGGACTGGTGCGGATGAAATCAGGCGCGACCTGCGGCGGCACGACATGGATCATGTCGAACCGCTCGGCCACCCGTTTGACGCCGTCGCCATTGGCCTGCTCGAAAATGGCGGTGTGCGCCGGCCCGTCAATTTCGACCAGCTTCGACACGAAGTTGAGATGGATGCCGTAGCGTTCGACATAGTCCATCAGGGCGGGAACATAAGCGGGTACGCCGAACAGAACGGCCCCGGCAGTATGGAACTGCACATCGCTTCGCGGCAACACCCCCGCTTTTTCCCAGCGATAGCAGGACAGGTACATCGCCTTTTGCGGTGCGCCCGCGCATTTGATCGGCATGACCGGTTGCGTGAAGAGCGCCCGCCCGCCTGCGAACTGCTTGACGAGGCGATTGGTATATGGGGCTAGGTCGTAGCGATAGTTCGAGGTCACGCCGTAGTGGCCAACCGCTTCCGCGACACCGGGAATAGCTTTCCAGTCAAGTTTGATACCTGGGCAGACGACGAGCACGGCATAGCCAATTCTGCGGCCATCGCTCAGCGTGACCTGCTTGTCTTCCGGGTGGAAATGCTCTGCGGCTGCCCTGATCCAGTGCGCGCCTTTGGGCATCACGGCAGCCTCATTGCGACGGGTGAAGGCGCTGTCGAAAATACCTGCGCCAACCATCGTCCAGCCAGGCTGGTAATAATGCGCCTCGGCAGGCTCGACGATGGCAAGGCGGATGTTTCGCCGTCGCCGCAGTATACTCGCCGCTGTGGCTAAACCAGCACTGCCACCCCCGATGATGAGGATGTCGAAATTGTCGGCGGCACCATCCAGAGCCCCCGCCATCCGGGCCAGTTGTTCGGCCCGAGCGCCAGACCGGCAATAGGCCAGCACTGGCCCCGGTAGCGCCCCCAGCGCCGCGCGCATGTCGTCCGCGTTCGCATCGGTGAGCGCTCCCGCGACCGCAGGCACATAGGCGAAGCCCAAGCCCGCAGAAGCGGCCGCCGCCTGCATTTCGGCGGCGTCCGGCTGATCGGCATCTTCGCCATCGGGCCGGTTGCACACGATGGCGCGAAAACCAGCAGCCGCAACTGCCGCGATATCCTGAGGCCCGAGTTGGGGCGAAACGGAAAGCCGGCATGTCAGTAGCTTGAAGTTCATGAAGCGGCTCCTTGTCGGCAGCGCCGGATTATCGGGTGAAGAGACGATGCAGGCCCATGCCCGCGAACATGGCGAGCACGAACGGCGCGACCGCCGCCGTTGACAGGCTGAGGCTGGCGATGGCCGGCCCCGGACACAGGCCGCCCAGACCCCACCCTATGCCGAACAACACCGCGCCTACCGCCAGTCGTGCATCAATGCCGCGTGTCTCCGGGAGGCTGAATGCCGAGTCTGCCAACGGTCGCTCAAGCCGCCGCTGGATAGCCCAAGCGATCGCCATCGGCACGATCGCGCCTCCCATGACGAAGGCAAGTGTAGGATCCCACCGGCCAAACAGATCGAGGAAGGCGCGGACGCGCACGGGATCGGCCATTCCGGATATGACCAGCCCGGCGCCGAACAACGTTCCGGACAGTAATGCCAGAATGATGCGCATCACAGCGCTCCCGCAATGCGCATCAGAGCAACGGTCGCAAAGCCGCTCCCCATGAACAGACCCGTAGCCACAATGGAGCGCCGGGAGAGGCGCGACAGACCGCAGACGCCATGCCCGCTGGTGCACCCCGATCCCAGTCGTGTACCGAAGCCCACGATCAGCCCCGCCGCGATCAGCAGCAGGGGTGCAGGATATGCGGGAGGCTTCCAGTCCATGACGCTGGCAACGATGCTCGCCCCTAGCGGCAGGCCCAGAATGAAAGCGAGGGCAATGCCCTGCGGCGCGCCGCTACCGGCGATGCCGGTAGCGCGCGCCGCCAGCCCGCTGACGCCGGCGATGCGACCAAGGCCCAGCAGCATGATCGCGGCGGCAAGACCGATCATAACCCCGCCGATCAGCCCCGCGCCCGGTTGCGCGTGGGGGAAGAGGGCAGCGATCATAGCTGGTTCACCGGAATCTTGAGATAGACGACGCCGTTGTCCTCGGGAGGAGGCAGGTGGCCCGCCCGCATGTTGACCTGGACGGACGGCAGGATAAGGCGCGGCATCGCCAGCGTGCGGTCTCGCCCCTCACGCATGGCGACGAATTCATCCTCGGTCACGCCGTCGTGGGCATGCACGTTGGCGCGACGCTGCTCGGCGACGGTCGTTTCCCATACATAATGGTCGCGTCCCTCCGGCAGATAATCGTGACACATGAACAGCCGCGTCTCTGGCGGCAGTCCGAGTATGCGACGCAAGGACCGGAACAACGTCCTCGCGTCTCCGCCGGGGAAATCCGCGCGGGCAGTGCCGTAGTCAGGCATGAACATGGTATCGCCGACAAAGACCGCGTCGCCGATGACATAGGCGACGCAAGCCGGCGTGTGGCCCGGAACGTGCAGCACGGTAACGGCGAGGTTGCCAATGGCAAACGTATCTCCATCAGCCCATAGATGGTCGAAATCGGACCCGTCACGGGCGAATTCGGCGCCTGCGTTGAAGAGCGCGCCAAACGTCTGCTGCACCTCGCAGATATGCGCGCCGATCGCGATCTTCCCACCCAGCTTCTGCTGAAGATAGGGCGCCGCCGACAGATGATCGGCATGGGCGTGGGTTTCCAGATGCCAGTCCACGGTCAGCCCGGCCTGTTCGACATAGGCGAGGACAGGATCGGCCGCTTCGAAGGCAGTCCGACTGGATGCCGGATCGTACGTGAGGACACTGTCCAGAATGGCAGCGCGATGGGTCTCCGGGTCGTGGACAACATAGGTCACGGTGAAGGTCGGTGCATCGAAGAACGCCTTGATAACCGGCACGCCCTGCTGCGCGGAGGCGACTTGCGCGGTGGCATGGGCAAGAGCGGGATCGAACATGCGAATCTCCATAACTTCATATTTACACACATCATGTATTTATATATTTCGCAACCGTCAAGCACTTGCCATGTAGGCGTGTCGATTGCAGGGATGTCTGATGGAAAATGAGATGAGCAGCACAGTCAGGCCGTTGCGGATCGGCGATCTGGCGCCCGATTTTCAGGCGCGGTCAACGACCGGCGATTTCCGGCTTTCAGATTTGCGGGGGCAATGGGTGATCTTCTTCTCCCATCCGGCAGACTTCACGCCGGTTTGCAGCACCGAATTTGCGGAGTTGGCCCGGCGTCAGTCGGCGTTCGACGCATTGGGATGCCGGCTCGTTGGCCTGTCAGTGGATAGTCTCTATTCCCACCTCGCCTGGGTGCGAGCACTAAGGGAGCTGTTCGGGGTCGAGATCGGATTTCCCATCATCGAGGATCCCAGCATGGTGATCGGCCGGGCGTACGGCATGATTGACGAGGCCGCCGCGGACAGCATGACGATGCGTTCGACTTTCTTCATCGATCCGGATGGCATCGTCCGCGCGACGACCAGTTACCCGCATAATGTCGGTCGGTCCGTTGATGAAATGCTACGCCTGCTTCGCGCGCTTCAGCGCGTCGATGGCGCAGATATGCTGACACCCGAGGGGTGGGACGAGGGCAAGCCCTTGCTGTTGCCGGCGGCCGTTGGCGCCGATGACGCGCCGGACTGGTTCTGCCGCCTGGAGAAGCACGCGTGACCGGCCTGTTCGCTGATCGAGACGTCGCCGGAGCGGTCGCCGAGAGGATTAAGGTTTTTGCTCAGCCACAGCGGCTGATGATCTTGTCCTGTCTATTGCTAGGGGAACGCAATGTTGGCGAAATCGCTGACATCACCGGACTCGTGCAACCTGCATTGAGCCAACAGCTGGGCGAGTTGCGCCGTGCCGAACTCGTGCAAACCCGGAAAGAAGCCAAGACGGTCTGGTATTCGCTTGCCGACGAGGCGGTGGCCTCCTGCGTGCGCCATATCGAGGCGCTGTTTGGCCAAGGTAATGACATACCGCCCGTGCCACGGCCCCCCGCTCCTAAGCCGCAGCAGACAAATCACGGCGTGGCTGCGTTCGCGCGTATCGTGTGAGCACAGCGTTCCGAGTAGCGCGCTTCTTCGTTCGGCAGCATTGAATGAAGAAGGCTCCTCGCGGAAGTGAGGGAGCCGCCGGGTCAAATTTCGGTATTCTTGGCAGGAGCACGGGCGTCTTCATCGTGGATCCCGAGATTGCGTACCGTATTTTCGATCCTGCTATAACCAAGAAGGATCTGGACATCACGAAGGTTGACTTCGCCGGGTACCCGAGGGCTACATGAACTCGCATTGCGGGTTTTCGAAAGACGGGTTTCGGCGGAACCCGTCACCTTTGCGCACTCTCGGGAACGGCGGATTTGGCCCAAGTTACGTCAGGATCGGACTGTTTGATCCGCTTGACGTCGGCACCGGACCGTAAGGGAATTCTCACTTCGTGCTCGCCCCCCTACGCTCATTCGCCGCTCTCCCGAGCCGCCGAACTGTTAGGGAGAATGCCTAGACCCTGGGCTTGGGCGATGATGCGTCTCACGCCCTCAGGTGACCATTGCATCCCCCCTCGCGGCGTTGGCTCTCGCAAATCCTTACTTAACCAAGTCGCAATGCCGCGCAGCGTCGCATCTGGCTCGCTTCTGAGCTTGTCGGCGACAAGTAGAGCAACGCGGCTATCTGGGGTGACTACACGAAAGTGAGTTTTACGTACGCGATAGACGAACGAATGCAGTACGATGCGGGGGAAGGCTGCTGCAGGCGCCAGCGCTCACCGTAACGCAGAAGGTTTTGCAGGCCAAACAAACGGTAGCGAGCCTAGTATAAAGCCCAAGAACGTTGCCTGAAGCGGCACCGAAAAGCCAAATGCCGGAATGCCCAACTCTACCAGAGCGTAGGTGTTTGCAGCGACATCACCGATCATAATAGACGCGGCCAAAACCAATCCCGCCCGTTTGAAACACGAAAGAAGTAGCACAATAGCAAGCGCGTCCAAGAATATCAGTGCTGTCCAGAATATCTCGAGCAGGAATGGACCCCAATCATAGGGCCTCCATCCATATGTTATGAAGTCCCGGGCATGATTAAAAAAACCTATCCCAAAGCCGGCGATATAGATTCCCAAGACAACCCGAATGCGTGCGTCCACGCGGGATCGCGCTGGTGTAGCGTCATGATGGATAGGGTTGATATTTGGTGCCATAGCTAAGCCGTCGCGCCTTCCAAAGCCTTGTAGAGTGCCGTTTTCCCAATCTTCAGTCGGGCGGCGGCCTCCCGCACAGTAAGGCCTGCTGCGATGTGCGCCCGGGCCTTGCGCAGCTTGTCAGGAGTGACGACAGGGCGGCGACCACCCTTGCTGCCGCGCTCGCGCGCGGCTCGCAGACCCGCCTGGGTGCGCTCACGGATCAGATCGCGCTCGAACTGCGCGAGGGAGCCGAAGATATTGAACACCAGCATCCCTCCCGGCGTGGTGGTGTCGATATTCTCGGTGAGCGAGCGGAACCCGATGCCGCGCGCCGCCAGCTCGCCAACCTTTTCGATGAGATGGCTCATCGAGCGGCCGAGCCGATCGAGCTTCCACACGACCAGCGTGTCGCCGGCGCGCAGATAGGCCAGCGCGTCGGCGAGGCCGGGCCTGTCGGTCCTGGCGCCTGACGCCTGATCGTCGAAAACACGTTCGCATCCCGCCCGCTTTAGAGCGTCATGTTGGAGCGAGAGCTTCTGGTCCGGGGTGGAGACCCGCGCATAGCCGATCAGCGCCATGTGTTGCCCCGAAGTGTCCGTTTTCCCATCATCACGCGATCTTGTCCGAATCGCCATCGAAGGTCCAGAGTTGACGGACACATTTTCGGTGGCCGTCCAACGGACGTCTGACGGACAGCGACATGGAGGGGTTCGACCTTGGCCAGAAGACACCTGCTAACCCGCGAGAAGCTTGCGAGCCATTATGATCCGTCGCTCGATGAACGCGAGATCGCGCGCCACTTCACGCTGACCCGTGACGACTTCGAACTGATCGCATCCCGGCGTGGCGACGCCACCCGCCTCGGCTATGCAATGCTGATGCTGTATCTGCGCTGGCCGGGGCGCGTGCTGGAAGCCGGCGAGGCGCCGCCCATGCCGATCCTCGCGTTCGTGGCCAGTCAGTTGGATGTTTCGCCCGCATCATGGCGCGACTATGCCCGCCGCGACGAAACGCGGCGGACGCACCTCGCCGATCTGTCGCGGCGCTTCGGTCATCTCGTTTTCAGTCGCGCGGATTTCCACGCGCTGGTCGCGTTCGCCATGCCGATCGCGCAGACCGTCACCCAGCCCTCGCGGCTTGCCGGCATCGTTATCGACGAGATGCGACGCCGGCGATTGCTGCTGCCGCCTGTGACGGTGATTGAGGCGATCGTGCGGCAGGCGCGGCAGCAGGCTGGGGATCTGGTCCATGACGTGCTCGCCGGAGATCTCGGTGAATCCGAGCGCGCACGGCTCGACGCTCTGCTGTCGCGGCGCGACGACAAAAGCGCGACCTGGCTCTCATGGCTGCGCAATCCGCCCCTGTCGCCGGCGCCGCGCAATATCCTGCGACTGATAGAACGGCTCGACCATGTTCGCGCGCTGGGCCTGGCGGCATCGCGCGCCGCGACCATCCCGCAGACGGCGTTCGACCGGATCGCCGATGAAGCGGCGCGCATCACGCCGCAGCATCTGGTGGAACTGCCCGATCGGCGCCGTCATGCGATCCTTGCCGCTGCCGGCATCCGGCTTGAGGAAAGCCTGACCGATGCGGTGCTGACGATGATGGACAAACTTCTGGGGAGCATGATGCGCCGGGCCGAGAGCCGGACCAAGGACAAGGCGATCGGTACGATCCGGTCGCTTCAGGCGCAGCTTCGCCTGCTCACCGGCTCATGCCGGACCTTGCTCGACGCGCGGGCGCGGGGTGTCGACTCGCTTGCCGCCATCGGTTCGATCGACTGGGAAAGGCTGGGCACAGCGGTCGTGGACGCCGAACTGCTGATCGCGCCGGAAACGATCGACCGCACGGCCGAACTGATCGAGCGGCAGCGCTCGCTGCGCTCCGTAATCGGGCCGTTCCTCAACGCCTTTGACTTTCGCGGCGCGGGCGCGATGCAGGGCTTGCTCGATGCGGTTCGGCTGATCACTGACATCTATCGTACCGAACGCCGCCGCTTGCCCGACAAGCCGCCGCTGCGCTTCGTGCCGCCGTCATGGCGGCCGTTCGTGCTGCGCGACGGTCAGATCGTCCGCGCCGCCTATGAGTTGTGCGTGCTGACACAACTGCGCGACCGCCTGCGCGCCGGCGACATATGGGTGGCGACAAGCCGCCAGTATCGCGCTTTCGACAGCTATCTGCTCCCCCCTGAAACCTTCGACGCGATGCGCGCGCGAGGACCGCTGCCGCTGGCGATCGACACTAATTTTGACAGCTTCATCGCCCGTCGCCGCGCCAGTCTCGACACCGCGATCGAGCGCGTGACGATCCTCGCCCGCCAGGGCGAGCTGCCCCAGGTGCGCCTCGACGACAGTGGCCTTGTAATCTCGCCGCTCAAGGCGATCACACCGCCCGAGGCAGAGGATATGCGCCGGGTTGTCTATGATCGGCTGCCGCGCGTGAAGATCACCGATCTCCTTTTGGAGGTCGATAGCTGGACCGGCTTTTCCGAGTGCTTCACCCATCGCCGCTCCGGTCGCACGGCGGATGACCGTAACGCGCTCCTGACCGTGATACTGGCGGACGGCATCAATCTCGGGCTGACCCGCATGGCCGAGACCTGTCAGGGCGCGACCCTGCGCCAGCTTGCCCATCTGCACGACTGGCATATCAGCGAGGCCGCCTATAGCGAAGCGGTGGGACGGCTGATCGACGTTCATCGAACCGTACCGTTGGCCGCGCTGTGGGGTGACGGCACTACGTCTTCAAGCGACGGTCAGCTCTTTCATGCGGGCGGACGCGGTGCCGCGATCGGCGACATCAACGCGCGCAACGGCAACGAGCCCGGCGTCAGCTTCTACACTCATATCTCGGACCAGTATGATCCATTCGCAAGCCGCGTGATCGCGGCGACTGCCGGTGAGGCCCCCTATGTCCTCGACGGGCTGCTATACCATGCCACCGGCCTGTCGATCGAAGAGCATTACACCGACACCGGCGGCGCATCCGACCATGTGTTCGGCCTGATGCCCTTCTTCGGCTACCGCTTCGCGCCGCGCCTGCGCGATCTGAAGGACCGGCGCCTGCATCTGTTGCCGGGCCAGGAAGCGGGGCCGCTGCTGGCCGGCATGACCGGCGATCTGGTCGCCATCGGGCATGTCGCCGCCCATTGGGACGAACTGCTGCGCCTCACCACCTCGATCCGCAGCGGCACCGCCACCGCATCGGCGATGCTGCGCAGATTGTCCGCTTATCCGCGCCAGAACGGGCTGGCGTTGGCTTTGCGCGAAGTCGGGCGGATCGAGCGCTCGATCTTCATGCTCGACTGGCTGCGTGATCTGGACCTGCGCCGGCGCACCCAGGCCGGGCTCAACAAGGGCGAGGCCCGCAACGCGCTCGCCCGCGCGCTCTTCTTCAACCAGCTCGGCGAGCTGCGCGACCGACGGTTCGAGAACCAGACCTATCGTGCCTCCGGTCTCAATCTGCTCGTGGCCGCCATCATCCTGTGGAACACCCGCTATCTTGAGCGGGCGGTCGAAGCGCTGGCGATTCCGGAGGAAGTTGCGCGCCATATCGCCCCGCTGGGATGGGAGCATATCTCGCTCACCGGCGATTACCGCTGGAATGTGGAAAGCCGCCCCGATCCCGGCCAGCTCCGCCCGTTGCGCACGCCTTCATCGCTCCTGGCCGCATGATGTCATTCACCCGCGTTCGCCAAAGGTTCTCCCCTAGCGTACGTAAAATGCACTTTCGTGTAGTCAGCCCCGATAGGCCCGGGCGGCTTCGACCTCTGCGATGAGCTCGGGCACCGAGGCCGGAGAGACGTCGCCGGGGAGGACCAACACGCTCGCCGAGCCCAACATTCCTGAGCCCCCTGCCCCGTCGCCGATTGGCTTGTCCACCCACATCCTACCTGCCCTCTATTCGTGCTTTCACGCGGAAAACGCAAACCGGCATAGCCCAATACATCCTGTCCGTGAAGGACACTTATCGGACAGTACATTAAGCCTCAAAGCTGAGTTTACCTTTTTGGCATTTCCTATACTCTCGGCCCAATGACCGCCCCGCCCGCTTCCTGGCAACTCACCCTTGCCCGCATCGAAGGCGCGCTGCCGTTCCTGTCCGAACCCGAGGCCACCCTCCTCGCCCGCCGCTCGCTGCGCCGGCTGTGGGCACACCATGTCCGCGCCTATCCGTTTGAAAACCTTGGCCCCGATCACGATCCTGGCCCGGATGCCGCCGAGCTGGTCCGCACCCACCACACCGCCGAGCGCGATGCATTCTGCTCGTGGATCGCGCGCCGCGCCGCCCCGCCGCTCGCCGAAGCCGCCACCAGCGTGCTCACCGCCAAGGGCGTTCCCGAAACCTTTGCGAGCACCTACGAAACCGCCGATAGCGCGCTCGACCGGCTCGATGCGCTGCTGCCGAGCGAGGATCCGCTCGGCGCGCTCGTCGCCCTCGTCGCGCAGTTACGCGAGCACGAAACCGCCTTCCTCGAGGGCGGCTCGGAGACGTACATCACCGCCGGCCGCACCTTCTGCCGCTCGCCCCCGCGCGGCGGCGCCTGGGCCGCCGCGCTCGCGGTCGCGCTACGGCCCCAGCTGTTCGCCCTGGGTGCAGCGCCGCTCGCGCTTGCCGGCGTTGCCCCGCGAGAAGCTTTCAGCAGTTTCCGCGAACGCTCCATCCCCCCGATTCTTGCCGAGGCGCTGCGCACCGGCGCCGCTGCCGTCCGCACCGACATCATCGGTGCCCGCGCCGCGGTGGACCTTGGCAAGGCGCGTCTCGCCGGCGCCAACCGTTCGTCGCGGGCCCGCGATGCCTGGCTGCTGCTCGCCGGGCTCGGCCCCCTCACCCGCGCCGAGATCGCCCGCGCTCTGGGTGTCACCAAACGCACCGCCTCGCAGGCCGCGACGACACTCGAAGACGCCGGGCTGATCGCGGCTGCCGGACGGCACGAAGGCCTTCGCATAGTGGCCCTGCGTGAAAGTTGAGCCGGGCGCAGCGTGCGCCCTATCGTCCGGCCGCCAAACCGGGGCATCGCTGGATCTGGTCGTAAAGGTACGCTAGCGAGCCGCTGGCGTCGGATTTAACCTGATTTTCGTTGCAGGTGCGCCCTTCACAGCCGCATAGATCACGAATGCGAACAACACTGATGATAGCGGCCACGATTTCCATTGCTGGGTGCAGTCACCCCATGTCCCGTTATTCTCACGTTTCGCCACTGCCGACCACCTTGGAAGCCGCCAATGCCTATGTCTCGTATGAGGAAAATGCTTGTCGAGCCTTGGTCGACGTTTGCGACGGAATTCCCGCTGCACGCGCCGAGGCAGTAGAGGGGCTTTCGTGCCGCGGTGAAGCCCGAGGGACAGCGGTGTGTAAGTTCCAATACGCAGGCCGTCGTTGCCAAGCGCGTTTCGTGATGTCGGAAGGGCCTTTTAATAATTGGCTCGTTGCGTTTCGAAATCGTGTGCCCAAGGGCAGCGACGTTGATTGTGCTGACGCCCCCTGACGATCGCGTAAAGCCCGTCAGAAAACACACGGATGGCGTCGCAAACCGCCTGTTTGTCGGTCGCCGGGGTGCCTTCTGATTGCTCGGTTGACAACAACGCTTCCGTAGGATTTTCCTGAATTGGGCACGTTCCGTGATGGGTGTCCAATTTGCGGGGGGAAATCACAGTGCTCACTCAGTTGCTTCCGATGCTAATGGTTGCGACCTCGCCGGAAGCCCCCCCCACGGCTGAAGACGTGTTTAACGTCTCCAAAGCTTACATGGATTGCGGCGATCAGAACCTGAAAAGGCTTTTACGCACAGAGGGCACTCCAGACCAAATTTCGGATCAGGTACTTTCAGCCTGCACGACTTATGAGCAGAATCTTCGGGCAATCATTGTCGCATTCTCACCAAATTTGGGTTCCGAACGTGTCGATCAGGTCATCGATCATGCAAAATCTAAAGTGCGGAACAAATCAATCGAGACAATGACCTTGATACGGCAAAGGCAAGGGCAGCAGTGAGCGTCAGCACCTGACAATAAGCACATGGCGGGCGGCCCTATCGCCTGATTTCCAGTCAGCAGGCGTTAAAGCGAACATCAAGACCGCGCTCGTTCCTTGCGTCAGCAAATAAGCCTGACACTCCTTCAAACAGCGTTTGCATGTCGGGTGAAAGATGGCTCGTGCCTTGCACTACGACGCTGAGAGGCGGTCTGACCTCGTTTATGTCGCTGGTCAGGCTGTCCCAGAGCGCGTTGAGGTTATGCCCATGCCAACCGGGAGACCCCAACTCGGTCAGCAACGCCGCATAGAAGTCGTTTTCTGACGACCACGACGACCCATCAAGCTCGATTATCTTCATGTCATGTCGAATATCGCCACGCTTGATGCTCCGCAAGCGATCGGATGACGGGTGTCGGCAATCACATGATTCCGACAGGGTGGCGGCGCAGTTTCAGGGTGATCCCGCTGCACACCGCGTCGCGTGGGCCATCTTGCTTACCTGACTGTGCGAGAATCACTGTCGGATTGTAAAAGTGCGCGGCAACCTCAGGAAAAGGGTTTTCCGTCAGGGGCGTTGGCGCTGATATGCTCGTTTATGGGTGACTGTGTGGCAGGGTAAGAGGTAGCAGATGGAAATTCTGGATTTGGAGACGCTTTGGTACGAGCGGGAGCGTCAAGAATTGCTTCGGACCTATGAAGCTGTTCATGGCAAGACTGCCGGTCGCATCATCCCCCACAACTTGCCGCGCCCCATGCTCAGCGAGGTGCTTCAGTGTGCACGACTGGCCAAGCTGGAGCCGCAAATCTGGGCTGCGGCACAAAAGGAGGCATTTTTTACCGATAAACAATTCGAGGATCGCGAAGGCATTCTTCTACACCTCATCGGGCCGTTCTTGAGCTGGTATCGTTTGAAAAATGAGCTTTACGATCATGACGATTACGCGTTCATGCGGATCAGCCCCACACTGCGTGAATGGGCGCACCCCGACTTTGATGGTGATGAAGTAGCGGCCCTGAGGCGCCTTTTATTGCCAAGTTCCTACATCGACGATCTTTTGGATGACGTTTCGGGGCGGGGTAGTTTGGCATGAGCATCATCGACGATATTTTCGTTAAGGAACTGACGCAGTGACGACAATCAGGTGAAATACGTTCCGGGAGCTTTTGACTTAACCCATCACTCGCCCGCCCGGCCGCGTCGCAATGATGTGATTTGGTCGGCAGCCGATCCTGCGTGAGCGTCAGCTATGCCACACGCATGTTTCAAGCGCCACATTCGCCTATCGCCCCCCTTCCCTGTCGGCTCGGGCGTTGATTATGGCAGCTGCCTCAACCATGTCCTTGGTGTATGAACAAGCCCCAGCCTACGCCTGAGCAGCACCTGAAAGGTCAGCACCATCGACTGATGATGAGCGCCCTGGATTTTCGTCATGCTTTAAGTGCGGCGACATTCTTGATGCAGGACGTCGATTGGGAAATCGGCCGATGCACGCAGGAAGATCGGCGCCGGTTCAAGTGCTACGAAACGTCGATGGTCGTTTCCTACGGTCGGCCATTTTCAACGGCGCGCGGCATGGCAGCGCCTTTCAACTGGAAGCATTTGGGGCGAGAGTTCGCACTGTCTGCCGGGGAAGCGAGCCTGCACGAGATGCTGCTCGAGGCTCGCAACAAAACCTATGCGCATTCCGACGGTGATCACAGCGACATCACTGCAGCGATCTGGCGAACTGACCTGGGTGAGGGCAGGACTTTCGATTTCCTGTCGGTTGAGGGCGGCGAGCTACTTCTCTTCGACCAAGCACAAGTGCTCGCCATTCATGCATTTCTTTGGAGAGTGAGGAATCACGTAGATAAGGCCGTTCAGCGTCATCCTGCCCCAAGGGATGGCCTACCCGTTCATCTGATCGAAGTTTGATTGCTGAATACTGGTGGGGAGCCACGAGCCCTAGCAGCAGCGCGGCAGCGTCACACTTAGCATTGGGTGCGATTGCGGAATTTTTGCACTGGAGGGTGCGCCTTGGATACGTACCCCCTCCCCTCCCCTCCCCTCCCCTGCCCTGTTATGTGGCGTTCCGGCAGTCAGCTTCTTTTTGGGTGCCGGATGCCCGTCATTTTCCGTTCGTTTGCCAACCGGTTTGTATCGGTTTCGGATACGTTTATTTATGGTATACCTTTACGATACCTCAATGCAATTTATGCCCATTATCCGCTATGGATTGACAATCCTAATCGTGAACCGCTAGGAAATGCCCGGTAGCCGATTGCGCATGCAATGCGCGTCGATCACTCGACAAAGCGTAAGGTCTATAAAACGTAAGGTCTATATATGCCCGTCATTTCGATTATGACCACGAAAGGTGGAGCGGGGAAAACCACTGCTACACTTCTTTTGGGTACCGGATTAGCTGAGCAAGGCGCAGACGTTTGCCTGATCGATGCCGATCCGAATCAACCCTTGGTCCGATGGGCCGAGGAAGCGAACCTCCCGTCGAATCTATCGGTTGTCGGGAGCGTGACCGAGGAAAACATCATTGAGACGATCGAGGAGCAGTCCGCCAAGGTTAGTTTTGTCATAGTCGACCTTGAAGGTTCCGCGAACCTTTCAAGCGGATACGCAATCAGTAGCAGCGACCTTATTTTGATCCCGCTCCAGGCATCCAAATTAGATGCGAACGAAGCGGCCAAAACGCTGAAATTCATTCTGAGGCAGTCGAAAACCACCAACAAAAACATCCCGGCTAGAGTGCTATGGAGTAGGGCGCCAGCAGCGTATCAGACACGCAGCGGTCGAGATATGGGTACGCAGTTCGAGGAGGCGGGTATTTCGTTCCTCAACACCCGGGTAGTCGAGCGAGAGGCATTCAAAGGCGTTGTCAATTTCGGCGCTACACTTGCTGACCTTACAGAAGACCAGGTCCCGGGACTAGATAAGGCTCGTGTCAATGCTGCTGCATTCGTGAAAGAAATTATTGAGGTATTGAGGGAGGCGCGCAAATGACTTCGGGAAAGATCAGCCTGGACCTTGCTGAATTCAAGCCTCAGCCGGTCAAGATCGACGCGGATTCAAGGGCTCAGATAAAGGAAGCCTCCGATAACGCGGGATTCACCGGCCGCCATGCGGTTGCCAAAACTAAGCCAGCATCTCCGCCCGTAATCGCAGAGCAGGGGGAGGGTAGCGAAGTAAAGCGTCGCGGCCGAAAGCGGACGACGGGTCGGGATGTGCCTTTCACGGTCAAATTGCGACGCGATACAAACAATCAGATTTATGAACTCGCCGACGAACTTGAGTGTGGAGCAATCGCTGAGGTGATTGAAATGGCCTTGCAAGCGCTGACGGAAAAAATCGCACGAGGTGAGCCAACCCGTTGATTGCAAACCCTTGGTTGATCTCGAGGTACGGGCATATCATGAGCACGGAAGAGTTATGTTCAGACGCAACTCTTTCTCCACGCTTGAACTTATATTTCTTATTGGCGTTCCACCCAACGTTCATAAGCAAATGCCATGGCAGGCATGGCGATAACGGCAGCGAGTAACCCTACAAATCCACCAAACTCGGAGCCAGCGATGATAGCCCCGGCTCCTGCAGGCAGCACGAAAGCCCGCCCAGCGCCGATAAGCCCATCGACACAGCCTTCACGATGGACAGAGTCAGGTTCTTGAGCGTGGCGGATCGGAGACGGTGTCCATGTCCGCATCGGCGCCGCGACCTTTGGAGCCTTAGGTTTTCGAGGTGTCGTAACCTTGTTCTTCTTCGCCGCGGCCGCCGGCAGTCCCCGAGCGTCATTAATGCGGTCCACGAACCGGCTATTAGTGATCTCGAGGTCGGGCATGCTCCAGCCTCGCGGTAGCGGATAGGCAGGGTCAGCTATCAGTTCCGGCTCAGCCGCATCGATATACTTTGCCGCTCTCCGCATGCGCCTTAGAGCTTCACGGTGCATCATATCGATGCGTGTTCTAGAGATTCCGAAGCCGTCAGCGATTTCAGCAGCACCGGTTTGCGGGACGCCGATTCCGTAACTGAGGCGGATCAACCGCTCCAGACGCGGTGATAAGGTACGCAGTAAGGTTGTCACAAACTGGCGCCGTTCGAGATCCTCGTGCGGGGAGGGGCCAGGCTCAACAAGTGCTTCTGCTAACACTGCGACAAGATCGCTGTCGAGAAGATCGGCCGAGCGGGTCATACGAGCAACCCGACGATGGTGAGCAGGAAGGCCAGCGATCCCGCTATGATCTTACCAGCGGCCATGGCCCTGGCTGCCGTTCCGTAGCGTACTTGGCTCCATGTACGGTCGATACCCGAGACGATTCCGAGGGCGCCATCGACGAGCAGGATCGAGCCCATGACGTAAAGCAGGATGGCAATGGCCTTGACCAGGCCGAGGAGGGACAGAGCGCCGAGCGCGAACAGGGCGCCGATGGTGATCGTGGCGTAAGCCTGAAGTTTGGAGGCAAGGTCGAACAGGCCGAGGAGGCGCAGGGGGCTCCTCCAGGGCAGGGGATAGCGCAGCAGGACCATGGGACGGCGGCACTGACGGCATCCCTCAATAGGAGAACCACGCCGCCACTCATGCACTGGATGGCCGCAGTATGGACATTTGGGAAGGTGTCGGGGACCGTGCATCAGTTTGCCACGGGCCCGAGGTAATCAATCTCGATCGCAGCAGCGCCGCGCTTGCGCCCCACGACGCGCACGAGGTTATCCGCTCTGGCGATCGCGTCGATCTCGCCGATCAGCCGCCACCACATCCCGTCCGTATCCTTCAGCATGGGGCCGCGCTGCGAAGTCTCTATGGTGCCGGTCAGTCCTATCGTTTCACTCATCGCCTCGGTCCTCCATTGGATCGCTAGGCTTGCCATGAGAGGCGTTGAAGCAGGCCATCTCGCAGTGGAGCATGGGTCGGCCGTGGCTGTGCAGTTGCTTCCCATTCATCATCACGGGCCGCGAAGCGAGCCGTTTGCAGCAAGTGTTCGAGCGATCAAGGAACCCGCAGGGCATTGCCAGCGGTTCTCCGGGCGTGATGGCGGTGTCCTCGATCGCGGCGTCTAGCGGCTCCTCGCCGAACAGATCCGTCTGCGCGTTCATGATCCTTGGCTCCAAGCTGGGGAAGGAAAGGGCAGGGGGCTCATCCACCCGTCCTGTCTCCCCTTCCATTCCCTCTCCCCTCCTACTGCGCCGGTGTTCCAGCTGCCTGTGCGCTGCCGGTGGACGTTACAGGAGCGGCTACGGACACCGACGGAGGCGCAACACGGGCGGGGGCGGCCGACGCCCCGACAGGTGGCACAATGCGCCCCTGCGCGTCTCTGGTGAGCTTGCGGAAGGCGTCGAGCAACGCGAAGGACGTGATTTTCCCGATATCGGTGCTGGTGTAGCCGCCGCCAAGCGCACCGATACCTGAGCCCATCAGCGCGCCGCCGATGATAGATATGTCCTTCTTCCGGGCTGAACCGGTGGCGACGGCCTTCTGCAGTCCGGTTTTCACCTCCACGAGTGTTAGCATCGTCTGACTCTCCAACTTCTTCGACTTGAAGCCAATCCCGCCTGGAAACATGGTGCCTAGCCCGCCACCGCTGCCGCCGGCATTGCCGTCAGAATAGAGAACGCGAGCGGTGAGCAGGTAGTCTGCAGCCAGCAGTGTCGCTTGCGTATTGCCATTCGCGATGGTGCCACTAGCGGCAAGCGCGCGTTCGCGCTGAAGCGCATCGAAACCTTCGCCTCGATCGAGCACCTGGAAGCAGTTGGATTGCGAGGTCAGCAGCTTCAGGAGCGGCAGTGGGTCGATCTTCTGGGAGCCCCCGCCATTCTGTGCCTCGGCCATGCGGATCATGGCGCGAAGCCCTGGAGGAATATCGTCCTCGCTCGGCGCGGCAGTGCGATCCTCGACCAGCGCAATGGTGCCGAGGGGAACATCGCAGCGGGGAACTTCTGAAGTTTCATCGATACCGATACCACCTTTGCCCGTTTTCTGGGCGGTGGCAGGTGTAGCGGCCAGCGCTGCGAGTGTGAAAGCAAGGCCGGGGCCAAGGTGGGCAGCAGCGGTGAGCATGTGTCGCATAGCTAATTATCCCTGTTGAGCGTGAAGATTGGCCGGCTGAGGGCCTGAAGTTGCCCCTCCGGTTCCGGCTAATGAGTCGGTAATTAGGGCCGCGCGCACCGTTTCGGCAGCATCGGTTTCGCATAGCCAGTTGCGGTATTGTCGGTTCCATTTGGCGTGACCGTCGCAAGCGGCAGCAAGCCGCGCCGCCGCTTCATCGTTGTCTGGTTCGGAAAGAAAGGCAACTCGGCCATCCCGTAAGAATTTCTGAGAAATTCCTGGCGATACAGTCTCCGGCTCGCTAGCTTTGCGGCGCTGCTTCCCCAACGGGGCCGGTGAGGGCGTAGGTTCGGGCTCGGACTTTGCAGGCGTGACGTCTTCGAAGGGCGGAGTTACGCTGACCTCACTCAAATCGACCCGCATGGGCGCTGAATCAGGCGCGTTCTGTGCCGCCACAGCTATTTCGGAGGTTATGGCGA
>Ga0308159_1001894_pt1 | contig 26639 bp, 47 predicted proteins | sample PhyCR1_FD_201040 | JGI IMG/M metagenome (GOLD analysis project Ga0308159, IMG submission 201040) | Phyllosphere microbial communities from UC Gill Tract Community Farm, Albany, California, United States - DLSLC.R1 | ecosystem: Host-associated > Plants > Phyllosphere > Unclassified | place: USA...
ATGCCATCCTCGCACGCTGTCAGGTGCGAGGTGTTCTTGTCATAGTCGCCAATATGGTGCTCGAAATAGTTCACGGCCGCGCCTCCGCAACTCCAGCAACATAGGCGCTGCGCCCGGTCAGCGCATCGCGCACGGTGGATACGGCAACGCCAAACTGGCGCGCCAGCGATTCGTAGCCGGCGCCGCGCACGCCTGGTTTGTGGGCCTCGCGGATCGCGCGGACCTGGTCATCGGTCAATGTTCGACGGCGCGTCATACATCCCCCAGCAATGGCAGTTGGCGAGCTTTGAACGCGGCTTCGCGCTCGCGCGCAAGCGTGTCGGGGTGCGCACCCAGGCCATGCATGTGCTGGATCTGCTCGAACAGACCCTCGCTGCGCTGGGTTGCTGGGTGAACGATTGTAGTGACGCCGCCGGCGGCAGACAGGATCAGCGCGTGCTCGCGCGCCAGTCGGCAAATTTCTTCGTATGCTTGTTCCGGGCTCATGGTGTTTCCGTATTGGTTGGTCGAGCAACGGCCGTCAGGCCGCCGCCTTCAGTTCTTTTAAAAGTTTTTTGTAGTGCGCGGTCATGGCGATCAGGTCGTCCACTGTGTAGTGTTTCGATTCCTGGTCGGCTTCCAGCGCCTCGACGGCGGCCAGGCCGATGCGCGCGACGACGCCGGCGCGAAACGATGCCGCCGTGGTGCCGCCGGGCCGGTTGCAGCCCTTGAGTTGCTTGAACACGTTCCGCTCGTCGAATCGCAGGTGCGGGTGGCTGCCGCGCGACAGGTAGTGCCCAGCGTCATAAGCGCCGCCGGTCAGGGCGTCGCCACTGGAGTGCTTGCCGCAATCGATGCACGGCTCGAAGCGGTCGCGGAACCGTACCCAGGCGTTGAAGGCCTTCTGGCAGTCGGCGACGTGGTCGGCTTTGCGCTTGAACCTGGCCAGCTTCTCCTGGCGGTCCTTACGCTCAGCCTTGGCCGTGGCCGCGCGCTGCTTGTCGATCTTCGCCAGCGCCATCACCGTGCCGCATTCAGGCGAGCACCAGGTCACGAACGGCTGCGGCCGGACGAACTCGGCGCGGCAGTTGCGCACCGCGCACTTGTGCTTCTTCTCGCGCGCGGCCTCGGTGATGGTCTTCGTCACCTCGCGGGCTTCGATGCGCTCGCCGCGCGCGAACGCTCCGCGTTTCATCGGCGCGGCGCCGGGCTTCATGGAGGAGCGCCGCATCATGCTAAGATTCCTAAAGATAAATTTTTAGGGTCCATATGGCAATTATTCTCACGTGCCCTCACTGCAGTGCAGCCAAGATGTCTTTCAGGCATCACGCTGAATATCTGCGACCCGGCAATCCACTTGACTGCGTCGTGTCTGCAACCTGCGCTGCTTGCAATATGCCGATTAACATACTTTTTAGATCGCCAACCAGCATTGTGCACAACGGAAAGCGGCCGTCGCAATATCCGGGCGACGTCATGAGCCCGAATGCAGAGTTCAATGCTGTGCAAGTATTTCCAGCGTCGCGCCCCGATGAAACTCCTGACGCCACGCCTGACCACGTCGCTCGAGCCTTTGTGCAAGCGGCTGCATCCCGCGCGGCGCAGCACTACGATGCGGCATGCAGTATGTATCGCAAGTCTATGGAATTGGCTCTTAAGGCCTTTTCGCCGGACATCGAAGCCTGGAAGATCGAAAAACGAATCGATCGTATGGCAGCGGAGAACCGCATCACCCCAGAGCTCCAAGCTTGGGCACACGAGTTGCGACTGGACGGGAATGAAGCTGTCCATGGAGAGGATGAGGCGACGGTTGAGATTGCAGACCAAATGCATGAGCTGTGCAAGTTCTTGCTTATCTACCTGTACACGCTGCCAGCACAGGTGGCGAGCGCGCAAGCACGCAGAGTAGGCTAAAGAGTTCAAAATAGCATCTCCTGAATAGGCGCCGCCGTGCGCTGCCAAAACGTCAGCGACTGGTGCGACTCGATCCGCTCCCGCATGATGGCCGCACGCGCCTCCTTCGTCGGTGGCGTGTAGGTGCCGCGCCAAGCCGAATCGATGCCGACGTTCTGGCCGATGTTCGTGCTATCGGCGCTGGCGAACGGGAAGCGCGAGAACACAGCGGGGTCGAGCATGCGCAACCCGTGAAGCTTCGCGCCGGGCCGACCACTGCGGTCGCAGATCACATCCATCGCCAGCGCCATGCGCGTCCACCAGGCCGGCGTGCCGATCTGCGCAAACTCGCCGGAGCTGCCAAGACAAATACGCGGCCACTCGGCCACCAAACGGTCGAGCCGGTCCAGCGATTCATGCAGGTGCCACACCGGCGCACCAACGTGCGGCGCCGACTTCCGCCAAGGCCACTCGGCCAGCAGCGCATCGTTGGCAGCCTCATCGCCATCAATCACGTCGGGGATGACAGCGAAGTCGAAGTTCGGATACCGATGCAGTTCCGCGACCCAAGCGTAGAAGGGCTCCCAGTCGGTGACCGGCCGGCCACTCTTCCAGGCGGAGAAGGCGCCGTTGTCCACGGCGAACGACTGGGCCACTTCCAGCGCAATCGTCAACTGCTCGGGATGGCGGAACGACACGAAGGCGTGGCCGCCGCTGACGGCGCGCACTGCCGCTGTGGCGGGTGTGATTGGGAGTCCGTGATAATGGATCATGCTAAAATTTCCATTTCACAACTTTTCGAGAAATGAACCGCTTTCGCCAAATACTTGTCATCGCTCTCCTCGGAACGGTAGTTCTCTTGGGCCTTATGGCTGCGGTGCTTATGATTCGCTTCTCCCCTCTTTGGTCGCAGGAAGCATCTGGCTGGGCGCAGGCTGTTGGTGCGGTGGTCGCCATACTTGCTTCGGGAGCGATTGCGAGTTGGCAAAGCCGACGCCAGTACGAAGATGCGCGCCGACTCGATGCGCACGCAAGAGCAGCATCTGAAGTAAAGATGATTGAGGCGATTGCTGGGATCGTCGACGTTGGTAATAAAAGAACGTATCAACTTATTCGAAACTTCGGGTGGGACCGGGAGCAATTTCACAGCTTGGCTGAGGATCGCTACCGATTCGATATGAAAGCTGTTAAGCATGCTCATGACGAGTACTCTGCTATCACTCTTCCTGAAATGCCTAACGCTAGAGTCATATCGGAGGTCATTCGACTGCGTTCGATTACTCGACAAATGGACGATCACATTGAGCGCGCGCTCGATAACCATCGCAACATCGATGGCGCCCAAATAGCAAATTTTTTCCATATGCTTGATGACGCTCACGCGCAACTGTGTATCGCTCAACTCGCAATTGACAAAGAATTGACTGCACTGAGAGTTCGGGTTCAGTCGTAGCCCAAAAACCTGCCAACCTGAACCAAGCTCTGCTACCGAGTGCGCCATAATGAAACCGGCCAGATTTGCGACGGTGATCATGGACGCAACTCCGGAAAAGCGGCGAAGAATGCCGGATGGTCATCACCGTGCACTCGGTAACCATCACCGAACACGAAGCGCGCGGGCCAGCGGCCGCCGGGGAACGTGAAGTCCGCGAAGGCGCGGTACCCGCCGCCAGGCTGACCCGCCTCCAGGCGTGAGCCGTAGACATAGGCGTCGGTGACCACGGCTCCCGGCAGGCTGAGCTCCACTAACTCCTGCAGCGACACCCGGGCGGCGGCATTGCCACGCTGGCGTGCGAAGTCCTTCGCCATGCAGGCCTCGCAGCAATACGGATCGCCAGCGGCGCTGAAACAGCGACCTTCTTCATCGATGTAAACCCAGGACGAGCAGCTGCTGCGCGTGCACTCGTAGCGCCAACCGTGGTCGATCAGCATGGCGGCCGGCACCGGGCCGGGTGCGTAGCCGTCAAACTGCGGCGCGCGGCGGCATGAATCGACTTCGGTCCAATCACGGTCGAGCTGGTTGGCGCCCTGGCGACGCGCGGTGGCGCTGTGCGTGGCGAAAATGACGGTGGCGCCGTCGTCGCCGTCGTGGACGGTGTAGGCCTTGAGCGCCGTCATGGCTTCGCTCCCATCGCACGGTTCATGGCTGAAGCGTTCAAGCCGGCCAGCTTGCACCCGTCTTGGGAAGCGTGGAAGTAGCGCAGGTCCAGCAGCGCGGCGCCGGCGCGCACGAAGCCGCCGGCGACCAGGCGGTCGAGCGCGGCCAGGTCGCGGCGGTTGGCCAGGTACTGGTTGCGGAATCCCCAGCGGGACTGTGGATGGTGCGACGTGGCGCCGAGCATGTGGTGCAGCACGTCGAGGTCGTCGTCTTGCAGCGTTGCGACGCGCGCGGCGAACAGGCAGGCGACGCACTTGCCGTGCTGCGCGAGTTGCTTGGCCGGCGCGGCCTTGCCGCAGCCGCAACGCTGGGCCTTGAGCACCGGCGCGGGCTTTTCGTTGGCGATGGCGCAGTGCTCGCGCTCAGCACGAGACAGGTCGTAGATCATGATATATTTGCCTTTCTTGCAATCAAATAGGAGCGAACATGAAAGTTCTTGGGATCTACGCAACACGAGAAGCCGATGTCGATGTCGGTACCGAGCAGAAGTTCCTCGCTAAAATCGGCGAAGCGAAGGTGTTGGAGCGTGGCGCTCCATTTTTTAGCACTAGCCCCACCGAGTTCCCCGCCGCCGGCCTCGTAGAACACATCGAGGGTGGCGATGCCGCAGTCTGGGCGATCATCTTGGAAGGAGGTAATTGGATCCTTGAGGCGCCCATTGCCGTCAGCCCCGAGGCGAACGAAGCCTTTATCGTTAAGAGGCCCAATGGCACGGACCCTTTGGAAGAGGTCCTTCCTGCCGAAGCGGAATTTGACAAATTGGAAGATGGGGACGACTGAATTCATGCCGCCACCAGCTCAATCTCACGCTCGTGCGTGAAGTTGGTGTGGTGACTGCGTCCGAAATGCGGTGTCATGGCTAGCGAATCCGATGCTGGGTAACGGCGGTAATGCCTGCAGACTGGCATCGGATGCGGCGTGCCGCGATACGTTGGGCCGGCGACCTGCCCGACGTATGGCGGCGCTGGCGCCAGGACATTGCGTGCTGGCGTGGTGATGTCGTACACCAAGCCGACCAGGTACGCGTGGCCGCCTTCGACGAGGCGGTTCAACAGTTCGCGCTGGATGAACTCGGCGCGGTTCGACTCGATGTCGATGTCGAGGCGCTCGCAGATTTGGTAGAAGGTGCCGGGGCCGTCGAGCAGGCCCGTCAGCAGCTTGCGGGCGCCGCTGCTTGGTTCAGGAAGTTTTCTCACGGCTGGCCGCCTCCACCTTCATGAGCTGGTCGGCGCAGTCGCGCAGCTTCTGCTCGTTATGGCGGTGCTTTTTGACAGCGGTGCCCTTCTCGGCCGGCGCGGCGCCGATCTTGGCCTTGTCGGTGGTGCGCCAGTCCTTGACGGCGGCCAGGGTCTTGCTCTCGGTATAGTTGGAGGTCGTCACGATTCGGACCCCGCTTGCTTGTGTGATATCATCGCTACTCCAAAGTAGTTTTGTTGTACGAAGCCGGCCTGCACGCCGACTTTTCTATTTCCGCGATCAGTCGTACTGCCCTGACCTCTCGCGGATTTCCTGCACGTTCATGCCGAAGTACTCATGAATGTGCAAAATCTGTTTTGCCGTGAGGCGCTGGCCAGCCCGCAACAGGCGGCTGATCGTGGCGCTTGTCTCGCCCATTTCCCGGGCCAACGCGGCGTAATTTTTCAAACGGTGTTCGGTGATCAGGTAATCCAACAGCTCGCGCACGCTGGGCGGCACGGGGCCTGGTGTCATGGCGGTGCTCCGGCCGAGGTCGAATAGCTCATGGCTTGCACAGTTCCAGCGCCTGCTGCTCGGTGAACCCTTCGGCCACAAGCACCAGATACTTGGCGCGGCTGATCTTCGCGCTGAGCTGCGCTATCTCGATGTGGGCGGCCAGGTTCTCGCGCATTTCGCGCACCAGCACGGCCAGCTTGACCCGGCCTTTGTCTTCGTCGTGGTGGCTCACAGTTCGGCTCCTGGCACGGCCGGCGCCGGCAAGTACACGGCCAGCGCGGCCGGGCTTTGCTTCGTGGCCCACAGCGTGGTGCGGCATTGGCCGATGCACGGAATTTCCTGCGGCTCGATGTAGCCGGCCACCTGCGGCGCGGCGCCGGGCTCAGGTGGTGCCGGCGGCGTGGTCATCGCCAGGTGCAGCGCGCCAGCGGCGGCCGGCGACAGCGTGATCGAGCGATCCATGACCTTGGCGGTGGCCAGGTGGTCGCGCAGCTCGCACAAGCCGGTGTCGGTGACGGCCGGCGCGTTCAGCAGGCCGGCGTCCACGCCCATGTTCCAGGCGGCGCGCGCGTGCTCGTTCAGCGCCGTGCGGATCTCGCTCGGCACCAGGCCGCCCAGGTCGTCGCGGTAGCACCAGTCGGGCAGCGCTGGCAGTGCGCCCTGCTCTACCGCTGCTGGGCGCGGCTGATTGTTCGATGGGCTATTCACAATGCCACCTCCGCCAGCACGGAATCTTTCCACTTCACCTGCTGAATCGGGGCGCCGCTGCCATGGGCCTTGCCGGTGTCGAGCACAACCGCGTGCGGCCGGCCTTTCGCAGTGGGCACCCAGTGCTTGCCGACGCGCTCTTGCAGCCCGGCTTCGGTGATGCGGCGATTGAAGCTCACGGCGCTCTGGCAGAAACGCTTACCCAGCTCGGTGGGCGTAAAGCAGATTTCTTGATCTGGCGTCGGCAGGTGCTGCTGGCCGGCCAGCGCAAGCAGGTTGACGCCGGTCTGCGCGGTGATGATCTGGTTGGCACCAATGGCGGCTGCGTTCTTGTCGATACCGAACGAGCGCAGCGCGCGCACAACCGTCGGCGCCATGCTGGCGGCAACCATCACGGGCGACTTGGCCGGCGCAGCGCGGGTCGGCTTCGCCACTGGCGCCGGCAGCGCGCCGGTGACCGCCGCGTCGAACGTGCGGATGACTTGCAGGTGGAACTTCGGCGCAACCCACATGGCATAGGCGTACACAATTTCTTTAGCGGCGAAAGTGCCGCCGTAGCGACCAGCCGTCGAAGCCACCGGCTCGCAACTCTGCGCTGGCGCAGAATTAGAAATCTCAGCTACCAGCTCCTGGGTTTCGGGGCGACGGCAGAAGAATGCTGGCTGGTGGCGCTCTTCGCCGCCGGCTGCTTTATGCAGATCGTTCAACGAGTAGCGGCCGAGGTCGTCGGCGCGGATTGGAACATTGGCGATGATCAGATTGTTCACGGTCGGGTCCGGTTGGGTTGAAGAACTGAAAAGGGTCAATGGGACTTAATGCCGCTAGCTTTGAGAATGGCCGCCTTGGCGTGCGCTGCGCCGCCGCCCTTGGCACCAGCTGCTGTTTGAAGTGCTGCGGAAATATTCATAACTTCGCGCGCGGTGGTTTTGCGGCGGCGGAGCTTTGCGGTAATCGCCGGCAGGTCGAACGCACCAGTCGCTAGCTCAAACATTCCGCGCAGGACGATGCCCGACCATGCGCAATCATCGTCGTGCCAAATATTTGCGATGGCATCCATGGCGGCCTTTAGCGCGAGCGGATTGGATGCGGAGTATTGGCTGATCGCGCCAATGGCGTTGGTGCAACCTTTGCGTAAGCCACCAGTGCTGATCACGATGCCGTACGCATCGAGCATCTTCTGGATCGCTATCGCGTTGCTGTCGCCCGCGACCAATGCTGCGATATGCTTCTGCCGGGTATTGACGCCTTCCGTGCCGCTCCCGTTGATGATGCCGAACCAGCGCGCTTCATCCTCCTGAGAGCCTTTAACCACCAGCGCGGGCACATGCGTGTAACCCAGTTGACGGGCCATATCGACGGTGTGCTGCCCATCAGTGATCATCATCTTTCCGTCCGAGCGCAAGGAGACATTGATGGCCTTCATCGCTCCAGGCTCGAACCGCTTCGCGTTGCGCTTGACGCGCGACGCCTTGAGGCTTCGCTGGTAATCGGGATCTACGATCAGGTCGCAGATTGCGACGAGACGCATTTCGACGTCTGGAGCGATTTGTTTGGACATCAGTTTTCCTATCTGGTTGAAGGTACCGGCTTTACCCGGCGGAGATCTGTTCAGGAACGCATCGGGCGCAGCGCACCGCGCGACACGCGGCGCACGCCCTGGGCCTGACCCGGAAACGAGAAGGCCCGGCGCAGGCCTGCACCAGCCCCTTCTTGGCGGCTCGGGAAGCGGGTAACCTGCTGGTGTGCCGTCGCGATGCGCATGCCAGCCTGGCGGAGGAAGCCGCTGATGCTGATGTCTGCTGCAGCGCAGTGGCTCTGCAAAGTGGCCTGCTCCTCGTCGCCGAGGTAGACCTTGACGACGTTCAAGCGGGGATCCGGCTTGCGTTGGGTGGTGCTCATGTGTTGCTCCTATAGTGATGCGGACTTCAGGATTTAAACCGGCAGGTCTAGGGCCGGCGACGTTACAAATTCGGTGTGGTGAGCGCCGTCAGCCAGGCAGGCCGGATGCGGCAGCGCCGGTGGCGGGGCGAACGACGGAGCAGAGATCGGCACAGGAAGTGCTGCGCGCGGCGACGGTGATGTCGCCCTGCTTCGCCAGCACTTCGAGCAGCGTGTTTTGCTTGCGCAGCTCGGCCAGGACCAGGGTGAGCGGTTCGCCAATTTGGGCTTGCAACACCAGTTCCGGCCAGATCGACGCCCATTTTTCCGGGAACAGTTCTTGGCGCGTTACAGCCCCGCCGGTCGCACGCTCGATCGCGGCGCCATGCTCGAAGGGAATTGGTCGCTGATGCGTCGCCCACTGGTGAACCGTGGGCTGGTGCACGCCGACTGCCTCGGCAAAGCGCAACTGATTGCCGCGTGAGAGCGCGAAGTAATCTGCAAGGTTCATGCAGCTTCTCCGGTGTGATTGAGCGAGGTCACGGTTGCGGGCGCGACGCTGGCGCACGACGGCGCGAGTTCCGGCCAGATGTTCTGCCAGTCGTCAGGGCGCAGGTCTTTGCGGGTGACCTGGCCATCGGTGGCGCGCTCGATAGCGAGGCAATGACGGATTGCGACCGGACGAATCCCTTCGATCCACTGGTGCAGCAGCGCTGGCGAAACGCCGACGGAGCGAGCTAAGTTCGCTTTCTTCACTTCCGTCTGTGCCGAGTAATTTTTGAGGTTCATGGCAGAACTATAGCGCCGCTACAGTTAAAACACAAGCCATGCTACATTCTTTTTTAGATAGCATTGCTATATGAAGATTTTGACCACCGAAGAAGAGGCCGCGCGCCTAAACGAGCGATTTGTAGGCGTTAACCGTGCGGAGTTCGCGCGGACCCACGACTTAAAGGGTGGCCAGTCCATGATTTATCAGAACATCACTGGGCGGCGCCCCATTAGTATGGAGGCAGCAATGGCTTATGCGCGTGGGTTCGGCTGCACGCTTGAGGATATTAGTCCTCGCCTCGCAAAAGAAGCGCAGGCTGCTGCAAGCCATCTGGAATTAGCTCCAGGTGTTGCGGCTTTGCCGGCTGGTGCTATGCGGGTAGTGGTCGATGATCCCAGCGACCCCGATTTTTACCACATCAAAAAAGTAAAACTCCAACTTCGCGCGGGCGTTACCGGCTTTCAAACGGTCCCAGATATCTATGACGGCGATACCATCAGCCTTCGGAAAAACTGGGTGGACCGCAAGGGCATTCATCCGGACTCCCTTCTTGCCCTTTCCGTCACTGGGGAAAGCATGGAGCCGAGCCTCTACGAAGGCGACGTGGTCGTCATCGACACCGCTGATAAAAAAATGAAAGACGGTGACGTTTACGCATTCAACTATGACGGTGAATCCGTCATCAAGAGGCTTGTAAAAGAGCGTGGCGAATGGTGGCTGTTCTCTGATAATCCCGACCAGGCGCGGCACCGACCAAAAGGCTGTCGCAGCGGCGACTGCGGAATCATCGGGCGCGTTGTGCGTCGGGAAACGGATCACATTTAGTGATAATTCGTTAGATTTCCGGATGTAAATAGAGCATATAATTTTGCAAGAATAAATTACATATATCGCCTTTGAGCGGCCACATTCACACGACATTAGGTTTCAGGATGAAATTCAAGCACATCGCGATCATTGTATTGAGCCTCTCAGCTCTAAATGGCTGCGCGACACGCCGGCAACTGCCAGTTCAGGCGGTGACTTTTCCAGAAGTGGGCTCGGTTTCCACGCGCAACGTGGGCGACGCGTTGATCAGCCATGGTTATGCTCGGCTTGTGCCTACGCTGATCATCGCAGAGGCCGGCAAAATTGGCGACGTACCCGTGTCGAGCGGAAGTTATTACTTCAGCGCGGAAAATGCAGATCGGATCAAATTTCAGCGCGGCAGCAATGAGCTGTATGTCTATAAAGACAGCAAGAAGGTCTGCGTCGATAAGGGTAAATGCTCGGATATCGCATACAGCATCGAGAAATCGCAGGCCGCGCCAGAAAAGAATCAGTTTCAGCAAACCCTGCTTTACAACGGCAAGATCGGGAATCGCATCGCTCTCGGCTACAGGGAATTCTCTGGTGACGTAGCAAGGCCAGCCTTCTCAAACGAGGTCTCCTATGATCTTTCGGAATCTGCGACCCTGGGTTACAAGGGCGCGCGCATCGAGGTCATCAAGGCGACAAATACGGAGATTACCTACAAAGTTGTTTCGGGATTTATTCAGTAGCCACTGCGAAACTCCTAGAAAACAAAAAAAGCCCGCACTAGCGGGCTTTTTTTACGCCTATAGCGTTGCGCAAGTCGGTTTCAAGAATTGCTTGACGCCTTGGTTCGGGGCAAAAAAAAGGGGGGGCAATGTGCTGCTCGATAAGATTTGCATTCAACAAAAAAGCGTTTACGACAGCAACCAATCGTAGTTTGCCACTTATCCGCGATTTTGACGGCGACGTGCAATTCCACCTACCAGCCCCAAGCCAGCCAACAGCATGCCGTAGGTAGCCGGTTCTGGCACGGCCGTGGCATAGGTCCGGAAGGTGTAGTCAAACGACGCAAAGGAAGCGTAATTGTTCGCGAATACGTTTCCTTTCGAGTAGGGGTTGAGTACATCACCGTAGAACATCCCATCGGAACCGGTGAATGCCGCAACAAGATAGTAGGTCTGGCCTACAACGATAGTGGATGCAGCCCAATGGACATCAACCCAATTTGCACCAGAAGTAGCAACAATGGAAGCATTTCCGCCCGCAATCTTAACGCCGCCCGACGTCGGCAATGCATCCCACACTGAAAGATCAACTTGGGATGTTCCGTCGCTTGAAACGTAAATACCAGCGCCGGAAATGTTTGCCGCACTCTGCTGAAAGGACTGTGCTAAGCCAGTTTGCGAAAATGAAGCCATGAAGGCACTGGCCGAAGGAGAGCTTTGATCGATCACATCTGCATAGGCAGGCATGGCAGCTATGAGAGCGAGCGAAACCGATGCTACCGAAAGAATTTTCTTCATTTTTGATCCCCGTTTTGGTTTGAAAGAAATGCATGGAAATATTAACTTAGTTCCATTTTTTTTGCTATTTAAATAATTTACTAAGCGAGCCAGATGCTTGATCGTAACCATGCTCGTGGGATAGCGGCACACGCACGATCAGCGGAATCGTGGCCTACACGACTTACCGTCACTTCTCCGCACTCTGCAAAAATATTTCCCCGAATCTGTAGCAACGCTATTGCGCTATAAATATAGCTGCGCTATAGTTCACTTCATCGACACACCAACAGCGATGGAGAACGAAATGTCACCAGCCGAACTGCAAGCCCTTGCCGAAGCCGCCCGCCGCGGTGAAGCCGAATATGCCGCCAAGCAGGTGACCAAATGATCGCCCTGATCGTGGGTGCGCAGGTCGGCAGCACCTTCAACTTCACCGAGCTGGCCGGCGACGCCATCCGCAACCTGGTACCGGCACGCAAGCTGGCCCTGGTGCCGAAGCTGGTGCCGGCCGCCACCGGCATGGTCACCGTGGCCCAGTTCTGCGCTGCGCGCGGCGCCGACCTGCCGCTGCCCGTCATGAGTCGCATTGGTCGCAAGGCTGCGGCGCTGAGCCGCGCTGACGGCCTGCTGATTGGCCGCGCCATGGAGCAGTTCGGCGAGGTCAACACCTACGACGCCAACGTGCTGGCCACCTCCTTCGACGCAATTCAGGCCGCCCAATGAATGCCCCGATCAACCTTGCCCTGCTCCAGTCCGCCGCCGCTCCGGTGGTGCTGCGCGACCAGCAGCCAACCGTAACGCCCGGCACTCGCGTGCTGGTCGTCGGCCACGAGCACGACGGCCTGCTGCTGGACCTGCATGGCCTGCTCGATGGCTCCGGCTACGACGTCACGGACGTGACGCTGACCGGCGATACGGTGGCGCTGACCGCCCTCTTCTCCCGCGACCAGCTGCTGCAGTTCAACGACTGGTGCGACGGCCACCTGCCCAGCGCGCACGACCTGCGCCTGGTGTCGATCGACGAAGCGCGCATCGAGCGCCACGAGTGGGAACGCAACTTCGAGCCACCGTGATCCGAATGCGGTCGCCGGGCGCTGCTACCACCCGGCTAGTCCTGGCCTGGCGAAGAAACCGGCCCAGTGGGATCTGAAATGCCCGCGTCGCACTCGCCCCGTGCCGCCGGCCGGCGTATCCGGCCACCACAAACCGAAGAAAGGCATCACATGGCAGCAGCTACCCCGACCACTTTCAAAGCAGGTCAAAAAGTCACCGTCCGCGCCCGCAGCAAGGTCATGAGCGGCAAGTTCATCAAGGAGCGTCCGGGCGCCAAGGGCGCGTACCTCGACATCGACCTGGGCGACAACAAGGTCGGCAGCTACCGCCCAGCGCAGGTGCAGGCCGCGTGACCCGGCGGCGGCGTGCAGGCCGCCAGCAGCACCCGTCCCGCGCCGGGCAAGCGCGGGAACCACAAGTGATCCGGTTGCAATAAGGGCGGACGGCCAATCTGCAGATTGGCTGGCTATCCGCACCGACCAGCCGGTGTCGCCCGAATACGCGGGCCACGCAGCCGGATCACTTGTGGTGTTGCATGACTGGATCTGAGCGGCTAGTACCCGTATCCGTAAATCAGGCTGCGCTGAGACTTAAGTGTCCGAATGGGCAGAAGTACGTAGCGGTGAAGGTAGCCCAGCACCACACGCAGCGACCGGCGAACGCGGTCCCCAACAACGAAATCAACCACAGGGGAAGTAGATGAGCAAGCTCGCGATAGCGCAAATGCTTTGGCCGCCAGTGCCGACGATGATTTTCGTCTCGCTGTTCGATTGGGTAGCCAGCTTTCAAAGCATGACGGTCAGTGCTGCGGCTGTAATGGTCTATGTGTATGCCGTATTCGCGCCCGGGATTATTGCGGTTCTGTGGCCCAGCAAGCGGGGTGACGCGTGATCATCCGCCACATCACCGCCGGCCGCGCCGCGCGCGCCGCCGTCTCGGGCGCCCTGCATCGCATCTACCAGGATGCCGGCTACGAGGACGTTTTCAACAGCGGCAACCTCGATGCCGTCGAAATGGTTCTTTCCGGCGGTTGCGCAAGCGAAGAATTGACCGACAGCCGCAACTTGATCCGCCTGCAATTGACCGAACGTGAAGGAGCCGCATCGTGAAATATCGTTTTCTTCGCGCCATCATGGTCGGATCGATCGGCGGCTTCGTGATTGGCAGCGCCGTCGCCGGCGCGCTTTGGTTCGGCGGCCTGAAATCGTTGGTGTTGCCATGATCTACCAGCTCACCATTAAGCACGCGGACGGCAGCACCGAGCGCCGCACTGCCATCGGCACCCTGGGCGCAATTTTTGACGCGCTGTACGACGCTGGCGCGCTGGGTGTAACAGCCATGGTGCGCACGTGAGCGCCCGCGAAGACGGCCTGCTGGCCCAGTTGGTAAAGCCGCAGCCCTCGCCGACCGAACGGGCACTGCGCCGCATCGTCACCCTGTACACCGGCAATTCCATGATGACCAGCCACGAGTTGCGCGTGCTGGAAATCGCGCTCGAAGGCCTGGGCGTTCCGAGTTGGCAGCGCCGCGAAGCGGTTCAGGCAGCCATCCAGTTGAAGCGCGACCGCGTGATGGCCGAATACGCCGCACGCAATGGAGGCACCAATGAAGCTGCGTGAAATCCTGACCATTGGCGCCCTGCTCACCCTGGTCGCGGCCACTTACGGCTACATGCAGGAAGCCGACGCCCGCGCAGCGAAGCGCGAGCAGGAAATCTGGACCGGCAAGGTCGATAAGTAACCCGCGCCGCAGCACCACCAATTTACCCGCCACGTGCGGAAACAGCGAAGTCAAAACGGAGAGTGATATGGGAAGCATGAACGAGGTCATTGACATGGAACGGCCTGCCGCCGGCGAACTCGCGGCGCCGGCCCCGCAGCAACTGGCGGCAGCACCGCGCCAGGTGGCCACCACGGCATTCGAACTGGTGGCCCACGCCGCCGCGCGCGGGGCAAGCATGGATGAACTGCGGGCTTTCATCGAGTTGCAGGAGCGGCTGGAGGCGAACGATGCCCGCAAGGCCTACGTCGCCAACATGGCCGAGTTCAAGCGCAACCCGCCCAAGATCGTGAAGGACAAGCTGGTCGGCTACGAGAACCGCGACGGCTCCTTTACCGGCTACAAGCACGCGACCCTGGGCAGCGTCTGCGCAGCGGTGGCAGAAGGCCTGGGCACGCATGGCTTCTCGCACCGCTGGGACACCGAGCAGCCGCCGAGTGGTCTGATCGCGGTGACGTGCGTGATCACCCATTCGATGGGTCATGCCGAGGTGACGCGCATGGAAGCGCCGCCGGACAACTCCGGCAAGAAAAACGCCATTCAACAGGTGGCATCGACGATCACCTATTTGCAGCGTTACACGCTTCTCGCCGCCTGTGGCCTTGCCAGCCACGAGCAGGTTGATGACGACGGTCAAGGTGGCCAGCACGGCGGCGAGAGCGCGCAGCAGACAACCACGACGCAAGCAGGCGGTGGCGCCGGAACACAGGTCAGCGGGCTTGCCGCGTACACCGAAGAGCGCTTCAACGAAAAAGCGCCGGAATGGAAGAAGCTGATCGAGGACGGAAAGAAAACTCCGGCCGCAATGATTCGCTTCCTCAGCACCAAGGCGACGCTGACCGAAGCGCAGCAAAAAACCATCAACTCGTGGGCAGCACCAGCCAACTAATCCGCGCCCGGCGCACATCAAAGGAATCGAATTATGCAACGCGAAAACAGCCTCACCCGCCAAACCCACGACCTGGCACAGGGCTCGCCTGAATGGCACCAGTTCCGGTTGGAGCACGACGGCGCCAGCGAAGCGGCCGCCATGCTCGGCCTGTCCAAGAAGACGAAGCGCTCAGAACTGATCCGCATGAAGGCAACCGGCATCGGCAAGGAATTCTCGGATTGGGTACAGGCGAACATCCTGGACTACGGCCACGAGGTGGAAGCGCTGGCGCGCCCGCTGGTCGAGGCGATCATCGACGACGAGCTCTATCCGGTCACCTGTTCACTGGGCCATCTGAGCGCTTCGTGCGACGGCCTCACCATGTCCGAAGCGATCGCCTTCGAGCATAAGCAGTGGAATGCAGCCCTGGCCGCTGCCGTCGCCGCCGGCGAACTGCCGGACGAGCACGCCCCACAATGCCAGCAGATCCTGATGGTCACTGGCGCTGAGAAGTTGATCTTCGTTGTGTCCGATGGCACGCCCGAAAACATGGTGCACACGTGGGTCTATCCGGACGCTGCCTGGTTCGAGCGCATCGTCGCAGGCTGGGAGCAGTTCGATCTGGACGTGGCGGCCTATGTGCCGACCGAGGTCATCGAGAAACCCACTGCTAAGGTGATCATGGCCCTGCCGGCACTGGTGGTGCAGACGCGGGGCGAAGTAGTGCAATCCAACCTGCCGCAGTTCGAGGCTGCCGCTACGGCATTCATAGCCACGATCAAGACGGAGTTGGCCACCGATGAGGATTTCGTCAACGCCGACGCGGATGTGAAGTTCTGCCAGCGGGCGGAAGACGACCTTGAGCATGCCAAGTCCGCCGTCATGGGCCAGGCCACGACCATCGACCAGGTTATGAAGACCATCGACAAGATCAAAGAACAGCTGCGCGCGAAGCGCCTCGCCCTCGGCAAGCTGATCGACAGCAAAAAATTGCAGATCAAGGAAGGGATCCTGGCCGCTGCCAAGCTGGCCTATACCGATCATATCGAAAAGCTGGAAGCCGAGATCAAGCCGTTGCGCCTGCCTGCCGGCATGCCCGACTTCGCCGGCGCCGTGAAAGGCAAGCGCACCTTGGCGACCATGCAGGATGCCGCCGACACGCTGCTGGCCAGCGCCAAAATCAGCACCAACACCACGGCGGCCGACTACCGCGCCAAGCAGGCTTGGTGCAAAGAAAACGCCGCCGGGTACGGCCACCTGTTCATGGACATGGCGCAGATCATCGGCAAGCCGATGGACGACTTCCAGTTGGTGGTTCGCACCCGTATCGCTGACCACGAGCGCGCCGAAGCCGCCAAGCAGGAAGCGCTGCGCGCCAAGATCGCCGCCGAGGAAAAGGCCAAGGCAGAAGCCGCAGCCGCTGCCGAACTGGCCGCCCAGCGCCGCGCGGACGCTGAGCGTCAAGCAGCCGAGGCAAAGGCTGCTGCCGAGCGCCAGGCCGCCGCCGACCAGGCTGAGCGCAACCGCGTGGCTGCCGAAACGAAGGCGCAAATGGAGCAGCAGGCCGCCACCCTCGCCGCCCAGCGCGCCAACCAGGCCGCAGCCGACCGCGCAGCCGAGGCGGCGCTCGTCACTGGCGCAGGAACTACGGCCATCGACGTCCATGCAGATATCGCCCGCGACCAAGCTGCCGCGCTGGCCGAACAAGGCCGCCTGACCGACCTCGCCAACGCGCAGACCGGCGCCACGGCCGACGACCTGCTCTCGACCGGCACCGTGGGCACGAGCACGACGCCTGCTTTGCGCCTGGGCCAGATCGGCGAACGCCTCGGCGTCGCGCTGACGGCCGACTTCCTGACCTCGCTAGGCTTTGCGCCGGTGGCCACCGACCGCGCCGCCAAGCTCTATCACGAGATCGATTTCCCGCGCATGTGCGCTGCGCTGAGCCGCCACATCGCCGCCGTCCAGGCCAAGTATTCCGTCTAACCCGTTCACCACCAGGAGCCATCCATGAACGCAAACAGCATCCCGCTCACACCGGTCAAATCCAGCAAGCTGCACGCTATCGGCCACGACGCCGCCAGCCAGACCCTGGCCATTCAGTTCTTCGCCAAGGGCCTGCCGGGCAACGTCTACCACTACGCGGCATTTCCGGCCGAAGAATTTACGGCCTTCGCCACCGCCGAGTCGGTCGGCAAGCACTTCATCGCGCACATCCAGCCGCACAAGGAAAAGCACCCGTACCAGAACATGGGCGTGCCGGCGGCGCCGGTCGCGCCACCGAAGTTGAGCAAGGAACTGCTGGCCATGGCGCTGAACGGCCGCGAATACCCGTTCGACCTCACGAAGGAAGAGCAGGCCCAGGCCAAGGCTGCCGGCCTGGTCGTGATCTTTGGCGCCAGTGATGACCTGATGGAAGTGCGCGGTATCGAGAACGACGAGATCGGCGCGCCGGGCGAGGCGCTGATCGATGCAAAGGGCCTGCTGCCAGGCCGCGACAATATCGATGATGACGTGACGCTCAAGGACTTCTTCGCCCGCGAACCGCTGGCGCGCAAGGTCGAGGCCCTGTGGGCCGCCGAGGATGACACCAGCTGGACCTATCGCACCGACGTCCCGCATGCAACCTTCGACGTCATGGAAGATGGAATGGTGTACTGCCGTGCCATCGTGATCGACGTGGCCGACCTGGGCGTAGCGCCATGACGCTGACCAAGGGCCGCATCGAGCGCGCCGGCGCCATCGGCTTCAGCGACGCCTGCGTTTACATTCGAGAGGAAGGAATCTCGGCAGCGCGCGCCGCTGGCGGCTGGGCGGCGGAAAAGGCATGGGAGCGCCAGTTTAAGCGCGATGTGTTTGCACGGATTGTGCAGACCCTGCGCCGCATCGGATGGAGCGTCTTGCCTTGGGATAAGTCAGACCAATACAAGGCAATTGCACTCAATCACCGCACCTGCGTCAAGGGTGGTATCAAGGGCCAGCTCGAGGTATCGGGCCGCTGTATAACGTTCGAAATGTGGCAGGACGTTACGCCATCGGAAAACAAAAACGGTGGACGCTACGACTTCGGCAAAGAGGCACGCATGCCGTACCTGCTACGAATCGAAATGGAGCGAACGCGGCGCCGCATCCGGGACTACCTGCTGAATGTCTTCACCGGCTATGTGTTCGAGCCATCGGATCCGAAGATCGGCTTGAACGGCGCCACTGCGCTGGAGTTCGCCAAGCATAGTCAACGCAGCTCGTGCCACTACGTCGAGCGCCTTGGGCGAGCCTCGTTCAACAGCCCTGACAATGGCTTTACGCGCGACGGGGCTGCCATCGAGGATGGGGCCAAGGTCTATGCGATCACCAGCGTCGGGCGCGTCGTCTACGGCGCCGCGTATTACAGCCTGAATGGCCGCTGGATGGTCGTCACGGGTAAGCATGGCGTTGAGTGGGCAGATCACCGGGAGCTTTACGCGGCATGCCCGGGCGACCCGCGCGTGAAGCGCAACGCGCGCCAGCGCCGCCAGCGGATCGAGGGCGAAATGGCGAAAGCGATCAAGGCGATGAAGTTTGAGCGCGCTGCGGCCCTGCGCGACATCCTCTTCCCTGGGAAGCCGGCGCTGTTTGCCATCTGGAACGAGCGACACAGTCTTTACCACCGCGCTGGCGCGTGCGGCTATACGAACGACCTGTCGGAAGCAGGCAAGTTCACAGCCGACGAAGTGCGCGGCTGGGACCGGGCGCCGAACAAGGTCATCGCGCTCAGCACTGATGCGGCACCAGCATGACGGCGCGCCGCCCAGCGGGAGCACCGCCATGACGCGCCAGACGTTTTTCCTCGTCCATGCCGAGGCCCGGCGCCGCGCTGCTGCATTCGCCGGCACGGCGCCGGAAGGCTGGATGGTCGTCTTTTCGGAACCGCGCAAGAAGCGCGCCCAGGAAGAAAAGTACCACGCGATGATCGGCGAAATCGCGAAACAGATTGAGCACATCGGCCGCAAGTGGGACGCGGACGATATGAAGCGCCTGCTGGTGGACGAGTTTGCCGAAGAGATGCGCCTGGCCTGCACGCCGCTGCATCACGACGGCCGCGTCACCGTGAGCTTCGACGGGCGCCGCACCGTGCAACTCGGCATCCAGACCGCCGAGTTCTACGTGAAGGAAGCGGCGCAGTTTATTGAATTTTTGTACGCCTTCGGCACCGCGCGCGGTGTCGTCTTTTCAGAATAGGATCAGCCATGTGGTTTAAAAATCTCCAAATTTATCGACTGCCGAAAAACTGGCAGATGACCGCCGAGGCGCTGGCTGCCGCACTGGAACCGCACGCCTTCACGCCGGCCAGCAGCAACGAGTTGATCCGCCAGGGCTGGGACGAGCCCCGCAAGGATGGCGGTCTGGTGCATGCAGTCAATAAGCAACTGCTGATCCGCCTGCGCGGCGAGAAGAAGCTGCTGCCGGCCACCGTTATCAATCAGGTGACGAAAGCGCGCGCCGCCGAAATGGAAGAGGCGCAAGGCTTCGCGCCCGGCAAGAAGGCCATGAAGGAATTGAAGGAACGCGTCGCAGACGAGCTACTGCCGCGCGCCTTCAGCATCGAATCGAACACCTGGACGTGGATCGATCCCGTCAACGGCTGGCTGGTGGTGGACGCGGCCAGCCCAAGCAAGGCCGATGAAGTGATCAAGCTGCTGCTCAAAGCGGTGGACAAGCTGCCCCTCGAAAGCCTGCGCGTGCAGCGCTCGCCGGTGGGCGTGATGACCGAATGGCTCTCGACCGACGAAGCGCCGGCCGGCTTCACCATCGACCAAGATGCCACGCTGCGCGCCACGGGCGAGAGCAAGGCTACCGTTCAATGGAAGCGCCACACGCTCGAACCGGACGAGTTGCGCCGCCACTTCAAGGCCGGCAAGCAGTGCACGCGCCTTGCCATGACCTGGGAAAGCAAAATCTCGTTCGTGCTCGACGAGACCCTGGCCATCAAGTCGGTCAAGGCGCTCGACGTGCTGGCCGAGAAGGAATCGAGCACCCGCAACGAGGCGGAGCGCTTCGACGGTGACTTCATGCTGATGACCGGCGAACTGGCGAAAATGCTGGCGGACGTGGTGGAAGCGCTGGGCGGCGAGGCGACGATGGATGCGCCTGGCGTGGAGAAGCGCGCGGCGCCAAGCGGCCAGCAGAATGTCGAGCGGGCCGTGCGCTTGGGCGCGGAGCTGTACAAGCAGCGCGCGCTCCACCGCGACGTGCTGGGCGCGCTGTACGAGCAGACGATCGAGCCGCACATGGCGCGCGTTCGGGAGCGCATGGATGAAGCCGGCGGCGCCATCGAGGCAGCGATTGCACTGGCGAAGGAGCAAGTCACTGGCTCGACCTCTGCCCAGCTGTTCCTGGTCGCGGCGGTCGAGATTGTGGAGCCAAGCCCGCGCCCAGCAGCCGGCGATGAACCGGTGCGCGCGCAGCAGCCAGTGCTGTCGCTGCACGATCACGTCGATGGCCAGCTGGCCAAGCGCGGCTTGACAGTGAAAGGCGAAGGTCTGGCCGAGGTGCCCGCCGGCGACGGCAGCGCCACCGATCCGCTGTACGACCAGGCCGTGGGCGTGGTGCGCACCAACCAGCGGGCGTCGATTTCGCTCGTGCAGCGACACCTGCGCGTAGGCTACGACCGCGCGGCGCGCCTGCTTGAGGCGATGGAGGGTTCGGTGGTCGGGCCGATGGTCGGCGGCCACCGCGAAGTGCTGGCGCAGGGAGCGGCAGCATGAAAACACATAAATTTGCAGTTAAGCGCATGATCACCGCCTTGCTGCTCGCCGGGATGAAGCTGGACTTCATTCGCGACGGCTTCTGGAGCGACATCAAACTCGCCGCTGCCCACGAATGCATGCGAGGCGCAGCATGAGCGCCGCCTTCTACAAGACCAGCGACGCGGGCGTGCTGGCCGCGATCAAGACATACGGCGAGGAAGGCGCTGCCGTGTCCGCCGCCGGCAATGAGTTCGCACGCCACTTCGGCGGCAAGCTGCTGACACAGTCGAATGCTCATGGTCGCCGCGTAGCAGGCCTGTGCTTCTCGCTGGCGAAGGATGATCCGCTGTGGACGAAACCGGACGCTCAGCGCGCCGGCCTTCAACAGCCACGTGCGTCGCTGCGCAAGTCGACGAAAGAGCAGCGTATGGCACTGGTCGAACTGCAAGCGGACTGGAAAGGCCGCTTCCCTACGCTAGAGGCCGACATGGCGCCCGTGCTCGCCGCCATGGGTACGGACTGGGGCAACCTGTTCTTTTGCGGGTTTGCGATGTTCGAGCACGACGGCCATATCTACGTGTCCACCAGTGCGCCGCTGGCGCCATGCATGGTCGAGATCGTGGCCAGCGATTACAACGCTGCGAGAACCGATTATGAGAAGCTGAAAGAAACAACGTGAGGCGCTGTTTGTTCGGTCACATCGCCCTGCCACGGGGAAATGCTTTTCGCCAAAACTTTACCGTTTTTGACCTCTCCCCCGATGCTTGGATTTAGGAAAAGGGATATCGCGATACGAGCAGCGTACTCAACGTGCCAGGTCGATGAGTTGCCAGCCTTCGGACCAATTTTTACTGTCCGATTCTGGAAGCCTGCCACCTCGTATTTAATGAATTGGATTTCAGTTTGAATCTCGTCACCCTCCCTTTTTGTGTGAACGAGACACCCGCCATATCCAGGTGCGTCAAAACTAAAAGTTCGCACATTTAAATCAGCTGCATTGGGCATCGTAACCTCAAACATGAATTATTTATGGATACAAATCGTAGCATGAAAGAGCACCCTATCCTGATGAACGGCGCCATGGTGCGCGCCACGCTGGCCGGCACCAAAAGCCAGACGCGCCGCATCGTGAAGCTGCAAGAACTTTCGGGCAGCTATTTCGAAGGCGGCGCGGCCGGCGTCGAGTTCGACGGCTTTCGTATTCCGCGCGAGGGCGGCGCGGCGCCAGCCCAATTCAGCGCCGAGGCCGTTGGCGGCGGCGCCTACATGAGCGAGGAAATTTATTGCCCATACGGCGAGCCTGGCGACCGGCTGTGGGTACGCGAGACCTGGCGCACCGATGCCACTCTCGACGGCCGGGCGCCGAGCGACTTCGCGGGATGGCCTGTCAAGTACGAGGCCGACGGCGCGGTGTTGGGCCACGGCGCCCACTTCGGCAATACCGACGGCAAGACCCGCGTCAGCATCCATATGCCGCGCTGGGCCAGCCGGATCCTGCTGGAGATCACCGGTGTGCGCGTCGAGCGGCTGCATGACATCAGCGATGCCGACATTGAGGCCGAGGGTATCGACATGGTGGCGCTGGCCGAGGCGCAGGAGCGCTATGACGTGATCGCGAAGGATGGCAACGCGTCAGGCCGACCAACACTGCGCAGCGCCTGGCGCGACCTGTGGGAATCCACCGGTGGTGACTGGGATGCCAACCCGTGGCTGTGGATCATTTCGTTTCGGCGGGTGACGCCGTGACGGGCCGCATCCTGATCATCGGCAGCGGCAGCGGCAATGGTCGGCATTTGGCCGCATTGCTCGCCGTCTCCGCGACATCTATGGGCAGGGCGATTATCGCGGAAGCAAAGCAGCGCGACGAAGCGGCCGCGCGCGGCCGCCTCGAGGCGGCCTTCGCCGCCCTCGAGCTCACCGCCATCGACTCGGCAGCGAAATTTCGCGACCTGGCGGAGGCACTGGCGAAGTACCAAGTTGCGCCGGTCAATATCGCCGTGCAGCGCGCCGGCGCGCCAGCATTCGGCAGCCCGCGCCCCTACCTAAAAAAGAAGAAAGGACGGTCATGATCATCGACCGCAGCACCGCGCGCCGCGTCGCCTGCATCGGCGCCCTCAAGCTGTACGGCGTGGCCCTGGCCGCCCTGATCTGCGACTGGATGTCGAAGTGAGCGCGCGCGACCAGGCGCCGGCCGAGCGCGTCAAGACCGCACAGGATCTCGCCGACGATCACGACCTGCGGATCATCCGTGCGCGGCAGCGCTGCCAGGCGGTGGGCTTCAACGGCGCGAAGTACTTCGTCAGCACCTACTGCCACCACGACGGCGATGCAGAAATGGTGGTCTACCTCAAGGGCCGCGCCGATCCGGTGCGGCCATGTGACATAACGATATTGGAGCAACCTGTATGAACGACGACATCAAACAAACGCCGGTGCCAGCAGTTCCCGCGCAAACGGGAATGCAGTCTCTCGACTGGGATGCCGTGAATTCTGCTGCGAATACGGCAAATTACAATTTCGGGCAGTGGATGCCCGAACGCTGGCTGCAAGAATTCGTCAAGGCATATAACGCATCTATCCATGTCCAACCAGTGCAGCAGCCTGCGCCAGTGGCGGCGGACCTCGCGGCGTTCAACGCTTATTTCTGCAACACGCTTTCATGCGATGGAGTGGAAACCGAGCAGCAAGTCGAGGACTGCCGCGTTGCCGCTTACGACGCTTGGTGCGAAGCTACGCGCCGAGCCGACGCCCGCGCAGCACTCGCCACCCCGATAGCTGCGCCAGTGGCCGCCAACAATCCGGAAATGCCGGATTGTTCCAATCCTGTCGAGATCGACAGAGTTAAAACGGGGCAGGATAGCGGGCGCGGTGCGGCGCTGGTGGAATACCTTATCCGCTACAAACACTGCATGAGCTACAACGAAAGCTATTTCAGCGAGCCAGCAGGGAAATTGAAGCGCATGGTGTACGCGGCGGATCGCAGCCATCCCGCCAACAGCGCGAGGGCGGGGGAATTGAGCGACGAGCAGATAAAGGAAATCATCTTTGATTGCCACGCCGAGGATGGGATGGGCCAAGAACTTGACCTGACGAAGCTCTGCCGGGCAATTCTCAACGCCGCAAAGAAAGGTGGCGCCTGATGAATCGGATCCTCAGCGCTGGAACCAAGCTGGCCAACCTCGCCTACAACCTCGCGCAAAGCGACGCACTGCCGGCGGAAGTGCGCGCCAGCCTGGACGATTGCCGCAAGGAGTGGGACGCGGCCGTACGCGCGGCGCCGGCACCGGCCCCGGTACTGGCCCCGGCCAAGCCGATGTCAGCGTGCTGGTGCGCCACCTGCCGGCCGGTGACGCTGCTCGACTCGCGCATGGTGCTGTGCCCCACCTGCGGCAACAAACGCTGCCCACGCGCGAACAACCACCGGCACGACTGCTCCGGCAGCAATGAGCCTGGCCAACCCGGCAGTGCGTACCCGGCCACCGCATTCAAACAGGAGAAGCCGCCGTGAAATTCGACGAAAACGAACTGGCCCGCATTGCGGAGTTGGTAGCCAGCAAAAACAAAAGCCCGATGGGCGAGCTTAATCGACAACAGATTTGCGCTGCGCTGGGCGTGAGCGAGTCTACAATCCGGCGGCTCGAACAACAGGGAATGCCGTACACGCCAGTGGGCGCGAGATCGAAGCGCTACGACCTGGCGGAATGCAAGAAGTGGTTAAAGGAAAATCAATTATGTCCATCTGGGACGACAAAAACGGCCGCAAACACGTCGGGATCATGGTCGCCGGGAAAAGAGTTCACCGAATACTGCCGGAAGGCGCAACTGCGCGTGATGCCAAGCTAGTTGAAGCTGAGTTACGTGCGGCGGTGGCGCGCGCGCCAAAAGCGAAGCAGGTCGCCATTCCAGGTGACCCGCCTATGCTGCAGATTTTGGAAATATACTTGGAGCATGCCTCTCAATTGCGCAGCGCTGACTCATCCAAGCACCACATCATGCGCCTGAAACCCTGGGCAGCAAGCTTTCGTGCGAGTCAAGCCCAGGAATTTGCGGACAAGGTGATCCGGGACATGAGCAAGCTGATCGAGGATCCGAAAACAAAATCCATGAAGCCGGCGTACGCGCCAGCCACCATCAACCGGTCGCTGGCTTGCGTCAAGAAGGGATTGACTCTTGCATGGAAGCGACGGATCACCCACGAAAATCACGGACTGCGCATCGAGTCCGTAAGGGTGAGTAATAAACGAGAGGTGTTCTTGACGGTGAATGAGGTAAGAGATATTGCCCAACACTGCAGCAAGCCGGCGCAGGCCGCCATTTGGGCTGCGCTTCTAACTGGGGCCCGGAGGGGTGAACTGTGCAAAATCCGCGCCGAGCACATCGGCAGCGACACAATTACTCTGCCTGCCAGTCACACCAAAACTCTTCGAACTCGGGTAATTCCGATAATACCTGCCTTGAGACCTTGGCTAGAGTTCTTCCCTCTCGACTTAGCACCCGATGGAGTGAAGTCAGCTTGGCGCCGCGCTCGGGTCAAGGCCGGGAAAGAGCATGTGAATTTTCACGACCTCCGGCACTCGTGCGCCAGCATCATGCTAAGCCTGGGTGTTGATCTCTATACAATCAGCAAAATTTTGGGGCATAGTAACGTCCAGACAACGCAGAGGTATGCTCACCTGCAGGTGGACGCGCAGCGATCGGCGTTGGGTAAGCTTTCAGATCTGGTTGCACCGATTCAGGCAAAAAACTAAATTACACAGGCTAATTACACAGGGCAAAAAAAAATCCAGCCGGTCAATGGCTGGATTCTCTTAAGTACCTGATTTTGATACGTATTCTGGTGGGAAGTGCAAGTTTCGAACTTGCGACCCCTGCAGTGTGAATGCAGTGCTCTACCCCTGAGCTAACCTCCCGAAGCGAGGCGAATTATACGATACGTCCCAGTCAAAATGGAAGGGCCAACGTGAAAATTCTTCCGTTGTCCCTTACGCCGGCAATTGCGGCGCCATGGCAGCGGTCCAGATGCACTGCCCTTTGACAGCCTTATCCAGGCCGGCCAGCGCTTCCACGTGCGCTGCCAGTTCGTCGTCCGAGGCTGGCAGGAAGATGATGTCGGCCATGGCCACCGGCGCCAGCAATTCGCTGCCGGCCGGTTTCACGTCTTCCACATCCATGCCCAGGCTGTTCTGGCCGCGTGTCATGGCCAGGTAGACGTCGGCCAGCAACTCCGAGTCGAGCAGCGCGCCGTGCAGCTTACGGTGGGCGTTGGAGATGCCATAGCGGTCGCAGAGCGCGTCGAGCGAGTTGCGTTTACCGGGGTGCAGTTCTTTCGCTTGCACCAGGGTGTCGATCACGCTGCCGATGTGGCTGCTGAAATCCGGCAGGTTCAGAAGCTTGAATTCGTGGTTCAGGAATCCCAGGTCGAACGGCGCGTTGTGGATGATGACTTCGGCACCCTGTATGTAGGCGCGCAAGTCTTCGACGATTTCGTGGAAGCGTGGCTTGTCGCTCAGGAACTCGGTGGTCAGGCCGTGGACGTTGAGCGCGCCCTCTTCCGAATCGCGGTCGGGATTGATGTAGACGTGAAAGTTGTTCCCCGTCAGCATGCGGTTTTCGAGTTCGACACAGCCGATCTCGATGATGCGGTTGCCCAGCTTGGGGTTGATGCCGGTGGTTTCGGTATCGAGTACGATTTGGCGCATAGTATTTCGGTGATTGCTACAGACAAGCGGACTAGTATAACAGGCCGGCCGGTTTTACTTTTTACTGGCGGCGCGCGCCACTTCCACGCCGCGGTTGGCCAGCATGTCGGCGCGCTCGTTGCCGGGGTGGC
>Ga0308159_1001895_pt1 | contig 26636 bp, 25 predicted proteins | sample PhyCR1_FD_201040 | JGI IMG/M metagenome (GOLD analysis project Ga0308159, IMG submission 201040) | Phyllosphere microbial communities from UC Gill Tract Community Farm, Albany, California, United States - DLSLC.R1 | ecosystem: Host-associated > Plants > Phyllosphere > Unclassified | place: USA...
TGACCGGCACGGTCGAGGGCAGGCCGTAGATCACCTGCCCCAGGCTGTCGCCGACCAGCAACATGTCGCAATGCGGATCGAGCAATTGCGCCGAGCGCACCGTATAGGCGGTCAGCATGACCAGCGGCGTCTCGCCCTTGCGGCGGCGAATGGCGGGGACGGTCAGTCGCTTCATCGGCGCGGGCGTGGGGTTGGCGCGGCTGGTCGCGGTGTCGAGCGTGTAGGTCGTGGACATGGCCAAGCCTCTAACCCGTGTACGCCGTGCGCTCCACCCCCTTGGTCCGTCAGAAGATTTCGGCGTAGACCTCGGGCTTGAACCCGACCGTCAGCGCGCCGTCGCGGTCGAGCACCGGCCGCTTGATCAGCGAGGGCTGGGCCTGCATCAGCCGGATCGCCTTGTCGGCATCGATGCCCTGCCGGTCCGCCTCGTCCAGCTTGCGGAAGGTCGTGCCCGCGCGGTTGAGCAGCTTTTCCCAGCCGACCTGATCGACCCAGCGGCGGAGCGTGGCTTCGTCGATGCCCTCGGCTTTGTAGTTGTGGAAACGATAGGCGACGCCGTGCTGGTCGAGCCAGACACGGGCCTTCTTCATCGTGTCGCAGTTGGGGATGCCGTAGAGGATGATGGTCATAGTGCCTCGAACTTCGGGAGCGTCCGGCGCTTAGCGGAATGCACCAGGATAAGGGAAGTCGAAGGCCAGGAAACCCTCACATCCTAACCCGTGGCAACCCACACGGGCTAGCGCCCCCCTTCCCGCGTCGCTATCCCGAAAGGATGCAGGATCACCCCTTTTACGCACTTCACACCCATGGCCTGATCCGCGTCGCCGCCGCGACGCCCGCCGCATCGGTGGGGGATGCTTATGCCAATGCGCAGGCCATGCTCGATCTGGCGCGCAAGGCGGATGAAGACGGCGTCGACCTGATCGTCTTTCCCGAATTGTCGCTGACCTCCTACGCGATCGACGACCTGCATTTGCAGGGCGCGATGCATGCGGCGACGCTCGCGGCGCTGGGCGAGATGGTGGATGCCAGCGCGGCGCTGTCGCCCGTCATGCTGGTCGGCGCGGCGCTGCCCCGTAACGGGCGGCTGTACAATTGCGCCGTCGTCATCGCACGCGGACGGATTTTGGGCGTGGTGCCGAAGACCTTCCTGCCCAACTACCGCGAATATTACGAAAAGCGCTGGTTCGCGAGCGGCGCGGGGCTCACCGGCCAGACCATCGAGCTGGATGGCCAGAGCGTGCCCTTCGGCACCGACCTGATCTTCGCCGCCGAAGACGTACCCGGCTTCGTCATCCATGCCGAGATTTGCGAGGATTACTGGGCCCCCACCCCGCCCTCGACACTGGGCGCGCTGGCCGGGGCGACGATCTGCTGCAATTTGTCGGCGTCGAACATCGTCATCGGCAAGGCACGCGACCGGGCGATGCTGGCCGCCGCCCAGTCCGCCCGCGCGGCCTGCGCCTATGTCTATTCGGCGGCGGGCATCGGCGAGAGCACGACCGATTTGTCCTGGGACGGCCAGGGCCTGATCCACGAACTGGGCGAGACGATCGCCGAGTCCGAGCGTTTCCTGCGCGAACCGGCGCTGACCACCGCCGATATCGATGTCGAGCGGATCGAGCAGGAGCGCCTGCGCTTCGGCACCTTCAACGATGCCGCCGCCTTTGCGGGTCATCCCGAACAGCGTTTCCGCCGGATCGGCTTCGTCCATGGCGCGGAGGCGAGCGATCGGGCGCTGCGACGCGCCGTTCACCGCTTTCCCTTCGTTCCCGACGATCCCGCCCGGCGCGATGCGGATTGCTACGAAGCCTATAACATCCAGGTCGAGGCGCTGGCCAAGCGGCTCGATGCCAGCCGCGCCAAGACGCTGGTGATCGGCGTGTCCGGTGGGCTCGATTCCACCCATGCGCTGATCGTCGCCGCCAAGGCCACCGACCGGTTGGGCTGGTCGCGCGACCGTATCCTGGCCTTCACCATGCCCGGCTTCGCCACCGGCGCGGGCACCAAGGCCCATGCCTGGGCACTGATGCGTTCGCTGGGGGTAACGGCAGAGGAAATCGATATCCGTCCCGCCGCGCATCAGCTGCTGGAAGACATGAAGCACCCCTTTGCGCAGGGCGAGCCGGTCCATGACGTGACCTTCGAGAATGTGCAGGCGGGCCTGCGCACCGATTATCTGTTCCGCCTTGCCAATCAGCGCGGCGGCATCGTGCTGGGCACTGGCGACCTGTCGGAGCTGGCACTGGGCTGGTGCACCTATGGCGTGGGCGACCAGATGAGCCATTATGCGGTCAATGCGGGCGTGCCCAAGACGCTGATCCAGTTCCTGATCCGCTGGTGCATCCGTACCGAGCAATATGATGAGGCGACGAACGAGGTTCTCGCGGCGATCCTGGCTCAGGAAATCTCGCCCGAGCTGGTTCCCGCCGACGCCAGCGGCGCGATGCAGTCCACCGAGGCGATGATCGGCCCCTATGCGCTCAACGACTTCTTTGCGCATTACGTCATCCGCTATGGCCTGAAGCCGTCGAAGATCGCTTTCCTCGCCTGGCACGCATGGCATGATGCGGAAGCGGGCGGCTGGCCCGAGGACCTGCCGCAGGACGCGCGCGTCGCCTATGACCTGCCGACGATCCGGCACTGGCTGGAGCGATTCCTGACCCGCTTCTTCCAGACCAGCCAGTTCAAGCGCTCGGCCCTGCCCAACGGTCCCAAGGTCTCGGCAGGCGGCGCCCTGTCCCCGCGCGGGGACTGGCGGGCGCCATCGGACGGAACGGCAACGGTCTGGCTGAACGAACTTCGGGACGCCCTGCCGCCCGGTCTGTGACACGGACTTGGCAGGCTGTGGGGAACAGGGCTATGCTGAAGGCTTGTTCGTTACATTTCCCCCTAAATTACAGGCTTCTCCCCGGCCTGTCGGCACGAGAGAATCCATGAGCCTTGTCGTTCGCACCCTGTCGGAGCAGATCTTCACGATCATTCGCGAGCGGATCATCAGCGGCGACCTGCCAGAGGAACAGCCGATCCGACAAGACGCGCTGGCCAATGAGCTGGGGGTCAGCAAGATCCCGCTCCGCGAAGCGCTCGCCCGGCTGGAGCAGGAAGGGCTGCTGACCAGCCAGGCCAATCGCGGCTTTTTCGTCCGCTCGCTGGGCGCGGGCGAGGCGGAGGAGATTTACGAACTTCGCCTGGCACTCGAACCCGATGCGGCGGCGCGTGCGTCGCGTGTGGCGACGGCGGAGGATCAGGCCGTCGCGCGTGAGGCGCTGACCGCGCTGGACGTTGCGGCGCGCGATGCATTGCACGAGGTCGCGCACCGCAACCGCGCCTTTCATCTCGCGCTGGTCCGCCCGCTGGGTGCCGCGCTGACCTTCCAGCTGATCGAACGGTTGCAGGTGCTCGCCGAACGTTACGTCGTCCAGCATCTGAAGCCTGCGGGTCGCGAGGACCGTGCGCATGAGGAGCATCATGCGCTGCTCGATGCCTGGCTGGCACGTGACGAGGCGCGGGTGGCCGGTTTCCTGACCGAGCATATCGGCGCGACGCTGGTCGACCTGCGCGCCCAACTGATCCGCTGACCCCCGTCAGCCGGGCGGGCGGCCAATAGGCGTGGTGATGATCCGGGCACCGCGCCCATAGGTCAGATAACGCCACAGCCATTGCAGGCTGACACGGATACGCTGCGCGAAGTTGACCAGCAGCACGACATGGACGATCGCCCAGAGCATCCAGGCCGGATAGCCCTTCATCCGGAACCGGCCGAAGTCGAAGATCGCGGCGTGACGCCCGATGATCGCCGCATTGCCGCGATTGTGGAAGCGGAAGGGATTGGGCGCCGCTCCGCCCGTCAGTCGCGCCCGTAAAGCCTTGCCCAGATACTCGCCCTGTTGCTGCGCGACCTGGGCCAGGCCGGGCAAGGGCTTGCCGTCTTCGTCCAGGCAGGCGGCGACATCGCCCAGCGAATAGACATTCTCCAGCCCCTCGACGCTCAGATCCGGCCGCACCGCCACGCGTCCGCCCGGTCCCGGCGCTATGCCGAGCAGCTTGGCGGCCCCCGTCGGTGCCACGCCTGCGCCCCAAAGGACGGTGCGGGCCGGGATGAACCGTCCGCCAGCGGTCAGCCCCTCGGCCGTGATCGCCTCGACCGGCATGTCGGTCATCACTTGAACCCCCAGCCGCGCCAGCGCCCGTTCGGCATAGGTGGCAAGCGAGTCCGGGAAAGCCGCCAGTATCCTCGGCCCGCCCTCGATCAATATGATCTTCGCCGTCTCCGGCCGGATCCGGCGAAAATCGGAGGTCAAAGCATAACGCGCCAACTCGGCGACCGACCCGGCCAGTTCCACGCCGGTCGGCCCGCCGCCGACGATGACGAAGGTCATCAGCGCCTCGCGATCCGCAGCCCCGTCGCGTTCCGCTTCCTCGAACGCGCCCAGCACGCGCGAGCGGATGACCCGTGCTTCCTCGATCGACTTGCAGGCGGGGGCATGGCGGCGCCATTCGTCATGGCCGAAATAACTGCTGGTCGATCCCGTCGCGACGACCAGCCGGTCATATTGCAACGTCTCGCCCGTGGCCAAGGCCACATGCCGGGCATCGGTATCGACCTGCGTCACCTCGCCCAGCACGACCCGGATATTGGGATAGCGGCCCAGGACATGGCGGATCGGCTCGGCGACATCGGCGGGCGACAGGGCGGCCGTCGCCACCTGATAGAGCAGCGGCACGAACAGATGGTAATTGTTGCGGTCGACCACCGTCACCCGCACCGACGCACGCGCCAGTTGCTGCGCCACCGCAAGCCCGCCGAACCCCGCGCCGACGATCACCACATGCGGCCAATTGGGATCGACGCCTGCTCTCGTCATGTCCTGTCCCCCGTCATCAGAAGGTCACGGCGATCTTGCCGAAATGGTCGCCGCTTTCCTGATAGCGAAATGCATCGGCCAATTCATCCAAGGCGAAGGTTCGATCGACCACCGGCCGGAACGCCGCATCGTCGAGCGCACGCACGAATTCCGTCTGCATCCGGCGGCTGCCGACGATCAGGCCCTGAAGCCGCGCCTGCTTGCTCATGAGGGTGGCGGTCGGCACGTCGCCCGCGAAGCCAGTCAGCACTCCGATCAACCCGATATGTCCGCCGATCCGAACCGCATCGATCGACTGGGCCAGCGTACCAGGCCCGCCGACCTCGATCACATGGTCGACGCCCTCGCCCGCCCAGTCATGGACGACTTTCCCCCATTCGGGGTGCGTGCGATAATTGATCGTATGCGCGGCCCCCAGCGAGCGGGCCCGTTCCAACTTTGCGTCGGAGGAGGAGGTGACGACCACCTGAGCGCCCATCATCCGCGCGATCTGAAGCGCCCAGATCGACACGCCGCCGGTCCCCAGCACCAGCACGCGGTCCCCCGGCTTCAACCCGCCATCGACGACCAAACTGCGCCATGCGGTCAGTCCGGCCGTGGTGATGGTCGCTGCCTCGGCATGGCTGTAGCCCGTCGGCGCGCGGGTAAAGGCGGTCGCGGGGGCAACCACCAGTTCGCACGCATAGCCGTCGATCCCGTCGCCCGGCACGCGCGAGAAGTCGCCGATTCGGGGCGGCCCTTCCTGCCAGTCGGGGAAGAAGCAGGAGACGACCGCATCGCCCGCCACGAAGTCCTGGACACCCTCGCCCACCGCCTCGACAATGCCCGCGCCATCGGCCATCGGAATACGACCATCCTGGGTCGGCATGCGGCCCGCCACGACACCATAGTCATGATAATTCAGTGACGTCGCGTGCAGCCGCACCCGGATCATACCCGGTCCCGGCGCACCGGGATCGGGGCGGTCGACCAGTCGTAGACGGTCCAGCCCGCCGGGTGCATTGAGGATCATCGCCTTCATGCCGTTGCCTTCATCGCTGTCTGTCGATGAAAAACCAACGCTGCTGCAATGCGATGCGATCCCTCAGCCGGTCGCCAGAGACCACCCGTCGGGCAGGAAATCGACTGACATATAATAGTAAAAGGCGCAGCTGCCGTCGCCGCCGCGATAGCTGCCGCCCTTGACGATGCCGTAAGCCATGCCGCCGAGGAAGACCGGCCCGCCACTGTCCCCGCTACGACAGGTCGGCCCCCGCACCGCGACCCAAGTCGGGGTACAGCCGCCGCCGCACAAATCCCCGGCGGGCGCAAAGTCGGGTATCCACACCTCGGCGCAGCTATAGCCCGTCCGTTCGCCGCGATGGCAGACGATGTCGCCCGCGCGGGTCCGGTTGCGGCTCCTCTGCCCCGTGACGCGGCGGCTGATCGTCTTGGCCGTGTCGCTCCAGAAGGCGGGCGACAACGACACCGGGCTGCCATTCACCTGTACATCCTGATAGCCCCATCCCCATTGCCCCAGAAAGGGCAGCGGATGCTCGCGCCGCAGGGCATCGGTCCAGACGAGATTGTCGGGACAATGCGCGGCCGTAACGACCGCGCTGGCACTCCCGCGCCGGACGACGAACCCGCTGGTACAGGCATAGCGGCGACCATTGCCGGGATCGATACCGGTCAGCCGCGCACCACCTTCGAGGTCGGCCAGGTCGCTGTCCGGCGCATCCAGCGTCGCGATCCGCACCGGCACGCCTGCGATCCGGGCGATCCGATCCCGCAAGGCATCGCCCGGCTCCGCCTCGGCATCCGCACGGGCCACCATCACGACCAGCGCCCCGATCCGGGGATCGACACCGATGCCCGGCGGCTGGGTCAGGCTGGCGCGAATTTCGGTCTGGTGAAGCGCGAGTGCGATAACCAATTGGCGGTGTGTGGCATAGGCCCCGGTCCGGAAGCGAACGAGCACCGGACTTCCCGCCACCTGCATCACCCGGTCCGCGACGGGTGCATCGCCGGTCAACAATATGTCGATATGGAAAGGCGCATGACCGACCGACAATCCCGCGAGGCGGTCGGCGAACTCCGCCTTGAGCGAGTCGGTCAGCGGCACCGAAGCCTCCTGCACCGCCAGTTCGTGTGCGGCCGCCATCGGCGTCTGCCCGGACAGGCTGGCATATTCCGCCGCATCCAGAGAAAGGGCGGCATTCCCGTCGAGCGGCGCCACGGCCTGTGCCCATACGCCTCCCGGAATCGTGACAAGCAGGGCCGCCACCAATCGCAGGAAAGCCCATCTATCCCACCGACAAGATTTGCGCTGGTTATATCCCATCGTTTTGGTATGTATTACCTATGAGAAGCCGATAAGCGGCGATACACGGCATAAACGACCAAGGGGACCGAATTGATGTTGCGACGCCATGCCCTTCCGCTGCTTCTGATCGCATCCGCCGTCCCGCTGGCCGCGTGCTCCGAATCGGAGCCTGCCAACAGCACCGCCATCGACAATGGCAGCGTGGCCAACGACGAGCTTCTGGCCAATGATGAAGGGCCCGTCGACGGCAATGCGACGTTCGGCAACGACGTGCTGCTCGACAATGAAGCGGCGCCGGGCGGCGCGAACGCGAGCTAAAATTTCCTTCGGTGGCATGGGGCCCCTACCGGGCTTCGTCACCGCTCCTGCCTCGCCAAAGGAAGCTCCCTGTGGCGATCAACTGGTCCGGCGGTTACGCAAACCGCCGGACCGTTTTTATGTCAGCGTTCGGGAATGCCCAGCGTGCGCAGGACGCGCATATCCTGTTCGACCACTCCGGCCGAAAAACGTTCGATCAGCCGCTGAGCCTGACGCCACATGCCGGTCGGCACCGGCGTGGCGCGCGGCGGGGCCAGCAGGCGACCGCCGCAGATGCTGGCCAGTGCCAGGCCGTGATTGGCACCGTCGACGACCAACGAAGGAAAGGGCAAGGCCGCCTCGGGCGAGGCGAACAGTTGGCCGCTCTGACGATCCAGCGAATCGGCGGCGGGCGGCTGGAAGAACAGCGCCCCCGCGACCTTCGACACATAATGGCTGGGCGACAGCCGCGCCCACCAGATGCTGGCCAAACATGCCGCGCCCTCGGCCACCAGCAGCACCGCCTTGTCGGCCTGCGCCACCGCATGGTCGAGCCGAGTCGCCCATATATCGCGGGATTCCCGCGATCCGTCGTCAAAGGGAAGTTGCAGATCGCCCTGCCGGGGCCAGGCGAACAGGCTTTCCCACGGCATGGCGCGCTCGCCGACGGGTTTGCCCGTGATAGGCCCCACCACAGGTAGGGTGATGATCGAGAAGGGGTCACTCAGACGCAGTTCGGCCGCCATGGTCTTCTCCGTCACTGATCCCCACAAGGTACGTCAGTTTCGGGGAAGGGCAAGGGGTGACGGACGCCCCCCCGCCTCACCTCATCTTTACTCGGCCGCCATGGGCCGGGCCAGCCGACGCGAATCGCTGAGCGCGGTTGCGATGCTGTCGACCATCAGCTCATACTGGTCCGGCGTGTAGCCGGCAGCCAGGAAGGCCCGAACCTCGTGCGAGGGCACGCTATAGCCATGATGCCAGCTCAACACCGCCATCCGGCGCAGCGCCTCCAGCGAGGGATCGGCCAAGCGCGGGTTGCGGGTTTCGCCAAAGATGCTGCCGATCGCGCGGATCAGCTTGGTCGACTCGCGCAGGCTCGACAGGCGGTCGCGGCGGGCGAGTGCGACGACCTGCCATTCGAGGGCCGACAAACGGGCATCCGGACGGATAGCCGCCGCGCCCTGCTGTGCGATGGCGGCATCGACGGCGATCCGTGCGGCACCGATTTCCTGAAAAGCGACATAGGCCATGATGCAAACCCCTTTTTGCGCGGGACATCCTGCCCCGGCCAGCATCACGCTCGCTCGAGGAAGCGGCACCGGGCCGCCTTGCCTGCTGTCTCGCCATTTCAACCACGAAGGTGAGGATCACCTTCCATACCGGCTGGTATATTAATGCGCCGTACAGGCGTCAATGACTTTCATACCAACCGGTATTAAAAATTTCGCCTTAGCGCGAAGGCCACAGCGCCAATGCCGCATCGACCATCGATTGCAGCTGCTCCGAAGAGACACCGCACCCGGCCTGGACGCCCATGCCCTGCAACACGGCGAAGATCAGGTTGGCCAGTCCCGCCGGATCGACACCGGCAGGCATATCGCCCTCGTCCACCGCGCGTTGGAAGCGCCCGACGATCGCCGCCTGCGACGATGCCCGCCGCGCCACCACTTCCGCCTTGATCGACTCGGCTTCCGATCCGCAGGCGACCGAGTGGATCACGCCCAGGCAGCCCTTCGGCTCCCATTGGCTGGTCATGGCCTTCAGCGCACCGCGCAGCAGATGTTCGGCGACACCACGTGCCGTGGGCTGATCCAGCGCTTCGCGGATATAGGCGAGCTTCTCCGCCTCGTAGAGGTCGAGCGCTTTGTGGAACAGCGCCTCCTTGTTGCCGAACGCGGCATAAAGGCTGGGCTTGGTGATGCCCATCGCCTCGGTCAGGTCTGCCATCGACGCGCCCTCATAGCCCTTGCTCCAGAATACACGGAGCGCGGAGGCCAAGGCTTGGTCGGTGCAGAATTCACGCGGGCGCCCCTTACACGCGGGCAGAGCATTTTCCATAACGTTCGGTATAGAATTTCGGAGGCGGTTTGGAAAGCCCTTCCCACACGAAAGGACAATGGTCCGCTTTCGGACCTATATTAAGTTTTTTGCGATGGCCTTCGGACCAAAGTGTCGCCGGGGGAATGGCGCATATGATGCTCGAAATCATGGGTGCATCATCGGGCAGCATGATCCCTGGCTGATGCTGCCCGCTCTGGGCGTGTACGTGCTGGGATTGATCGCTTTGTTCTTGCTGCACGACCGGGCCGAGGAGTGCGTCGAGGTCCGCCGACGCAATTGGGGTGGCGCTGGCCGCGATCACGGGCGGCGTCAGCATCTGGTGCACGCATTTCCTGTCGATGCTTGCCTATCGGGGTCCGTTGCCGCTGGGCTTCGATCTTCCCCTGACGCTGACGTCGATCGCGGCGCCCTGCCTGACCATCTGGATCGCGCTTGGCCATATCCGGCGAAGGCGTGACCTGGCCGGTTGTCTGGCCGTTGGCGGGCTGACCATGATTGGGATTGGCGCCATGCATCTGATCGGCATGGCGGCGCTGATCGTCCCGGCGCAGATTCGCTATGATCCCTAGGGGCTGGCGGCCGCATTTCTGGGTGCCATGCTGCTGCTGACGGATGCATCCCATATCCATGTGCGGATGCCTGGACAGGGCCGTACCGCCTTGTCCGTCGGCGTCGCGGCACTGGGAATCGTCGTCCTGCATTTCGGCGCGATGACGGCCATGAGGCTGGTGCCCGGTGGCGTGGTCGTGGATCCAGGCCTTCATCCGCTACAGCCACTCAACCTAGCGCGCGTGGTGTGCTTGGTGACGGCGACCATTGTGGTTGCCCTTGTCGCGGCGGCACTGCTGGATCGGCTTCTCACCGACCTGCGTGGCCTGACCCAGGCGACCCGCGAGGGGATCGCGTCGGGCGTCGCCCCCGATGCCGCCGCGCGCTCGATCGTCCGGGCGATCGTCGGGCTGGGGCAGAGCCTGAACCTGCCCGTCGTCGCCGAAGGGGTCGAGACGGCCGAACAGCACCGCATGGCGCTGGAGGAAGGATGCCCCCAGGCCCAGAGTTATCTGTTCGGCCGCCCCGCCCAACCTTTGGTCGGGGTTCAGCCCTTGGCCAGCGCGCTACGCTGACGCCCATAGGCGAAGTAGAAGGCCAGACCCGCCAGGTTCCAGATGATGAAGCGGACAATCGTCGCGCTCGGCAGGCTGAACAGCAGGTAGATGCAGCCCAGAATGGCGAGCGTGCCGACCAGATAGGGCTGCGGGCAACGGAACAACCGCTTGGCCTCCGGTGCCCGGCGCCGCAGGACCATCAGACAGGCTCCGACCGCAATAAAGGCGAGCAGCGTGCCCGCATTGGCCAGCTCGGCAATCTCGTCGAGGCGGAAGATACCGGCAACGATGGCGATCGACACGCCCGTCACCAGCGTGATGCGGGTCGGCGCGCCGCTGCGCTTGCTGACCACGGCCAGTGCCTGTGGCAACAGGCCGTCACGCGCCATGGTGAAGAAGATACGGCTCTGGCCATACATCATCACCAGGATGACCGAGGGCAGCGCGATGACGGCGGCCAGGGCGATCAGGTGCGCCGCCTTAGGCTGGCCAAGCGAACGCAGGACGAGCGCCAGCGGCTCGGGCGAATTGGCGAGTTGCAGGAAGGGCAGCGCGCCCACCGCCGTCACCGCCACCGCCATATAGATCAACGTGCAGACCAGCATCGACCCGACGATGCCGATGGTCAGGTCGCGGCCTGGGTTCTTCGCCTCCTCGGCCGAGGTCGCCACCGCGTCGAAGCCGTAAAAGGCGAAGAAGACGATTGCGGCGGCCGCCATCACGCCGCGCTTGGCCCCGTCCACTTCGGTTGCACCAAAGCCGTACGGCATGAAGGGGTGGAGATTGGCGTCGTTGAAGGCCGGAAGCGCAAAGGCGACGAAGACGCCCAGCGCGACGAGCTTCACGACGACGAGAATGATGTTCAGCGTCGCGCTCTCCCGCGTACCCGCCACCAGCATGCCCATCACTGACAGCGCGACCAGCACGGCGGGCAGGTTGATGATACCACCGCCATGCGGGCCCGACAGCAGTTCGGGCGGCAGATGCACCCCCGCCGCCTGGATCCAGCCGACCAGATAACCCGACCAGCCGACTGCCACGGTCGAGCAGGCCAGCGAATATTCGAGGATCAGGCTCCACCCGACGACCCAGGCGAGGGTTTCACCGAGCGCGGTATAGCTGAAGGTATAGGCGCTGCCCGCCGCCGGGATCAGCGTGGCCAGCTCGGCATAGGCGAGTGCGGCGCAGGCACAGACCGCGCCCGCAATGGCGAAGGCCAGGATGACGGCGGGTCCCGCCCGCTCCGCCCCGACGCCGGTCAGCGTGTAGATGCCGGTGCCGACGATCGCGCCGACCCCCAATGCGATCAGGTGCGGCCAGCTGAGCGTCTTGGCCAGCGCCTGCCCCTCCGCATGCTGGGTCACGCTGCCCAGCGATTTCCTCGGTCCGAACATCGTCGAAAAATCCCCCCGCCCCATGGGCTTGTCATTGTCACTCGACGGGCGCGAACCCGCCTTTCAGGTCCATCAGGGTGGACCGGATATGCGTATCAAGCAATGCTTTAACCCGGTCGGTGTCACGCGCAAGAAAGGCATCGAGCTGTTCGCGATGCTCCAGATGCGCCCGCGCATCGCGTCCGGCGGGCTGCAGATGCGCGACGACATAGCGTTCCGCGAGCAGCGCGAGTTGACGGATCAGCTGGATGGTCAGGGGCTGCCGCGTCGGGCGGACCATGGCCATGTGAAAGCGACGATTGCAAATGGCGACGCGCGCCAGATCGCTGGCCGCCGCCTGGTCGAGCGCCGCGAATGCCGCGATCAGGGCGGCGCGGTCATCGGCATCGGCGACGAACGCAGCGCGCGCGGCGGCCGCCGGTTCCAGCTTGAGACGCAGGCCGTAAATATCCTCCGCCTGCGCGGCGGACAGCGCACTGATCATATAGCCGCGATTGGCGACGCCGTGGAGCAGCCCCTCCTGCTCCAGCCGAGCCATCGCCTCGCGCAGCGGTATCTTGCTGACGCCCAGTTCGGCAGCCAGCGCATCCTGGCGGATCGTTCGATCGGCGGGGATGGCCCCCGCGATGATCCGTTCGCGTATGATCGCGAAAATGCGATCCGCCAGGGTCTGCACGACGATAACGCCCTCGCCCCGATGACGCCCGTCATCCAGGGCGCCGTCCGGTAGCGAGAGCGCCGTCGCCATCAGGCGGCCTTGGCCTGGCCCAGGTCCGGGCGGGTCGCGGCGGCCTTTTCGACCATCGCGATCACCTCGGCGCGGCGCTCGCCTTCCAGGACATAGCGCGGCGGCAGGACGCGCTCCGAACCACGGCCCATGACCTGCTCGGCCAGCTTGATCGACTGGACCAGGTCATGCTCGGCATCGAGGTGGAGGAGCGGCATGAACCAGCGATAGATTTCCATCGCCTTGGCATGATCGCCACGGTCGAACGCCGCGACCAGCTCGACCGACTCCTTGGGGAAGGCGTTGGTCAGGCCCGAAACCCAGCCCTGCGCGCCCAGATACAGCCCTTCGAGCGCCACGTCGTCCAGACCGGCGAACAGGGTGTAGCGATCGCCGAACGCATTGCGGAAATCGGTGAAGCGGCGCGTGTCGGGGGCCGATTCCTTGACCGCGACGATGTTCTTCACATCGACCAGCGCTTCGAGCACCGACTGGTCGATGACCGTGCGGTACGCGGGCGGGTTGTTGTACAGCATGATCGGCAGGCCGGTCTGGTCGGCCACGCCCTTGAAGTGGTTCACCAGCTCATGCGCCTTGGGCACATAGACCATCGGCGGCAGCAGCATCAGGCCATCGGCCCCGGCCTTTTCGGCCGCCTGCGCGTAACGCACCGCACGGCGCGTGTCATATTCCGAGCAGCCGGTGATCACGGGCACGCGGCCCGCCACCGCCTCGACGATGGCGGTCAGGACCGTGACCTTCTCGTCATAGTCGAGCGAGTTGTTCTCGCCGACCGTGCCGAGCGCGATCACGCCGGTCACGCCGTCATTGACCAGATCGTCGACGACGCGCTGCGTGTCGGCGAGATCGATCGACATATCCTCGCGGATCTGGGTCGTCACTGCGGGGAATACGCCGCGCCAGCCGATGCTCACTATTTGTTTTCCTGCCATTGTTTTAGATATCGTATACTGTTTAGCGCGTCACATCCGCGTGGTCAATCGTCATTCCTCATCGGGATACGGTCCCTTGCCCCCTTCGGCGATGAAGCGGTCGGTCCGCTGGTCGATGACCGGCAACGGAACATAGCCCAGTTGCAGCATTGCATCGTGCCAGGCGCGGATATTGAACTTCGGCCCCAGTGCCTTTTCGGCCTTGGCCCGTGCCCGCTGGAAGGCAAGCTGCCCCATATAATAGGAGAGGGCCTGACCCGGCCATGCGATATAGCGATCGACCTCGGTCTCGATCTCGTGATTGGACAGGGCGGTGTTGTCACGCAGATAGGCCTGCGCCTTTTCGCGGCTCCAGCCCATGGCGTGGACGCCCGTGTCGACGACCAGCCGCGCGGCACGCCACGCCTGATAGGACAGCATCCCGAAGCGGTCGTAGGGATTCTTGTAGAACCCCATTTCCTCGCCCAGCGCCTCGCAATAGAGCGCCCAGCCTTCGCCATAGGCCGACAGATAATTGTCGCGGCGGAAGGCAGGCAAATTCTTGTTCTCGGCTGCCAGCGGCATCTGGAAGGCATGGCCCGGCGCGCTTTCGTGCAGGGTCAGCGCGGGCAGCGCGTAGAGCGGGCGCGAGGGCAGGTCATAGGTGTTGACCAGATAGATGCCCGGCCCGCCACGCCCGGAGGTATAAAAAGGCGCCTGATCCGCAGGCACGGGTTTGATCGCAAAGCGGCTGCGCGGCAGATGGCCGATCCATTGGGCCGCGACCCCGTCAAAGCCCTTCGCGATCCAGGCGGCCTTGTCGAGAAGCTCCTGCGGCGTCTTCGCATAGAAGCGCGGGTCGGTGCGCAGGAAGGTCAGGAACGCGGGCAGGTTGCCCTGGAACTTCACCTCCTTCATCACGCCGTCCATCCGCGCGCGGATCCGCTGCATCTCGGACAGGCCGACCGCATGGACCTGTTCGGGCGTCATGTCGGCGGTCACATATTCGCGAATCTTGGACCGGTAATAGGCCCGCCCATCGGGCAGGTCATAAGCCGCCGTGCTGGCCTGGGCATGGGGGATATAGTCCTCGCGCAGGAAGGTCAGCAGCCGCCGGTGCGCGGGCAGCACGTCGTCCCGGATCGCGACGATCGCTTCCGCCCGCAGCGCCGCGACGGTGGCGGGCGCCATGCTGGCGGGCATGGTCCTGAACGGCTCGTAAAAGGGCTGAGCATCGCCGGTTCCGGCATCGACCACCTGCGCAACGCCGATCTCGCGCCCCTTCAGCGTGACGCGCGGCACGGTGAAGCCCAGCGCGAGACCGGCACGCATGTTCCCGATCTGCTGGTCGTAATAGCGCGGCATCTGGCGGAGCATCGCGATATAGTCGCGATACTGGCTTTCCTTGGTAAAGCTGCCCCGCGCCCAACTTGCCAGATTACCCCAGAAGCTGGTGTCCGAATTGAGCGGCTTTTCATATTCGCGGAACCGCTGCGCCGCGAGCAGCGCGTCGATCTGGCCACGATAGACCATATAGTCGGTGCGCACATCGGGGGAGAGCCTGGCCGGATCGATCGCATCCAGGGCCTTGGCGGTCGCTTCCCAACGCGCCAGCCGCGCGGCCTGGGCGGCGGGGCCGACATCGGGCAATTGCCGCGAGCCCGCGCTGCCGCTGTCGTCGTCGGCGGCACTCTGGCTGATCCGCCACTGATACTCGGAATCCGACAGCGCGCGGAACCGCGCGTCCGGCGTAGCGGCCTGCTTGCTTGCGACCTGGGGGCGGCCCTTGGCCTGTGCGGCACCCAGCGGCATCGCCGTCAGAGCGACCCCTGCCAGCAGCCATCCGATCCGGTTCGTCATGCTCATAACCCCCTTGCTCAACCTTTCAGCGCCGTCACGTCGCGGTGAAGATCGGCCGAAATCTCGACCCCCTCGACCAGCGACACCTGACGCGCGCTATAGCGGCGGGCGGAGGGCAGCCGCGCCCCCTGCCCCGTGATCGCGGCGAACATCGCCTCGGCCCGATCCTGATTTTCGGGAAGAAGATCGCCCAGGAAGCCTTTGGGATCGATGGCAATAATCAACTCGCCACCCAACGGAGAGCCGCCGCGCCCGCCATCCCATTCGATCGACTCGCGGCTGGTCATGTCGCCGATCAGCGGCCCAGCGAGCAGTTCGACCATCGCCGCCAGCGCCGATCCCTTATGCCCGCCGAACGTCCGCATCGCGCCCGACAGGATCGCGGCAGGGTCGGTGGTCGGCCTGCCATCGGCATCGACGCCCCAATCATCTGGCACGCTCTTGCCCGCCCGGCGATGGAGTTCGATCTCGCCGCGTGCGACCATAGATGTGGCGAAGTCGAACACGAAGGGCGGCCCATCCGGGCGCGGCCAGCCGAAGGCGACGGGATTGGTGCCGAACACCGGCTCGGCCCCGCCCGAGGGCGCGACCCAGGCATGGCTCGGCGTGAAAGCCAGCGCGACCAGTCCCGCCTCGGCCAGTTCCTCGACCTCGGGCCAGAGCGCGGCAAAATGCACGACATTGTTGAGCGCCAGCGCGGCGATGCCGTTGGCCTTCGCCTTTTCGATCAGCGCGGGTTTGCCGGTCTGGAAGGCCAGCTGCGCAAAGCCGCCGCCGCCGTCGACGCGGACCAGCGCGCGGGCGGGATTGGACAGCACCGGCTCGGCATCGGGGACGACCACGCCCTTTTGAATGCTGGAGACGGCGACCAGCAGGCGGTAGATACCGTGCGAGGTGCATCCATCGCGCTCGCCCGCCACCATCGTCTCGGCCACCGCTTCGGCATGGGCGGGAGCCAGCCCCGCGCCCAGCAGCTTGGCCCGCGCCAGCGTGCGCAATTCGTCCAGGGTCATCCGCACGCCGCTCACGCCGTCGCCCCCGCCTTGGCTGCGAACAGCCGCATGCCGAAGATCGGTCCCGCCGTGCTGCGATCGTGCGGCACGATCCGCACACGCACGCTCTTCTTGCCCGCCGTCAGCGCGGGCGGCAGCGGGTATTCGACGTCGAAGAAGGCGCCCGGCTTGTCGTTTTCCAGATGCTGGGTGGCGACCTTCACATTGTCGACCAGAATGTCGAAGTCCCGCGCCCGCTCCTCACCCCAATAGGTGCCCTGCAGGATCATCGGGCTGGGGCGCACCGCCATGGTGAACTCGAAATAGCCCCCCGACCGCGCGTCCCGCCCCTGTCGCCCGCGATAGGAAACGGGGTAGGAGATGTCGGAGGTCAGGCCATGATCGCGCTCCGGCTGCATCTCGCCCAGATGCATGACATCGACCGAACGCGCGGCGATATCGCGTGCCCGGGCCTGATCGGCCAGGAACGCTGCCTCCTGCGTCTTCCACCCCGCTTCGGTGAAGCGCTTGAAATAGACGGCGCTGCGCCGGTCATATTGGCCGTAGAACGGGACGAAGCTCAGGTCCGCCGGACGGAAGACCCCCGCCGTCTTGTATCGCGCGGTCGCCGGATCGGCGGCGGTGAAGCCCGCCAGCGGATTGGCGCCGACCAGCACCGGGTCGGGCGAGTCCCACTTGTCCTCGCGCCCGCCCAGATCGGCCGCCATCACCATCGGTCCGCGCACTACCGCCACGACGCTATCGTCGCCGGGCGTCGTCTCGACCCGAAGGTCGAGCGGCAGGCGGATCGAAACCGTATCCCCGGTCTTCCATCGGCGATCGACCACGGCATAGCCTCGCTCGAAGCGCGGGGACACGGCCTGACCATTGACCTCGACCTGCGCCTGCCCGTTCGCCCAGCCCGGCACACGCAGCGCCAGCGGGAAGCGACCCGCACGGTCGAGCCGCGTGAAGCTCAACGTCGCCTGCCCTTCCATCGGATAGGCGGTGTCGAGCGTCACGACCGCGCCGCGCTTCTCCCACCGCGCCTCGGCCGGGATGTAGAGATTGACGAAGAAGGTGTCGCTGCCCTGCCAGAAGATGGACTCGCCATGCTTGGCATGCGCCTCCATCCCCGACCCGACGCAACACCAGAAGGCGTCGTCCTTGTCGGTCGAGAACTCGCGCACCACGCCGCTCATCAGCGGCGTCATATAGGTGAAGCCGCCATTCTGCGGATGCTGTGCGGCCATCGCGTGGTTGAGATGCGCGCGTTCGTAATAGTCGAAATAGCGCCCGTCCGGCTGCCAGCCATAGAGATGCCGGGTCAGCTTCATCATGTTATAGGTGTTGCAATGCTCGCACGTCTGGTCGGTGACGTGCCGCGCGATCGTATCGGGTTCGGAGAAATATTCGCGGTCGGCATTGCCGCCGATGACATAGCTGTGATGGCCGGTGACGGTTTCCCAGAAGAAGCTCGCGCCCTTGGCGGGTTCGGGCTTGCCGGTGATCTCATGGATACGCGCCAGGCCGATCAGCTTGGGCACCTGCGTATTGGCGTGGAAATTGGCCAGCTTGTCCTCGCCCGCGACCAGCGGGTCGAGCACCTTGCGGTCATAGATACGCTCGGCCAGCGCGAGCCACTGACGGTCGCCGGTCCGCTGATAAAGCTCGGCATAGCTTTCGTTCAGCCCGCCATATTCGCACCCCAGCACCGTCTGCATCTGCGCATCGTCGAGCGCGGCAAAGACGCGTGCGAAATAACCGCCCAGCTTGACCGCGACGTCCAATGCCTGCGCATTGCCCCAACCGCCATGAATGTCGAGCAGACCCGCGAACAGCTTATGCACGGTATAGAGCGGCGACCAGGAACCGTTGAGGTCGAAGCCGCCTGACTTGATCTTGCCCCCCATGATCTCGGGGAAGATTTCCTCGCCATCGACCACCTTGCCATCGGCCCGCTTGCGCCCGAGTGCGCCGACATAGCCGGTGCCGCGCTTGGCCTGCGCCTCCGCCAGTTCGGCGACGATATAGTCGGCGCGACGGCGCATCTCGGTGTCGCCGGTCTGCTGCCAGGTCAGCACCAGCGCCGACATGTAATGGCCCAGCGTATGGCCCGCGATCGTGTCGCTTTCCCAGCCGCCATAGATTTCGGCTTTGGGCTCAAGCCCGGCATAGGCGCGGAAATTGTGGAGCAGGCGATCGGGGCTCAGACGGTAAAGATAGCGGCGGTTGGTCTCGACCGCGGTCGCATAGACCGAGGGGCGCAACCGCACCGCCGATAGCGGCAAAGGCTCGGCCTTGGCCGGAAGAATCGACGGCGCAGCCCCCACGGCGCGGGTAGCCATTCCCATCAACGCGACGCCTGCCGCCCCCTGCATCCATTCGCGTCTGCTCGACCGCAGCATCTTGCTCTCCCGGTAATACTGTATACCAATATAGACAGAACGGGAGGGGGGTCAATTGCGATGGTCCCGCAGAGGAGCTTCCCGAGGTCAGGGATTTTATCGTCATGCGCCAGAGCCTTATCCGCCTTTTGCCCGTCACGTTGGCCACGCTTTCGATAGCGGCAAGCGCGCATGACGCGGGCGTCGGTACTGTCCGAAAGACAGCCAGCGCATCGCAGAAGACCGCAAATTCCCGTTTCCGGGTCGGCGCGTTCCACCTGATCTTCGACCCCGCCAGCCAGACCGCGCGTGGCCTTTCGCCGGTCACGACGCCCGATTTCGACTTCCTGCCCATCGGCCGCGCCAAGGAACGCGCGGGCAATGGCTATAATCATCTGGGCGACATCCATCTGCGCCTGCGCCAGGGCGGGGGTGCGTGGCAGGACTATTCGTCTTCGCGCGAACGTCGACCAGTGCGGGCGCTGCCCGCGCGCGGAGCGGTGCTGGCGGCGGCGGACATCGGCGGGTCGATGGGCACCGGCATGCCACTGCGGATCGTGCGGGAATGGGTGAACGACAAGGGCACCCCTACCCTGCGCTTCACGCTGACCAACACCTCCAACGCGCCGGTCGAGGTCGGCGGGCTCGGCCTGCCGATGGTGTTCGACAACATCATTTCCGACCGGACACTGGAACAGGCCCATGCCCAGGCCAGCTTCGCCGATCCCTATATCGGTCGCGATGCGGGTTATGTGCAGGTCACGCGGTTGAACGGCGCAGGCCCCGCCCTGCTCGTCCTGCCCGAACGCGCCACGCCGCTGGAGGCCTATGTCCCGATCCCGACGCTGCGCGAGACCAAGGGCCAGGCGGTAATCTCGGAGGCGAGCCCGCGCACACAGACATCGGAAGGCTTTTATGATTGGACCATCGCCAGCGTCGCCTATGCCCAGACCGATTGGGCCAAGGCGGGTGCGCCCTGGAATGAGGCGACCAGCTTCACCCTGGCTCCAGGGCAGAGCCGCAAGATCGGCCTGCGCCTCGTCATCGCGCCCAGCATTCGGGCCATCGAACCGACGCTGACGGCGCAGGGGCGTCCCGTGGTGGTCGGCGTGCCGGGCTATGTCGTGCCGACCGATCTGGAGGCGGCGCTGTTCGTGCGGTCTCCCTCCGCGATCACCGGCATGGCCAGCTATCCGGCAGGCGCACTCGATGTCACTAAGGCACCGGGCAAGCCGGGCTGGACCCGCCTGTCGGTGCGCGGGCGCCAATGGGGTCGGGCGCGCCTGACCCTCACCTATGCCGATGGCACCGTCCAGACGGTCCAGTATTTCGTTACCAAGCCGCTTGAGCAGACCATGGCCGATCTCGGGCGCTTCTCGACGACGAGACAATGGTTCGAAGGCAAAGGCGATCCCTTCGGCCGCTCCCCCGCCATCCTGACCTATGATCGCGAGGCGGATCGCATCGTCACCGCCGATGCGCGTGTCTGGATCTCGGGAATGAGCGACGAGGGCGGCGCTGGCAGCTGGGTCGCGGCGGTGATGAAGCAGCTCGACAATCCCAACGCGGCCGAAATCGCGCGGATCGAGGAGCTGGTCGACAAGACGATCGTCGGGCGGCTCCAAGTCGCAAGCGGACCCCAGGCCGGAGGCGTGAAGAAGAGCCTGTTCTATTACGATTCGGCCGCTTTCCCCGACCTCTACAAGCCGGAAACGGACTGGAAGAGCTGGACCTCATGGAAGAAGGATCAAGCCGACGACCTCGGCCGGGCGTACAATTATCCGCACGTCGCGGCGGGGCATTGGGCGCTGTACCGGATCGCGCGCAACCATGCCGGGCTGACGCGGGTGCATGACTGGTCATGGTATCTCGACCATGCCTATCAGACGATTGTCGCGATGATGCGCGACGCGCCGCATTATGCGCAGTTCGGGCTGATGGAGGGCGACGTCTTCGTCGACATCCTGACCGACCTGAAGCGAGAGGGCTGGAACGACAAGGCCGCCGAGGTCGAACGCCTGATGAAGGGCCGCGCGGATCACTGGCGCACCCTGCAATATCCGTTCGGCAGCGAGATGGCCTGGGACTCGACCGGTCAGGCCGAGGTCTATGCCTGGATGCGCTATTTCGGTTACGGTCCGCAGGCCGATGTCACGCGCGAGGTCATCTTGGGCTATGATCCGTCAATCCCGCACTGGGGTTATAACGGCAATGCCCGGCGCTATTGGGACTTTCTGTACGGCGGCAAATATCCCCGGCTGGAGCGGCAGATCCATCATTACGGATCGACGCTGAACGCCATTCCGCTGTTCGACTCGTTCCGGCGCAATCCCGCCGACATGCATTTGCTGCGTGTTGCCTATGGCGGGCTGCTGGGCGGCATCACCAATATCGACCAGAATGGCGCATCCTCGGCCGCCTTCCACAGCTGGCCCGACCGGATGGAGTGGGACCCGTATAGCGGCGATTATGGCATGGGCTTTTTCGGCCATGCCTATGCTGCGGCCACTTATGTGGTGAACGATCCGACGCTGGGCTGGCTGTCCTATGGCGGCAACCTGTCGCAAAATGGCGGACAGGTGCATGTCGAGCCGCATGACGGTGCGCGCGCGCGGGTTTTCGTCGCCCCCGCCGGACTATGGCTGACGCTCGAGGCGGGGAAGTTCAAGGCCGTCGATTATGATCCGGCGACCGGCGCGGTTCGCCTGACCCTCGATCCGGCGACGGACGACACGCCCGCTGCGCGTCTGTTCGTCGAGACGACGACGCCCGGCGGCCGTGCCTATCGCCCCGAGCGGGGTACGTTCGAGCGGGGCGGATATACCGTTCCGCTGTCGGGCGCGGCATCCGAACTGCTGCTGTCCACCAGATAGGCGGCGAGCTGGCGGACCAGCGGCCCATCGGCGGGCGGCATGGACCAGGCATGCATATCGGCGGGCTGGCACCAGGTCAGCCCGTCCGCCTCCAGCGCGACCGGCGTGCCCGACCAGGCCCGGATGACGTAAAGCAGCAGGAGCAGATGGCGACCGGGCAATGGCTCGGTCGCAAAACCCGCCGGTTCCAACGCTTCGGCTGCGACCGTGATCGCCAGTTCCTCCTGCAACTCGCGGACCAGCGCTGCCTCGGGCGTCTCGCCGGGCTCCAGCTTGCCGCCCGGAAACTCCCATAGCCCCGCCAGCGCCTTGCCCGCCGGGCGCTGCTGCAACAGCACGCGGCCATCCTCATCGACCAACGCGGCGGCAACGACGGGAAACAAAACGGGCAAAGTCGGGCTGTCGATCATTTCTTAACCTCGGGCGCGTACGTAGCGGCATCATGAGTGCGCGCGCGATCCGAACGATGCTGCAACGCCTGTTGGCTGATACGCGCGGCGCGTCGGCGGTGGAATATGGATTGATCGTGACCGTCGTCATTCTCGCGATCTTCGGCAGCCTTTCCCAGATGGGCCTCAGCCTTGAGTCGCTGTGCGAGCGCATCGCCACCGAGCTGAGTCTCGCAAGCCGCTAAATTCAGCGGTGAAATCGCTGTCTTCAAACCTTTTTAACTAGTGGGCCGGTAAAGCGCCAAAAGCTGAACCGGCGCTCCGGCTCAGCCGGGTGATCGATCAAATCAGGACTGAACGGAGACCGGAATGAAGACGTTTCGCAAGATGCTGAAGAATAACAAGGGCGCGACGGCCATCGAATACGGCCTGATCGCCGCCCTGATCGCGGTTGCGGCGATCGGTGCCATGAAGACCATCGGCACCACGCTGAACACGACGTTCACCAACGTCAGCAACAAGCTGGCGAACCCGCCGTCGCAGTAATAGCATAGGCAGGTATAGCGTTCATCGTCATACCTGCCCACGCCGAACGCGCAAATCAAGAGGGGGCGGTCAACTAGGTTGACCGCCCCCTCTTTTGCGTCCGTTGTGCGGTCAGAGCCGCCCCATCGCCAGGAACTTGGCGGCACGCCCGCGCTTCAGCTCGTCCCGGCCCAGGCCACCCAGTTCGCCCAGCGCCTTTTCGACCGCATCGCCCAGATTGGCGATCGCACCCGCGGGGTCGCGGTGCGCGCCCCCGACCGGCTCCGACACGATCGTATCGATCACGCCGAAATGCTTCAGGTCCTGCGCGGTGACGCGCATCGCCTCGGCCGCATCCGATGCCTTATCGGCGGTGCGCCACAGGATCGAGGCGCAACCCTCGGGGCTAATGACCGAATAGACCGCATGCTCGAACATCAGCACACGGTTGCCCGCCGCCAGCGCCACCGCGCCACCGGAGCCGCCTTCGCCCACGATGGCCGAGACGACCGGTACGCCCGCCGCCAAACAGGCCTCGGTCGAGCGCGCAATGGCTTCCGCCTGGCCACGCTCTTCGGCCTGGATACCGGGGAACGCGCCCGAGGTGTCGACCAGCGTCACGATGGGCAGACCGAACCGGTTTGCCAGCTCGACCAGGCGAATCGCCTTACGATAGCCCTCCGGCTTGCCCATGCCGAAATTATGGCGGAGGCGGCTGGCGGTATCCTCGCCTTTTTCATGGCCCAGTACCATCACGCGCTGGCCGCGAAACTGCGCGAAACCGCCCATGATCGCCTGGTCGTCGCCGAATGTGCGGTCGCCAGCCAGCGGCACGAACTCGTCGAACAGCCCGGCGACATAATGCTTGAAGTGCGGGCGCTGCGGATGGCGCGCGACCTGCGTCTTCTGCCACGGGGTCAGCTTGGTGAAGGTATCGCGCAGCAGCTTGTCGGACTTGGCCTGGAGCTTGGCGATCTCCGCGCCGATATCGACCGTCCCTTCGGCAGTCGTATCGCGCAGCTCGTCGATCCGGCTCTGAAGCTCGGCGATCGGTTTCTCGAAATCGAGGAAGGTCGTTGACATGGCGCTATCGCCTAAGGGCGCTTGTCCCGAAAATCAACGAGCGGGTGTTTCGCATTGACGAGTTCGACCAGTCGGCTCGCCTCGACATGCGTGTAGATTTCGGTCGTGGCGATGTCGGCATGGCCGAGCATCGCCTGCACCGCGCGCAGATCCGCCCCGCCGCCGAGCAGGTGCGTGGCAAAGGCATGGCGCAGGACATGCGGGCTGACCCGGTCGGGTGGAATGCCCGCCTCTGCCGCCAGCGCCTTGATCAACTGATAGAGGCGGATGCGGGTCAAATGCTTTTTACCGCCGGGAAAGAGCCAGAGCTTGTCGGCCGGGACATGCACCCGCCACGCCGCCACCGCCGCCCGCGCCCGGTCCGAGATCGGCACCATCCGCTCGACGCCGCCCTTGCCCTTCAGGATCAGGAAGGGGCGATCCGGGTGAACGGCATTGCGCGGCAGGGCGACCAGTTCGCTCGCACGAAGGCCCGAACCATAGAGTAGCTCGACCAGGGCCGCGAGGCGCAGATCGTTTGCGCCGGGATGCGCGGCCCCCGTCCGCTCTGTGATGGCGGCGAACAGACGGTCGATATCGGCATGGCTGAGTATCTTGGGCAACGCCCGCCGCTGGCCCGGGCGCGGCAGCACCGAAGAGGGATCGTCGCCGCGCAGACCTTCTTCATGCAGGAAGGCATAGAAGCGCCGCAGCGCCGCCGCCTTGCGCGCGACGGTGGAATTGGCCAGCGACGCCCAGCCTTCGGCCAGCCTCTGGAGCGCGCCCTCATCGGCCTCGCGCAATCCGTCCATCGCCTCGGCGGCGAGGCGCAGGTCGGAGCGATAGGCCGCCAGCGTATTGCCCGCCGCGCCAGCCTCCGCCGCCATCATCTCCAGAAAGCGGTCGACCAGCGCGGCATCGTGCATGTTCATGTCCGGGCGATCGCCTCCGCTGCGATCATCCGCGCCTCGCTATCCAACCCGACCGCGCGCAGTGCCTCGACGATGCGATAGAGCGCCTGGGGCGGCACGCCGCGCCAATCGCCGGTCTGCATCCCGACCGCGCAGAGCAGGACGACCATGCCGGTCTGCCCGTCCGCCACCGCCTGATCCAGCGCCTCGGTCCAGGCATTGCGCTGGCCGACACGTACGTCGAGCGCCTCGGCGCCCTTTTCGATATCGGTCCGCGACAGCCGCCCGAGCCCCGCCAGTCCGGCAAAGAACATGCGCTGTTTCAAGGCATCGGCGCTGTAGTTCGAGACCTGATCATAAGCCAGCTGGCCTTGCCGGTCGGGATCGCTCAACATGATCATCGCCCAGGCATCGCTGTTTTGCTTCGCCGCATCACGCCAGCGCGCCGCACTGCGATCGAGCCCGGCGGACAGCATCGAGGCGACCAGCCGGTCGGCCTCACGCCCGTCGCTCGTCACCGGCAGCCGCGCGGCAGCGCGGGCGGTCAGGATCAGTCGGCCATAGGGCGTGGGCGTATCGTCACCCCAGAGGGAGAGCATGGCCGACAGCCGCTGCCCCTCGTCCCCAGCGGCATAGGCGTTGCGCAGGTCGTTGCCGATCGCCGACTGGGCCCGGCTGGCCTGATCGTCATCAGCCAGACCGGAATAGAAATCCACCAGCGCGGCGTTGGAAAGAACGCCCAGTGTCGCCGCCTGGTCGGCCACCCCGGCCCGCTCGGTCGCGGGCACCGAGGGCGAGGTCGCCAGCCAGCCGCGCACCTGCGGCCCGACATAGGATAGATAATCCGGCGGCACCGTCACGCCCGTCGCCGTGGCCAGGCCGAACCGCCAGACCGTAAGGCGGTCGGCCCCACTCCAATCGACCCTGACTGCCTTGCGCGCGGAGCCCGCGCCCATCAGCTTTTCGGCAAGCTTCAGGTCGAAGTCGTCGGCGACCCGCTGACGGCGCATCTGGCGAACGGTCGCGGTGGCGCGCGCGCCATCCCCCGTCAGCGCCCCGCACCAGCCTTGCGCGAGCCGATAGCCGCCCAGCCCGGTCACCGCGCTGCCGCGATCGGCCAGCGGGCACAGCCCCGCCGGGTCGCTGGAGGCGAGCAGCGCGTTCATCGCGACCTGATAGAGTTTGGGCGTGTAATTGGCCGGATCGACCGACTGGACCACCGCCCGCGCCACCTGCGCCTCGCCCATGCGCAGCAGCAGCCAGGCCCGTTCGGCGGCGAAGTCCGCGCCGTTGACGCCGCGCGGCGTCTCGACGTGCGCGGCCAGGGCGCGACGCAGCAGGATCGAGGTCCAGCGCGACGGCAGGGGCGCGGACAAGCGCCGCATCAGCGTTTCGGCGACGCGACCATCGGCACCGGCAAAGATCGTCTGGTCCAACGCCCCTTCGCGCGGCCCCGCAGGACCGACCACCGCGAGCGACCGCCGGGCCGAAGCAGGCAGCTCATATTCGGCCAGCGTCGCCGCATCCATGGTGGGCGTCGGCGAGGGCGTGGGCGTCGGGACCGGGGTCGCCAGCGTATCCAGCAGCGCTCCCACGGCATCGGCGGGGGTCGGCGCAGGCGTCGGCGTGGCCAGGGGCGTAGCACTCGGCACGGCACCTGCGACCGGGCGCGCCGTCGACCGGGGGGTCGGCCGGGCACTAGGCTGCGCGGCAGGCTGGCCGAAGCCGGGGGGCAGCAGCGATTCGGGACGGTCCTGCGCCGCGGCAATGGCTGCGGCCCCGACCATCAGCAGGGCTACGGCCCTGGGCAGGTGGCGGAAAGCGCCCCCCCGCTTATTGCAGGTTGCCAAGCGAGACCGCCTTTTCGACCTGGGTGGTCGGCCGTTCGGTCGCCCGGCCCGAGAGCAGGAACAGCCCGCCGACGACGATGACGAGAAGGACGAT
>Ga0308159_1001896_pt1 | contig 26611 bp, 25 predicted proteins | sample PhyCR1_FD_201040 | JGI IMG/M metagenome (GOLD analysis project Ga0308159, IMG submission 201040) | Phyllosphere microbial communities from UC Gill Tract Community Farm, Albany, California, United States - DLSLC.R1 | ecosystem: Host-associated > Plants > Phyllosphere > Unclassified | place: USA...
CCTGGTGGTCGAGGGCGGGGTCACCGCGGGTGACACCGTGCGGATCGACGTCGAGGGCGATGCCCTGACGGCGAGCGTCGCGGAGCACGCGGCGGTCTAGTCCGGTCGCACGCGCACACGAGGGCCCGGTACCGATTCGGTACCGGGCCTTCGGCGTGCGCGGACCGCCGCGGTGCGCGCCGCCGCCGCGCACCGTGCGTGCTCCGTCACACGGTGCGAGGTTGCCCGCACCGTGCGCGCCTGCAATCCCGCACCGAGCGCGCAGGCTGCCACCGATCCGCGGACGACGCACGGTGCAGCCGGGAGGCCCGTCACCGGTGTGCGACGGGAACTCGGCACACAGCCTGCTCGTCGCCACAAGAACACCAACCTCGCACCGTGATCACCCTGTTCGGGAATGCAATTCCGGATGTTTTCCGGAAAAGGGGTTGCGCTCCGAATTGCGGTGCCGATAGTGTTCACTCGTCGCGAACGGTCGAACATTCGACCCGGACGACTCCGCCAGCTCGAGACCGAAAGGGGGCCGACCATGATGATCTCCGCAACCACTCCGTTCCGTGGAATCCGTGGACGCGTCGGTACCCCGTTCCGCGTCCGCTGACCCGGAGCGTCCCACTCTCCTGACACCTGTGCCTCCGGGCACCGTGCGCTGAGCCGATCAGGCTCGCGCAGCACCGGTTCGTTCGTCTGCTGAACGGTTCGTCGACTCGTCGATGCGTGCCGTCCGATCTGCGCGGACGACGCCGGAAGAATGTCAGTGGACAGTGCGACGCTCTCGGTGTCGACGAGCATTCCGCGATCGTTGTCCGAACATTTCCGGACCATCCCGGAGTGCATTCTCACGCATTCATTTCCTACTGCCCGCAACCCGGGCGGATTCGTCCTGCCCGACACCCGGGCAGCTCTGCCGTGCCCTGAAGGGGAACACCGTGTCCACGAAGACCACCACCCGTCCACCCGATACCCGCGCGGTGCGCCGCCGGGTCTCACTCGCCGACCGCATCGCACTCCGGGTCGGGATGTCGCTCATCATCTGGAGCCGACGCACCCGCAAGGAGCGGCCCGAGGTCGACCTCGCCACGCTGGCCCGCATGGAGCGGGAACGCCAGCAGCGCGAGGCCGACTGGATCACCCAGGGCGCCGCCATGCGGATGTGGCGCTGACCCGCGGCGCTGCGCGCCGACGCCACACGCTCGCACGCATGGTGCGAGGTTCCGTACTCGGTGACCGCCCCTCGGGGTGGCACCACGTCCGGGACCTCGCACCACGCCGGGCCGCCCTCGCACCGTGCGCCGACGTGTCGGACGCACCCCGGGCCTCCCGTACCGTTGGCGGGTGACCGAAACCGCAGCTGCACTCGTCGAACGCCTCACCGCCCTCGTGCCGGACTTCCCGAAGCCGGGGGTGCTCTTCCGTGACGTGACGCCGGTGTTCTCCGACGCCGTCGCGTTCGGCCGCGTGTGCGAAGCACTCGCCGCACCGTTCGCGGTCGGAGCCGGGTTCGACGCAGTCGCCGGCATCGAGGCCCGCGGCTTCGCGCTGGCCGGGGGCATCGCCGCCCAGCACCAGGTCGGCGTGCTCACCGTGCGCAAGGCGGGCAAGCTCCCCGGCGAGGTCCTCAGCGAGCAGTACGCGCTGGAGTACGGCGAGGCCGAGCTCGAACTGCGCCCCGGCCAGCTGCCGGCCGGCACGCGGGTGCTCGTCGTCGACGACGTCCTGGCCACCGGGGGGACCGGCGCTGCGACCATCACCCTGCTCGAGCGCGCCGGCTACCAGGCCATCGGCTTCGCCGCCCTGCTCGAGCTCGACGGCCTCAACGGGCGCGAGCGTCTCGAGCCGCGCCTGCCCGTCGCGACGCTCGGCGCCGTCCCGGCCTGAGCGCCGGCAACCGCGCGGTCAGGGCGGCACCCGCTCTCTCCACAGGCGCGTCCCCGGCGTCCGCACGCGAGCACGTCTCGCACTAGTCTTGACGCACCATTTCGATCGAGGAGTCCCATCATCGTGACCGAGTCAGTCGCACCCGCGCCCGCCGAGCTTCCCCAGGCACCCGAGCCCCGGACCGCGACGACGACCACGACCGGCACCGAGCTCTTCGACGGTGAGCGCGGCGTCGTCGCGATCCGCGTCGACGGCGTCCTGAAGGACCTCGCGGCGGACGTGCAGGCCGGTGAGACCGCCGAGGCCGTCACCCTGCAGGAGCAGGACGGGCTCGACATCCTCCGGCACTCGGCCGCCCACGTGCTGGCGCAGGCCGTGCAGCAGATCAACCCGGACGCCAAGCTCGGCATCGGGCCGCCCGTCACCGACGGCTTCTACTACGACTTCGACGTCGCCGAGCCCTTCACCCCCGAAGACCTCAAGGCGATCGAGAAGGGCATGGACCGCATCGTCAAGCAGGCCCAGCGCTTCCGTCGCGTGGTCGTCACCGACGAGCAGGCACGCGACCTGATGGCGGGGGAGCCCTACAAGCAGGAGCTCATCGGTCTCAAGGGTGCGGCGTCCGACGGTGACTCCGGCGAGAGCGTCGAGGTCGGTGCCGGCGAGCTCACCGTGTACGAGAACGTCGACCCGAAGTCGGGCGAGGTGCTCTGGCAGGACCTCTGCCGTGGCCCGCACGTCCCGCACACCCGCTGGATCGGCAACGCCGCCAAGCTCATGCGCGTGGCCGCTGCGTACTGGCGCGGCTCCGAGAAGAACCCGCAGCTGCAGCGCATCTACGGCACCGCCTGGCGCGACAAGGACCAGCTCAAGGGGTACCTGGTGCGCCTCGAGGAAGCCGCCAAGCGCGACCACCGCAAGCTCGGCGCCGAACTCGACCTGTTCTCGTTCCCCGATGAGATCGGTTCCGGCCTGGCGATCTTCCACCCGAAGGGCGGCATCATCCGCCGCGAGATGGAGGACTACTCGCGCCGTCGGCACGAGGAGAACGGCTACTCGTTCGTCTACACGCCCCACATCACCAAGGGCGACCTGTTCGAGACCTCCGGGCACCTCGGCTGGTACAAGGACGGCATGTTCCCGGCCATGCACATGGACGAGGCCAAGGACGAGGACGGCAACGTCACCCGGCAGGGCGCCGACTACTACCTCAAGCCGATGAACTGCCCGATGCACATCCTGGCGTACCGGTCGCAGCCCCGCTCCTACCGCGACCTGCCGCTCCGGATGTTCGAGTTCGGCACGGTGTACCGCAACGAGAAGTCCGGCGTCATCCACGGCCTCACCCGCGTGCGCGGCCTGACCCAGGACGACGCGCACATCTTCACCACGCAGGAGAAGATGAAGGAGGAGCTGACCACGACCCTCGCGTTCGTGCTCTCGCTGCTGCGCGACTACGGCCTCGACGACTTCTACCTCGAGCTCTCCACGAAGGACCCGGAGAAGTACGTCGGTGACGACGAGGTCTGGGACGTCGCGACGGAGACCCTGCGCCAGGTCGCCGAGGAGTCCGGCCTCGAGCTCGTCCCCGACCCCGCCGGCGCCGCGTTCTACGGCCCGAAGATCTCCGTGCAAGCCCGCGACGCCATCGGGCGCACCTGGCAGATGTCGACCGTGCAGCTCGACTTCAACCTGCCCGAGCGCTTCGGCATCGACTACACCGCGGCCGACGGCTCGCGCCAGCGTCCGGTGATGATCCACCGCGCGCTGTTCGGCTCGATCGAGCGCTTCTTCGGGGTCCTCACCGAGCACTACGCGGGCGCGTTCCCGGCGTGGCTGTCGCCCGTCCAGGTCGTCGGCATCCCGGTCGCGGCCGAGTACGGCGACTACCTCGACGAGGTCATCGCGAAGCTCCGCGCGCACGGCGTCCGCGCCGAGGTCGACCACTCGGACGACCGCATGCAGAAGAAGATCCGCACGCACACCAAGGCGAAGGTGCCGTTCCAGCTCATCGCCGGCGGCGACGACCGTGACGCCGGCGCCGTCAGCTTCCGCTTCCGCGACGGCCGCCAGGACAACGCGGTGCCCGTCGACGAGGCCGTGGCCCGCATCCTCACCGCGATCCGCGAGCGCACGCAGGTCTGATGGCACAGTCGGGAGGCCCGGAGCAGGCCGCGGGGACCGGTCACGTCGACGACGTGGCCGGCCCCACCGCCGCCGCGGGCTCCGAAGGCGCGGACACCGATCCGCTGGTGATCCGCGACGCGGCCACCGGTGCAGCCGTCCCGGACGCGTTCCAGCGGCTCTGGAACCCGCACCGGATGGCCTACATCGACGCCGGCCGCGAAGGCCGGGGACGCGGGCACGACGACGACTGCCCGTTCTGCGAAGCCCCGCGGAAGACCGACGAGGACGCCCTGATCGTGGCCCGCGGTGAGCACGCCTACGTGCTGCTCAACCTGTTCCCGTACAACAACGGGCACCTGCTCGTCTGCCCGTACCGGCACGTCCCGCTCTACGACGAGGCGACTCCGGACGAGCTGCGCGAGATCGGCGAGCTGACCCAGACCGCGATGCGGGTGCTGCGCGAGGTCGCGCACTGCGACGGCTTCAACATCGGCATGAACCAGGGCGAGGTCGCCGGTGCCGGCGTGGCCGCACACCTGCACCAGCACATCGTCCCGCGGTGGCAGTCGGACGCGAACTTCTTCCCGATCATCGCCCGGACGAAGTCCATGTCGCAGTTGCTCGGCGAGACCCGTCGACTCGTCGCCGACGGGTGGCCCCGGGCGCACTAGACTGGTCGGCATCATGAGCGACAGCACCAGCACCTCCGGCACCCCTGGCACCTCGATCACCGGCTCCGACCGCGTCAAGCGCGGACTCGCCGAGATGCTCAAGGGCGGCGTGATCATGGACGTCGTCGACGCCGAGCAGGCCCGCATCGCGGAAGAAGCCGGTGCGACCGCCGTCATGGCCCTCGAGCGCGTCCCCGCCGACATCCGTGCGCAGGGCGGCGTCGCCCGCATGTCCGACCCCTCGATGATCGAGGAGATCATCGCCGCGGTGTCGATCCCCGTCATGGCGAAGGCCCGCATCGGCCACTTCGTCGAGGCGCAGGTGCTGCAGGAGCTCGGTGTCGACTACATCGACGAGTCCGAGGTGCTGTCGCCGGCCGACTACGTGAACCACATCGACAAGTGGAAGTTCACCACCCCCTTCGTCTGCGGTGCCACCAACCTGGGCGAGGCGCTCCGTCGCATCACCGAGGGCGCGGCCATGATCCGTTCCAAGGGCGAGGCCGGCACCGGTGACGTGTCCGAGGCCACCAAGCACATCCGCACCATCACCAAGGAGATCGCGGCGCTCCGCAACCTGCGTGACGACGAGCTCTACGTCGCCGCCAAGGAGCTCCAGGCCCCTATCGACGTCGTGCAGGAAATCGCCCGCACCGGCAAGCTCCCCGTCGTCCTCTTCACCGCCGGTGGTGTCGCCACCCCGGCCGACGCCGCGATGATGATGCAGCTCGGTGCCGACGGTGTCTTCGTCGGTTCCGGCATCTTCAAGTCCGGCGACCCGGCAGCGCGTGCCGCCGCGATCGTCAAGGCGACGACCTTCCACGACGACCCCAAGGTCATCGCCGAGGTGTCCCGAGGTCTGGGCGAGGCGATGGTCGGCATCAACGTCGCCGACGTCCCCGCACCGCACCGCCTCGCCGAGCGTGGCTGGTAGTCCGACGAGCGGCGCTCGGCCCCGCATCGGGGTCCTGGCGCTGCAGGGTGACTTCCGCGAGCACATCGCCTCGCTGACAGAACTCGGCGCCGACGTGGTGCCGCTCCGTCGCCCCGAGGAGATCGAGACCCTCGACGGCGTCGTGATCCCCGGGGGCGAGTCGAGCGTGATGGACAAGCTGTCCCGGGCGTTCGGCGTCGCCGAGCCCCTTGCCGACGCGATCCGCGGTGGCCTGCCCACCTACGGCACCTGCGCCGGCATGATCATGCTGTCGTCGCGGATCACCGACGGCATCAGCGGCCAGCAGACCCTCGACGTGCTCGACACCACCGTGCGCCGCAACGCGTTCGGTGCGCAGAACGACTCGTTCGAGATCGACATCCCGATGCCCGACCTCGGCGAGGCCCCGGTGCACGCGGTGTTCATCCGGGCCCCCGTCGTGGAGCAGCGCGGCGACGACGTCCACGTCCTCGGCGCGTTGCCCGACGGCCAGGTCGTCGCCGTGCAGCAGGGCAACGTCATCGCGAGTGCGTTCCACCCCGAGGTCGCCGGCGAGGACCGCTTCCACCGCCGGTTCCTCGACCTGGTGCGCAGCGCCTGAGGCGTGACCGCCCACCCGCCGCACCGGCGGGACGGAAGCCGCGCCGCGCCTCCAGGCCGGTGTTCGGCCCACAGGGCCGCTAAACTGAGCGGGACTTTCCGCAAGACGCAAGGAGAACCGTGTCCGGGCATTCCAAGTGGGCAACGACCAAGCACAAGAAGGCGGTCATCGACCAGCGCCGTGCCAAGTCGTTCGCCAAGCTGATCAAGAACATCGAGGTCGCCGCGAAGATGGGCGGTGCCGACATGTCCGGCAACCCGACCCTGGTCGACGCCGTGCAGAAGGCGAAGAAGACCTCGGTCCCCAACGACAACATCGACCGCGCCGTCAAGCGCGGTGCCGGTCTCACGGGCGAGACCATCGAGTACACGACGATCATGTACGAGGGCTACGGCCCCAACGGCGTCGCGATGCTCATCGAGTGCCTCACGGACAACAAGAACCGTGCCGCGGCCGAGGTCCGGACCGCGATGTCGCGCAACGGGGGCACCATGGCCGACCCGGGCAGCGTCGCCTACAACTTCTCGCGCAAGGGCGTCATCTCGGTCACGAAGACCGACGGCCTCGACGAGGACACCGTGATGACCGCGGTGTTGGACGCCGGTGTCGAGGACGTCATCGACCAGGGCGGCGGCTTCGAGATCATCACCGAGGCGAGCGATCTGGTCGCCGCCCGCACCGCCCTGCAGGACGCCGGCATCGACTACGACTCCGCCGACGCCGAGTTCGTCCCCGGCCTCAAGGTCCCGGTCGACGCCGAGACCGCCCGCAAGGTGTTCCGCCTGATCGACGCGCTCGAGGACTCGGACGACGTGCAGAACGTCTACTCGAACTTCGACATCCCCGCGGACGTCCAGGCCGAGCTCGACGAGGACGAGGGCGAGTAACCGTGCTCCGTGTGCTCGGGGTGGACCCCGGGCTCACCCGGTGCGGCGTCGGCGTCGTCGAGGTCGCACCGAACCGGCGCGCACGACTCGTCCACGTGACGGTCGTGCGTACCCCGCCGGACATGCCGCTCGAGCAGCGGCTGCTCCGCGTCGCCGACGGCATCGCCGCCGAGATCGACGAGCACCACCCGGATGCGGTCGCCGTCGAGCGGGTGTTCGCGCAGGCGAACGTCCGCACCGTGATGGGCACCGCGCAGGCCGCCGGCCTGGCGCTGCACGCCGCGGCCGCCCGCGGCCTGCCCGTCGGGCTGCACACCCCCTCCGAGGTCAAGGCCGCCGTCACCGGCTACGGCAACGCCGACAAGCGTCAGGTGCAGACCATGATCGCGCGCGTGCTCGGTCTGGACGAGGCCCCGAAGCCGGCCGACGCCGCCGACGCGCTCGCGTTGGCCGTGTGCCATGCCTGGAGGCTCGGATCACCCGACGCCGCCGGTTCGCGTGCCACGAACCTCACCCCCGCACAGCGCGCCTGGCGGGACGCGCAGGGCGGCACCGTCGACTCGCCGCTGGCCCGCGCGGCCGCCGCCGCGGCCCGCCCGCAGCGTGGCAGGTCGGCGTCGTCGGTGGGCGGCCCTAGGCTCGGAGCATGATCGCGAGTCTCCGGGGCACCTGCATCGACATCGCCGGTTCGGCCGTGGTGATCGAGGTCGGGGGAGTCGGGTACGCCGTCACCGTGACCCCCGCGCACGCGCTGACGATGCGCCACGGTTCCGAGGTGTTCGTGCGCACCGCCATGATCGTGCGCGAGGACGAGCACCTGCTCTTCGGCTTCGAGTCGACCGACGCGCTGCAGGTGTTCGACCTGCTCCGCGGGGTCTCCGGCGTCGGCCCGAAGTCCGCGATGGGCGTCCTGGCCCACATGGACCCGGCGCAGATCGCGAACGCCGTCGCGAACGAGGACGACGGCGCGTTCCGCAAGGTCTCCGGCATCGGCCCGAAGACCGCCAAGCTCATCATCGTCGCGCTCTCCGGCAAGCTCGTGGCCTTCGAGCAGGCTGCCGTGGTCGCGGCAGCACGGGGGACCGCAGTCCACCCCGCCGCGGTCGACGTCGTCTCGGCGCTCATCGGCCTCGGCTGGCGCGAGGACGCGGCGCAGTCCGCGGTCGACGACGCCGTCGCCAACGAGCCCGGTGCCGCCGCGATGGGCACCCAGGCCCTGCTCCGTGCCGCCCTCGGTGCGCTCCGACCCGCGGCAGCCGGCCGGTGAGCGGCATCACGTCCGCCGGCGCCGAGTCGCAGGAGGAACTCGCGTTCGAAGGTGCGCTCCGTCCGCGCTCGCTCGACGAGTTCGTCGGGCAGCGCAAGGTCCGCGGGCAGCTCGACCTGCTCCTCAAGGCCGCGGGCATGCAGGAGCGCACGCCCGACCACATCCTGATGGCGGGTCCTCCCGGCCTCGGCAAGACCACGCTCGCGATGATCGTCGCGCACGAGACCGGCCGACCGCTGCGCATGTCGAGCGGGCCGGCGATCCAGCACGCCGGTGACCTCGCCGCCGTGCTGTCCTCTCTGGTCCCGGGCGAAGTGCTGTTCATCGACGAGATCCACCGCATGGCCCGCTCGGCAGAAGAGATGCTCTACCTGGCGATGGAGGACTTCCGCATCGACGTGATGGTGGGCAAGGGTGCGGGTGCCACGAGCATCCCGCTCGACCTCGCACCGTTCACGCTCGTCGGCGCCACCACGCGGGCCGGCCTGTTGCCGAACCCGCTGCGCGACCGCTTCGGGTTCACCGCCCACCTCGAGTTCTACGAGAAGGACGAGCTCGAGCAGGTCCTGATCCGTGCGGCCCACCTGCTCGAACTCGACATCGACCGGACCGCCCTGCGCGAGATCGCCGGACGCTCCCGCGGCACCCCGCGCATCGCGAACCGCCTGCTCCGCCGGGTGCGCGACTACGCCCTCGTGCACCGCACCACCGACGGCATGGCCGCGGTCCAGGGTGCACTCGACCTGTACGACGTCGACGAACTCGGCCTCGACCGGCTCGACCGGGCTGTGGTCGAGATCATGCTGACCCGGTTCGACGGCGGCCCGGTCGGTCTGAACACCCTCGCCGTCTCCGTCGGCGAGGAGTCCGAGACGATCGAGTCGGTCGTCGAACCGTTCCTCGTCCGGGTCGGTCTCGTGACGCGCACGCCCCGCGGGCGCATCGCCACACCACGTGCCTGGCGGCACCTCGGCCTCACCCCGGGACAGGCCGACGGCGGGCAGCCGGGGCTCTTCGACGACCAGGACACCGACGACTGAACGCCGATCAGTCGAGTGACATGCCACGGACACCGGCGTGCCCTAGACTGCTACGGCCCGAAACCGAGCAACCAGAGAAGGCAACGCATCATGGGTCAAGAAGTCATCCTCATCGTCATCGTCGTGGCGTTCGCGGCCTTCATGTTCTACAACAGCCGCAAGCGAAAGAAGCAGCAGGCCGAACTCGTGGACAAGATGGTCCCCGGCGCCAAGGTCATGCTGTCCTTCGGCCTGTACGGCACGCTCCTCTCCGTGAACGAGGAGAAGGTCACCGCTGACGTCGAGATCGCACCGGGGACCGTCGTCACCGTGCACCGTCAGACCCTGTCGCGCGTCGTCGACGACAACGCTTCCGACGTCGAGACCACCACGACCACCGAGGACGAGCCGAAGCCGGTGGCCGAGCTCAACGGTGAGCCGGTCTACGGCGAGCGTGTCGAAAGCGACCGCGTCGACGAGACCGACGCCACGAAGCGCAAGTCCGACGACTGACGCCCTCGGCCGCCGGGTCGTCTGATCCGGCGGCTTCCTCTTGCCGTCGCACGGTGTGCCGACGGTCCTGAACAGAAAGACGAGACGACCGGTGGCACGATCGACACCCGTCAAGAAGGCGCTGCGCTCGCTCACCTGGTTGGTGATCCTGATGGCGATCCTCGCCGGCCTGAACACCGCCGCGTCGATCCTCGCCGGCTCTTCGAAGGACGACACCGACAAGTGGTACCAGGGCGCGAGCTGGGTGCCGGAGCTGGCTCTCGACCTGCAGGGCGGCACGCAGCTGACCCTCGCGGCGCAGAACACCGAGGGCGACTCCGTCACCTCGCAGCAGCTGCAGCAGGCGGTGAACATCATCCGCCAGCGCATCGACGCCACCGGTGTCTCCGAGTCCGAGATCAACACCCAGGGCGCGAACAACATCGTCGTCTCGATCCCGGGTCGCCCCGACAAGGCCACGATCGACCGCATCGAGGCAGCCGCCAAGCTGACCTTCCGTCCGGTGCTCTTCACCGAGGCCGCCTCGAGCTCGGCCGTCGGTGGCGACGGCAAGGGCACCGCGTCGCCGACGCCCTACTCGCCCCCGGCATCGCTCGCCGCGACGCCGAGCGCGAAGCCGTCGAACGCGAGCGACCTGAACTGGGTCACGCCGAAGCTGCAGGACCTGTACACCAACTACAACTGTGCAGCGCCGGACGACATCACCGCGGCGCCCGATGACGAGCCCCTCGTCACCTGTGACCAGACGGGCGCGGCGAAGTTCATCCTCGGGCCGGTCGAGGTCCTCGGAGCCGACGTCAGCAACGCCACCTCGGGTCTCGCCACCGACTCGCAGGGCACGTCGACGGGCCAGTGGGCCGTCAACCTGACGTTCAACGGTGAGGGCTCCAAGGACTTCCGCACCGTCACGAACCGTCTCGTGTCGCTCCAGCAGCCGCAGAACCAGTTCGCGATCGTGCTCGACGGCACGGTGATCGAAGCCCCGACGACGAACTCGGCGATCACCAACGGCAAGGCGCAGATCAGCGGGAACTTCACCGCCGAGTCCGCCAAGACCCTCGCCGACCAGCTCAAGTACGGTGCGCTGCCGATCAACTTCCAGGTGCAGTCGAACGAGAACATCTCGGCGACGCTCGGCACCGCGCAGCTCATCGGTGGCCTCGTCGCCGGTCTGATCGGCCTGATCCTCGTGATCATCTACTCCGTGATCCAGTACCGCGCCCTGGCGTTCGTCACCGTGCTGTCGCTCGGGATCGCCGCCGTGCTCACGTACCTCGTGATCGCGATCATGTCGTGGCGCGTCGACTACCGCCTGTCGTTGGCCGGTGTGGCGGGTCTGATCGTCGCCATCGGCATCACGGCGGACTCGTTCATCGTCTACTTCGAGCGCATCCGTGACGAACTCCGTGACGGACGCGCCCTCGAGAGCGCGGTCGAGTCCGGCTGGAAGCGCGCGCTCCGCACGATCCTGGCCTCCGACGCGGTGAACTTCCTCGCCGCCGTCACGCTCTACGTGCTCGCGGTCGCGGACGTGAAGGGCTTCGCGTTCACGCTGCTCCTCACGACCCTCATCGACATCGTGGTGGTCGCGCTCTTCACCCACCCGATGATGCAGCTCATCGCCCGCAGCCGGTTCTTCGGCGAGGGGCACCGGTTCAGCGGTCTCGACCCGGCAGCACTCGGTGCCGTCTACCGGGGGCGCGCACAGTTCCGCGCACCCGTCGTGGACGGCAAGCGCCAGCGCAGTGCCGGTGAGGCACAGCGCCGACAGACTATCGCGGAACGGAAGGCCCAGCAGGCCTCCGGCGACAACGGCTCGACGCCGGACGGGAAGGACGACTGATGGCCAGCTTCAGCCAGTTCGGCAGCGACCTCTACACGGGGAAGCGGTCGTACGACATCATCGGGCGCCGGAAGACCTGGTACCTCATCGCCCTGGCGATGATCGTGATCTCGCTCGTCACGCCGTGGCTGCGTGGCGGGTACCAGCTCGGCATCGAGTTCACCGGCGGCTCGGAGTTCACGATCTCCGACGTCAAGACCCTCGACCAGAACATCGCCACCGAGACCGTCGAGGACGTCGTCCCGGAGTCGATCCCGCGCGTCTCGCAGCTCGGCACGCACGGCATCCGAGTCCAGACCGGGCAGCTCACCGACCGGCAGACGACCGAGGTGCAGGACGCCCTGGCGAAGGCCTACGACGTCCCGGAGAGCCAGGTCGCAGCGACCTTCATCGGCGCGACGTGGGGTGCCGACGTGCTCGCGCAGGCCATCCGTGGTCTCGTGATCTTCCTCGCCCTCGCCGCGGTCTTCATGACGCTGTACTTCCGCACCTGGAAGATGTCGCTGTCCGCGATGGCGGCGCTGCTGCACGACCTGCTCATCACGGCCGGCGTGTACGGCATCGTCGGGCTCGAGGTCACGCCCGCGGCGGTCATCGGCTTCCTGACGATCCTCGGGTACTCGCTCTACGACACCGTGGTGGTCTTCGACAAGGTGCGTGAGAACACCGCGCAGGAGTCCATCCGGACGTTCAAGCAGTCGGTCAACCTCGCGGTCAACCAGACCCTCGTCCGATCGATCAACACCTCGGTCGTGGCACTGCTGCCGGTCGCGGCGATCCTCTTCATCGGGTCGTACGTGCTCGGCGCCGGTACCCTGCGCGACATCTCGCTCGCGCTGTTCATCGGCATCATCGTCGGCACCTACTCGACGATCTTCATCGCGTCGCCGATGTACGCGCAGCTGCGCGAGAACGAGCCGAAGATCAAGGAGTCGGACGCCAAGAAGACCGCGGCGGCCGAGAAGCGCCGGCGCGAGGTCGACGCAGCGGAGGCGAACGTCTGATGCCCATCGAGATCCAGGACATCGACGTCGCCGAGGCCCAGCGCCGCATCGACGCCGGAGCCCGCCTGTTCGACGTCCGCGAGCAGGGGGAGTGGGACGAGGTCCACGCTCCCCAGGCCACGCTCGTGCCGATGTCGGAGTTCGTGGACCGCTGGCAGGAGATCGACGGAGGCGACCAGCCGGCCATCATCGTCTGCCACTCCGGCGGCCGTTCGTCGCGCATCGTCGCGGCGCTCGAGCAGTCGGGGGTCCCGGCCGTCAACCTCTCCGGCGGCATGCTCGCCTGGGAGCAGGCGGGGGCACCGGTGGAGCCCGACGCCCAGGGCGAACCGCGTCACGGGCACTGACCGGGGACGCGTAGTCTTGTCGGATCGAGCTCGGATCGAGCTCTGGGACCGAGTCCTGGGAGGCGCATCATGACGGACACCCGCGAAGAACCGTCCGCGCCGAGCCGCCCGGGTTCCGCCCCGCGGCCCTCGAGCCCGATCGGTCCGAACACCACCGGCAACCTCGGTTCCCTCCGCTCGCTGCTCCCGCGCCTGTTCTCGCGCGCCCAGCCGGCCGGCGCCGTGGACACACTGATCCGCACGGTCCGCTCGCACCACCCCAAGGCCGACGTGACGCTCATCGAGCGGGCCTACTCGGTCGCCGAGCGCGCGCACGACGGGCAGAAGCGCAAGTCCGGTGAGCCGTACATCACCCATCCCGTCGCGGTCGCGCAGATCCTAGCCGACCTCGGCATCGGCACGATCACCATCGCGGCCGCGCTGCTGCACGACACGGTGGAGGACACCGACTACCAGCTCGACCAGCTGCGAGCCGACTTCGGCGACGAGATCGCGATGCTCGTCGACGGCGTCACCAAGCTCGACAAGGTCAAGTACGGCGACAGCGCCCAGGCCGAGACCGTCCGCAAGATGGTCATCGCGATGTCGAAGGACATCCGCGTCCTCGTCATCAAGCTCGCCGACCGCCTGCACAACGCCCGCACGTGGGGCTTCGTCGAGTCGACCTCCGCCACGCGCAAGGCGAAGGAGACGCTCGAGATCTACGCGCCGCTCGCGCACCGGCTCGGCATCCAGATGATCAAGCTCGAGCTCGAGGACCTGTCGTTCGCGGTCCTGCACCCGAAGCTCTACGTCGAGATCGACAGCCTGGTCAAGGAACGCCAGCCGAAGCGCGAGCAGTTCGTCCAGAACGTCATCGGGACCCTGAAGAAGGACCTGAAGGCCGCCAAGGTCCGCGGCGACGTCATGGGTCGGCCGAAGCAGTACTACTCGATCTACCAGAAGATGATCGTGCGGGGGCGTGAGTTCGACGAGATCTACGACCTCGTCGGCATCCGCGTGCTCGTGCCGACCGTGCGCGACTGCTACGCCATGCTCGGCTCGGTGCACGCCCGCTGGACCCCGCTGCCCGGTCGCTTCAAGGACTACATCGCGACCCCCAAGTTCAACCTGTACCAGTCGCTGCACACCACGGTGCTCGGACCGCAGGGTCGTGCGGTCGAGATCCAGATCCGCACGCACGAGATGCACCAGCGCGCCGAGTTCGGTGTCGCCGCCCACTGGAAGTACAAGCAACGCGCTGCCGGCCGTGACGCCGGTACCTCGTCGACCACGGACGACCAGGACATGGCGTGGCTCGCCCACATCACCGACTGGCAGGCCGAGACCAGCGACCCGGGCGAGTTCCTCGACTCCCTGCGCTACGAGATCGGCGCCAAGGAGACCTACGTCTTCACGCCGCAGGGCAAGGTCATCGGGCTCCCCGCGGGAGCCACCCCGGTCGACTTCGCCTACGCCGTGCACACCGAGATCGGCCACCGCACGATGGGTGCGAAGGTCAACGGCCGCCTGGTCCCGCTCGAGAGCCAGCTGTCCAGTGGCGACGTCGTCGAGATCTTCACGTCGAAGAACCCCGACTCCGGGCCCTCGCAGGACTGGCTGCAGTTCGTCCGCAGCCCCCGCGCGCGCAACAAGATCAAGCAGTGGTTCACCAAGGAGCGCCGCGAAGAAGCGATCGAGCAGGGTCGCGACGCCATCGCCCGGGCGATGCGCAAGCAGAATCTCCCGCTCCAGCGCATCATGAGCCAGGACAGCATCGCCGAGGTCGCCTCGTCGATGCGGTACGAGGACGTCTCCGCCCTGTACGCCGCCATCGGCGAGGGCCACGTCTCGACGCAGTCGGTGATCGAGAAGGTCCTCGGCAACGTCCAGACCGAGACCGAGACGGACGAACCCGAACTCGCGTTCCCGCGCCAGGTCACCAGTCGGCAGCTGCGCACGAGCGACAGCGGCGTGCTGGTCCGCGGTGCGCCCGACATCCTCGTGAAGCTCGCGAAGTGCTGCACGCCGGTGCCGGGCGACCAGATCGTGGGCTTCATCACCCGCGGCCAGGGCGTCTCGGTGCACCAGTCGTCGTGCACCAACGTGAAGTCGCTCATGAACGAGCCCGACCGGATGATCGAGGTCGAGTGGGCCCCGTCGTCGAAGTCGGTGTTCCTGGTGCAGATCCAGATCGAGGCGCTCGATCGGTCGGGCCTGCTCAGCGACGTCACCCGGGTGCTGACGGACCACCACGTGAACATACTGTCCGCGACGGTTTCGACCTCGTCCGACCGTCTCGCGCTGAGCCGGTTCGTGTTCGAGATGGGCGACACCATCCACCTCGACCGTGTACTCAACGCGGTGCGACGCATCGACGCCGTCTACGACGTCTACCGCGTCAGCGCCGGCTAGCGGCAGGGCCCGCGCGGCCCGTCCATCGACTGGTCACGAACCGTCGACTGTGGCCCCGCCAACCAACAGTTCGTGACCACTCGGCGGAAGCGAGCGCGGTGTCGTGACCGCTCGCATGCGCCGGACCGGGAGGCCCGTGGCGGCCCCGCACCGCGCCTCCCGCCCGTCTAACGGTCACGACGCGCCGCGCGGGCACCGTCGACCGGCGACGAACCGACGGCTGCGGCCCTGCCAACCGAGGGTTCTTGACCACTCGGCGGACGTGAGCGGGGTGTCCTGACCACCTGCACCCGCACCCCGCGCCCACCCCGCTACCGCACAGCACCCCCAGCCGCGCCCTCCAGCCCCCGCAGCCGCCGCTCGGCCTGCCGCACCATGGGGATCGTCCCGAGCGACGTCAGGCGTGCCCGCAGCTCGGCAGCGGTGACCGCCCCGATCGCGAGCAGCCCGTGCACGGCCGTCGCCTCGGCGTCCCCGAACGCACCGGCCGTCGGCCCCGGCGTCCGGAGCAGGTCGACCGCGGTCCGCGCCGGCACCGTGACCCGCAGCCGCGAGAGCTCGACGGTGTCGTCGACGTCGATCCGGACCTCCCGCAGGCGCACGTCCGGCCCGACGTGGACGCGGATCTGCGGCGGGATGCAGGCCTCGAGCGGCACCGGCGGCCGCGACACCGCGCCCCAGATCCACGCGGCGGTCAGGGTGCAGGCGATCAGCCGCGGGTCCCGCAGGACCCAGGCGGCTGCGGCCGCGCGCAACGACGGCGTCTGCGGCTCAGCGGGGGAGGCCCAGCAGGGACCGACGGCGACCAGCTCACCGGCCAGGACCGCCGCACGCAGCTCGGGTTCCGGCCAGTCGTCACTGGTCAGCAGTCGCGGGCGGGGCACCCGCACATCCTGCCCGACCTGCGGCCGCGACCGACAGGCCTGTGGACAAGCCACGGGCAAGCCTGGAGGCACGTGGCGGGCCCGCACCGCGCCTCCAGGCCGTCGCCGGTCACGTCCACGTCGTGGGCCGCGTCGACGACGCAGCCAGCTGACGGCCGCACCCCGGATCGGGCGCGAGGCGCGCGCTCAGCGCAGGACGTCGGCGCGGTGCACGAGCGCCGCGGCACCGATCAGCGGACCGTCCTGGGACAACCCGGTCGGCACGATCTGCACCTTCGTGACGAAGCCGAACTCGACGCGCTCCGCCACGGCCTGCCGGGCGTACTCGAACAGGTCCGGGGTGACGTGCGAGAACCCGCCGCCGATGGCGACGATCTCGAGGTCGACCAGGCTCGTGGCGGCGGCGATGGCCTGCCCGAGGGCACGGCCGCTCCGCTGGATCGCTGCGACGGCGATCTCGTCACCGGCGGCGTACGCGGCCGAGAGCTCCTCGCCGGTCGTGCCCGCGAAGCCCTGACGACGTGCCCAGGCCACGGTCTTCGGGCCGCTGGCGATCGCCTCGAGGCAACCGGTGCCGCCGCAGGCGCAGGGGTCGTCGTAGCCGCCGCACTCGACGTGCCCGATGTGGCCGGCGTTGCCCGTCGGTCCGCTGACGGTGCGACCGTGCAGGATCAGCCCACCGCCGACACCCGTGGAGACGATCATGCCCATGACGTGCTCGTAGCCCTGGGCCGCGCCGACCCAGTGCTCGGCGAGGGTGATCGCCAGGCCGTCCATGCGGAGCGTCACCGGGACGTCGTCCGGCACGAGCGCCGCGATCCGGTCGCGCAGCGGGTGACCACGCCAGACCGGCATGTTGAGCGGGGAGACGAGGCCGTGCTCCTCGTCGACCGGGCCGGCGGAACCGACGCCGACGCCGACGAGCGTCGCGTCGGCGGGCAGCGCGCCGAGCGCGGCCGTGACGACCTCGTCGACGGCGGCCTGCAGCTCGTCCGAGGTGCGCTGCGGCCCGGTGGGGCTGCGGAACCGGGTCGCCGGCAGCACGACGCCCTGGTCGGTGACGAGCGCGGCCTCGACCTTCGTGCCGCCGAGGTCGACGGCCAGGGCGAGGGCGGGGGACTGGGGTGCGGTGCTGGACATGCGCGCTCCGATGCGGCGGTCTGGAGGCACGGTGCGGTTCGCCGACGCGTCGTCGCGTCCGGTGGGCACCGGCCTGGTCGTGGTGGGTCGTGCTGGGTGCGTGGGCTGGCTCAGCTGGGCTGGCTCAGCCGGGCTCGCTCAGCGCCGTGGGTCAGCCCCGTGGGTCAGTAGGACGTCGTGTCGTCGCCGAGCGCCGACGCAGCGCCCGTCTCGGCGCGGTGCGCGACCTCGTCGAGGATGCGGGCCGAGGCGCTCGTGCCGATGCGGTCGGCGCCCGCCTCGACCATCTCGAGCAGGGTGTCGAGGCCACGGACGCCACCGGAGGCCTTCACGCCGGTGTCGGCACCGACCGTGCGGCGCATGAGGGCGATGTGCTCGGCCGTCGCGCCACCGCCGGCGAACCCGGTCGAGGTCTTCACGAAGGCGGCGCCGGCGGTCTGTGCCGCACGCGACGCCGCGACGATCTCGTCATCGGTCAGGAACGCGGTCTCGAGGATCACCTTGACCACGGTGTCGCCCGCGGCGTCGACGACCGCACGGACGTCCTGCTCGACGCGCTGCCAGTCGCCCGACTTCGCTGCGCCGATGTTCTGCACCATGTCGAGCTCGAACGCGCCGTCGGCCAGGGCCTGCAGCGACTCGGCGACCTTCGCGACGGTGGACGTGGTGCCGTGCGGGAAGCCGATCACGGTGCCGACGCCGACGCCGGTGCCCGTGAGGCGCTCGACGGCGTGGGCGACGTCGCTCGGACGGACGCAGACGCTGAAGACGCGGTGGGCGGCGGCTTCGTCGAGTTGGGCGTCGACGTCCGCGCGGGTGAGTTCGGGCTTCAGGATCGCGTGGTCGATGAGGCCACGGACGGCATCGACGGTGACGGGGAAGGCTGCGTTGTCCACCCGGCAAGCCTACCCGTCAGGCGTGCCGCGTAGCGTGCAGGGCATGCAGGTCCTCGTCACCGGCGCCACCGGGTACATCGGTGGTCGTCTCGTCCCTCGTCTCCTCGAAGCCGGCCACTCCGTCCGGGTGTTCGTGCGCAACCCCCGGAAGCTCCAGGACGTCCCGTGGAGCAGTGAGGTCGACGTCGCGGAGGGCGACCTCCAGGACGCCGAGGCGGTACGCGCCGCCGTCGACGGGATCGAGGCGGTCTACTACCTGGCCCACGCGATGGGGGCCGACGGCGACTTCGAGTCGGCCGAGCGCGAGGCCGCCGAGACCATGGCGCGCGAGGCGAAGGCGGCCGGCGTCAGCCGGTTCGTCTACCTGGGCGGGCTGCACCCGGACGGCGAGCTGTCCAAGCACCTCCGCAGCCGTAAGGAGGTGGGGGAGATCCTCCTCGGCTCGGGCGTGCCGACGGTGGCGTACCAGGCCGGGGTCGTGATCGGCTCGGGCAGCACCTCGTTCGAGATGATCCGGCACCTGACCGACGTCCTGCCGTGGATGCCCGCGCCGCGCTGGGTCCGCAACCACATCCAGCCGATCGCGGTCCGCGACGTCCTGTACTACCTGGTGGCCGCGCTCGACGTCCCCGCCGACGTCAACCGCACCTTCGACATCGGCGGCCCCGACGTCCTGCGGTACGGCCAGATGCTGAACGGCTACGCGGTCGAGGCGAAGCTGCCCCAGCGCCCGATCACGGTCCTGCCGGTGCTCACCCCGCGCCTCGCCGCGCACTGGTTCAACGCCGTCACCCCGATCCCGCGCAAGCTCGCGACGCCGATCATCGAGTCGCTGCAGTTCGAGTGCGTGCAGCGCGAGCACGACATCGACGACGTCGTGCCGCAGCCCGAGGGCGGGCTCACCTCGTACCGTCGGGCCGTCCGCCTCGCGCTCAACAAGATGCGCACCGGCCAGGTGCAGACGAGCTGGCGCAGCGCGACGCTCTCGAGCGCCTCGGCCGACCCGATGCCGAACGACCCCGACTGGGCCGGGCACACCGTCTACGTCGACGACCGGAAGCGGCACTCCAGTGCCTCCGCCGAGGACGTCTGGCGCGTCGTCGAGTCGATCGGCGGCGACAACGGCTGGTACTCGTTCCCGCTCGCCTGGGTCGCCCGCGGCTGGATGGACAAGATCGCCGGCGGCGTCGGCCTGAACCGCGGCCGGCGTGACCAGCAGCGTCTGGAGCAGGGCGACGCGCTCGACTGGTGGCGCGTCGAACGGCTGGAGCGCGGCCGGTACCTGCGGCTCCGCGCCGAGTTCAAGTCACCCGGTCGCGCGTGGCTCGAGATGACCGTCACACCGAACCCCGACGGCGGCAGCGACTACCACCAGCGGGCGATCTACTTCCCGCAGGGCTTGGCCGGGCGGCTGTACTGGTACGGCATCCTGCCGTTCCACGGCGTCATCTTCCCCGGTATGGTCGAGCGCATCACCGCCGCCGCCGAGCGGGAGTCCGACCACACCGAGTCCACGCAGCGCAACCGGACGCAGCAGACCGGGACCCCCGAGCCGGCGCACGAGGAGGCAGCATGACCGACGACCGCAGCCCCGTCCTCTTCCTGGGGGACAGCATCACCGAACAGGGCGACTGGGACACCTGGCTCCCCGACGAGCACACGCTGAACCAGGGCATCGGTGGCGACACGACCGACGGCGTGCTGACGCGCCTCGACGCCGTCGTCGCCGAACAGCCCGAGGTGATCGTGCTGCTCATCGGCACGAACGACTTCGGCAACCACCGCGCGAGCGCCGAGCACGTGGTCCGCAACGTCGAGACCATCCTCGTCACGCTCCGCCGCGAGCTGCCGGGCGTGCGCCTGCTGCTCGTGTCGATCCTGCCCCGGCAGGCCGAGTACGCCACGAAGATCGAGCAGGCCAACCGGCACCTCCGCCAGTTCGTCGCCACGTGCCACGCGCAGTACCTCGACGCCTGGCCCGCTCTGGCCGACGGCGACCACCTGGACGCCCGCTTCACCGAGGACGGCCTGCACCTGACCGAAGACGGCTACCGCGCGCTGGTCGGTGAGCTGGTGCCGGCGCTCGAGCGCGTCCGCGACCTGCCGCCGATGTCGCGGTCGATCCAGGCGATCGACCTCGACGGTTCCGCGGACTGATGGCCGCACGCAAGGGGCGGCCCCCGGTGGGGTCGTCCCAGCACGGCGTGCCCGCAGGGTCCCCGCGACCCGCAGCCGCCGCACCCGCCAACGGTGCCCGCACCACCCCGCCCTTCACCCGGCCCGCGCTGGCGCCGTCGATGATCGCGGCGATCGTCCTGCTGGCCTGCGTCGCCATCGTCGATTCGTCGGGCTTCGTCTTCGCCCGCTGGGGCGTCACGGTGCTCGCGTTGATCGTGCTGGTCTTCAGCGTGCGCGGCAAGGTCTGGTGGGCCGCCCTGCTCATGGCCGCAGTCGCCGTCTGCTGGAACCCGCTCGTCACGGTGCCGATCCCCGGACAGGTGTGGGCGGCACTGCAGCTGGTGGCCGCCGCGCTGTTCATCGTGGTGGGCATCGTGGTCAAGGTGCCCCGCGAGTCGGACGGACGGTAGGATCGGCAGGTCGGGTACAGGACCCGGCCGCACACCCGAAGGGCATGGATGAACGACGAGACCGAGCCGGTGACCGAGAGTCCTCTGCTGAACCCTCGACCGTCCTCCGGCGGTCTCGACCGATCCGACGTCGTCGTCCGCAAGGGGCGACTGACCCTGATCAACGGACACCTCACGCCGCAGCAGTCGATGATCGAGGACCTGCTCTTCCTCGACGACGCACTCACCGCGGCTGACGTCGACCACCTGCTCATCCGCGGCAACGACCAGCGCCCGGTGATCGCCCTCGACGAGCGTGACCGCCAGCGCGCCGAGAGCGCCGTGATGTCCGCGGCCGTCAACGAGCCCTTCTACGCGAAGCCCCCGGGCAAGCCGGCCGTGCTCGTGCAGGACGACGGACTCGGCCCCGTCGAAGAACCCGTGCTCCGCGTGTTCCGCCCGAGGCTCGAGCCGCTCGGACGCCTGCGCTACGGCGCCGAGACGAGCGTCCAGCTCGAGTTCTGGCGCGTCACCGACATCGAGGTCCTCGCACCCGTCGAGAACGCCCTGATGCGTCGCAGCCTGCCGATCGACGAGTTCGTCCTCGTCGACATCGAACGCTACGGCCGCACCTGGCGCACCGTCGAGCACATGTTCGACGACCACGTCTCGGACATCCGGTTCCCGATCGACATCGTCTTCTCGTGGGTCGACGGCAACGCCATCGAGTACCAGCGCGCCCGCCAGGCCGCACAGTCGAACGCGGTCCTGGGCGAGGGCGACGACGCCCCGGCCCGCTTCCGCCAGATCGACGAGCTGAAGTACGCGCTCCGCTCGGTGCACACCTTCGCGCCGTGGATCCGCCAGATCTACATCGCGACGGACTCGCCGGCGCCGCACTGGCTCGCCGAGCACCCGAAGGTCCGGATCGTCCGCAGCGAGGAGTTCTTCGCCGACCCGTCCGTGCTGCCGACACACAACTCGCAGGCCGTCGAGTCGCAGCTGCACCACATCCCGGGCATCAGCGAGCACTTCATCTACTCGAACGATGACATGTTCTTCGGGCGCCTCGTCGACCCGTCGGTGTTCTACAGCCCGGGATCGGTCACGAAGTTCATCCTCGCGTCGACCCGGATCGGCCTCGGCTCCAACAACCCCGCACGCAGCGGTTTCGAGAACTCCGCCCGTGTGAACCGTCGCCTGCTGCAGCAGCGCTTCGGTGCGGTGACGACCCGGCACCTCGAGCACGCCCCGACGCCCCTGCGCGCCTCGATCATGACCGAGATGGAGCACGAGTTCGCCGACGAGTTCGCGGCCACTGCGGCCTCACGCTTCCGTGCCGCCGACAACATCTCGGTGACGAACTCGCTGTACCACTACTACTCGCTGCTCACCGGTCGGGCGATCATCCAGGAGAACGCGGCCGTCGGGTACATCGACACGACCATGGTCTCCGGACTCAAGGCCCTCGACGAGCTGCTGAAGAAGCGGAACGTGGACTTCTTCTGCCTGAACGACGGCAGCTTCCCGGAGGTCAGCGACGAAGAGCGCACGCAGCGCGTGACGGGCTTCCTGGAGCGCTACTTCCCGTTCCCTGCGCCGTGGGAGCGCCCCAGCGTCTAGGACGCGCCAGCGGCCTGCTGGGGCGCTCCGGGCGAGCCCGCGAGCCCGGTCCCACGGGGCGTCTAGGACGCTCCGGGCGAGCCTGCGAGCCCGGCGCCGAAACCCGGCCACGAGGTTTGGACGGCCCACCGGCCTCGACACCCCGCCACCCCCACGCCGAGCGGTCGCAACCCGTCGCCTCCGCCTCCCGCAACCAACAGAACGTGACCACGCGACGCAGCACCCGCGGTGAGTCGCGACCACCCCGCGGGCCGGGAGGCGCGAGTCGACCCCGCCACGGGCCTCCCGGCCGCCTCACGGTGGGTCCACCACCGCGGGCGCGCCCGCGCACACGCTTCGTGAGCAGAAAAGGTCGGGGCCGCATGACGGACCCGACCTCTTCTGCACTCGAAGTGCGCGACGCTACCGGTGGACGGGGGAGACGGGCACCGAGTCGAGCGTGAACACCGGGATGCTCGAGGTGACCGGCGCCGGCTCGACGGCCGCGGGGATCGTCACGCCGTGCGCGGCGAGCTTCGCCTCGGTCTCGAGCGCGGAGACGGGCTGTCCGACCGTGGCGTAGTGCCCGATCGGCACGACCGAGTGCACGACGTTGTGGCCGTAGACGTGCACGAGGTTGAACGACTGAGCTCCGTCGCGTCCACGGGTGCCGCCCTGGTACTCCGTGAGGTCCTGGGTGTAGCAGGTGGCGCTGGCGACGGACACCGGGATGCCGGCGAAGACGGCACTGGTCGAGTAGTGCAGGTGCCCGGCGATGATGGCGAGGACGTCACTGCCCTCGACGACCTCGGCCAGGGCCTGCTGGTCGCGGAGCTCGACGAGGACGGTGAGGTCCTGGACGCTCGGCACCGGCGGGTGGTGCATCGCGAGGATGGTGCCGTGCGGCGCGGCCTCGGACAGGACCTCGGCGAGCCAGTCGAGCTGCTCGGGGGAGACCTCACCGTGGTGGTGACCCGGCACGCTCGTGTCGAGGGTGATCACGCGGAGGCCGTTGACGTCGTAGACGAAGTCGACCGGACGATCGGTGGGCTGCAGGCCGAAGAGCTCCTGGCGGAAGGCGCCGCGCTCGTCGTGGTTGCCCATCGCCCAGATGACCTGCGCACCGATGCGCTGCGCAGCCGGTTCGAGGATCTCGCGGACACGGGCGTACGCGCCCGGCTCGCCCTTGTCGGCCACATCGCCGGTAACGACGATCGCTTCGGGACGCGTGCCCGAGGCTTCGATGTCCGCGACGATCTGCGTGAGCCGAGCGGCGGAGTCGACATCGCCGTACAGGTCGCGGTCCCCGGAGACGAGGTGCGTGTCGCTGAGGTGGAGGAGGAAGTGGTTCGGCCTGGGGTGTTCGGCCGTCCGGCTGTCCATCGGGGTCTCATTCCGTTGGCGGATGCGTGGTGCAACACGTTGCCACACCGTCCTTGACGAGTCCAGCACGCGAGAGTGAACCAGCCGTGAACTGGGGGCGGCGTGTTGCCCTGTGCACGAAGAAACCCCCGCCACATCGTGACGGGGGTTGCTTCGTGCGCTACCGATCAGTGATCGCCGGGGCCGACCTGGGGAGCCTGGTGGCCGCCCTCGAGGTTCGGGCCGTGGTGCGCGGCGTGTGCTGCCTCGAGCTCTGCCTTCGAGACCGGCTCGATGCGGTCTTCGAAGAAGAAGCGGGAGACACCGGCGCGGACCTTCTGCAGACCCGTGATCTTGCCCTTGGCGTTCGGGCGGATCATCAGCGGCTTGTACTCGTTGAACTGCAGGAGCTTCCACCGCTCGTACTCGTCGAGCTGCTCGTGCACCTCGATGTACTCGCCGTGGGGGAGTCGGACGATGCGGCCCGACTCGTAGCCGTGCAGGACGATCTCGCGGTCCTTCTTCTGGAGGGCGAGGCAGACACGCTTCGTGATCCAGAAGGCGACGAACGGACCGAGGACCGTCGTTGCCTGGATCACGTGGATCACGTGTTCGATCGACACCAGGAAGTGCGTCGCGATGATGTCCGACGAGGCTGCTGCCCACAGGCTGGCGTAGAGCGTGATGCCAGCGGCACCGAACGCCGTGCGCGTCGGGGCGTTCCGCGGACGGTCGAGGATGTGGTGCTCACGCTTGTCGCCCGTGACCCACGCCTCGATGAAGGGGTAGAGCAGGATCGCCAGGATGAGCAGCACCAGGACCGCGATCGGCGCCAGGATGTTGAACGACACCGTGTAGCCGAACCACACGACCTCCCAGTGCGGCGGGACCAGTCGGAGCGCGCCGTCGGCGAAGCCGATGTACCAGTCGGGCTGGGTACCGGCGGACACCGGGGAGGGGTCGTACGGGCCGTAGTTCCAGATCGGGTTGATCGTGAACAGCGACGCGATGAGGGCCAGGATGCCCGCGACGATGAAGAAGAACCCACCGGCCTTCGCGGCGAACGCCGGGAGGATCGGGACACCGACGACGTTCTCGTTGGTCTTGCCCGGGCCGGCGAACTGCGTGTGCTTATTGATCACGACGAGCACGAGGTGGACACCGAGCACCGCGACGAGGATCGCCGGCAGCAGCAGGATGTGCAGCGTGTACAGGCGGCCGACGATGTCGGTCCCCGGGAACTCGCCACCGAACAGCAGGTAGGCGATCCAGACGCCGATCACCGGGACACCCTCGATCATGCCGACGATGATCCGCAGACCGTTTCCGGAGAGCAGGTCGTCGGGGAGCGAGTAGCCGGTGAAGCCCTCGGCCATGGCGAGGACCCAGAGCAGGAACCCGAAGACCCAGTTGAGCTCACGCGGCTTGCGGAAGGCACCGGTGAAGAACACGCGGGCCATGTGCAGCATGATCGACGCCACGAACAGCAGGGCTGCCCAGTGGTGGACCTGGCGGACGAAGAGCCCGCCGCGGATGTCGAACGAGATGTCGAGCGTTGACTGCAGGGCCGTCGACATCGCCACGCCCTTGAGCGGGACGTACGAGCCGTTGTAGACGACCTCGGTCATGGACGCCTGGAAGAAGAACGTCAGGAAGGTCCCGGAGAGCAGCACGACGACGAAGCTGTACAGCGCCACCTCGCCGAGCATGAAGCTCCAGTGGTCCGGGAAGATCTTGCGGCCGACTTCCTTGACGAGGCCCGAGATGCTGGTGCGCTCGTCGATGTAGTTGGCGACCCCGCCGATGATGCGGGATCCGCGCTCCGGCGCCGGCTTGTTCGTCGACGTGTTCGGTGCGGTGGTGGTGGTGCTGGTCATCAGCGTTCACGCTCCCAGAAGGACGGTCCGACCGGCTCGTGGAAGTCGCTCTGGGCAACCAGGTAGCCGTCGTCGTCGATCGCGATCGGAAGTTGGGGGAGGGGGCGTGCTGCCGGACCGAAGATGACCTCGCAGTTGTTCGAGACATCGAAGGTGGACTGGTGGCACGGGCACAGCAGGTGGTGCGTCTGCTGTTCGTAGAGCGCGACGGGGCAACCGACGTGGGTGCAGATCTTGGAGTACGCGACGATGCCGTCGTAGCCCCAGTTCTCGTGGCCCTTGGACGGGTTGAGGTCCTTCGGGTCGAGACGCATGAGGAGGACGGAGGCCTTGGCCTTCTCTTCCAGCATGTGCTCGGACTCGAGCATGCCCTCGGGGATGACGTGGAACACCGAACCGATGGTGACGTCGGAGGCCTTGATCGGCAGACCCGTCGGGTCCTTCGTCAGGCGGAGCCCCTGCTTCCAGAAGGTGTGGCGGAGCAGCTCGTTGGGGTCCTCGGCGGGAGCGAGGTCACGGACCAGGACGATTCCGGGGAGCGGGAACGCGGCCAGGGCACCGATCATCGAGTTACGGATCAGCTTGCGCCGGCTGAAGCCCGATTCCTTGTCGGCGAGCTGGAACGCCTCGACCGCCTTGGCGCGGGTCGCGTCGGTGCCGCGGGTGCCGTGGCGGAGCTCGGTGATCTCGCGGTCGACGACGAGCGACTTCGACCAGTAGACGGCGCCGAGGCCGAGGGCGAGGAGCGCGAGGGCGATCGACAGGCCCAGGAAGAGGTTCGCGGTGCGGACCGTCCCG
>Ga0308159_1001898_pt1 | contig 26600 bp, 25 predicted proteins | sample PhyCR1_FD_201040 | JGI IMG/M metagenome (GOLD analysis project Ga0308159, IMG submission 201040) | Phyllosphere microbial communities from UC Gill Tract Community Farm, Albany, California, United States - DLSLC.R1 | ecosystem: Host-associated > Plants > Phyllosphere > Unclassified | place: USA...
GGGACTGTTTAATCAGCTTTATAGCGAGCTGGCACCGGTTCTGCCGCAGTTCAAGGCGCTGTTTATCGGCGGCGACGCGCTGGATTCCAATATTATCGCCCAGGTTCTGCGCGCGCATCCCGAGGTCAGGCTGGTCAACGGATATGGACCGACCGAAACCACTACGTTTGCTACCACCTTCCCGATAGCGGGCGTCTCGGCGCAGAGCGGCAGCATTCCGATTGGTCGTCCGATTGGCAATACCCGCGCCTATGTGCTCGACAAACATCGTCATCCGGTGCCGCTGGGCGCGTTGGGTGAGCTGTATCTGGGCGGTGACGGCGTGGCGCTTGGCTATCTCGACGCGCCCGAACTCACCGCCGAGCGCTTTATTGCCGACCCGTTCACGGCCGACAGTTCGTCGGCCAACCGCCTGTATCGCACGGGAGATCTGGTGCGATACAGGCCGGACGGCAATCTGCTGTTTATGGGGCGTAACGATCAGCAGGTCAAACTGCGCGGTTTTCGCATCGAGCCTGGTGAAATCGAGAGCCATTTAGCCGCACACCCCCTGATTGAAAAGGCGCGGGTGCTGGCGGTGGACAACGGGGGCGGTAAACGGCTGGTCGCCTATGTGGAGGGCACCGCGTCGGAAGCGGCATTGCTCGAGCATCTCGACGAGCGTCTGCCGGATTACATGGTGCCTGCGCGTATTATCACACTGGCGGCGTTTCCGCTCACGGCCAACGGAAAAGTCGATATTAAGGCGCTGCCAGCGGTGGAATTTAATGACACGGCTCACTATCGCGCGCCGCGCGATGCGCAGGAACTCGCGCTGTGCGAGCTTTATGCCGAGCTGCTGCAACAGCCGCAGATTGGGATAGACGACGATTTCTTTGCGATGGGCGGTCATTCGATTCTGGCGACCGGCTTGATTGGCCGGATTCGCGCCAGACTGGGCATCGAGCTGCCGGTCCGTGTGCTGTTTGAAAATCCGACCGTTGCCGGACTTTCGAAACAGCTTAATCCGCAGCAACGGGTGCGCAAGCCGTTGGCCCGTATCGCACCGCGCCCGCAACCGCTGCCCGTGTCCTACAGCCAGCATCTGATGTGGGTCGGGCAGAATACGCGCGGCGACAACGCCTCGCTCAACACGCCCATCGTGGTTTCGTTGCAAGGCGAGCTTAACCTGAAAGCATTGACGGCCGCGCTCAACGACCTGGTGGCACGCCACGAAACGCTGCGCACCCGCTTTGCGGTGGTGGAAGGGCAGCCGGTTCAGGTTATCACCCCTTTCGAGCAGGTCGAGCTTGAGGTGCCGTGTATCGACGTCAGTGCCGAACGGGTTCGGGAGACGGTGTTCGACGCCATTACCCGCGTCTTTGATCTGGCGGTCGACCTGCCGTTTCGTCCGTCCATCCTGCGCGTCGGACCCCAGTCGCACGTGCTGGTCATGCTTTTCCACCATATTGCCTGCGATGCCTTCTCGCTGGCACCGCTGACGCGCGATCTGACGCTGGCCTACCAGTCGCGTCTGGCGGGTCAGGCTCCGCCGTTTGCCGCGCTGCCGGTGGATTATGCCGATTATGCCGTGTGGCACCGCGCGCTGCTGGGCGACGTCAATCAGCCCGATAGCCTGTATGCCGAACAGTTGGCATACTGGAAAAAGACGCTCGACGGGGTGCCCGCGACGCTGGCGTTACCGCAGGACAGACCGCGTCCGCCAACACCGAGTTATCGGGGCGAAGTGGTGCCGCTGCGCATCGAGGCCGGTTTGCATCAGCGTTTGAGCGCGCTGGCGCGTGCGCACACCATGACACTGTCGATGGTTTTGCAGGCGGCGCTGGGCATTTTCTACACCCGTCTCGGCGCGGGCGAAGATATTCCGCTGGGCGCAATTCTGGCCGGGCGCAGCGATCAGGCACTGAGCGAGCTGGTGGGCTGCTTCCTGACGCAGTGGGTGATGCGCGTGGATACTTCCGGCAATCCGCGCGTCGACGAGGTGCTCGAACGCGTGCGCGCGCAGGCGCTTAACGCCTACGAAAATCAGGATATTCCCTACCTCAAGCTGGTGACCGAGCTGCTGCCGGTGCGATCGCCCGCGCATTATCCGCTGTTCCAGACCATGCTTATCCTGCAAAACACGCCGTCGGAAACCTTTGCAGTGCCGGGGCTTGATGCGCAGGTCTATCCGGCGCACAGCGGCAATACCAAGTGGGATCTCTACTACATGCTGTATGAAAAATACGGCGAACACGGCGAGGCGCTCGGCATGGACGGCATTCTGGAATATGCCGTGGATCTGTTTAACCGCGACACCGCCGAGCGGATGGTCGAAGGTTATCTCGCGACCCTCGAGGCGATGGTCAGCGCGCCACAGGCGTCTATCCATCAATTTTTACTCACTTCCAGCGCCTTGCAGACGGAGGTGAACTGCGCCGAATCGCCTGCTTCGACCCCTCCGGTCGCAGATTTCAACCCGCTTATCCTGCTGCAAAAAGGCGCGTCGCATCTCCCGCCGCTGTTTTGCATCGCGGGTGCCGGGTCTACCGTCACCGACTTTCTGCCGCTGGTGCAGGCTCTCCCTGCGAATCAACCGGTCTATGGCCTGCTTGCCAAAGGTCTCGACGGCGTTGATACCCCCGAACAGTCGGTGCAAGCCGCCGCCGCGCGCAATCTGCACGCCTTACGTCAGGCCGGTCCTGGTGGCGAACACCCCGTTCATCTGCTCGGGCATTCGTTTGGCGGTCAGGTGGCGTTCGAGATGGCGCGACAGAGTGCTTCGCAGCAGGTGCGCATAGCATCGTTGATGCTGGTCGATTCCGAAGCGCCGCTTGGCCCGGATGAACCCGCTTCAACGCCTGCGCTTGCCGACTGCATGCGCGAATACGTCGAGAGTCTGGGTTATACGCGGGGTCAGTCGCTGACAATCGACGCGGATATTTACGCCCGTCAGGATATCGACGCGCTGCTCGCAAGCCTTCATCAACATCTCAAAGAAAACGGCAGAATGCCGACCCCTGCCTCGACGCCGTTATTGACGGGGCCGTGGCAGACCTTCCTGGCTGCAAGACAGACGGCCTATCGTCCTGCCTCGCGCTATCACGGACAGGTCAATCTGGTTCAGGTGCGTGACCCGTCGATGACGGCCGAACAGGACCGCGAACGTCGGGATATCGATGCCTCCGGATGGGCAAACTGGGCGGAAAAACTCGAGACCGTTTCGGGGCCTGCGCAGCACTTTAGCGTGCTGAAAGCGCCTCACGTCTCCGAACTTGTGCAATGTTGGCTTCACTTGTGTGGTAACACCGTGGAAAAGAGAGAGGGTGAATAAGATGGCTGAACTGACCCACGTCGAGATTGAAGATATTCACACGCTGCCGCTGGCCGAGCTTAATCCTGCACGTCGCGACCGTTTTGCCAAGGCAACCGAGCTGCCGGTTTTCGCGCGTCTGCGCCGCGAAGATCCGGTGCATTTCACGCCCGACAGCGAATTCGGCCCCTATTGGTCGCTGACGCTGTGGGAGGATATTCGCGCCGTCGGCAACAATTATCGCGATTTCACCTCGACCGAAAATATCGACCTCAAGTCGATTGAAGAGAAGATAAAGCTGGACAAGGCGCTGAAGGCGCTGGGTCATGAACGACGTAAAAATGTCGGATTTATCACCATGGACCCGCCGGAGCACACGCAGCATCGCAAGGCGGTGACGCCCGCAATGGGGCCGTCGAGCCTCGCTCGCATGGAACCGTTGCTGCGCGAGCGCGCGGGGATGATTCTCGATGGCTTGCCTATCGGCAAGCCGTTTGACTGGGTGGAACACGTTTCCAAAGAGCTGACGGCCACCGTATTGGCGACGCTGTTCGATTTTCCCTTCGAGGATCGCCGCAAACTGACGTATTGGTCCGACATGCTGATGTTCGAGCCGGGACGAGGGCCGGTGAAAAGCTGGGAGCATAAAGCGCAGGAGACCATCAAATGTTATCAGGCGTTTGAAGCGCTATGGGAAAAACGCCGTCAAGGCCCGCCGGGGCACGACCTGATTTCGATGCTGGCGCATCACCCCGAAACCTGCGACATGACGCTGGAGCAGTTTCGCGGCACCATCGTGCTGCTGATTATCGGCGGTAATGACACCACGCGAAATACCATCTCGGGCAGTGTGTACTGGCTGGACAAATACCCGCAGGAGTTCGCCAAGCTCAGGGCCAATCCGAAACTCGTGGCCTCCATGGTGTCTGAAACCCTGCGTTTTCAGACGCCGATAAGCTTCATGAGCCGCGTTGCAAATCGGGATGTAGAGATCCGGGGCAAAACCATCAGAGAGGGCGACCGCGTGCTGATGTGGTATCTGTCCGGCAATCGCGATGCCACCGCAATTGATGACCCGGATACCTTCTGCATCGATCGTGACCGCGCCCGTCGGCATCTCTCCTTTGGCGTGGGCGTTCACGCCTGTGTAGGAAGTCGAGTTGCCGAAATGCAGCTGGCGATTATCTGGGAGGAGATCTTAAAGCGCTTCACCGCGATAAACGTGCTCGACGAACCCGAACGCAACTATTCCAACTTCCTGCATGGTTTTGAAAATCTGAATGTCATTATTCCTGAACGATAACCGGCCTCGCCCCGCAGAAGGACGGCGGTTTCATCCCGGCCATTCAAGGGGCGAGCAATGAAAGTGTCTATGATAACCGCCGGGTCGATGGGCGATATTCGCCCGTTTATCGTGCTGGGCAAGCGGCTGCAACAGATGGGGCATCAGTGCTCCATCATGTCGGGCGAACGTAATGCGCAGTTTGTTATCGACGAGGGGTTGGGGTTCGACCGCTGGGATCTGGATTTACCCGAGGCGATGCAGGTGGAGCAGGATCTGATGGATGGCGAGTCGGTGCGCAAGGCGGCCAGAAAGATGTCGGGTGTAGTCGAAAAACTGATGTCGCTATGGGTGGAGCAGGGAACGGCCGCGGCGAGCGGCAGCCGACTGATCATCGCCGCCAATCAGGCGGTACCGCTGGCAATGTCGATTGGCGAAAAGTTCGATATTCCGGTGGTCACCGCCTATTTTGCGCCGCTGACGCCGTCGCGCACCATTCCGCCGTTTTTCCTGAAAAAAATCATCAGGCTGCCGGGGGTTGTCAACCTCGCGGTCTGGAAACTGCTGCGCCTCGTGATGTGGCGCTTCGTGGCGAAATCCTTTAGCGCCTGCCGCGCCAGTCTGGGGCTGAATGACTGGCGCTGGAGCGGGCCGTGGGCGGATAAACGCAACGATGCGCGGAAAATTCTCTATGCCTTTAGCCCGCATCTGGTGCCGCGTCCCGCCGAATGGCCCGAGGAGAGCATTAAAATCACCGGCAGCTGGGAGGGCGCTGTCACCTCGACCCAGACCATTTCACCGGCGCTCGAGCGTTTTATAGCCGAAGGCGAGGCGCCCATTTATATCGGTTTTGGCAGCATGGTCAGCTCGGATCCCGTCGGGTTGACGCAGAAAATCATCACCGTGCTTCGCAACACGGGGGTGCGGGCCGTCATTATGCGCGGCAGCGGCGCGCTGGTGGCGGAAATGATTGCGGCGGCGACTCTGCCGGGCGTTATCTGTGTTGATCACGTCTCGCACGCGTGGCTGTTTCCGAAAGTGAAAACCGTGTTTCACCACGGCGGCGGCGGTACGGTTGCCGCCGCCGCAAGGGCCGGTACGCCGCAGGTCATCATGCCGTTTATCTATGATCAATTTTACTGGGCGTGGCAGCTCGAGAACCTCGGCGTCAGCGGCGGCAGCCTGTCCCTTAAACGCGTCGACGAGGCCGACATCGAAACGGCGCTCATCAAGAGCTTTTCTGCCGAGGTCGTGGAGCGCGCGAAACGGCTCAGGCAGCAAGTAGGGCAGGAAAACGGCGTGGAAACCACCATAGACACGCTACAGCATTGGGGATACCTGTGAATTCATCGCAAGAGATCACCGTGACCACGCTGAAAGTGAGTCAGGGGCGATTTATCAACAACAACTATCTGGTGGTGAATCGCCGCACGGGAAAAGCGCTGCTGATTGATCCCGCCTGGGAAAAGGCCCGGCTGGAAACCGCGCTGCACGAAGCGAATGCCGAACTGGCGGGCATTCTGCTGACGCACGCCCACGCCGACCATACCGATCTCGCCGCGAGTCTGGCCGACATTCACGGCTGTCCGGTGTGGATGTCCAGACAGGAAGTGCAATTCTCGGGCTTTGCGATTGCCGCGCTGCAAACTTTCGAAGATCAATGCTTTGAAGTCGGCGGCATGATGATCCGCCCGGTCATTACACCGGGCCACACCCCCGGGAGCACCTGCTACTGGATAGGCACGCATCTGTTTACGGGCGACACGCTGTTTATCGAAGGCTGCGGACTCTGCCCCGACCGCGCGGCGGCCAAAAGCATGTTCGCCAGTCTGGAACGGCTCAAGGCGCTTCTTTCGCAGCAGGTGCGTATCTATCCCGGACACAGCTATGTGCAGCCGCCGGGGTTGACGCTGGAACAGGTCTTTCGTTTCAACCTTTATCTGTCGCTGGACGACGAAGAAGTATTTATCAATTTTCGAATGCGCAGTGGGCAGGCCAGGGCCAATTGGCTGGCCTTTTCCTGAGAGCAGGCAAGACATTGTCATGGCCGACAAGAGCGTACAACACCAGGCGATATTGCGTCGGCAAACAGGCTCAAAAATAACAAGGTGCTTTTTACAATGTATGAAGAAAATGCTGCGAATGATTATTTACACGGTGCCGAGGAATATGCGGCCCCTCAGACTCTAACGGAGTCTTCACCCGCTGCGCTGCATTTAGACGGCCTCGCGGTGGGTCAGATTTTTCATAGCCCTGAATATTATGTCTCGGCACAGGAGATAACCGAATTTTCGAGTAAATACGATCCACAGCCGTTTCATATGGACGACGAACTGGCGAAAGATTCCATCTTCAGGGGGCTGGCGGCCAGCGGATGGCATACCGTCAGTATCACCATGAATCTGCTGGTAAAAAGTCTGCCGCTGGCGCAGGGGATTATTGGGACCGGCGTCGAGAAAATCAACTGGCTGCGGCCTACGCGCCCGGGCGATATTCTGCGAATCCAGGCCCGGATCACCGAGATTTCGTCATCCCCCGCCAGACCCGACCGGGCAAAGGTCAGTATTCAGATAGGGACTTTTGGTCAGGATAATAAATTGCGTCAGGAACTCATCGGCAAGCTGCTTATTTTTCGGGCAGGCAAACCCGTTGACACACTGTAATTGCCGTTCACCCGGCGATAAAAATAAAGGCATTCATTGCCGCACATAATAAGGAAAGTTTCTTGGCAACTGATATTTCCGCTGGCACAGCCAACGTATTGTTACAGGGTTCGATATTGCGCTCTCTGGCAAAGATAGGGATTCCCGTGATATTGGCCAATCTTCTTCAATCGGGTTACATCATGATTGATGCCTTCTGGGTCGGGCGACTGGGCGACACGGCCGTGGCGGCGATATCGGTCAGCCAGCCTATTATTTTTCTGGTTTTTGCGCTGGGCATTGGCGTGAGCGTCGCGGGTACGACTATGGTGGCGCAGTGCATCGGGGCGAAGTTACAGCAGGATGCCAACCAGATAGCGGCGCAGTCATTCATGCTGTCACTGCTGTTTGCGCTGCCCATTGCGCTCGTGGCCTATTGGCTGGCTCCGTGGATGTTGCACGCACTTGGCACACACGACGAGGTGCTGCCTTCGGCGCTGTGCTTCTCGCGGGTGCTGATTGGCGGCTTGATCTTTACCTTCGGCTTTTCGATGCTGCAATCCTTGATGCGCGGCTCCGGCGAAGTGCGAATTCCGCTGATGATAACGCTCGGCACGCTTATCCTGAACGCCCTTATGGATCCGTTGCTGATTTACGGCTGGGGCGTGATTCCGGCGTTTGGCGTGACGGGGGCCGCGATCGCCACCGTGTTCAATCAGGGCATCGCGATGGTGGCAGGATTGCTGGTGCTGCGTTTTGGTCGTGTGGGGCTGAACCTCTATTTTGGGGCGATGATGCCACGACTGAAGATTTTCAAATCCGTCGTGCGCCTTGGTTTACCGGCTTCCATCGAGCTTTGCGCGCATGCACTGAGTGCGAGCGGCATGATGGCGCTGGTGGCCGTGCTGGGTACGGTGGTGACGGCGGCTTACGGGGTAGTCAACAATATCAATGCGCTGGTGATTGTGCCTGCAATAGGGGTATCCATCGCGACGGCGACGTTGGTGGGCCAGAATGTCGGTGCGGGCAATTTTGCGCGGGCAAGGGCCATTGGGCGCGTCAGCGCTGCCATCGCCTTCGTGGTTCTGACGCTGGTCGGGCTGCTGGCGTTCGGATTTGCCGAAGACATTGTGGCATTCTTCGCGCCGGGACAAACGGCGGTTATCGATAACGGCCGCCGTTTTCTGCAAATTATCGCGCCAAGCTACGGCCTGATTGGGTTACAGATGGCGCTAAGTGGCGCATTTCGGGCCACGGGCCGCACCATGACTACCATGACGCTGGCGCTGGTGTCGCAATGGCTGGTGCAAATCCCGCTGGCGTGGGGGATGTCCCGCTATACCTCGCTTGAACTTTCGGGTCTGTGGTATGCGTTCCCTGTCACCAACCTGTTACTCGCCATCGTGACTCTGGTTCTCTATGAGCGCATTGACTGGCAGCGCACCCGTTTGGTCGAGAAGCCGCAAGACGGCGCGCCGGAGAGGTTGAATGTGGTGACCGATTAGAAAGCCGAGGCGATTAATACCTCAACGCCTACCGCTTCGAAAGCGGCCTTGGACTCGGCGCTAATGCCGCTATCGGTAATGAGATAGTGAATCTTCGACCACTCGCACGGCAGGGCAAACATCGACACCTTGTCGATTTTGCTGGAATCCGCCACCACATAAACCTGATTGGCCGACTGGATCATCGCACTTTTGACCTTGATGTCCGTCTCGCTCGGGAAGCTCAGCCCGACGCGCGGTGAAATGCAGGCCGTGGCGAGAAACAGCTTTTCGGCCAATACATTTTCGAAAAAGCTGGCGGCCTTTTCACCCGAAGTCGAAAGCGTCGGGAACTTGAAGGTGCCGCCGGTCAGCAGGATATTTACGCCGGGTTCGCCGCCCAACTGCAAGGCGATATTCACCGCCGTGGTAATAACCGACAGTTTCTTGATATGTCCCAGATTGTTGGCAATGGCCGTGGTGGTGGTGCCCGAGTCAAGAATCAGCGTATCGCCCGCCTCGATAAAACTCGCCGCCAGCCTGCCAATCGCCTCTTTCTCTTTCATCTGCGTCTGTCTTTCCAGCAGCAGGGCGTGTGTGTTCTGTTTGCCGTCCATCAGCGTGGCGCCGCCGTGATAGCGCTGCACGTGTCCCTGCTTTTGCAGCACGCGCAAATCGGTGCGGATCGTGGCTTCGGTCAACTCAAAGGCGTCAGTAAGCATTTTCACTGTGACAGTGCCATCTTCCCTGATCATTTCCAATATCTTGTCGCGACGGTGTTGCATGTCCGCCAACTGTTCGCTTTTGCTTTTCAATTGAAATCCCCTCTAACGACCTATGCCTACATCTTAGCGCCTTAAACCGCTAAATATCGGCAAATAAGCCAAATTCTCGCGGCATGCTGGAAATCTTAACTGTGAGTCCACGCGAAAGCGAGATGGATAAAATTGTTTTTACGTTTTCATATGAAAATCAAAAGTGGGTTTTGAAGGCTTTAGTTTCGATAAAACAATGGCTTGTCATGATTAAGAATAATGCCATTAATTTTAATATGTTGATTTTTATAAGTTAAATGATATTGCAGCGAATTGTACAAAACTTGATCGGCCGCGCATTTTTCCCCAAAACGATAACCTATAGTTTTATTCGAAAATGAGTTGTGCCGTAAACGATTCTGTTCATGGGAACAGGCGAGCGTAAACGGCAAGGTCTAGACGAGGTAAAGATGGACGCTCAGGCAACCCCTACGTTTCAGGATATAAAAACCGTCGCCCGACAGGCACGTCGTTATGTTTTGCAGATGAACCACCATGCGGGCAAGGGCCACACCGGGGCCGATCTTTCAGAAGTCGATATTATCTGCACCCTCTATATGTCGGTCATGGATCGCGGTGAACAGCGCCCCGATCAGGACCGCTTTATTCTCTCCAAAGGGCACGGCGCGGGGGGATTGTACTGTAGCGCAGCGGCGATGGGTCTGCTGGACCCGGCCGTGCTCGACCAGTTTATGGGCGATGACACCTTGCTGGCCGGTCATCCGGTGCATCAAAAGCTGCCCGATCTGGTCGAGATAAATTCCGGCGGTCTGGGGCACGGCCTGCCGATTGCCGTCGGTCTGGCGCTCGGTAACAAGATTAGTGGCCGTTCGCATCGTCGCGCCTTCGTATTGCTGGGCGACGGCGAACTGGCGGAAGGCTCCAACTGGGAAGCCGCGATGGCGGCCAGCAAGTTCAAGCTCGACAATCTGGTCGCTATCGTCGATCGCAACCGTTTACAGCTTGCGGGCAAAACCGAAGAGATCATGCCGCTCGAACCGCTGGCCGACAAATGGAAGGCATTCGGTTTCGAAGTGCTGGAGTGCGACGGCCACGACCCTGAAGCCATTCACGCCGCCGTCACGCAGCCGATGCAGGGCAAACCCCGGGTCATTCTGGCCAATACCGAAAAAGGTCACGGTATTTCGTTTATGGCCAACGTTCCCGCCTGGCACCATGCCGTGCCCAACGATCAGCAACTGGCCCAAGGGCTGGCCGAGCTGGAGGAGTGATCATGCAAGACTTACGCGACGCCGTCGTTTCGACACTCATTGAACAGCAGGAGCAGGGGGCCAATATCAGCGTGATGGTCGCCGACTCGACCTCCACGTCCAAAATCGCGCCTTTCGAGAAAGCCTTTCCGCAGCGGGTCATCAACGTCGGCATCGCCGAACAGAATATGGTGGGGATGGCGGCCGGTGTGGCCTTGAGCGGTCATGTGGTATTCACCGCCAATGCCGCGCCGTTCCTGTTCGCCCGTTCCAATGAACAGATGAAAAACGACGTCTGTTATTCGGAAACCAACGTCAAGATGCTGGGCCTTAATGCCGGTTTTGCCTATGGTCCGCTCGGCGCTACGCACCACTGCACCAACGATATCGCCATCGCCCGTACCCTCGGCAATCTTCAGGTGTTTGCGCCCGCCGACGCAAGCCAGGCGCAGGCCATCGTCAAACATGCCATTCAGCATCAGGGTCCGGTGTATATCCGCATGGACAGCGACAAGCTGCCGGTGCTGCACGACGAGAACTGGCGTTTTATTCCGGGTCAGCCCGATGTGCTGGCCGAAGGCGACGACGTGGTGGTCTTTACTCTCGGCACGCTTGCGCATGAAGCGCTGGCGGCGCGTGAGCAGGATTGCAACCCGACCGTCGTTTCCCTGCCTTCCCTGTGGCCGCTCGACGAGTTGGCGGTGGTCGAGCTGATTAAATCGCACAAAAAAGTGATCACCATGGAAGAACACGTATTAAGCGGTGGCCTGGGCACCATCATCGGTGAGTTAATCCTTAAATACCGTTTAACGCAGCCGCTGCAGGCCTTCGGTATTCCGGCCTACGAATTCACTCACAGCAGCAGCCGCACCGCGCTGCGCCGTCAATTTTCCATTGATACATCCGGACTGGTCGCCGCACTCAAGGGACCCGCCATTGCCGCTGCTCGGGAGGCCGCGAATGAGCACTAATCAATATGACGTCAACCTGCGTTACGGCGTGGATATCACCCAGTCGCTGGCCGGAAAAGTGGCGGTAATCACCGGCGGGCTGGGCGGCATCGCGATGGCCAGCAACCGCATGATGCTGGAAAAGGGTGCGCATCTGGCGCTGCTATACCCGGCATTCGAAAGTGCAGTCAAAAATCAGGTGGTGGAGGAGCTGGGTGAGGAACGCGTCAGTTATTTCGAGTGCGACGTTACCGATCCGGCGCAGGTCGCACGCGTATTCCAGCAGGTTGAACAAGAGTGCGGAAAAATAGACATTCTGGTCAATTGCGCGGGCTATGTGCATCTCGAACCGGCGGTAGAGACCTCTTTTGATCAGTGGCAGAAAAATCTGGCGGTCAATCTGACCGGGCCTTTCCTCTGTTCCCAGGCGGCGGCGCGCAGCATGATTGCTCGTGGACAGGGCGGCAAGATTATCAATATCGCTTCGCAGGCCGCATCGATTGCTATCGATAATCACTGTGCCTACACCTCGGCGAAAGCCGGTTTGCTCGGCATGACCAAAGTGATGGCCAAAGAGTGGGCGGCGCACCAGATTACCGTCAACACGCTGTCACCGACCGTGGTTCTGACGCCGATGGGCGAGAAAGCCTGGCGCGGCGAAAAGGGCGAAGCCATGAAAAAGCTTATTCCACTGGGGCGTTTCGCCTACACCGATGAAATCGCCGCCGCCATTCTGTTCTTCTCGAGTAACGGCAGCGACATGATTACCGGTGCAGACCTGATGATCGATGGCGGATTCACGATTTGGTAAGTCGCAAGACACAAGAAATGCAGTCATAAAAAAAACGGCGTCCACCCTACACATCGACGCCAACACCTTTCCGGTAATCTTTTAAAAACAATAACATTGAGAGAACATCACCATGAAAAAACATCTTGCCCTGTTATCGGTTCTTGCCACGCTGTGTGTTCCTCCCGCCTTTGCCGTTGAAAAAGGCACGCTCGCCATTTTAGTCAACTCGCTGGATAACCCTTACTACTCTGCCGAAGCCAAAGGCGCACAGGCCAAGGCGGAATCCATGGGATATAAAACGCTGGTGCTGTCGCATGGCGAAGATGTCAAACGTCAGGGCGAGTTGATGAGCCTGGTTATCGGCCGCAAGGTTCAGGGGATTATTCTGGACAACGCCGACTCCCAGGCAAGCGTCGCCGCAGTGAAACAGGCCAAGGACGCCGGTGTGCCGGTTGTGCTCATCAACCGCGAAATTCCGGTCGATGGCGTGGCGCTGGCGCAGATTTCCCACAACAACTTCCAGGCAGGGTCTGACGTCGCCAACGAGTTCGTCGAGAAAATGGGCGAAAAGGGGCCGTATGTCGAACTGACCTGCAACCTCGCTGACAACAACTGTGTGACCCGCTCCAAATCCTTCCATAACGTTATCGATCAATACCCCGATATGAAAATGATCGCCCGTCAGGATGCCAAAGGCACGCTTATCGACGGCAAACGCATCATGGACAGTATTCTTCAGGCGCATCCCGATGTGAAAGGGGTGATTACCGGCAACGGTCCGGTGGCGCTCGGGGCGATTGCTGCGCTGAAAGCCGCCAACCGCAATGACGTGACCGTCGTGGGTATCGACGGCAGCAACGACGAACGCGACGCGGTAAAAGCCGGCACCCTTTACGCCACGGTAATGCTGCAGGCGCAGGCAATCGCGGCACAGGGCGTTGAAATCATTGACCAATACGTGCAGACAGGCAGCTACAGCGGCAAAGAGCGCATCCTGTTCCGCGGCATTCTCATCAAAAAAGACAATGCCGACAAGGTGAACAATTTCAACTATCAGAAATAGCCTTACGGCACGCGCGACCTGCGGCTTTTCATGCGCCGGTCGCCTGTTCAGGATCAAGCCCCGCCGCGACGGGGCTTTTAGGAGAAGCGCAATGTCTAGTCGCTTGATGTGGATAGTGATGGCCTCGCTGATGCTGTGTAGCTGCCGGATCGTGTCTGAAAAAAAGCTGGCGGAGCTGAAGAATCCCCCAAATCCTCATATGGCGCAGGCAGCGATGCTGTTTGACCAGAAAATTGCCCCGGAAATAGCCAGCCATGCCAAGCCGTTGTCCGGTCTTTTGGCCCAAATCGACGGTGCGAAAGACTTTGATACGGCCTGTCAGCAACTGGGTTATCGCAGTCAGGCGGAAAACCCGTGCGTGTTTAGCACCACAGTCAGCGGCACGGTGAGCGAAGTCAATACCGAGTCCCGCAACGGGCAGGTTGTGGTGAAAAGTGACGACTCGAAAGTTGGTGAAGTCAAAGTGCAGATTGGCCCGACCTTCCGTGGTACCGAGCTTCGCGACAGCTATCGCGGCCTGAGTTACGGCGATTTCAACGATCAGAATATGTTTGGCGATTTTGGCAAGGCCATCAACCAGCGCGCCATCGCGTCGCTTGGCAAAACGGCCTACAAGGTGGGCGACAAGATTACTGTCACCGGCGTATTCAGCGCCTATGACACGCCGCAGCCGCCTATTTTGCTGACGCCCGCCAAGATTGGCCCTGAACAGGCTACACAGTGAGGAGGCGCGATGTTTGAACCACGCAGCAGTAGCCTGGAGCCTGAACCCTTTGCGAACCCTCTGCTTCAGGGGTCGCCGGTGATTATCGAAACCCAGGGCGTATCACGGGTCTATCCGGGCGTGACCGCACTCGACAACGTTAACTATCGCGTCTATCGCAACAAGGTCAACGTGTTGATCGGTGAGAACGGGGCCGGTAAATCGACCATGATGAAGATGCTGGCGGGCGTTGAAACGCCGTCCAGCGGGCACATTCTGCTCGACGGCGAGCCGGTGTCGCTCACCTCGACGCATCAGGCCGAAAAGCACGGCATCAGTATCATCTTTCAGGAGCTGAATCTGTTTCCGAACATGACGGTGATGGACAACATCTTCATCGGCAACGAGTTTTTCCAGCGCGGCCGTATCAATGTGGACTATCAATATCAACTGGCGAAAGCGCTGCTGGAACGGCTGGAACTGGACGTCGACCCGATGACCCCGCTGGAAGAGTTGGCTATCGGCCATCAGCAACTGGTGGAGATTGCCCGTGCGCTTTCGAAAGACACCCGTGTGCTGATTATGGACGAGCCGACTTCGGCGCTGAGCCAGTCCGAGGTCAAGGTGCTGTTTAACGTGATTGAACAGCTCAAGCGCCGTGGCGTCACCATTATCTACATTTCGCATCGTCTGGAAGAGTTGATGGAAATTGGCGATCACATCACCGTATTTCGCGACGGCAAGTTCGTGGCGGAACAGGAGGTCAGTCAGGTCAATATTCCCTGGATTATCAGCAGTATGGTTGGGGAAAAAGAGAAGCATTTTGACTATCGCTGCGCCGAAAAAGGCGACACGGTGCTACAGGCGAGCGGCCTGACGCTGTTGCATCAGAACGGCGGTTATTCGTTGAACGATGTCAGCTTGACCCTGCATCAGGGGGAAGTGGTCGGCGTCTACGGGTTGCTGGGCGCAGGGCGAACGGAGCTGTTCAAGACCCTGATTGGCCTGATGAAACAAGATAGCGGTGAAATCCGTCTCAAGGGCAGCAGGATGGAACACACGCCCTTTGCCTATCGTCTCGAACACGGCATGGCGCTGGTGCCCGAAGACAGGCAGGCCGAAGGCCTCATTCAACTGCTGTCGATCAAGATAAACATGACACTGTCACGTTTATGCAGCAAAAGCTTTCTCAAGACCCTGCTGCCTATTCGCGAACAGCCCGAGAATCAGGCGGTACAGCAGATGATAGGCAAACTGTCGATCAAGGTCGGCGATGCCGATTTACCCGTGACCTCCATGAGCGGCGGCAATCAGCAAAAGGTAGTGATTGCCAAGGCATTGATGACCGACCCGAAAGTGGTTTTCCTGGATGAGCCGACCCGTGGCATCGATGTGGGGGCCAAAACCGACGTTTACCACTTGATTGGCGCAATGGCGCAGCAGGGTCTGGCGGTGATGTTCTCCTCCTCCGAACTGGATGAAGTGATGCAACTCGCCGACCGGGTCATCGTCATGGCGGACGGCAAAATCACCGCCGATATCCCGCGCGCCGAGGTGGACAGAGAAAAACTGATCCGCGCCTCGACTCCCCACGATTAAGATTAAGGACAGGCTATGCAAAGTCAAAAATATCTTGTTTACATGTACTTACTCAAGGCGCGCACCTTTATTGCCTTACTGATCGTGGTCGCGTTCTTCAGCACGATGGTGCCGAACTTTATCACCACCTCCAACTTGTTAATCATGACCCAGCACGTGGCGATTACCGGTCTGCTGGCAGTCGGCATGACGCTGGTCATTCTGACCGGCGGCATTGACCTCTCGGTCGGGGCGGTAGCCGGGATCTGCGGGATGATAGGCGGCGCGCTGCTTTCATTCGGTATTCCGCTATGGGGCGACAACCTGCTGTTTCTCAACGTGTTCGAGGTAATTGGCGTGGTCGCCATTGCCGGTATTCTTATCGGTACGGTCAACGGGCTGGTCATTACCAAACTCGGCGTCGCCCCCTTTATCTGTACTCTGGGCATGATGTATGTCGCGCGCGGCGCATCGCTTTTAACTACCGACGGCAAAACCTTTCCGAATCTAAATGGCGTTGAACCACTCGGCAACACCGGTTTCTCGCTGCTGGGTTCCGGCACCTTTCTGGGTGTTTACAACCCAATCTGGCTGATGGTGGCCGTCGTACTGCTCGGAATTTACCTGACCAAGAAAACGCCGCTTGGCCGCTATATCTATGCGATTGGCGGCAATGAATCGGCGGCGCGACTGGCCGGTGTGCCGATTTCGAAAGTGAAGATTTTCGTTTATGCCTTTTCCGGTTTCTGTGCCGCACTGGTCGGGCTGGTCGTGGCTTCGCAACTGCAAACCGCGCACCCGATGACCGGCAACATGTTCGAGATGGACGCCATCGGGGCCACCGTGCTCGGCGGGACGGCGCTCGCAGGCGGGCGCGGGCGGGTCTTTGGCTCGATTATCGGGGCCTTCGTGATTGTGTTCTTGGCCGACGGGCTGGTCATGCTCGGCGTCAGCGAATTCTGGCAAATGGTTATCAAAGGTCTGGTTATCGTGACGGCGGTGGTTATCGATCAGTTCCAGCAACGTCTGCAAAGCAAGGTTACGCTGATGCGTCGCCACGAAAAAAAGTTGCAGGCGGCTCAACCGCTCTCTGAGGTGAAGCATGTCTGAACCCCGTGACGTGATTGTGGCCATTGATGAAGGCACCAGCAATGCCAAGGCGGTAGCGATTGACGGGCAGGGCAAAGTCATTGCCCAGTCGTCGCGACCGTTGCAGGTGCAGACGCCGCAGGCCGGTTGGGTCGAGCAGCGCGGCGAAGTGCTGATTGACGCCTCGCTGACGGTACTGCGCGAAGTGATAACCAATGTCGGAGCAGAACGTATTGCGGCACTTGCGATAAGCAATCAGCGCGAAACGGCGATGGGCTGGTATCAGAGCAGCGGCGAACCCATTGGTCCTGCCATCACCTGGCAATGTTCGCGCAGTGCCGCGTTTTGTGAACAGTTACGCAGCGATAATCAGGAACAGAAAATTCGCGAAGTGACCGGACTGCCGATAGCGCCGCTGTTTTCGGCCTCGAAAATGCGCTGGCTTCTCGACAGTTTACCGGACGGCTATCGGCAGGCGGAGGCGGGGGAAATCTGCCTCGGTACTGTCGATGCCTGGCTATTGTGGAATCTCACGGGAGGCAGGGCTTTTCGATGTGATACTTCAAATGCCGCCCGCACCCAACTTCTGAACCTGCACAGCGGCGACTGGGACAGCGAGATGCTCAAGCTGTTTGGTATTCCGCGTGCGGCGCTGCCGGAAATCTGTCCTTCCAGCGGCCTGTTTGGCACCACTTATCATCTTGACGGGATTCCCGACGGCATTCCGATTCTCGCCATGGTCGGCGATTCACACGCCGCGCTCTATGGGCACGGATTGGGCGAAGCCGGGGGCGTAAAGGCAACCTACGGCACCGGTTCGTCGGTCATGGCGCCCATCGCGCAGCCCGAAAGCAGCATCACGCAGCTGGCCACTACCGTGGCCTGGCACGACGGACAGCGCGTGGTGTACGGGCTTGAGGGCAACATTCCTCATACCGGCGATGCGGTGGCGTGGATGGCGCAGATTACGGGCCTGACCGACGGCAAGGGCGAAACCCTGGCGCGGGCGCTGAACGAGTTACCGGCCAGCGTGGAGTCAACGCTCGGGGTCTATTTCGTTCCGGCGCTGACCGGTGCGGGTGCGCCGTGGTGGGACGGTCAGGCGCGCGGGGCGATAAGCGGGTTGAGCCGAGGCGTTGACCGCGCGCATCTGATTCGTGCGGCGCTGGAATCCATTGCCTACCAGATTGCCGACGTCATTGACGCCATGCGCCTGCATCCCGATTTTCATCTGGCGTCATTGATGGTCGACGGCGGCCCGACGCGCAACCCGTGGCTGATGCAGTTTCAGGCGGATCTGCTCGGCTGCGAGGTCTTGCGCAGCAATACGCCGGAGCTGTCGGCGCTGGGCGCTGGCCTGCTGGCGCGTCGCGCGCTCGATAATCTGGATGACGCCCAGCTGCTGGCCCTGTTACCGCAGCACGATGTCTTTACGCCCAATGCCGAACGGCATGCGCTGCTGCAACGTGAGTGGCAAGGCTGGAAAGCCGCCGTTGCCCGCACCTTGACGACTTCACGCCCCCCATTTTCAGGAGAATAATAATGAACAGAGATTTCAGTGGTAAAACCGTGGTGATTACCGGAGCCTGTCGCGGCATCGGTGCGGGCATCGCCGAGCGTTTCGCCCGCGACGGCGCAAATCTGGTGATGGTCTCCAATGCCGAGCGCGTATTTGACACGGCCGAGGCGCTGCACGAGAAATACGGCGTGGCCATTCTGCCGCTTCAGGTGGATGTCACCGACGAGCCGCAGGTGCAGAGCCTCTACAGTCAGGCCGTGGAGAAATTCGGCAGGGTGGATGTATCGATACAGAACGCAGGGGTGATAACCATCGATCACTTCGACAGCATGCCCAAGGAGGATTTTGAACGCGTGCTGGCGGTCAATACCACCGGCGTATGGCTGTGCTGTCGCGAGGCGGCAAAAATCATGGTCAGACAACGGTCCGGCAGTCTTATCAACACTTCGTCGGGGCAGGGACGTCAGGGCTTTATCTATACGCCGCACTACGCGGCAAGCAAGATGGGCGTCATCGGCATTACCCAGAGTCTGGCGCTGGAACTCGCCCCCTACAATATTACCGTCAACGCGTTCTGCCCCGGCATTATCGAAAGCGAGATGTGGGACTATAACGACAGGGTGTGGGGCGAAATCCTCGGTACCGAGGAAAAACGTTATGGCAAAGGCGAGTTGATGGCGGAGTGGGTGCAAAATATTCCCCTGAAACGTGCGGGACAGCCGGACGATGTCGCAGGACTGGTGGCCTTTTTAGCCTCTGACGATGCACGGTATCTTACGGGTCAGACGATTAATATCGATGGCGGCCTGATTATGTCCTGAGAGCAATATTTCTTTAATAGCGGCAGACAATCCATCGCCCCCGCATTCCAGCGCGAGAATACGGGGGCGATGGCTATTATGCACGATGAACTCAGGACATCGGCACCTGCATCTGTTTGTATTTATCGAGAATAGGCGAGCGGCTGTCGGCGCTGTTTTGCAATTGCCACAGATTGCGATCGATACCGTCATTAATCATATAAATGACGCCCGTTTCAATCGCCGACATGAGACACAGCATGACAGGTTCATTGGTTGTGAAACCGACTTCGCCCTCCAGCAGTCGCTGATAATCGACAAAGCGGAAGACCCCGGCCTGAAACTCGTAGGAAAGAATGGTTTTGCTGGTGTTGACGGAAGAGAGCACTTCACCGGTATTAATATCCACCGCACGCAGGTTTACGGCTATCTGATCCAGCTGATATTGCGTGCTGGCACCGATGCCGAAATAACGCGCACCGGCACCGCCCGATTTCACATTGCTCTCGTAACCAATAATCGAACCTTCAATCAGAATATTGGCGGCAACCAATGACGACAGCGGACGGGCATTATTGATAGCCACGCTGCCATTTTCCTGGGCAGCACGAATAATCTTTCTCTCGTTCAGCAGGTTTTGCAATCCCTGACGCTCCAGCGGAATAAACCATTTCGAATCTTTAAGTGCCGTGACCAGCATGGCCGTGGCGCTCTGCGGAACGGCGGTTGAAAAGTTGCTGGCGGGATAAGGTTTGAACTGGCCGGTTTCATCCTGAATATTATAAACCGACACAAAGATGCGGCCTTTTGCCGGTGGCAGATGAGTCAGGTCTTTATAACTCTGCGCACGCGGCAACAGAGTCGGCTTTGCCGCTTCCCTGGGCGCAGAGGTCACACAACCGCCAAGCAGTAAAGCGGCAATCAAGAGGTAAGCATTACGCATATTCTTATTATCCTGTGGTGAGTCAATTGGTCGCCGTAAGACCTTGAACCTGAATGGTGGAGGTTTTGCCGGTGGAGCGGTCGGTCACGTTCATGACCAGTTGGCCGTCGGTATTTTGCACATCGACAATAAAGTCCTGAGTGACCAGACGGCCCGGTTTACCCTGACTGATATTGCCCATCAACCCGCTCAGTAATTGTGATTGCAGTGCGGTACTGAAGTTATCCAATGCACTGGGCGTTGAAGTATCAAAATCGTAGGCGTCAGGATCTTTATAAGAGTTCTGGGCATTGGCCTCATTAAGCAGAAAAGAACCGTTATTAGGATTACCGCCGAAATTGGGGTTTACGAACTGAAAGACCATATTTCCTCCCCACGACAGCGGAGAAAAGAGTAGAGCCGATAGTGCTATCAGGAATATTTTCATGATGTTCCCCTTAAAATTCATCACCGGACAAATCGCCGGTACCCAGAAGTGTTTTATCTATTTGCCGTCTCGATAATGCCTCACCGACGCTTTGCACGGCGGTGTCGACCTCTTTGCCAAAATTATGCCGGTTCGGAAATAACAACGTTTGATACAGTAAATCCTGACCGACTTTTATGGTTATCCAACTGCCCCAACGTGCGCTGGGCCGTTCGCTTATCGTCATGGTTTCCGGGAGGTTTTTTTCCCAGCGGTCGGTAAAAAGCCGATAGAAATCATGACCCACCGCGCTTACGGTATGGTCGGTGATGAGTCCGGGGTCGCGAATGTCCTTGATGTTCGCCGCCTGTGCGCCCATGCCGCTTAATAGTCCCCACAGCAACAACATGACTACGCCGCTTTTCATGAGCTACCGCCTGAGATTTTCATTGGCCCAGGTCACGGCCTGCGTACGGTTTTTAACGGCTATTTTTTTGAACAGGTTATAGAGGTGGGTTTTTACCGTGTTTTCACTGATAAAAAGCAGTTGGGCGATTTCATGGTTCGACGCCCCCATGCGCAGTTTATTCAGGATCTCGCTTTCGCGTTGGGTAATACCGGTCTGTTCATAATTGATATAGCGGTGCTGCCCCGATTGATTGACCAGATAGCGGGTAAAGCGGGGCGAAAAGTAGCATTCGTCACGCAATACACTGCTAATGCCATCCGTCAGCTGCGTTTCGCCCGTCGAGGGATAAAATACGGCGCTGATGGTGGGCCAGCGTTCGATTTCATAAAAGGGGTAATCCTCCGGCGCATTCAAAAGCAATGTTTTCACCTGCGCGTGATATTGCGAAAGCGCCGTTTGCCAGTGAATCGCCATTTTCTTGTCTGCCTGCGCAATATCAAAAATAACCAGTATTTCATCCGTTATCGGAACATCCAGAGGTTTATTGATATGGTGCAACTTCGTATTAATGCCGAGTTTATAGCTTAACTGGATCAACAAGGCCGAAGACTGAAGAGAAGGTTTGGTGACCAGCAGCAATACTTTATTCGACGGTGTCGTTTCTGGAGTCATCATTGCGTGTGTCCTAATTAGATAAGTCATCGCTTTCTCGAATGCAGGAAAAAGACGATGAGTTATCTGCTGTGTAAATTCCCTGGTGCAAGCGTCTTTCTATCTTGTTATTGCGCATTGGGTATTCATACCCGCCGCTGTCTTATCAATTTAGCGCGGCTGTATTTGAAATCAAGAGGGGGCAGGCAACCGATAAAGATTAACTCATAAGCCCTTTTAACGTGTAAAAAGCGACCGGCAAGGAAAGGGTGAAGGTAAAATGAGAGGCTAAGGTTTTATTCCCTTGAATTTAATGCGTATTTTTATTTTAAGTGTTCTTTTTTTTAAATCTTTTTCTTTAGGATTTATTCGTTTGGTTAATCGTCTATGTTCAGTAATATTAAAGCGCTGGCAATATTCCTAAGCTGATATTTTTGACCGTAATCACAAATAAATTTTCTTGAATCATCAGTGGGAGTTATAAAAGGGGCGGCTTTATTCTGGCTTGGGCTTAATTACTTTGCCTGATAATGATTTAATCGAATTATTCCTAACGAAAAGCAGTGGCATTATTCTCATGCTTTCGTATGAGCAACTATAAAAAATACCACTTAACGATGAGTTTATTTTTTATGGCGCTATGCATAATGTCATTAACGACCCGAAATAATATAGGCGGGAGTCATGAAAGGTATAAACGAATACATGATAAAAGGCAGGGTGACGGCACTTTTTTTAACCGCCAGTCTGTTCGCGCCCTCTGTATTTGCCCAGCAAAGCGATATGGCCTCTTCGGAGACATTTACGCAGCAAAACGAAATGAGCAATCCGGGCTTTGAAAAACTCGTGGCAGGTTATGGCAACCAGGCGCTTATTGGCCAGCGAGGGAATGATAATACGGCCGTCATTAGTCAAAGAGGCAGTGGAAATACTCTCGATATTCATCAGTCCGGTGACGATAACACAGCGCTGGTTGCTCAGGGCGGCAGCGGGAATTCGGCATCGGTGGAGCAGCAAGGATTTGGCAACACCGCGTTAATCGCCCAGAAGGGCAGGAGAAACGTGGCGCAAATAAGCCAAAGTGGTACGGACCGCTCGGCCGGGATCGTACAAAACGCGTCAGGAATGGCAATAAAAGTGACGCAGCGTTAGTCGTCAAGGCAGTCCAACATAACCATCAAATCTCAAACCTATGGGGTAGCATCATGAAACTGTGGAAAATAATGGCAGTATCCGCGCTGGTCTTTAGTGGTACAACGATGGCGGCAGAATTCGGCGGACCGGGCGGCGGTTCTTCGGCACCGGTATTCCAGGCGACCTCCTGGGGCTCCGAATTGCAGATTTATCAGGAAGGCTCGCACAACGTGGCTAACGCAGCGCAGACTCAGGCGCAGAACTCGCTGACCGATATCAATCAGTACGGCAATCACAATACCGCCTCCACGGCACAGCAGGGCGACAGAAGCATTCTGACCGTCGACCAGCACGGTAACTACAACTACGCCGATGCCCTGCAAACCGGCGACAAGAGCAAACTGCTGATTAGCCAGAGTGGTTCCGGTAACTTTGTGACCTCGACACAAAGTGCCAACAGCAGTCTGGTCAATGTCGAGCAGGTTGGTAATGGCAACAGAGCCTATGCATTGCAACGCTAATGCGCGTTCAACGTAACTAAAAAAACAGGGCCACGCCCTGTTTTTTTATGGAGGTGACCCGATGGTTTCAATGTTGATAGCCGCCGTATTGAGCCAGCCTTTGTGGTTTGTTCATCAACAGCAGGGGCAGCGGTACACAGTGACCCCTATGGCGCATCTCACCACAGAGTGCGCCTGCCGGGTGCTTGTTCGTTTTCAAAAACAGACGCAGGCGGGCAGCAGTACCAGCCAGCAGCAGGGCAATATCGTGATAGCCGCCAACAATGATGTGGCCCTGTCGAACATGCAGTTTAGGCTCGAACAGGGCGATACCGCAGAAATTACCGTGTCCATTACAGACGGCAGACAGGTGGCCTTTGAACAACGCCTCCGCCTGCCGCAGTAACGGCGAGGTTTATGCGGCTCAATAGCTCAGTGTCAAAATGGTTTTGGCGCGGTCGAAATCAATATCTTCCCGCTCACCCATCGGCAGCATATCGAAGCGCTGGAGATTCTCCAGAATATCGTCGATTGCGGTTTTAGGGTGACCCAGCGCTCCAAGCTGCGTTTTCAGGCCCATCAATTCAAAAAATTCGCGCGTTTTGGCAATCGCGACGTCGATGCGGCTGTCCTCGTCGCCCGTCTGGATATTCCACACCCGCTCGGCATATTGCAGCAGTTTTTGCCTTTTCCCGTCGCGCTGAACCTGCAACAGGCTGGGGAGCAAAATTGCCAGCGTCTGGGCGTGATCGATGCCGTAAAGCGCGGTGAGCTGGTGGCCGATACGGTGCGTGGCCCAGTCCTGCGGCACACCGACGGCAATCAGACCGTTGAGCGCAAGTGTGGCGGACCAGGTAATGGCCGAGCGCACGTCATAGTTTTCAGGGTCGTGCAGCGCCTTCGGCCCTTCTTCGAGTAGAGTCAGCATAATGCCTTCGGCGAAACGGTCCTGCACTTTGCCGTATACCGGATAGGTCAGATACTGCTCGATAACGTGGATAAAGGCATCGACGACGCCATTGGCGACCTGCGTGACAGGCAGCGTGTAGGTTTTGGTGGGATCCAGCACGGAAAATTTCGGGAACAGCAGCGGGTCGCTGTAACCGGTTTTCTGACCTAGCCCAGTGTGGGTCACTACGGCCACATGGTTGGTTTCGGAGCCGGTTGCGGGCAGGGTCATGACACAGCCCAGCGGGAGCGCCCTGGCGAGAGGCTGACGTTTCGACCAGAGTGGCCAGATATCGCCCTCATAACAGGCCGCCGCCGCGATAAACTTGGTGCCATCCACAACCGATCCGCCGCCGACCGCCAGCAGAAAATCTATCTTGTTTTCTTTTACCACCTCGACGGCCTTCATCAGCGTATCAAAATGCGGGTTCACTTCGATGCCGCCAAATTCAAACGTGACGCGGTCACCCAATGCGGCCTGCACTTCATCCAGCGTGCCGTACTTTTTAGCGCTTCCGCCGCCGTAGGTGATTAATACCCGGGCATTGGCGGGAATATGCTTGCCGATGTCGCCAATACGATTGGCCCCAAACAAAACGCGAGTGGGATTATAGAAATCAAAATTGAACATGGCCGACTCCTGTTAAATGGAATGCAATATTGTCGACCATCATAATGCCGCAGGAAAGAAAAGACCGGTGCGATTACCCGCTTATGGCCGCACAAACTGCTTATGTCTCGGCGGCAAGTTGCGGATTATGCCGAATGCCGAAAAAGCGCGGAATTCTGCGCTTTCTGCCATATTCGGCCATCTCACTGTCTATACTGACAAAAGCCTCCCCGCATTGTGCCCGAAGGCGTTTTCATGGAGTGGTGAATGAGAAGCGTACGCTTTTATCCTGAAGCCTGGCCGCTACATACGGCTTTTGTTATTGCTCGCGGCAGTCGTACCGAAGCGCGCGTTATCGTGGTAGAAATCGAAGAAGACGGCGTGGTGGGCATTGGCGAATGCACGCCGTACCCGCGCTATGGAGAAAGTGAAATTTCGGTGATGGCAGAACTTGAGGCCATAAGCGGGCGGATCCAGCAGGGCGTTGACCGCCAGACCCTACAAACGCTGCTGCCTGCGGGCGCTGCGCGCAATGCCATCGATTCGGCGCTGTGGAGTCTTGAGCAGCAGCAGCGCGGGCAAACCCTGTGGCAGCTTAACCAGATGACGCCGCTGGCGTGTATCAGCATGGCGCAAACCCTGAGTATCGATACCCCCGAGGCTATGGCGCAGGCCGCACTTGCCCATCAGCAAAATGGCGTGACCCTGCTCAAGGTCAAACTCGACGATCATTTCATCACGGAAAGAATGGTCGCCATTCGCAGCGTTGCGCCCAATGTCTCGCTGATTGTCGATGCCAACGAATCCTGGCAAAGCGAAGGGCTGGCGTCACGCTGTCAGTTGCTTGCGGATCTTGGCGTGCTGATGCTCGAGCAACCGCTCGCTGCCGGACACGACGAGGCGCTGGCCAACTTTATTCATCCGCTCCCCATCTGTGCCGACGAAAGCTGTCATACGGTTGATGATTTGGCGCAGCTGGTCGGGCGCTACGACATGGTCAATATCAAGCTGGATAAAACCGGAGGATTGACCGGGGCGCTGGCGCTGGCGTCGGCGGCGAAGGCGCGGGGTCTGGAGGTGATGCTGGGCTGCATGCTGTGCACCTCGCGCGCGGTGCGGGCCGCACTGCCGTTAACCGTAGGCGCGAAGTTTATCGATCTCGACGGGCCGACCTGGTTGTCGAAAGACGTGGTGCCCGGACTGGCGTTTCATGCGGGGGTCATTGATCTTCAGGCAACGGGCGATTAACCGGCCTGCGGCAGCAAGCCCCTGTCAAACACGGAAGGGGCTTGCGCGTCGAAAGTGGGAATTACTTCTTGGCCAGCGGATCGAAAACGGTATAAGGCGTGCAGCTATATTGCTGACCGGCCATCGTCAAATGATACAGCTCTGCGCCCTTGCTGCCCGCAGGGCTTTCATTGATACCGAAATTGACCGTAGTGTTGGACGGGTCCGGCGTGAAGGTTTTGGTGTCCGCATTATACGTCGACAGGGTGTACTTCACTTTGTCGCTTTCGTCTTCGGTACGGTTTCCAAAGTAGATTTGGCTGGCGTTGGTTTTCGGATCGGTGATTTGCAGCACCATGGTATCCTGACTGGTTATCGCGCTGGTCAGCACTTTCATGCCGCCGCAGTGGGTATAACCCGCCGCCGTGTAATTTCCGATCATCTCGGCCGCGTGGACGGCCTGGGTCATTGATCCCAGAACCAGCAATGACAGAAGCATTTTTTTCATTTTATTGTTTTACCTGATAGAAAAGGACAGTTGTGTCGGCAAT
>Ga0308159_1001899_pt1 | contig 26600 bp, 26 predicted proteins | sample PhyCR1_FD_201040 | JGI IMG/M metagenome (GOLD analysis project Ga0308159, IMG submission 201040) | Phyllosphere microbial communities from UC Gill Tract Community Farm, Albany, California, United States - DLSLC.R1 | ecosystem: Host-associated > Plants > Phyllosphere > Unclassified | place: USA...
CATCTATCCTGCAGATAAGTTGTCGAGCGGGCTGTTCAAATTCATCAAGTCATGCTAAAACCTTCGAAGCGCTTTTCCTAGCTGCTTGAAAAAGAAGGGAAATATATGACGAAGTCGGAGTTGATCGAACGAATTGTCACCCATCAAGGGCTGCTCTCATCCAAGGATGTGGAGTTGGCTATCAAGACCATGCTCGAGCAAATGTCCCAGTGCCTGGCGACCGGGGATCGGATTGAGATCCGTGGGTTTGGGAGTTTTTCGCTGCACTATCGCGCGCCGCGGGTAGGGCGGAATCCGAAGACTGGGCAGTCGGTGAGCCTGGATGGGAAGTTTGTGCCTCATTTCAAGCCGGGGAAGGAACTGCGGGATCGGGTGAATGAGGATGAGGAAGAGGGGCTTTGATTCGATTTTGCCTCGGAGAAGATCATGCTTAGATTCAAGCGCGTTTTACTGGCAGTGTTCGTCCTATTATTGGCTCTGGTTGTATTGGCCTTTGTACTGGAGAACCAACAAGCTGCGTCATTATCTTTTCTTGGCTGGACCACGGCTGAGCTTCCAGTTTCAGTTTTCGTGACACTGGGTCTAATCGTTGGATTGGCTGTCGGGCCTGCATTGAGCATGCTACTCGGGCGCAAACGTTCGGGTTTGAAGAACTAGCCGTTGCAAAGAGCTGCCGGCTCTTTCCTGTATTGTCTGTGAGATTCAGATATCAGTCGCCACGTGGAAGGCGGCTGAAAGTCGCGCATACGTGATCGCTTTTGACTTTGAGGGTGCAGGGCTTAAAATAGTGGTCAATTTCAACCCCTTCATCTTTAACTGCACCACACAACGCTGATTTTTCAGCCTGCATGCCATCAAGCTTCGACGTTTTCCTTGAGTCTCTTGACCTCCGAGCCATTGCCGGGGACGAGTAGGTTATGTTGGTCAGCAGGTTTTGAGGTGAGTGGCCGGCTAAAAGCTTGTCGTGCTGTGCGGGTTGCTCTAGGACCTATTATGTTTAGCGGAAAAACGCTTCTTATCACTGGCGGTACCGGCTCTTTCGGTAATGCGGTTCTTAAACGCTTCCTCGACAGTGACATTGCTGAAATTCGCATCTTCAGCCGAGATGAGAAGAAGCAAGATGATATGCGCAAGCGTTACGCCAATCCCAAGCTGAAATTCTATATTGGCGATGTGCGCGACTATCAAAGTGTCCTTAACGCTACCCGCGGTGTTGACTATATTTTTCACGCCGCAGCGCTCAAGCAGGTTCCTTCCTGTGAGTTTCACCCGATGGAAGCGGTCAAGACCAATATCATCGGCACTGAGAATGTGCTCGAAGCCGCCATTCAGAACACCGTTAAACGTGTTGTATGCCTTAGCACCGACAAGGCGGTCTACCCTATCAATGCCATGGGGATATCCAAGGCGATGATGGAAAAGGTGATGGTTGCCAAGTCCCGCAATGTGGATGACGAAAAAACCGTCATCTGCGGTACTCGCTACGGTAACGTCATGGCTTCCCGCGGTTCTGTGATTCCTTTGTTTATCGAGCAGATTCGAGCGGATCAGGCATTGACCTTGACCGACCCGAACATGACGCGTTTTATGATGACGCTCGCGGATGCCGTCGACCTGGTGTTGTATGCGTTCGAGCATGGTCGCAATGGCGATCTCTTCGTGCAGAAAGCGCCGGCTGCTACGGTCGAGACCCTCGCCAAGGCACTCACCGCAATGGTTGGCAAACCTGAGCATCCGATACAGGTCATCGGAACTCGACACGGTGAGAAGTTGTTTGAAGCACTCCTCAGTCGTGAAGAGATGGCGTGCGCCGAAGACAAGGGTGACTACTATCGTGTTCCTCCAGATTTGCGCGATCTGAACTACTCCAAGTTCGTGGAGTTGGGCGAAGAAAAAATCTCTCGAACTGAAGACTACAATTCCCATAACACCGAAAGGTTGGATGTGGCTGGCATGCAGCGTCTCTTGCTCAAGCTCGATTTCATGCAGGCTATCCAGCGCGGCGAACATGCTACGCCGGAGGAGTGAGTCATGAAGGTATTGATCACGGGGGCAAACGGTTTTGTCGGCAAAAACCTGGTTGCGCACCTGAGTGAGCGAAAGGATATAGAGGTTGTGCCCTTTACCCGGGAAAACACCCTCGCCCAATTGCCTTCAATGGTGGCCGATACTGACTTTGTTTTTCACTTGGCCGGGGTCAATCGACCGCAGTCTCAGGACGAATTCAAGGTTGGCAACACGGACCTGACATCCGCGCTTTGTGACGCCATCAAGGCGAGTGGCAAGCCTATACCCGTGTTATATACCTCCTCGATTCAGGCCGAGCGCGACAATCCCTATGGAGTCAGCAAGCGAGCTGCCGAGCAGCTATTGGAAGACTTGCACTTTAGTCACGGCTCCACGGTTCACGTACTGCGCTTGCCGAATGTGTTCGGAAAGTGGGCACGGCCTGATTACAACTCCGCTGTAGCGACTTTTTGCCACAACATCACGCGGGGATTACCGATTCAGATTAATGATCGACAAGCTGAAGTCAGCCTGGTCTACATCGATGATGTCATCGATTCTTTTATTGTGGCGATGGATGCTGGAGCCTCCATCGACGCGGTCAACGAAGTCAGCCCCGTGTACCGAGTGACGGTGGGGGAATTGGCGGATCAATTGCACGCATTCCACGAGAGTCGTGCCACGCTGATCAGTGAGCCCGTAGGTGCTGGACTGGTGCGTGCGCTGTATTCGACTTACGTGAGTTACTTACCTGTCGAGCAGTTCACCTATGAGGTTCCAAAGTATGGCGATCCGCGCGGCGTATTTGTCGAAATGCTGAAGACCAAGGACAGTGGGCAGTTTTCTTATTTCACTGCTCATCCTGGGATCACGCGCGGTGGACATTACCATCACAGTAAAACCGAGAAGTTCCTGGTCATCAAAGGCAATGCCTGCTTCCGCTTCCGCCATATTGTGTCGGGTGAATTCTATGAGTTGTTCACCCAGGGCGAGCAACCTCGCATAGTGGAAACAGTTCCAGGCTGGACTCACGATATTACGAACGTCGGTGATGATGAGATGATTGTTATGCTGTGGGCTAACGAAATTTTTGATCGTGAACGTCCGGATACTTGTGCGTTACCGGTTGGGACTCACGCCTGAGCCTAATGCAAGCCGGGGCAAATCCCTACGCTTATGATTCTGGAAAGAGTGTTGAAATGAAAAAGTTGAAAGTGGTCACCGTCGTAGGCACTCGTCCGGAAATTATCCGTTTGTCACGGGTCATGGCAGCGCTGGACAAGCATTGTGAGCATGTCCTGGTGCATACCGGACAGAATTACGATTACGAGCTGAACGAGATCTTCTTTCTGGATCTCGGCATCCGCAAGCCCGATCATTTCCTCAATGCAGCAGGTGCCAGCGGGGCGCAAACCATCGGTAATGTGATCATCGCTGTGGATCGCGTACTTGAACAAGAAGCGCCAGAGGCATTGCTGGTACTGGGTGATACCAACAGTTGCATGGCAGTCATTCCGGCCAAGCGTCGCAAGATCCCTACCTTCCATATGGAAGCTGGTAACCGCTGCTTTGATATGCGCGTGCCGGAAGAAATCAATCGCCGCATTGTCGACCATACGGCAGACATCAATCTCACCTACAGCACTATCGCGCGTGATTACCTTTTGCGTGAAGGCTTGCTGCCTGACATGGTCATTAAGACCGGTAGCCCGATGTTTGAGGTGCTCAATTACTACCGTGAGGGGATTGAGGCTTCAGACGTAGTAGCGCGTCTCGGTTTGGAAGCGGGCAAGTTCTTCGTCGTCAGCGCTCACCGTGAAGAGAATATCGACTCTGACAAGAACTTCCTCAAACTCGTCGAAGTATTGAATACCGTTGCTGCCCACTACGATCTCCCGGTAATCGTGACAACGCATCCGCGCACCCAGAAGCGTGTAGATGCAATGGGCGTGACGTTTCACAAAAATGTGCAGCTGCTCAAGCCCCTGGGTTTCAAGGATTATAACAAGCTTCAGTTGACTTCTAAGGCCGTGCTGTCCGATAGCGGGACAATCAATGAGGAGTCGTCCATCCTTAACTTTCCTGCGCTGAATATGCGTGAAGCGCATGAGCGTCCGGAAGGTATGGAAGAGGCTGCAGTGATGATGGTCGGCCTGGAAGTCGAACGTGTCATGCAAGGCCTTGAACTGCTGGAATGCCAGGCGGTTGGTGAAGAACGTACACTGCGACTTGTCACGGATTACAGCATGCCGAATGTAGCCGAGAAAGTTGTGAGGATCATCCACAGCTATCGCGATTACGTCATGCGCAATGTATGGAAGCAATACTGATTGAATAGCATCGCCCAGGAAAAACCGCTCAAGATTCTGGTAGTTACCCAGTATTTTTGGCCAGAGAACATGCGTATCAACAACATGGTCGAAGGCTTTGTCGCCAAAGGCCACGAAGTGACTGTGTTGACGGGATTGCCCAACTACCCGGAAGGGCAGGTGTATGCAGACTTTTTACAGGATCCCGCACGTTTCTCACATTATCAGGGCGCAAACGTCATCCGCGTTCCGATGTTGGCAAGGGGCAAGCGCAGCATAACGCTGGGTTTGAATTACCTTTCATTTTTTACCAGCGCATCGACGATCGGCAGCTACAAGTTACGTGGTCAGTCGTTCGATTCGATCTTTGTCTACGCCGTGTCCCCGATCATGGCCGCGATCCCTGCGATCGTGATTGGCCGTTTAAAAAAAGCGCCAGTGTTTGTTTGGGTCCTTGATTTGTGGCCTGAAACCCTGAGTGCAGTCGGGATTATCAAGCATCCGAAACTGCTTGGACTCGTAGGAAAAATGGTTTCCTGGATCTATAACCGGACCGACTATCTGCTGTTGCAATCACGCTCTTTTGACGAGAATGTCAGAAAGTACTGTACCCGTTCAATATCAAGCGACCGGCTGGTGTACTTTCCCAGCTGGGCTGAAGATGACTTTTCCGGTGATGTGAGTGGCGCTTCTGATCTGCTCCAAAGCGACGATTCAGTCTTTACTATAGTGTTCGCCGGCAACCTGGGGGAGGCTCAGGATTTTCCAGCGATCCTGCAAGCAGCCAAGACGCTTGAGCCAGACTTGCCCGTGCGCTGGGTGATCGTCGGCGATGGTCGGGCCAGTGATTGGTTGAAGGCGCATGTAACGGAACATCAGTTGGACAACGTCTTTTTGTTGGGACGGCATCCCCTGGAAAAGATGCCGGCACTCTTCGCCGTTGCTGACGCCTTGCTGGTTTCGCTCAAGACCAATGAAGTATTCGAAAAGACCATTCCAGGTAAGGTTCAGGCTTATCTGGCATCGGGCAAGCCGATTATCGCGATGATTGATGGTGAAGCTGCCAGAGTTGTCGTTGAGTCAGGGGCCGGCATGGCATGTGGCTCTGGCGATGCATCGGGACTGGCAGACATCGTGCGTACGATGGGAAGTTTGTCGGCGCCAGAACTCGAAAAAATGGGGCGCTCGGGTCGCGACTATTATCTTGAACATTTTTCCAAAGTGACCTTGTTTGATCGCCTTGAGGCGCTGTTCAGAAGGGCCACCCTGAGGCACAGAGATCGTCGATGAAAAAAGTATTATTGACTGGCGCTTCAGGCTTTGTCGGGCGGGCGGTACTGGATAGGCTGAGACAGGATTCTCAGTTTGAATCCGTGATTGCAGTGCGTAAGGCATGGCTTGAGGTACCAGAAAAAGTACGGCTGGTTGAGGTCAGTTCAATCGACGCGTTTACCGACTGGAAAGAGGCTGTAGCCGGATGTGCGGTCGTCATTCACTGCGCGGCGCGTGTGCACGTGATGAGCGATACCAGCGCAGATCCATTGGCCGAGTTTCGCAAAGTCAATGTTGAAGGTACGTTGCAGCTCGCCAGGCAGGCCGCTGAGGCTGGGGTAAAACGGTTTGTATTCGTCAGCTCCATCAAGGTCAATGGCGAGGCCACAGCCCTAGGTGCGCCCTATACGGCTGACGCAGAGCCTGCCCCAGCAGATCCCTACGGCATTTCCAAAATGGAGGCCGAACAGGCTTTACGGCTGTTAGCCGCTCAGACGGGTATGGACGTTGTTATTATTCGGCCAACACTGGTCTACGGACCAGGAGTGAAAGCCAATTTTCTCAGTATGATGCGCTGGTTGGATAAAGGCGTTCCTTTGCCATTTGGCGCCATTCATAACCAGCGTAGTTTTGTTGCCTTGGATAACCTTGTAGACCTCATTGTGACATGTGTGGAACATCCATCGGCTGCGAACGAGACTTTCTTGGTGAGTGACGGTGAGGATCTTTCAACCACTCAATTGCTGCGAAGAATGGCCACGGCATTAGGGGTCCCTGCTCGCTTGCTACCTTTTCCGGCATGGTTGTTGGAGTCTGGCGCATCGCTGCTGGGTCGCAAAGCGTTATCCCAGCGCCTATGTGGTTCACTACAGGTAGATATTAGTAAAACTCAAAAACTTTTGGGTTGGATACCCCCTGTTAATGTTGATCAAGCTCTCTCGCAGGTCGCCCAGCACTTTATTGGCTTTAAAAAGTGACAACTTGCCGGAGGTGCTCAGGTACTCGTCGAGTACTTTATCAGCTTGAACTGGCACATTGATGGTTGCTAGGTCTTACTGACTGCATTCTATTTCAGGATCTGAATTTAAATGACCATCTTTTTGGTGTTCGCAGCTGTGCTTGTAGTATCGCTACTTTCGACTCGGGTACTACGCAGATATGCGTTGGCTCAGAGTCTGATGGACATACCCAATGGCCGCAGTTCGCACTCTGTGCCTACTCCACGTGGCGGTGGCCTAGCTATAGTGTTGACGTATCTGGCAGCGTTGGGGTTTATGGCATCCGCCGGACTGATCAGTGGAATCGCCACATGGCCTGTGCTGGGTAGCGGAGCATTGATCGCCTTGGTTGGTTTTCTAGATGATCACGGGCATATCGCTGCGCGCTGGCGCTTGTTGGCACATTTTTGCGCGGCTGCGTGGGCACTTTTGTGGATAGGAGGTCTACCTACCCTCCCTCTGGCGGGATATGAAGTGAGTCTCGGTTGGCTCGGGCATTTACTCGCGGCCATGTACCTTGTCTGGGTTCTGAATCTCTATAACTTCATGGATGGAATCGATGGGATAGCCAGTATTGAGGCGGTATGTGTCTGTCTTGGGGCTAGCCTAGTGTATTGGCTAACTGGCCATAATGAGCTCATCTTGGCACCTATACTGCTGGCGAGCGCAGTGCTAGGTTTCCTGTATTGGAATTTTCCACCTGCGCGTATTTTTATGGGGGATGCAGGAAGCGGTTTTCTTGGGATCGTAATCGGCGTGCTTTCTCTGCAGGCAGCTTGGGTTGCCGGTGAGTTACTTTGGGTGTGGCTCATTTTACTCGGTGTATTTATCGTTGACGCAACCTTTACCCTCGGACGGCGCCTGTTGCGCGGAGACAAGGTCTATGAAGCGCATCGCAGTCACGCCTATCAGTACGCATCTCGGAAGGCCGGACGCCATATGCCTGTCACTCTGGGTGTGATGGCAATCAACATTTTTTGGTTAATTCCAATTGGTATCTGCGTTGGATTGGGTTTTGATGGTTTGTTTGGCGTGGTCTTGGCTTATGTTCCGCTGGTATTACTGGCTGTAAAATTTCACGCAGGTGAGTTAGAGAAAACGAAATAATAAGTTGACGTTTTTTGAAAATGATGTGGTAAATATAGGTGATGGCCGCGTTTAGCTGCGGTACTAAGGACCGAGGTATAAATAGGGTTTATGGATAGTTTACGCACGCGTTTGTTGGGTTTGCCGCGTAGGCAAAAACGCTTCTTGCAAGTCGTCACTGACATTGTGCTTGTCTGGGTAGCGCTCTGGCTGGCGTTTGTCGTTCGACTGGGTTTTGATGATCTTAACAATCCGTTTGTAGTCCACGTGTGGCTGTTCCTTAGTGCGCCAGTGATCGCTATACCTCTGTTCATCAATTTTGGTATGTATCGCGCTGTTATGCGGTATTTCGGTAATGACGCACTGATTGCGATCATCAAGGCTGTTAGTCTTTCAGCCCTATTATTAGCTTTGGTAGTTTACCTTTACAGTAACCACCAAACAGTTGTTCCTCGTTCTATCGTATTCAACTACTGGTGGCTGAGCCTGGTCATCATTGGTGGCCTGCGTTTGGGTATGCGTCAATACTTTCTTGGAGATTGGTTTGCGGCTGCCCAGCATGTTCCCTTCACAAATCGAGACGATGGGTTACCAAAAGTCGTCATCTATGGCGCTGGTGCAGCGGGGAATCAACTGGTTGCTGCCTTGCGCCTTGGTAAGCAGATGCGCCCAGTGGCTTTCATTGATGATGACTGTAGCATTGCGGATCGCGTCATCTCCGGTCTACAGGTTTATAAACCAAAACATATCCAGCGCATGATTAACGAAACCGGCGCGGAACAGCTGTTACTCGCGATTCCTTCCTCCTCACGTGCTCGGCGCAGGGAGATACTTGGCTACCTAGAAGGATATCCGCTGCATGTACGCAGCGTTCCAGGGTTTATGGACTTGGCGAGCGGCCGGGTCAAAGTCGACGATATTCAGGAGGTTGATGTCGCCGACCTGCTGGGTCGAGATGCCGTGCCGGCGCAGGATGAGCTCCTAGAACGATGCATCAAGAGCCGCGTCGTGCTCGTGACCGGCGCGGGTGGTTCGATTGGTTCAGAACTCTGCCGTCAGATACTAACACTACAGCCCACCCATCTTTTGCTTTTTGACCATGGTGAATACAACCTCTACTGCGTCTTGTCAGAACTCGAGCAGCGTATTGAGTCAGATGCATTGAGTGTAAAACTACTGCCTATCCTTGGTTCGGTACGGTATCAGGATAGGTTGTTGGAGGTCATGAAGACTTGGTCCGTTGATACTGTGTACCACGCAGCTGCGTATAAACATGTTCCTATGGTGGAGCACAATATCGCCGAAGGTATTCTCAATAATGTGATAGGCACTCTCAATACTGCGCAGGCAGCTGTTCAGGCTGGGGTGGAGAACTTCGTACTTATTTCAACTGATAAGGCTGTGCGACCGACCAATGTGATGGGCAGTACCAAACGGCTTGCAGAGTTAGTACTACAAGGTTTGAGCAGAGAACTAGCTCCGGTTCTATTTGGTGATACATCGAATGTCTCGCACGTAAATAAAACACGCTTTACGATGGTTCGTTTTGGCAATGTGCTTGGGTCTTCAGGGTCGGTCATCCCCTTGTTCCACAAACAGATCCAGGCAGGGGGGCCTTTGACAGTGACCCATCCGAAAATCACACGTTATTTCATGACCATTCCTGAAGCAGCCCAGTTGGTCATTCAAGCTGGTTCGATGGGACAGGGTGGAGACGTTTTCGTGCTCGACATGGGCGAGCCCGTGAAAATTGTTGAGCTTGCTGAAAAGATGATTCATCTTTCTGGATTGAGTATCCGTTCGGATAAGAATCCGCATGGGGATATTCTGATAAATTTCAGTGGACTGCGTCCGGGTGAGAAGCTATATGAAGAACTGTTGATTGGCGATAATGTAGCCTCTACCAGTCACCCGATGATCATGCGTGCCAGTGAGGAGTTTCTGGGATGGGAGATTCTCAAGGTGAGGTTGCAGAATTTATTGGATGCCGTTGAAAAAGGCGATTACGCGCTCGTAAGACAGTTGTTGAAGGAGACTGTGAGTGGTTACAGCCCCGAAGGTGATATCGTCGACTGGATGCACATTCAGCGCCACCGCGAAGTTTAGGATTGAAATCCTGCGCCGGGCTTAGTTGGCGGGATTGACATCTTCTAGCTGGCTTGGCGGGCCTTTAAAGTATAGTCCTGTACGGTGACATTGCTTCTTGTGCAGCATATAAAGATACTACAAATGACACTGCTGCTATTACCAGATGTAGAAAGAATATAATCCGATACCTTCCTGTGCTCGAATAGTAAAAAGATGAAAGCGCGCATGCGAATAAAACCGATGCGACATTGAAGGTGCGAGTCCACAATGCAAAGTTGTTTGGGAATAATATTATAAATGTCGCTGATAGTAGTAGCGATGTTATAGAAAGCTTCACTACGAAGTTTTCTTTTTTATTCATTGTTGCTTTGGGGGTTTTGTTTTTTTCTATGCGTTCTAACCAGCTCAGGTTAAAAGCGCAAAAGGCTATATATAATCCAAATAGGTAAGTTTTTGTACTGGATGCAAAATCCCATACCGCATATTCCATCAGTTTCGAAGCGAACGATGAAGGAAGGATGGTCGAGAGTATTTCATAAGGATTTGAGCCAAGATGTATTGCTATGAAAATTATCAATATACTAGCGGACCATGTGTATATATATCGGTAGGTGTCGCGTACAAAAAATGAACAGAAAAAAATAAATAGATACAGTAGTGCGGAAATCTGGAAGCAGACACATAAGGCAAGCGCTAAAATCATTAGTTTCTTGTTCGAAAATTTCAGGTGTATCCATAGAGCAATAAAAAACAAACCTACAGCTATTGATTGGCGTACTGTTGAAAAGTGCATGTATATAAAATTATATGATATATAGATGGCAAAAATAAAAATTCTATTTCCAGGAAAAAAACTCGAGAGCAGATATGTGCTCAGTGCACAAAATAGTGAGGCAGTCAAAAATACAATTTCTACTCCTCCGCCGAGATATTTGATGAGGTAGTTTAATAGAAAGTAACCGAACTCAAAGGCCAGCTTATAGTTGTTACTCAAATAGGAGGTGTAAAGGCCTTGCTCGACTGAAATTGAGTCAAAGTAATCGGAATATTGTGGCCAATCCATACCCGTTTCATATCTGATGCCACCAATAATGCCTACTAGAATATAAAGTAATAGCGTCAAAGGCAGATCGCGACGGAGTGTGAAAAAGCGCAATATAGCAATATAAAAAATGATCAGATAGCCGAGCAAGTAAATAATCAATTTACAGTTTCCAAAGCTTTTTATTCAATCTGAAGCTGGATAGGTAAACGAATAGTCTTGATAAGTTCATGAATCGATTCGGGCCAATTGCATATAGTATGACCTTGAGTACTGAGTTAATTAAGTTTAATTTGCCTGCGTGAGCTTTAGCGTCTTCAAAGCCGGCAGGTTTGTATCGGCCGGTCGCTTCAAACAAGTAGTTTTTCTTGGCGAATTGGTAAACTGGACCTTTCGAGTCAAATGGATCATGACCAGATGGGAATTCATCAAGCGTGCTGGCATAAGCACGTCTCAACGTAGGTGAAATGTATTTACCATCGCTCATGTAGTCAAAGGCATAAGGTGTAGTTGCTGGTATGAATGAGAAATGTGAGAGCCGTTCTTTGTAGTAAAGGCTGACCTCTAGCAAATCCTGCCTTTTCTGGTCCCTTCCGGAAAACGCACGTTTGCTCAAAAGCTCAGGGTTCTCTTCATCAAATGAACTGAAGTGAAAGAAGACAAGTGGGAATTTCTTGTTGACGTCATACCCACCTTGGCCATCTGAGGTCAGTGTCCGTTCGTGGCTATTCCAAAAGGCAACGTTGTAACCAAGGTTGAAGGACACATGCAACGTAGGGAAGAAGCACGGGGCAATACTTACCCATTTTTGATCGGTAGAAAGTCCAAACTGAGTTTCAAAATAACAGTGCTCAAGGCAGCGTTCATTCCACCAGTGTAGAAAACGTCTGGCTTCCGACGTACTGGAAACTGCGTAGAAACCCAAGTTGAAAGAGCCAAAGCGCAGCATGCCAATATCACCTTCAACATGCGGAGTGACATAGTGTGGCGTCAGAATGATATCGTGAGTGCCGAGTTTTTCCCATATCCCATCGAGGCGGCTGAATACGCAGGTATCTGGATCCAAGAATATAATATTATCGTGTTGCTCAAGCAGCTTTAAAGTAATCCAAGGCTTAAGGCTTGTGCTGAATTCTACAATGTCATATTTGAACGCGTATTGTCGGACGTTTGCCAACCCAATTTCTTCAACCCAATAGAATTCTGCTAGGTCGGTTGGCAGATCTATTTCCACTTTGCGATCAAAAATATAAATTTTCAGCTTCGGTTGATCAAACTTAACCAGAGACTCTGCCAGCACCAGCGCTTTAGGCAGGTAAGCCAAATTGCAAACGGTGAAAATGGCTGAGCGCTCGCCGGTCCTACCTTCGTTATCAGTCACGTTTATAGATTCCTAATGTATTGATTATCCTGACAAGGATCTGGGAAGTGCAATAGAGGGTAAGCAATCTGGTGATTTTTAAAGCGAAACCGAGTTGATGACTCTTGATTGCACAAAAAATAAGTTTCAGGTTCGATGATACGGCGTCTTTTATTCTGGACCATGAATAGGCCCGCATTGAGTAACTGTGGCCAGCGATACGATAGACACTGTCGGCTTGCTCCGTGACGTGATCAAAGCCGGGTGTGGCGCCACAGACGCCTATTCGATAACCTTTATTTAACGAGTCCAGGCAGAGTTTGTAATCTACGCCGTCAACAAAATAGCTACAATCCATCCAGTCAATGGTTTTGAGTTTGTCTAGGAAGTAAAGACTGCCGCTGTTGATCACTAGGGGCACATCCCGTACCGAAGCTGCTCCATCGGCTTTGAAAGCAATCGCACTAAACGTACTATAAGAGTCGATGTTATCTATGTAGTTGTGTTCTACATATGTCAGTGTTTCGGCGCTGAACCCAGTATCTTGATCGAAAAAAAGAAGCGCCGAATGGCCCTGCTGATAGGCGTTGGCACATACTGTTGATATGCCTACACCCAGACCGAGATTTTTGCCACAGGTGAAATAGTGGATGTGCGGATGACATTCGGAAAACTCCCGCACGTTGGCTATATGAGGCGAGTTGTCGAATACATAAACTTCAAACCCGTTTACCGAAGTCAATTCGAGCCTGCGCAGTAGTTCAGCGCCGGCATGATAGACAACAATACCTACTGCAATCTTATGCGTCATGCCATACCTTTGATGTGTGGGGTCGCCCGTATCCGATCACGTTCATATACTTAACCATTTACTCTCTTTATCACTCCATACTTTCACGACCCTGGCAGGGCACCCCGCGGCGATAACGTTACTGGGTATATCTTTGGTCACAATACTATTGGCGCCGATAATCGAGCCGCTGCCAATAGAGGTGTTAGGGAGTACTACGACATTGTCCCCGATCCACACGTTATCGCCAATGGTGACTGGCCCGCTGCTAGACAGCTTTCGTTCGAAAGGTTTTTCGTAGGGGCTAGATTGATTTTCCCCTGAGTAGGCCCCGTGAGAGTGGTCTGTAATGTGAATCTTACTACCCATTAAGACATTGCTGCCGATCGTTATCTTGTTGCAGCACGCGATATGCAGATGATCGCTGGCAGAAAAATTCTCGCCAATCTCGATTCGGGGCTGATAGACAAATGTTATGTACTGAGGGATAGCGTGTAGCCAGAGCCCCTCACCTACGCTGAAATTATCGCCTAGAGCGATGTGTTCCAAGCCAAAAACCTTAGGCGCTCGCCCCAAGCGGGCACGCCGCCCGGGGGTAGGAAGGGTTCTGAGGTGAATGATTGCTCTCCATATCAGAAGGAACCGCCCGATCACCATGGGGATTACAAAGATATTGTGTTGCTTGAGCTTCTTGATTAAATAGGACACCGCATTTTACTCGATTTGGACGGCGTTGGCAGGTAAAGATCCATTACAACACAGATTAATGGTTTGTCTAAGGTAAGGCGCGTGTACGTTTGAGGTACAGATTAGTCACGCGATTGAGCAGCGATTTTGGAAGGACTGATATCATCATCACGACCCAGCTGGGATAGCTGACGGACAACGTAAGAGTCTTTCGATATTCATTGTAGATGCCAAAGTTCAATAGGCCTCTGGCTCTCAGGGATATCATTCCTTTGATCGTGAATGCTCCTGATACTTCGCCAAAGCTTTTACAGGCCTGCATTTTGCTCTCTAATGAGTAGCTAACGGGCAATGAAAATATAAAATTAACCCAGCAGTTAACGCCAATTTTAAATATCTTATCTGTATGAGCCCAGCTTTTTTTTGTAAGGTTCGGTTTTTCAAGGGGAGTAATAGATACGTGGGGTAGCCACTGAATATTGAACTGCCGATTTGAAATGAACTCGAAGATGATACCGGTTTGGATGAAGTTTGAATCATGATACCGCCTGAAATTGGCTTCACTTATCAATGCTTTGCTGTAGATTAGGCAGCTCATACAACTCATGAGTCCTGCAAGATCCTGTAGTAGTGTATTGGCGTCTTGATAAATACATTCTTGGATGCGAACTTTTTCTACCAGATTTACTAAAAGTGCATCATAAGCTTTGCCTGTTTTTAAAAGGCTTATTATATCTTCTAAACCGTCCGCATGGATCTGAGATGTGTCACCCAATAGCCATGTATATTCTGTGTCCGAAAGATTTAATACATTTTCGAAATTCAGATCAGCCCCGAGGTTTTCTTGGTTGCATGAATAGTGAAGCAGCGGATATTCGGCCTTCCATTTTTTTACAATGTTATAGGTATCGTCTGTCGATGCATTGTCAGAAATAAAAACCTGAATGTTGTGTTTCTTTAGTATTGGTATGTGGACAGCCAGTGAGCTATCAAGGAAGTCCGCACGGTTGTAAGTTGGTAGTGCAATAGACAGCAGGGGGTTGGGCTGCAGACTCATCGTGAGCACCTTTTGAAAGATCTAAAAATCCAATATACCCATGGTAAGATCAAGAGATAAGCACTTATGAATCCTGAGAAAAGGTATTCGAATGGAAGATATTTTGCTATCAATAAGGTTGCTGTTGCGACATATAGTCCATTGACTACTGATACCATGACCAACGGTTCCTTTTTATATGCCCTCATATAAACTGCCATTGCGTTGATTATTAGCTGCATTAGCCATCCTGTGCTAACCATCAACAGCGAAAGAGGCGGTAGTATGCGATTCTCTATCAAGGGCTGACCACTCATCAACCAAAGGCCTGTAAAGAGCGTTACCATACCTAGAATATAAGTAGATATTGAAAGCAGAACAGCTTTCTTGAAAGTTAGGTCGAGTTCCAGTGTGTTGCCCTGGGCAGCATAAATGTTGAATTTAGGTGTTACTATCGTTATCCATATATTAGCAATGCTGAACATTGCCATGCAAATAGCCATCGAGAAGCCGACTTGCCCAGCTTTCACTGCGCCGTGATAATTGAACGAAAGTGGAGTGAATATAGAAAGCACAAAATAGCCACTTATCCAACTCAAGGCGAAGCGCCACAGAAGCGGCATGATCTCTTTGAACCAAGGATGACTGTTGATCTTAGCCAGTTCATATAGTTGGCCCAACATGGCTTTGTAACGATTGAGGATTATTGAAGTGCCGGCGAGTGCGCCAGCTAGCAACGAAAGAGCCAAGGCATAAAGGTCTGCACCAAATATCAGCATGAGCACGGTTGCCGCAACGCTGATCACGCTAATATGAAGTCGAATTTTCTGGATGTCGCCAACGCTGTCGCAGCCTTCGATAAATGACAGTGCAATACTATTAATGAAAGCGATAACTGAAGCTACACCATATATTAACCACGGAAGTTGCCACTGTATTAAGGATGTCTTGCCGTCAAGTATGAAATAACCCGCTAATAGTACTAACGGGAAAACAACCACGGCCATGGCGCATGCCCAGCGTATGGCGAAAGAAAATAAAGTGGCCAATCGCTTAATGTTTTCAGCGGGGCCCGAAAGTACTTTTTTGTTGTTGAATTCTAGGTGTGCAAATTCGTGCGAGGCGAATATCAGCAGAGCTGCAGAAAAACCCATGTCTGCAAATATGGCGAGCGCCGCCATGCTGATAAATGTATACCAGTATCCTTGTGCTTCAGGTGATAGGTAAAGGGGGACTAGAATAAGTAGGGCAGGGCCGGAGAATAAGCGCCAAAGTTGGTTTGCTGCTGTATTGCGAAAGTCATGAGTAAATATTTTTTTAAAGTTCATCTGAAGAGTTGGAGTTTTTCGATTTCATGAGTCAGCCCTTCAATAGAGTTGAAGTTAGGTGTGTACCCTAGTTTTGATGCAGTTTTGTTCTCGGAGTAATAGTGTAGTTTTGCGCCAGTGGCATTAATTTGCTGAGATGCGTCGTTGATGACAAATCTCAGGCCAAAACGGCTACGTAGGTGATTGAGTATTGATAGCTTGTCGGTTGATCCTTTCGTGTAGCAATCGAGGGCGAGGTTCACGCTGTCCCTGGCTGTCAATGTTTTTACGATTAGATTGTAAAAATCCGCTGGAGTTATGTAGTCGCGAAATATGTTGGTGGATGAAGTAGCGAGTTCGTTATTCTCCATGAGGGCGCGAACTGCATCAGTAATAAAGTATCGCGCATTTAAGTTTTGCGTGTGGCTGAAGTAATTGAATACCCGTATATCAATAATGCTGTGGTCTTGATACGCTCGATGCCTCGTCTCGGCATAAAATTTTGCTATGGCGTACCAATCAGTCGTTTTCAAGTTGTTAATGTCAAACATGGCAAGGCTTTTAGCGTGTACGGGTGTTTCAAAGCTGCCACCGTAAGCTGCGCCGCTGCTTAGGAATATATAGCGGCATTTTCGGTTTAATTTAAGATAGTCGAGTGCGAGTTTATCGTACTCGAGGGTGATATCGAATATGGTAGCGCCCATTTTCGAGGCCATTGCGGGGTCGCCGACACCTACAAAGTTTATGATTGCATCGAATTTAGTAGTGGTATTGAAATCTGTGTAGTCGAACATTTTGACGTTTCGATGCACGGCTGGTGTAAGCATTGATGTATCAAATTTTTTTTTGTCCCTCAAAAATAGACTGAGTTTGAATGTCCGATCTAATAAAAAAGAGCGTATAAGATCCTGGGCAATTTGGCTGTTTGCACCGAATATTGCTATATGCATCAGCGAGGTGTCCGTAATTTTTCAGGCATTTGCTGATCTATTGGTCGGCCAAATTCGAGCCGAGGACGGCATTCTCGAGCGTCGGGCATCATCAACTCAATCAATGTAGGTCGGGGTGACTCAAGAAATAGTCTTACTTGCGCCGAAAATGCATCATGGGTGCAGGCGACCATGGAGTTGATTCCATAGGCTTCACCAATTGCTTTAAACTGTGAAGTGTAGCCGTTCCAGTAGGTCGAAGAGTTTCTCCCTTCGAAGTACATTTCTTGGAAACCGCGTACCATCCCCAGAGAGTGGTTATTGAGCACAATGACCAATATTGGAAGTTGATCACGCGCAATGATATCCAGCTCTTGAATATTAAGCTGGGCGCCACCATCACCTGTAATAACTATCACAGGTTTGTCGCCCGCGTTGCAGACGCCAATAGCCGCGGGGATCGCGAATCCCATGCTTCCCAGGCCGCCAGAGTGGTGCATGGACTGGCCGTGGTTCAAGCGCAGTGTATGCGCGGCCCACATCTGGTTGTTGCCCACATCGGCAACGAAGTCGAGAGTGTGACCTTTGGTCAAGGACCCTAGGGTTGAGCATATGGCGAAAGGGCTCACAGACCAATCGGTGTACTCGTCGACAAAGTATTGCTCGAACTCGGCACGCAAATCCGCCGTCCAAGCAGGCCAAGCCGAGTTTTTTTGCACATTGGATAGCGCGAAGCGCGCAAAGAAAGTATTCAGTTCAATTACGTATGATGCGTGTGCCTTCACACGGTTGTTCAGTTGCCCTTCCATCAAGTCGATCTGAAAAATCTTGGCCTTGCGCGCGAATTCATCGGGTTTTGCGCCGGTTTGCCGAATGTCTAGGCGGCTACCCAGTACCAACAAGAAATCGCAATTTTGCACAGCATGGTTGGCGGCACGTGTTCCATACGCACCAAGCATGCCCAGATAATTTGCGCTCGCCAGAGTCTTTTCTGCTCCTTTCAAGCTGGCTACGTAGGGGATACCCGATGCCTCTAATTGATCGAGCCATTGCGGGAAGTTACGTGTGTTGACGGCTCCTCCGCCCAGTAGAATCAGCGGATTCTGAGCACATTCCAGTGCGTGCTTGATCGTTTCTAGGTCTGATACATCCAGTGACGCATCGACACACTCCGGCCGAGGTACCAGATGCGCCTCTACAATGGAGTCATCAATGTCGGTTCGCTGTATATCCATTGGGATATCCAACAAGACCGGGCCAGGGCGTCCCTCCCTGGCGATGTCGATAGCTTTCTGCAGGCATGGAAGCAACTCGTCGACATGCCTGACCTGATAGGCGTACTTAGTAATGCTGCTGACTAGTGCGACGCTATCGAGTTCTTGGAACCCCTGTTGGCGGATGTTCCTCTCGCCTTTGAGCTCGTACGTATTGACCTGGCCCGTCAGAAAGAGGCACGGATGGCTATCGAGCCAGCAATCAGCTATACCGGTTATCAGGTTGGTTGCGCCGGGGCCGCTAGTGCCCAAGGCGATGCCAAGTACTTCGTGGCGTGTCGCTCGGGATACAGCAGATGCAGCGAACGCCGCTCCTTGCTCATGGTGAACCGAGACCAGCTTAGTTCGGCCCAACTGATTGATGCTGTCAACTAAATGCGTGATCATCCCGCCGATAAGCTCGTAACCATACAGAACCTTGTTCTGTGCAAGAACCAACGCTACGGCATCTGATGCTTTCATTGTTTAGAAACCAATCCCAAAAAATTCTTCCAGCTTCTCCCCGACGAACTCGAAATGTTCCTGACCCAGCGATGGCTGTACGCCTAGCCAGAATGTCTGGTTCATAGTGCGGTCGGTATTTGTCAGTTCGCCAACCACTCGGTATTCCAAATTCTGGAAGTAGGGCTGGCGGGTTAGGTTGCCTGCAAATAGAAGGCGTGTCCCGATTTTGTGCTGATCAAGGTACTTGAGCAAATCGACACGGTTAACGCCGCTGCTTTCCTTGAGTGTCACTGGGAACCCGAACCATGATGGATCGCTGTTGGGTGTGGGCTCAGCGATTTCTAGGAATTCGGACAGACTGGACAAGCGCTCCTTCAGCAGCCCGAAGTTACGCTTGCGCGTATCGATGAAGTCCTGAGCGCGTTCAAGCTGAGCCAACCCACAAGCAGCCTGCATGTCGGTAATTTTCAGGTTGTAGCCCAAGTGTGCATATACGTATTTGTGATCGTAGCCTTGAGGTAGGCTGCCATATTGTTGACCAAAGCGGTCGCCACAAGTGTTGTCACAACCGGGTGCACAGTAGCAGTCGCGGCCCCAGTCGCGGAACGACTCGGCAATCACTTTGAGCATCGGGTTATTCGTGAACACAGCACCGCCTTCACCCATGGTGATGTGGTGTGCGGGGTAGAAGCTGAGTGTGGCGATGTCGCCGAATGTGCCAACCAGCTTGCCGTCATAGGTTGCACCCAAGGCGTCACAGCAATCTTCCACTAGCCAGAGGTTGTACTTTTCGCACAGCGCTTTGACCTTGCCCAGGTTGAACGGGTTGCCCAGGGTATGAGCCAGCATGATTGCCTTGGTTTTCGGCGTGATGGCGGCTTCGATCAGGTCGGCATTGATATTATGAGTGGCCATGTCTACGTCAACGAATACCGGGATCGCACCGAATTGAACGATCGGGTTAACCGTGGTCGGAAAGCCTGCTGCCACACCAATAACTTCATCGCCTTTTTTGATCGCCCGCTCACCGAGTTTGGGTGAGGTCAGAGTGCTGAATGCAACCAAGTTGGCCGAAGAGCCGGAGTTGACCGACAGTAGGAATTTGACACCGATGAACTCAGCCAGCTTTTTCTCAAACTCGGCATTGAAGCGGCCAGTGGTCAGCCAGCCATCTAGAGAGGCCTCGACCATCAATTGCAATTCTCGCGCACCGATCACTTTGCCGGACGGCGGGATGACGGTTTCGCCAGCCACGAACGGCTTGCTCGCCAATGCAACATTGGCATATTGCTCGACGAGCTTGCTGATTTCCTGGCGGAGCATATCGGGTGTCATGAAAAATCCTGCTAAAAAATAGAGTTAGTTGCTGCTGGCATGCATGGCGAGCATGTAGGCGTTGATTTCTTCCAGGCAATGGGCCTGCATGTCGTTGCCACTTAGCCACGCGCGATGCCAGGTAACAATTCGGGCGAGTGTGGTTTCAAGGTTCCAACTGGGGACCCAGTGTAAGTGGGCACGCGCCTTGGAAATATCCAGCTTGAGGTAATTGGCCTCATGCGGCTGCGGATCCTGGTCCAGTTCCCAACGGGCACCTTCACCCCAGGCCTGCACCATGTGGTTTAGGATCCACTCCACCGGGCGTGCGTCTTCATCTTTGGGGCCGAAGTTCCAGCCCTGGGCAAAGCGATGTCCATGAGTCCAGAGATGTTCGGCCAGCACAAGGTATCCACTTAGAGGCTCCAGCACGTGCTGCCATGGCCGGGTGGACCTTGGGTTACGTATTGTGACGGGCTCACTCTTCTCGAAGGCACTGAGAATATCAGGTATTAGCCGGTCTTCCGCCCAATCGCCGCCTCCAATTACATTGCCGGCCCTGCCCGAGGCCAATACGGCGCCTTGCGGATTGTTGAAGAACGACTTGCGGTAGGCACTTGTTATCAACTCCACGCAGCCTTTGCTGTTGCTGTATGGGTCATGGCCGCCCATGGGTTCGTCTTCACGATAGCCCCATTCCCACTCGCGGTTTTCATAGCATTTGTCTGTGGTGACGTTAACAATAGCCCGCAGGTTGGGGCACTGCCGTGCCGCCTCGAGCACGTGCAGAGTACCCATCACGTTGGTGGCGTAGGTCTCAACCGGCTCGCGGTAAGACAAACGCACCAACGGTTGTGCCGCCATATGAATCAGCACGTCGGGGTTGAAGCGCGTCATGCTGTGGGTGATAGCCGCCAGATCGCGAATGTCGCCTTGCTCCGACTCCATCCCTTCGGCCACTTTGGCCTCCACGAACAAGGCGGGGTGCGTCGGCGGGGCCAGGGCAAAGCCCTTCACTTGCGCGCCCAAGCTGGTCAGCCATAGAGATAGCCAACTGCCCTTGAACCCAGTATGACCGGTTACGAAGACTCTTTTGCCTTGCCAAAAAGCAGGAGAAACTGTCGACTTCATATTCAGTCCCAGGATTTCCAGGGAGCTTTGCCGGAATGCCAAAGATCCTCCAGATAATGTTTATCACGCAGTGTGTCCATGGGCTGCCAGAACCCCGCGTGTTCGTAGGCCATGAGTTGGCCTTCAGCGGCCAGCGTCATCAGCGGCTCCTGTTCCCAGGTAGTGCTGTCGTCCTTTAGGTGCTTGAGCACTGTGGGGCTCAAAACAAAGAAGCCGCCGTTGATCAATGCGCCATCGCCCTTGGGTTTCTCCTTAAAGTTCAGCACTTGACCTTTCTGGATATCCAGCGCGCCAAAACGCCCAGGCGGGAATGTCGCAGTTAGCGTTGCAGCTTTGCCATGCGCTTTGTGGAAGGCCAGGGTAGCGCTTATATCAAGATCACTGACACCATCACCATAAGTGAAACAAAAGGCTTCTTCGTCTTTGACATAGTCGGCGACACGACGCAAGCGACCCCCAGTCATAGACTCGTCACCGGTATCGACCAAAGTGATGTTCCAGTTTTCAGCGCGTTGGTCGTGCACCTTCATGGTGTTGTCGCGCATGTTGAATGTGACGTCGGACATATGCAGGAAGTAGTTGGCAAAGTACTCCTTGATCACATATCCCTTGTAGCCACAGCAGATAATGAAATCATTGATGCCATGTGCGGAGTACATCTTCAGGATATGCCAGAGAATGGGTTTACCTCCGATCTCGACCATGGGTTTTGGTCGTACGCTGGTTTCTTCGCTTAGCCGCGTTCCCAGGCCACCGGCCAAAATAACTGCTTTCATGCTGTCTCCGGGTCAATTCGAGCTTACAAAGGCATCGGAATGAAAAAATTTGGGGGGCAGGCCGGCCTGAATAAGCGCCTCACGTGCTGTTCGAATCATGGCCTCAGAGCCACAGGCATAGACTGAGGTGTCCGCCAAGTCGAGACCTTCTGCTAGCACTGCTTCTTGGACGTAGCCTGTGGCGCCCGTCCATTGCTCCTCTGCGCGAGACAGTACCGGTCTGTAATTTACGCGGAGTACAGGGAAGTCAGGGCGCCAGTATAGGTCCGGTTCCTTACGCCCGCCCCAATAGACGTATATATCCTTGTTGTCGAAGGACCCAGGTTCGGCCTCTAAGGCTTCCAGCATGGCCTTTACTGGCGCGATACCGGTGCCGGTAGCCAAGAACACAAGATTCTGAGTATTCGCGCTGCGTAGACAGAAGGTACCGAGTGGTCCCTCCAGCCTGAGGAGGTCGTTTGCCTGAGCTTCACCGAACCAATACTGGCTCATGACACCGTTAGGTACCTTACGGATATGCAGCTCCAGCTTGGCATCCTCGCGTTGTGCATTAGCAATGGAATAGCTGCGACGGACACCATCCTTGCCGATGACGTCAATGTACTGTCCAGCGAGGTAAACAAGTGCACTTTTAGGCGGTGTTCGGAATACGACTCGCACCACGTCGTCGGCCAAACGCTCGATGGAGTCGATGCGGCAAGGCATGGTTTTGATCTGGATATCGGCCAGTAACCCTAGATCCTCTATATCCAACTCGACATCACTGAGTGCAGCGCGGCAACAGGTAAGAATGGTACCCGACGCACGCTCCTCTTCAGTTAGGGCCAGCTCCGGTTGAACCACTTCAGTCTCACCGCTGAGAACGTTCGCCTTGCAAACACCGCATCGCCCCGTGCGGCAGCTGTACTCAAGTACCGTTGCCTGTGATTTTGCACAATCAAGCAGGCTCTTGCCGCTTTCGGCATCGAAAGTTTTATGGTTGGACAAAATGATAGTAGGCACGGGTCAGGCACCAACCTTGGCATTGGTAGCACAGTGATTGAATACATCCGACAGAATGTAAGGTGTTGTACACACCTGCTCCGAATTTTTGATTCCCATGTACGTTTACATCTCCTCTCGTCTGCCGCTGGAGCATCGCTGGGCATCCAGTGCGCAGACTACATGCCTTACGGCAGGTATTTATTTAATAATTTCAGGTAGCCATAAAGTGATGAACCTGAGAGCCAAGCCAACAAAATTCTGACAATTTGAGACTGCCGCAGCGTTGTACTGCAGCATATTTCGCCCTTCGCTTACATTTGCTCCACTGAGAAAAAGGCTAAGCGGGCGACCTGGCAACACAGTGTCCCTTCCCCTGTGTCGCGATCGATCTACAGTCCTGCGTCACTGTTTTGCGCATAGGCCAAGCCCTACAACCCTCGCTCTTCACCGTTTACGGTGCGGGTTGATGCCTGCCTGTCTAATAATTGGCAGCAATTCTACCCGTTTGGAACCTTAACTGGAAATCAGGGATGGTTGGTGCTGTTGGCCCTCCTCAGTACGTCTTTTCCGAAGAAGTCATACTCTGTAACCCACCCGGTTTTGACACCCTTCCAGCATGACCTAAGTTAGAAAAGCAGCTTCGGAAAAGCTGCTTTTCTCTTACGCATGTCATGGAGCGTCACAATGCAAAACACCTACCTCACCTCCCTAATCTTCGCTTTTCTCACCACTCTCTCCGTCACCACCACCGCAGCCCCGTCCATCAAGGCCGAAGCACCCACTCCTATCACCGCCCAGATGCCCATGGCTGAGCAGTCTGCGAAGGTCAATTTGAACGCTGCCGACGCCGAAACCCTGCGTCGCGACTTGTTCGGCATTGGTGCTGCCAAAGCCAAGGCGATCATTGCCTACCGCGAAAGCAATGGTCCGTTCACGGCGGTGGATGAGTTGTTGGAAGTGAAGGGGATTGGCAAGGCTTTGCTAGAGAAGAACCGCGGCAGGCTTGTAATCAACTAAGCCAATAAGGGGAGGCCGGTCACTGACCGGCTTTTTCAGTTTCTGAAACCTGGGTTTTCACGCTGGCCCGCACCACGTCCATGATTCGTCGCGCCAGTGCCTTGTCTTTAACACTTCGCGCCAGCACCAAAGCACCTACCAGCGTTGACATCATCACCAGGCCTTGTGCATCGGTCTTTCTATCGCCCAGGGCGGTTTCAATCTGCTGGATCCGAGCGTCGAGCACCGCATCTGTCGTCGCACTTTGCTGGCCTCTCAGCCCTAGCTCCGAAGACATGGTCGGCAATGGGCAGCCTTCAGCCGGCGAGTTCAGGTGCCACTCCGACAGGTAGCTATCAATAAACCCTTCCAGTGGCCGTTCCTGGCTGAAGAGCATTTCGCAATGAGCATCCAACTCGGCAGCTGCGGCCTGCAGCGCCTTTTCCACCAGCTCGCCCTTGGATTTGAAATGCGCGTAGAACCCGCCGTGCGTCAGGTCCAGTGCCCTCATCAGCGGCTGCAAGCCGGTGGCGCCGATTCCGTCGCGGCGAAAGCGTACGGAGGCTTCCTTGATGATGCGTTGGTGGGTCTGGGCTTTATGGTCGGATGAATAACGCATAGGGCGGCCTCGGTGACAGGCGTCAAGGTTAACCCACTCGAAGCGTTTCACACACATGGCCTAGGCGGTGGAATTGGCATGAAAAGTGATTACCTGTCTGTAGAGGATTGTTCAACAATCGTGAGGTAACCATGACGCTCAGCTTGTCTTTAGCCGACCAGATTGCGCTGGAGCTTCGTGCCGACATTATCGGCGGGCGACTGTTGCCGGGCATGCCGTTGGTCGAAGTGGAGCTGGTAAAAGCCTACAACGCTTCGCGCAACACGATCCGCGAAGCGCTGCACCGGCTGGGCCAGGAAGGGCTGACCCGTTATGTGCGCAACAAGGGCGTTATGGTCCGTCGGCTGGCACGAGAGGAAGTGCGTGATTTGTTTGTGGTCCGTCGCACCCTGGAGTTGCAGGCCATCGCCCAAAGCGGTCCTCTGGCTGAGGATCAATCCGCGCGTATGCAAAACGCCATTGACGCCACCACCCTGGCCCGTGAGCGCGAAGACTGGCGTGCGGTCGCGACTTACAGCCTGGTGTTTCACCAACAAATCGTCAGCTTGATGCGCAGTCCCTTGTTCGATGAGTTTTTTGCCCAGGTGATCGCCCAGCTACGCCTGGTGTTTTGCGCTGCGCCCGACGAGCAAGGCTTCCAGTCGCCCTGGTTGGAGCGTGATCGCGAGATTTACACGTTATTGGTCCAGCAGGATAAACCAGCTGCAGGGGAGGCGATGAGCCTGTACCTGGATGATTCGGAACGCCTGTCGTTAGCCTTGTTCAACCATCCCTGATTGAGGATCTGCACCATGTACAAAGACTATCCGGCCGCTTACCAGGTCAGCAAAGGTTCGGCGTTGCAGGTGGATACGGCGTTCTACGAGCGTATCCGTGATCGGGCTGACCAGCGCACGCTCGTTGAAAGCTTCGAGGTGCCGATTCGCACGGGCAGGGCGTGGAAGGTGCCGGCCGGGCATGTGTTCCGAGTGACCACGCCGATGGGGCCACAGGTGGGTGACTTCAATGTGTGGAACGCCAATGACCCACGCGAGCGTTTGTGGGCGGCGCGTACGCGTCAGTTGCAAGGCGCGCATGTCAGCACCCATGACCGCTTGTGGTCGAACCTGCCCTTTCTGCGGCCGTTGGTGACGATCACCGACGACAGCCTGGCCGGTTACGGTATCGATGAGCACGGCGGTCGCTTGCACGATTTACTCGGTACCCGTTGCGATCCCTATGTGAACCGCATGCTCACCGGTGAAGACTTCCATCACCATTGCCACTCGAACCTGACGCGCGCGGTGTTACCCCACGGCCTGACGGAATTCGACGTGCATGACGTGCTGAATATTTTCCAGTGCACGGGCCTCAATCACGACGATATGTACTTCATGAAAGCCTGCCCGGCACAAAAGGGCGACTACTTGGAGTTTTTTGCCGAAATTGATGTGTTGTGCGCGCTGTCGACGTGCCCGGGCGGGGATCTGTCGTTGCCGATGTGGGGGCCGGATGCACAGGATCCGCTGACGGTCTGCCGCCCGCTGGGGGTTGAGATCTATAAGCTGGAGGATGAGCTGCTGAAGGGCTGGAGCCAGCCTGAGCGTGCTGCCTACAAGGGGCAGCACGGTTTGCATATTGCCAAGGCGGCTTGGGAGTAACCCAAGGTTCAGCGATCCTGCGCGTCCTTGGCATCCGCCTGGGCGTTGCGCTCGGCCACGCGCTTGCGTTGTTCGTCGGTGAGTTCCACTTTGTTGGCGCTGTCACGCAGCATCATCAGTCCACCGACGATCGACCCGATGGCGACTACTAATATCAACCATGCATACCACGGCATAAGGCTCTCCTTGAGGCAGATTGCCGTGGGAGAGTTTTCCCACGGTAATAACTGCTTTGAGTAACGGGCTTTCTTACTAGTTCAGTGTAGGCCCGTTCTGCCTCCAGTAGGTCAGAGCCCGGTCAACATCGCATCCGCCGGGGCATCGGCGCGGTCTTGCGCGGTCATCTGGAAGTAGGCGAACCCCACCACCATGAAGCCCAGGAAGATCAGCCCGATCAGCGCGTTGAACCAGGCCATGGCCACCAGGCACACCACCGCCAGCACCAGCGCAATGCCCGGGACGATCGGGTAACCCGGTGCGCGGAAGGTGCGTTCCAGCAGCGGTTCGGACT
>Ga0308159_1001900_pt1 | contig 26584 bp, 26 predicted proteins | sample PhyCR1_FD_201040 | JGI IMG/M metagenome (GOLD analysis project Ga0308159, IMG submission 201040) | Phyllosphere microbial communities from UC Gill Tract Community Farm, Albany, California, United States - DLSLC.R1 | ecosystem: Host-associated > Plants > Phyllosphere > Unclassified | place: USA...
GCAACCAACGAAAGTGTTGTTATGATGCGCGCCGTTGGAGAGATGCCAGAGTGGCCGAATGGGACGGATTCGAAATCCGTTGTACCTTCACCGGTACCTAGGGTTCGAATCCCTATCTCTCCGCCATATTGAAAAAAGCCTTATAAATCAATGGTTTACAAGGTTGTAAAAACGGCGATTTGTAGCAGTGTTTTGTAGCAAAATTTGTATCGAATTTTGTTTATGAGCCAAGCCTACAAGTCGCCGTTTTTTTTATGCCTGACGTTTGACCTTTCTGGTGCTCGTTCTGAGCTTCTTTGGTCTTTGTGCCTGTTACACGACCTGCTGATGTTCTCGTGCCTCTGGTAAGCCTGTGGCTGCTCTCGTGCTTGGGTTTGGATCGCGGTCGCCAAGCTGGAGAAGGCCCTAAAATCGTGGATTGAAATATCATGGCTATATGATTGTGTTTTGCCATCAATGCGGATATCTTCGATGCACATACACACATATATATACATACACGGAGTCTAATATGGCCGGGAAAATGTGCCCTAGCTGTGGCGAGCAAACGTTTTTCGAAACATCAACAGGGCGGAAATGCTCGAAATGCGATCATACGATGACACTACCTGCAAACGGCGGGAAAGGAGGTCAGGGTAAAAAATGCTCAAATTGCGGTGAGCAAAAAGTCTTTAGTAATGCCTGCCGTGGATGTGGTGCAAAATATTCTTGATGTAATCGGGGTAAGAGATGAATGACAGGGATGGCGGTAAAGAATCTGGTTATTACTATGATCTTGGCAAAGCTTGGAACGAGGTAAAAGATGATTTTTCGCATGGAAGCAAAACAGACAAGGTAGCTTCCACTGCAAAGCTCTTTGGTAAGGCCTTGTCAAATGTAGGTGTTCATCTCATGAAAAACGCTCCTGCCTACATTGAAAAAGCTAAAACCAATCTTGAGGAAACTCAAATTCGTAGGGAAGGCTTAAACTCAAGTTATGAGAAAAAGAAAAGCTCCGAACTTTTCCAAATTTTCAAGGATGATGGAGTCTTGGGAGCAAGTGAAGAAGAGCGACAAGTTGCATTGAAAATTCTAAAACAGCGGAAAGAAATGCAAAGCTCAAACAACGAATAAAATACGAAAACGTTAAATTTTAACGGGATCGCACACAAGGTGTGAGGCTGCTCAAGCAGGGGGCACGCCTCACGTAGCCTACCTGACCATCTTAACTACTAAGAAAGATGGTCAGTCAAAAGATGGTCAGTCAATTGTCCCCACAAAGCGGCCAAGGGTATACGTGTTAAGTCTGACTACCATGTCCCCGTTGTTTTAGAATTGAGGCCGCAGCCATTTTCTGTGCATTCCCTCCATCCCGGACGAGCTTTTTCAAACGGTCATCGCTGTAATCCTGATATTCGTCTTTCAGCGAGTTCGCCTTTTGTCCTGTTTCCTTAACCTCGGACACGATAGCTTTGCCAATTTCTCCAACAACGTTCCAAAATCCCATATGTCACCTTATTAGCAGAGCATTATTGCGAGTTTTACGGCATTTTTGACAGCAATTCGATGCTCCATAGCTCGTTTCGCTTGTCCATCCGTTCTACATTTTGATGGCATAATGATACTAATGGAAATGTAAAGTCTGTCAAGGGATTGCACATCGGCTGAAAGTGTAGAGGTTGACTCGTTAGCTTGTGGGTGATTCTCCTGCTTGAATTTGGATCTAGGTCGCAAAAGGTGCAGGGACTTGTACCTGTGGCTTTGGGGGCCGGATAGGGAAATAGCCAACGGTGACTATGAGCACCGTTTTCCGGTGCGGTTGGTTCAAGGCCTTGTGCCATCAAAGGATCGCCAATTTGTCCTGCGTCGAGTAAGCTGCTTCGACGTGATTCTGGCAAGAAGGAAGGGATACCATATGTGGTTACGCGAGCTTATGAACAAAATTAATGAGGCTTCCCCGAAGTCTATAAAAGACATTAATGACCTTTATGATTACAAAGATGAGCATCCGCAAGGAAAGAAAGACTCTATATTCGTCGCGTGCGGGCAGTGTAATGAGTATAACGAGCTTCAATATATATACGATGAGAAATTAGAGCCTCATATTTCAAAGGGTATAATTAAGAAGGATGAAGCTATCAAGGCATTATCCGAGTGTTGTGCTGAATTAAAGAATCCGCGAAACAGAGAAGACTTTTATAGAAAATTGTCGCAAAAGCTTTTGGTGATGATTAAATAAAACATCGCAAGATAAATAGCGGTGATTAGCTAAGTTTTTCACTGTAAGTAGCGGATAAAATTTAGATGACTTAAACTGGATGCTGGGTGCCATATGATGAGGCTTTGGCCGGTGCTATTTATGATTTGTGTTATCCAAAAAACTAGGCTAGCACCAAAAAAAGGAAGAGGTAGCGGTGTTTGAATTTATTGGTGTGTGTGTCGTAGCTTACGTAGTCTGGCGTATAGCGAAAAGGCTAATATTTGGCGGAATAAGCAAAACCCTATCTAGAGCAGCAATTTTTGCAGTTGGGTACAACGTTCCAGATAGTTTCGCTGTAAATATAATAAAAAATCCAAGTGTGATGCGTGAAGCACTAAAAGTTTTAAAAGAAAATAAGCCGGCGGTTTCCACTCTGGACGTATATGAACAATACGGACTTACAATTGTTATGCTCTATGAAGGGGCAAAAACAGAAGCTGGAGGGGACTATTATGAGGCAGATGATGACTCTAAAAGTTTTTCGGATACAAAAGCGTTAGCCATTGAGCTTGGCGTTCCAAGCAGCTCATTCGATAATATTTTCATTAATAATATTGAAGTGCTTAAAGAGTTTGCCTACGAAATTGATAAGCCGGGTGAACCTCATCACAATGCATCTTTTGAAACTCGTATGGCGGTGGCGGTTAGCATACTTTATAAGTCAAGTCTTAAAGACGTGTAGTTTTTTGCTCATGATTGCTTTGTAGTATTTGACGTTAAGCATAGAGATTTACATGTATACATTATATTCACTTGCTGCCTTTGTGGGGCTTCTTGTCCTAAGTATGACTCTTGCAGGTATTAGCCACCACATAAAAGCCATACATCCTTTATGGTATATTGTGTATTTGCTAAATAAATTGTCGGCAATAGCGGTGCCAATTTGTATCGTTATAGACCTACTAGGTCTAATCTTCTGAGGCAATCATGACGTACAGCACAAGCGATTTAGATAGAATTCAAAAAGCCACTGGTATAAGAATAAACCAAGAGCAAATAAGCACAATCAATAGCCTGCAAAGTCCCGAACAAGCAGAACAGTTTTTTGAGGATGTCCAAAAAGTTGTCCACATTTTTGAGGATTCCTTAACCCTTGGAGGCAGTATAAGGGGCGAATATGCAGAAGAGTGGGAGTTCGTTTGTAAAAGAATAGGCATATGGTTTTCTTACCTTTCGCTATTGACGCCTAAAAGACGAGGCTGGTTCGGTAAAAAAGAAATTCCATTCCCTGCCAAAATGATGCTTTCAGGAGTTTTATCGCCGGATGCCCCAATTATGAAGTCTGGAGCCCTCGATATCTAAAATAAAAGCCCCATGAAGGGGCTTTTACTTTGGTTTCATTAACTCAAAATTTTTCATCTCTTCAATTTTGCTTTTTTTATATGCTTTCGCATCTTCATCAATTTTTCGTTTGGCATCGCTCCAGTGTGCTTTGTAGGTGTCTCTATATCTCTCTCCTATAATCAACACAATTTCATTTAGGTTCTGCTGTTTTACTTTGTTTCCGGGTTTTCCAAACTCTTTTACTAAAACATCATTAGAAATTGATTTGCAGCCTGAAAACTCTGCTATCAGTTTCATGGCGAGGCATGATGTCAATCTTAAATCGGGGTACTCCTCCATCTCTACCAATTTTATAAATGTAACCAGAAAATTTTGACGCTCTCGTCTTTTGAAGCCACCAACTAATCCGCCGATCTTTCCTGCATATTCCGCCTTGTTCATAATAGAACTCCTATGTTGTTACAATACATTTACCATAGGTTTTTGATAAGTCAATGCTTCAAGGTTATATCTCCGAACCTATAACATTGCTTCGGGGATATAAGATGTAGGAAATTGGATATTCTCATTATTTTCAAATTTGAATATGACCAATACCCCGAGTTTTTTTGTGAAATTAATTTGAGAGCGATTTTTGAATTTTTGCAGTAACGTTTTTTCTCTGCTTTGTGGCAAATATCAACTAAGTTATTTTTTTAGAGTTGAACGCTATTTAACGATTAAGGTTGGACCTTATGTTTATTTTTATTTTGCTATTGACAAGATATTTTGCCGTGTGTAAGCCATAACCCCAGGTCTGAAAATTGCGATATATCAAAAATGTGGTATAAAGTTGTAAAATTATTTGAGCGTATTTTTTAAAGAAATTGTATTTTCAAAAAGGCTCGTTTTTTCTTACTGGTCTTCGACGCTTTTGGGATATATCGATTCATTCGCTTAGTGAATATCATTCACCGAATTTGATGAATGATAAAAGTGTGAAGTTTTCATCAGGAAAGAAGTTGATATGTATTATATATGATACATATAGGTTGGGGGATATATCTCCGAAGCATAGTAAGCTGTGGGGTAGAGCTGGGCACGCAATTATGTGTTTTAAGTGGGTCGTTTAACTTTGCGGTGTCTTCGTATCAATCGAGTAAATTCAAGCCGCTTTCGACTATTTCCGTGCGTTCTATGGCTATCGGCATATAGGTCTTAGGTGTAGGTATGTGGTTCGGATGGAAGGGGGGATGGGGTGGAAAGAAGAAACACCCTCACCGGGTGCTATTATCTGATATAGGCTTTTTACACTAATTATAATGCTATGTAGATTTCTTCCAGTTGTAGACGGTTTTCTTGGTCACTTGCAATTTGTTAATGATTTGTTGAACCGATGCCCCTGATTGAAGCATGGCAATACCTTGTTCTCTTTTGGTTTTCCCGTTTGCTTTACCACCTTTTTTACCTCTTATTGCCTGTATTCTGCTTGTGTGAGTTCGGGCTACATAATCGTCAAAGGTTCCACGATTAAAGTTTCTATGCGTCCACTTCGCTACGCTCTTGGCGGTATGTTTAACCTCGGACATGTCCAGCGGTGTAGTAAAGTTGATGTTGTAGCCTGTGGCACGGTGTAGGCAAGCGTTTAGCCATTGATTGTAGTCGGGCCAGCCTTGGCGAATGGCTTTGTATGCCCACGTCCTCAACTCATCGAAAAGCATACAGTTACGGCCCAACCCGTATTCCTCTACTGGCTTCTCTCTGGCCTTTTCCGGGGTTAAGTCGATGTAGTCGGCCAAGTCGTCCAGCGTGTATGGATCGGGCTGCCATTGGTGGACCATCCAGTGGGAATTGATCGGGTTCTTGCAGATCAACCCGGAATAGCCTCTGTCTGCTCCCAGCAGACTACGCAAACCCGCCTCGATGGCCGCAGCGTAGCGTAAAGGGGCTGTTTTGCCGTCAATAGCAGTTCGGACAGGGGTTTGTAGCAAGTAGAGTAAATGAGCGTGCCCATTGGCCGGATTTCGAGCTATTAGGTTCGGAGCTGGTGCCCCTACGTTATCCCAGTGCATACCGGCATCGGTTCGGTCTAAGTCAAAAACCATCCAATATCTATGCGTTGGGCCGTTCGGCTGTATAAGTCGTGCAAGTTTTGCTTTTTCTTTTTTGTTGATTTTTAAACCGCTGATTAAATCATCGGTGTGATAAGGTCTCTTTGGTAAGTAGTCCTCAAATAGTTTTATACATCCCATTGTTTTCCTCTTCTAATTGGTTGTTTAGAAAAAGAAAACCTTGGAAGATGACTTCACAATAAACTTTTTGATGATTAAATGAGTGTGTTGATTAAAGTTTTTTAAAATTTTATTGTAGTATCCTTAGCCACCTTGCCGGGTGGTTTTCTTTTTCTGCTCCTTTCAAGTTGCCACACTTTCGAAGTTTGTCAAACTTAGATGGTAAAAAACCCGCTTAGTCGCGGGTTTTTTATTGGCATAAAAAAGCCTGCACGATGCAGGCAAAGGGAAATGGAAATTACACTACCGCCTGTAAGTGGTGAGTTTGTACTGTGGTTTGTGTTGAAAATTAATGCTGCCTATCAATTAGACTGAAGGATATGAGTTTTTTCATTCAAGAAATTATTTTTTTTGCCGATACAGCAAGTATTGATTTATTACGTCTGGGTTTAGGAGCGGTCGATGAATATTAGAAGTATGAACATTGGTAGTCGAGCCGGTATTGGGTTCACAATTATCGCATTACTCGTTTTGGTTATGGGAGGGATCGCTTTATTCCAAGCACACCAAATGGACGATGCAGCTGCCGAAATTCGTAATGAGTGGTTGCCAGCAGTCGAGGCTGTGGGAGTGGTTGGGAGTAGTTTAGGGCGAGCCAGAGCACTGACTTTACGAACGTTGATTTTGGAGGAGAAATCCGAACTAAATACTACCGTTGATCTGGTTAGAAGTATAAACCAAGATGTTGCTATGAGCTTGAAAGGTTATGAAAAGGAAATAGATGACTCTGAGGATCGTCAGATTTTCGAGAAATTTAAAACCTCATACGAAAAGTACCTTTCTGTTCAGCGTCAGATTTTAGAAGGAGTTTTGTCTTCACCTGAAAGGGCTGACGAAATTAAGATGGCAAATGGACCTTTGGCTGATGATGCTGATCAAATGATGGTTTTTTTAAATCAGTTGATTAAGTTTAATGAGAAAGGTGCTGTTCATGCTGCTGATCAAACAAATAAAGTATTTAATGCTGCTGTTTTCATGATTGTTGTCGCGTTGATTATTATTTTGATACTGATGATTGTAATCGCGGTGGTTCTTACTCGGAGTATCGTTTCCCCTTTGGCTGAAGCGGTGGTAGTTGCAGATAGAATTGCCGATGGTGATTTAACTCAACGAATCAAGATAAATGGTTCTGACGAGCCTGCACACCTGCTAATTGCATTGAAAAAAATGCAGATTAGCTTGCATGATACGATTGAAAGAATCTCCGAATCATCAAATATGCTGGCTTCTGCTTCTGAAGAGTTACATGCGGTGACGGAGGATACTAATCGAGGACTCAACCAGCAAAGTGCAGAAATCGACCAAGCCGCTACAGCGGTAAATGAGATGACAGCGGCGGTTGAGGAAGTGGCTCGTAACGCTGTAAATACTGCCGATGATTCTAAAGCTGCTGATAAAAGCACCTATCAAGGCCGTGAAAAGGTTAGTCAGGCTTTGGAGTCCATTAATAAACTCGTTGGTAATATCTCTGATACTTCGTCTGAAGTTAAAATTTTGGCACAGAGTGCCGGTGAAATTAGTCAAGTACTGGTAGTAATTCGCTCAATTGCTGAGCAAACAAATTTGCTGGCACTTAATGCTGCCATCGAAGCTGCTAGGGCTGGCGATGCTGGTCGTGGCTTTGCTGTTGTAGCGGATGAGGTACGTGCGTTGGCTCATAGAACCCAACAATCGACAGCTGAAATAGAACAAATGATTGAAGGTATTCAATCAGGTACAGGCCGTGCAGTTGATGCTATGAATGAGAGCCAAGACCGTGCTAATGGCACGTTAGTGGTTGCTCGGGAAGCTAATGATGCTCTTGAGGTAATTAGTGAAGCAATTACCTCAATCAACCAGAAAAACTTGGTTATTGCCAGTGCTTCGGAAGAGCAGGCACAGGTTGCCCGTGAAGTTGACAGAAATTTGGTTAATATTAGGGATTTGTCAATGCAAACGTCTGCGGGGGCTAACCAAACCAATGCGGCTAGTCAAGAGCTTTCGCGTCTTGCGGTAGATTTGCATTCTATGGTTTCAAAATTTAGGCTTTAAAAGCAAGATGACGCTCGCAAATTATTTATAAGCCCCTTTTAGGGGCTTTTTTTATGAGTTAGCTATATGGGTCATAAGGGTCTTGAAATGGGCTTGGTGGCTTGAGTTTTAGCAGTCTTCTCTTTCTGGCTTCTTTCGCCTGCAGGGCTTCCTCCTTGTCAAACTCAACAACTTGTTTTCTTGTGAACGTGTCGGATGCCAAAAGTTTCACTTTATCTGTAAATCCTAACTCCACTTTGGCATGGTCTAATCCTTGTTCTTTTAGTTGTTCCCCAACGTTAAATAGGTAATCCTTTCGTTTCTCTGAACCCAAGCGGCTTGCCATTTTATATGTGTTTTCTCTTAATCTCTTATAGAATTGCTCTGGATTTTCATCAAGCCTTTTGGCTTCAAGTATTCGATCAACCAGAATGTCAAATTTTTTGATTAATGGTTCAAGCTCTTCCTCGTAGACCTTAATCGCTTTTTCTAATACTGATTTTCTTTCGGTATCCTCTTCTATTTTCTTCCTTAGCTCGCGTAGTTCTTTGGTCATTTTTTCTTTGGTTGATTTGAAATTTATCTTTAGCTGTTCGGTTTTGTTCGTCTTCTCGGTTATGTCCTCGGACAGTATTTGCCTATGGTGGTCGAGCTTCGCATTTTCTTTTTGCTGCTCTGTGGCGTGCATCTCTAAGTTTTGGATTTTATTCTGGTATGTTGAAACAGTATTTTGAAGCTCGCTTATCGTGGTGTTAAGCGTGACGACATTCGTTTTTTGCTCGGTCAGCTCTTCTTTCTTCTGTGTAAGCTCCTGCTCAAGTTTCTCTACTTGTCTGGTGTAATAGTTATGGCTTCGCTCGCTCTTGGGCTTCTTGGCCTCCTGCTCAATCTTGCTTAGGAATTCTTTGTTATCCTTGGTTTTAGGTAGGAATTTGGCTTGTAAGCCATATAGAGCGGCTAAGCTGTTAAAGTGCTCGTAAAAGGCCGCCTGCATTACTTTTGACTTCCATGACTCGCGTTCTCGGATAAACCTATGGTTTTGCTTTTCTTCGCTACGGTTGGGAAGTTTGAAGTCTTCTAATGTTGGCGGTTCGGATATATTATCAAGGTGAGCTTTATTCTTCGCGTAGTATTGTGATGCGAATTCAAATTCTTGGGCTGAAAAATCATATTTTCCGGTCTTTGTGTTTTGAAGGTCAAGGAAGGCGTGAACGTGGTTGGTTGTCTCGTCCAAGTGGCTGAATGAAAAAAGCATCTTGTTGTTGGGGAAATTCTTTTGATAGAACTGGTGCATGGCTTTCTGCAAAAGGTCTGTGTATCCCTTTGTGATTGCCAATTTATTGGGTTCGGGGATCACAAGGATGATCTCCTTGACCCTGTTAACCGTCCTTGATACGGCTCTATCTGGTGCGTTCTGCTCGATCTCCTGCTTCTTGGTGGTGTAGTTCTCTAAAAGGTCGATCCTCTGGGCTACGCGGCTAATCTTGTGTTGATTTAATAGGGTGGCGTAGTCCTCGATTACCAACGTCCTTTCCCCCTCCATTACAGATGTGACATGTTCTTTTATCTCGGTTGGTTCGGTTGCGTTTATGAATTTGACCAGTTTAGATTTGAGTTTTCTCAGCTTTTCTTTTTCTGCTGCTATCTCGTCAGTCGCTTCTGTCGCTATGAGCTTGGTTTGTAGTTGGTCGTTGAAATCGGCCAGTAATTGCTCTGCCAATTCCCTTGTTAATATCTGTTCAAGACCACCTACAATGGCGACATTCGGGTGGTCTGGATTGGGATTGAATTCAAAGTCGTCATACTCATTTTGATCGAGCCTGAGCGAGTGTCTTAACGAACTATCTAACCCCTTCAGGTTGGAGTAGTTCCTATCTCTTTTTGTTAGCGTGATTGTTTGCAGGTTGGTGTCATTCATTACATCCTCAGTAGTGGGTTGGTCTTTGCTCTTGGCTTTTGCTTCTGTCCTGCCGACTAGGCACCTGCGTTAACCGTCACATCTTTTGCGTAGCAAAAGTGGGATGGTTAACATAGCAGGTATGCTTTTAAGGGCTTCTTTGAAAACCTGAGCCATATGCATATATTGAACCATATAAAAAATGTATAGCAAGCATGATAGTGCTGATTGTTTTTGTTGGTGATGTTGGTTGTGTACGCGTGCGTGTGGTGTAGTAATATTTATTGTTGTTATCTTTTATATTTGATATATATATTGATAACTAAAGACGCAAGCGTATGCGTGCGTACACATGAGGCGTATGCAGGGGTGTGCATTATGCGAGGCGATTGTGAAAAAAGATGATGGTTTAGAAAAGGTCAAAAGCTCTTCTGGTGGGTAAGAGCTTAGAAACCTTTGATTGTTGTTCTGGATTTTAACGTGTAACGCTTTCGGTTTTAGGTTTTAGATTGTATTTTAGTTTTGATATTGCATCGTGTTTCTGTTTCGGGCTTGGTCCAGCACTATACACGTCAAAAGTGATAGTTCCGGTCTCATGTCCGACGATTGATGCGATGAGTATTCCGGGCACGTCGGCACGTTGTAATTGAGTGATAACGGTCTTCCGAAAACTGTGGAAAACAAATTGGCTGTTATATTCAAGTGTTGTTTTTAATCTGCCAAATTGTTTACTGAGTGCATCGGAACGATTTCCGTATTTGTTTCCTGCAGGTGAGTTAATCAAAAAACCGTCTTTTGAATTACGGATCAATTTTTCTACAGTTGCCTTGATTGCGGGGTGTATCGGGGTATGTCGCTCACTAGCGGCAGTTTTTCCATCATAGAAGTAGAAGCATTTAATGCCTTCCTCGGTAACTATGTCTTGGGTTTGAAGCTGACAAAGCTCTTCAATTCGTGCTCCGGTGTGAGCACCTAAAAGAATTAGGTCTGTGAGGATTTCACGATTTTTGGTGGCTTTCGCTGCTTCATAGAGCTTTGTAACGTCTTCCGGGGTGAATGCCTTCCTTTCCATTGATCCATCGTTCCTTTTGCTGCGGTTGACTGGGAAATCGTGCTTTTCAAAGGGGGATTGCTGGTCGCGGTGCAGCTTTTTAAAATTTTCGTCGTGCTTGATGGCCCATTTCCAAAAACTTGACCCGGCGAATAGGTATTGCTTTTTGGTCTTAATAGAAAGGACGAGAGTATCGAGATAGCTGGCAATGCTTTCGTGGTTGAGGTCGCGTTGCTCTGCCTCAAGCCAAGCATTCATCAATTTCAAGCGATTTGCCTGAGTATCTACCGTCTTTTGAATAATACCCTTGGTCTTAGCCTGATACGCTTCAAATGTCGTGATTCTGTTCGTTGTAATAGGTGACTTGATTTTGTAGTTTTTTGGGTTTTCAATAATTGACTTTATTTCTTCAATGCTGCCAACGCTCATGGGTTGGGAAACGGTCATAACATAGTGCTGCATTACTTTATTAAGACGAATCCAATCGTTGAACCTTTCGATCTTCCTTTCAAGCGAGATTTCTTCGCCTAGCTCGTACCACTTCGCCTTGAATTTCATAAATTCGATGTAGGGTGGCTCTTCTTCTGCATCAAAATCAGATTCAAACGCTTCCTGCGGGGATTTCCATGGTTGAGCGTTTGAGATGAGATCGCAAGTGTGGATCTCAATTTGGTCGAATTTCTCACGGCTGAACGATAGGTCTAGCTCATCGGTTTGGTTGCTGGTGACGATGTTCATCAAGCCTGCCTGCTGCCGAGTTTCTATCAGCTTCGAAATGTCATAGGACTTTTCTGACAGTTCGTCAGGGGTTGGCCCCGCAACGAGTCTCCTAGCGTTCGCTATCGACTGCTTCCAGATTTGTAGGAACGCTAATTTTTTCACCTGAGCTTCTGGCTTGCTCCCGGTCTTCAGTGACTCGGTGAACTCGGTTCGGTTCAGGATGTGCCTAACGTCCTTCGGGATGCTTAGGCGGACGTGCCAATTTCCTGACCGTAGAACTAGGTTGTCGCTTGCCATTTTCGCCCCTGAGCCTTGGGTGTTGATGCCGAAAAGGTAGCTGGTTTTTTCTACAATTTGTAGCAAAAAATTGTAGCAAAATTGCTTGTTGTGCCTGTAATCGTTGGTTTTAAAGGGCTGCAGGGTATGATTCGGAAAGTCCCTATCTCTCCGCCATTATTGAACAAGACGAAGCCCCCGTAATCATTGCTGATTACGGGGGCTTTTTCGTTTCTGGCGTTTTGTTCGTTGCGCTTTTCCGGTACAACCTGCCGACTGCATGAAAGGAACAGCTCGATGAGTGAAGTTCAGCCATTGGTGGGTGATGACGACGTGAAGCCGCAGGCCGTCAGTTTGCGCGAGGCGTTCTGGTTCTGGCTGAAGCTGGGCTTTATCAGTTTTGGCGGACCGGCCGGGCAGATTTCGATCATGCACCAGGAGTTGGTCGAGCGGCGGCTCTGGATTTCCGAGCGGCGTTTTCTGCACGCGCTGAACTATTGCATGTTGCTGCCGGGGCCTGAGGCGCAGCAATTGGCCACTTACATCGGCTGGCTGATGCACCGAAGCTGGGGCGGGGTGCTGGCCGGTGCGTTGTTCGTGTTGCCTTCGCTGTTCATCCTTATTTTCCTGTCGTGGCTGTATATCGCCTTCGGTGAAATGCCGGTGGTGGCCGGGTTGTTTTACGGGATCAAGCCTGCGGTGACCGCCATTGTCGTGCAGGCGGCGCATCGCATTGGCTCGCGGGCGCTGAAGAACAACTGGCTGTGGGCGATAGCGGCGGCGTCGTTTACCGCAATCTTTGCATTCAATGTGCCGTTTCCGCTGATCGTGCTGGGCGCGGCAGTGATCGGTTATTTTGGCGGTCGCCTGGCGCCCGAGAAGTTCAGGGTCGGTGGCCATAGCGCGGCGAAAAAGTCTTTTGCCCCGGCATTGATCGATGACGACACGCCAACACCAGTACATGCCCGCTTCAGCTGGACAAAACTGGCCATGCTCGCCGTGATTGGCGCCGCGCTGTGGGCATTGCCCATGGGCGTATTGACCGCGCTATTCGGCTGGCAGGGCACGCTGACGCAGATGAGCTGGTTTTTCACCAAGGCAGCGCTGCTCACCTTTGGCGGGGCTTATGCGGTGTTGCCCTATGTCTATCAAGGCGCAGTCGGCCACTACGGCTGGCTGACACCGACGCAGATGATCGACGGGCTGGCGCTCGGCGAAACCACGCCCGGGCCGTTGATCATGGTGGTGGCGTTTGTCGGTTTTGTCGGCGCTTATGTATCGCAGGTGTTTGGCGCCGATCAGGTATTTCTCGCCGGAGCGGTCGCCGCCGCGCTGGTGACCTGGTTCACCTTTCTGCCCTCGTTCCTGTTCATCCTCGTCGGCGGCCCGCTGGTGGAGTCGACACACGATGAACTGAAATTCACCGCACCGCTGACCGCCATTACCGCTGCGGTAGTTGGGGTGATTCTCAATCTGGCGTGTTTCTTCGGCTATCACGTGCTCTGGCCACAGGGGTTCAGCGCCAGCCTGGATTGGCCCTCGGCTTTGATTGCCATTGCGGCGGGCGTTGCGCTATTTCGCTTCAAGCTCGGGGTTATTCCGGTTCTGCTGGGGTGTGCGCTGGTTGGGCTGGCGGTGCATCTACTGCGTTAAAAATTTTCTGCCAAGGGCGTTCGTGTCGTCATCATCCGCCCTGCAACCACGCCGTCTCGAGCCACCCTGACTGAACAAGCGCAAGCGGCAGACTGCCGTTTCGCTTGCTCACGCGGTTCAAACCATTTGTCCTCTGATTGAAAATTTTTTGAAATTTCCTCGCGAGCAGTGCTTCACAAAAGGGTAGGCAGGCTTTTAACCCACGACTTGCCACGCTTATCCGACTGAGGAGATTTGTCATGTTTCTACATAACAAGCGACTTCAATACACCGTTCGTGTCGCCGAGCCCAATCCCGGGCTGGCCAATCTGTTGCTCGAGCAGTTTGGCGGCGCACAAGGTGAACTGGCGGCGGCTTCGCGCTATTTCACTCAAGCCTTGGCCGAGGACGATCCGGGACGCAAGGATCTGCTGATGGACATCGCCACTGAAGAACTCAGTCATCTGGAGATCATTGGCTCGATCATCGTCATGCTCAACAAGGGCGCCAAAGGCCGGATGGCTGAAGGCGTCGAACAGGAAGGCGAGCTGTATCGCTCGCTCAATGGCAACGGTAATGACTCGCACATCACCAGCCTGCTCTACGGTGCCGGTTCGCCGCTGACCAACTCGGCCGGCGTGCCATGGACGGCGGCGTACATCGACACCATCGGCGAACCTACCGCCGACATGCGCTCCAACATCGCCGCTGAGGCACGGGCGAAAATTGTCTACGAGCGTTTGATGAACGTGACCGATGACCCCGGCGTAAAAGAGGCTCTGGGCTTTCTGATGACCCGCGAGATCGCGCACCAGTTGTCCTTCGAAAAGGCCCTGCACTCGATCCAGCCCAACTTCCCGCAAGGCAAGCTGCCCGGCATGCCTGAGTTCACCAACGTCTATTTCAACATGTCGCAAGGCACCGAAAGCATGCGCGGCCCGTGGAACCAGGGCGACGACTGGGAGTTCGTCGAAAGCCCAGCGCCGGCGGTCGACGGCGGCGATGGCTTGGCCACCGTGCAACTGGACAGCGCCGACGAAGCCCTGCTGGAAAAAATGAAAATGCGCACCATGTCCGACCCCAACAGCGAACCGGTTACCGGTGCGGACCTGGGCTCCGGCGCGCAGGCCAAGCCTGGCTTGTAAGGCACGTGGGGCGCGCCTGACATGCGATGGCGCGGCCCGGTTGATCACTGTGAAATCATCAAGAAGAGGACTCGACAATGGCTACTCCACAGGAAAACCTGCTCGACTGGCTGCGTGACGCCCATGCCATGGAGCAACAGGCCGAACAGATGCTCAAGGCGCAATCCAAGCGCTTGGAACACTACCCGCAGCTCAAGGCGCGCATCGATCAGCACATCGAAGAAACCCTCGGCCAACAGAAACTCATCGACGAATGCCTGCAACGTCTGGGTGGCGATTCATCGACGATCAAGGACCTGGGCGGCAAGTTGATGGCGTTCGGTCAGGCCGTCGGTGGATCGTTGATGAGCGACGAGGTGATCAAGGGCGCCATGGCTGGCTATGTGTTCGAGAACATGGAAGTCGCCAGCTACACCGTCCTGATCGCAGCGGCGAAAGCAGCGGGGGACACGCAGACACAGAAGGCCTGCGAACAGATCCTGCCGCAGGAAGTGGCCATGGCCGAGTGGTTGCTCGAGCACTTGCCGCAGCTTACCGAAGCGTTTCTCGAACGCTCGGCGGATCCGGACAAGGAAGCCAAGAAGTAACCCTGCCCACCGGCGTCCGCCTGCTCACCGGGCGGACGCGGTTTATAGCTAAGGCGCGACTTCCAGAGGTTTGCGCTCGATTGCCACGGGCTGCAAATGCCCAAAGCGGTCGAGGTGATAGCGCTGCAGATCCCGCGCCAGAACCAGTTGGCCGTTGTACAGCGCCGCCGCTTCGCTACGCACATCTTCGATCGAGGGACTCGCCGCCGGGTTGGCCTGATAGCGCGCGCTGAAATGCGTCAGCACTAGATTGCGCACCCCGGCGGATTCGGCGAAACCGGCGACAGCGGCGGCGCTACTGTGGCCGTAACTGGCACGCGCGCGGTCGATCGCTGCCTGCACGAATGTGGCTTCATGCACCAGCACGTCTGCCGATTGCGCCACTTCTGCCAGCAGTGCAGGGCGATCGTTATCGCCGCAGACAATAATGCGCCGATCAGGGCGTGCGCTCAGCAGATAGTCGCGAGCGTGCAGCGTCCGACCGTCAATTACCACGTCCTGACCATGGGCCAGGTGACCCCAGAGCGGGCCGCGTTCGATTCCCTCGGCATCCAGACGCTGAACGTCCAGGCGCGGCTCCGGGTCGGATTCGGTAAACACATAACCGTGACACGGCACGCGATGTGACAGCTCGATGGTCTGCACCTGGACGTTGACGTTGCGCCACTGCGTGAGCGTTTCCACCGCGTGCAGGTTGATCTCGAATGGCAGGTGCGATTGCGTCACCTCCAGGCTCATTTTCAGCCACGGATGCAGCGCTGCCGGCAGGATGATATCCAGCGGCCGCGTGCGCCCGGACATGCCGGTGCTCGCCAGGAGACCCGGCAGGCCCAGGCAATGATCAGCGTGCACATGGGTGATGAAAATCGCCCGCAACTCGCTCAGCGACAGCGGCGTGCGTAGCACCTGATGCTGGGTGCCTTCGCCGCAATCGATCAGGTACCAACCTTTGCCGGCGGACGCGATCAGTGCCGTGGCGCTGACATTGCGCTGGCGGGTCGGCACGCCGGCAGACGTGCCCAGAAACAACAAATCCACGGTGGTTCTCCCTGGCGGACCGGATTTCGACATGCAGACTGGCAGACGGCGCTAGCCGCGTGCAGTGCTCGGTGTGCTTTCGACAATCGGCGATGTGGTTCGGATCCATCGATGTTCCCGGCACTTCATCGGACATCCTCACTGTTTGGTGTGCGGCCTCGGCACTCCGCTCGCTGATGATGGTCACAGCGAAACGCAATGAGCTTAGCGGAGGTCAACTTGCCAAGAAAATCCAGACCGATCGTCGACCGCGCCGACGCAGCGGTCCTTTCGCAGGAACGCAAAGATTTGTTCTTCGCGGCGGTACAGGTCAGCCGCATGGCCATGATCGTTACCGACCCTGCGCAGCCCGACGATCCCATCATTTTCGCAAATAACGCGTTTCTTGAACTCAGCGGCTACGAGCTGGAAGAAGTGCTCGGGCGCAACTGCCGATTTCTGCAAGGCGAGCAGACTGATCGCGCCGTGTTGCAACAGGTCAAGCAAGCGCTGAAGCATCACCACGAAACCTGCGTGGAAGTGCTCAACTATCGCAAGGACGGCTCGTCGTTCTGGAACGAGTTGTTTATCGCGCCGTTATTCAACGAGCGCGGGCAACTGGTGTATTTCTTCGCCTCGCAAATGGACGTCAGCCGCCGCCGTGATGCCGAGGACGGTTTGCGTTACAGCGAAAACATGGAAGCGCTGGGGCAGTTGACCGGTGGCATTGCCCACGATTTCAACAACCTGCTGCAAGTGATGATCGGCTACATCGAACTGATCCAGCACACCGTCAAGCGGCCGAGCATTGATCCGCAACGCATTGTGGTAGGCGCCGGTCATGCGCGCGCGGCGGCGGAAAAAGCACGTCTGCTCACCCAGCATCTGCTGGCGTTTTCACGACGGCAGCGGCTCGAAGGTCGGGTGATCAATCTCAATGCCTTGCTCGAGCGGTCAACACTGCCTTCGCATGAATCCGCTGATCTTGAGCCGCGATTCGAACTGGCTGCAGACTTGTGCAATTGCCGCCTCGACCCGGCGCAGGCCGAGATGGCGCTGAATCATCTGCTATCCAATGCCCGCGATGCGCTGAGTCAGCAACAGCAGCCGATGATTACGGTGCAGACCCGCAACGTCGATGTACCGGACGCGGCGGATCCGCACCAGGCCGGACTGGTCGAAGGGCGTTACGTGTGCATCGCGATCGCCGATAACGGCGTGGGTATTGCCGCCGACGATCTCGACAAGGTCATGGAGCCGTTCTACACCACCAAAGAGGAGGGCAGCGGCGCCGGCCTCGGGCTGTCGATGGTCTACGGCTTCGTCAAGCAATCCGGTGGCGTCATCAAGATCGAATCGACGCCAGGCCTCGGCACCACGGTGCGCCTGTTCTTTGCGGCGGACGACAGTCTGCTGGTGAAGTCCGAGTCGTCGCCCGATGCCGAACAGCTCAAGGGCACGGAGCGCATCCTGATCGTCGAAGACCGTCCGGAAGTCGCTGAGCTGGCGCGTCTGGTTCTGTCCGAACACGGTTACCGCACCGACATCGCTGCAAATGCGAGTGAGGCGTTGGCAGGGCTGCAGAGCAACAAGTACGACTTGATGTTCACCGATCTGGTCATGCCCGGCGAGATGAACGGGCTGGCCCTGGCGCGGGAAATCAGCCGGCGCTATCCGACCATGAAAATACTGCTGACGACCGGGTACTGCGCCGACGAGTCGACGCCCAGTGAGCTGGCGGCCAATGAATTCGAATTGATCGCCAAGCCCTACGCGCCCGTGGATCTGCTGCGCAAGCTGCGCTCGATGCTCGGCTGAAAAAACGAACTGTTTCCCCATCGCAGACGTCCATCCTTAAGACCGCTATAAGCAGCCAGAGACGGGGCCAACCCCCGGGGAGATATTTGCAATGAGCGATTATCCGATGGACGAAACCGATGCCGATCACCGCAACCGCCAGTTCGGCCAGGCGCTGGGGCTGGATGCTGACGAGGTCGAGCTGTGGGTCAGCGCGATTGAAGAGGACGGCAGCGGCATGGGCTACGTCGTGCACTTTTCCAGCGAGACGCCGGTCGATGTGCTGGCCAAGGTGCAGGGGCTGGGCGATGACCTGATGATCAACATCGGGCCAATTGACTGAATCGCCAGGGAGGACGATCCATGCAGGAGCAACCCTTGGTGGTGATAAGCGGCGCCAGTGCTGGCGTTGGGCGCGCGGTGGCTCATCGATTTGCCGCTGGCGGCTACCGCATCGGGCTGCTCGCGAGGGATCCAGCGGGGCTGGCCGCTACGCAAGAGGAGCTGCGCGCGTATGGTGTTCAGGTTGAAATCGTCAATGTCGATGTCGCCGATGCGCTCGCTGTGCAGGAGGCCGCCCAGCAACTGGAAGCCACCCTCGGACCCCTGGCGGTGTGGGTCAACGCGGCAATGGTCACGGTGCTCTCGCCAATTGAGCAATTGTCCGCCGCCGAGATCGAGCGCGTCACTCAGGTGACCTACCTCGGTACCGTCCACGGTACCTTGGCGGCGCTGTCGTTGATGCGTCCTCGTAACCAGGGGCTGGTCATCCAGGTCGGCTCGGCACTGTCCTATCGTGCCATCCCACTGCAGGCCGCCTATTGCGCAGCGAAATTCGCCGTGCGCGGTTTTACTGACTCGTTGCGCTGTGAGTTGCTGCATGAGCGCAGCCGTATCCGCGTGTGCATGGTGCAACTGCCGGCGATCAACACGCCGCAGTTCGATTGGGCGCGCAACAAATTGCCCAAGCGCCCGCAACCGGTGCCACCCATTTATGATCCCGACGTGGCAGCGCGGGCAATTTTCAGTGTGGTAAAGCATCCGCCCCGCGAGCTGTGGCTCGGTGGATCGACGATCAAAGCGATTATTGGCCAGTCGGTCATGCCGGGTTTGCTCGACCGTCTGATGGCGCGAAGTGCGTGGTCCGGTCAGCAGACCAATGAGCCGCAAGACAATGAGCATCCGGACAACCTGTTCGAAGCGCAGTCCGGTTTGCATCAGATTCGGGGCCGCTTCGTCGGCCGCTCGAAGGACGCGGCGATGGCGCTGACTTCGACGCAAGTCATGGCGTTATTGGCAATCATCGCCGTGCTGGTGGGGGTGATTCTTTTACAACTCTGATGGGTTCCCGGTTCGCTCAAGGGGTGACGGATTTCAGCGCGCCGGCGGACGGCTTGAGTTTTTCCTGCAAGTCACGTGCAGTTTTTGCCTGCTTCTCGATGCCCCGCAACGCGGCCTCGGCGAACGCTTTGAGCTGCGGATTTTGTGAAGACATGGCTTCTTTCTTGAACAGCATCAGCCTTTGCTCAAGGGTTTCGGCCTGGCTGTCGATGTAAATGCGGTCGAAAGACTCGTCCCGCGACTCAAGCCGCAGCTGCTTGGCTTTGGAGGCGACCGAAGGCTCGGCGGGAACCGCCATGTTCTGGCTTTGCCCCAGTTGCCTGATCTGTTTATCGAACCGCTCGTGGTCGGCGATCATCTGCTTGGCAAATTCCCTGACCTCGGGCAGCGCGCTTTTTTCCAGTGCTACACGCGAGCTGCTGTTCTGGAACAGGCTCTGCTGTGCCGCCTCTTCGACGAAGGCGTCAATCGTGTCAGCGTGACCCGACTGGATGCCCAATGCCATTGCGAGACAAATCGCGGCAAGTGATTTCATGGCTTGTGACCCTCGGCAGATTCGATGGACGGTGGCAGTCCCCGATCCGCTCACGGCTGCTGGTAGTGGCCAGGCGTGTTGTGACCTTCGTCGTGCCTCGTGCGTTTTTGTACCTGGACGTCACTCAATGAAACGTCTTTGAGTTCCGGAAAAGCGGTCTTGAGCAGCGTTTCAGCCAGGCCAGGTTCAAGCGTATCGCCATCATGGATCAGCGAGCGGCTTTGCGGCTGATTGTCGACGATGAAGCTGATGAGGTAGTGATGCTCATGGGACATGGCTCTAATCCTTCAATGCGTGGCAGCAGAACTTGCAGTACGTGCAGCTTTTGATGAACGGCGCTGACGAGCATTCAAATAAACGCTTCGAATCGCGACAAACGGCGCCCCTCTCCAGTGGAAAAGGGCACCAGCCCTGGGTCGCTCAAATCTCCTTGACGGGCGTCTCGCCCTGGACGGCTTTGATCAGGCTGATCACATGCAGGCAATCGGCCTTGTTCACATACGATTCGCCACTGGCCACCGTCTCGTGGTTGCCCGCGCGCAGACGCCAGCGCCATTGGCCTTTGCCAGTGCTCGGGGTGCCTCGGATTTGTCGGTAGATTTCGAAATACATGCGGTTCGCTCCCTGCGATAGATAAGTGCGCCAGCCAGTGTGACGCATCGACGCAAGCCTAGCGCAGCGGGCTTTTTTGGCTATTGGGGATTTGTTTCCAATCGTTCGCGGATGTTTCTGCGAGCACCGCCGCGTAAAGGTTTATGGACGCAATGCCTGAGGCCTTTCTACACTGCCGCTATTCCGGGAGCAGGGGCAATGGATGAACCGCAATGAACTACGCAAGGCCGACATCAACCTGATGGTGGTGTTCGAGACCCTGATGCTCGAACGCAACGTGACCCGCGCGGCAGAGAAGCTGTTCCTCGGCCAGCCGACCATCAGCTCGGCGCTCAACCGTCTGCGCACGATGCTCAACGACCCGCTGTTCATCCGCGTCGGCCATCGCATGGAACCGACGGCCCGTGCCGAAGACATTTACCGCCATCTCAAACCTGCCCTGGATTCACTGTCGGCGGCGCTGAGCCTGACCCGTGATTTTGATCCCGCCACCAGCAGCATGACCTTCCGCATCGGCCTGTCCGATGACGTCGAATTCGGCCTGCTGCCGCCGCTCTTGCGCGCGTTGCGCCAAGAGGCGCCGAGTGTGGTGTTCGTCGTGCAGCATGTCGATTACTGGCGCATTCCTGATCTGTTGGCCGCCGGCGATATCACCGTCGGCATCAGCCAGACCCGTGGCCTGCCGGCGAACGCGAAACGTAAACTGCTGCGGCACATCCAGCCAAGCATCCTGCGCGCCGACGCCTCTGATACGCCGCTGACCCTCGACGAATATTGCGCTCGGCCGCATGTGCTGGTCTCGCACACGGCCAATGTCAGTGGCTACGCTGATGAATGGCTGGCGGAACTGGGGCGCACGCGGCAGGTGGTGTTGTCGGTGCCGCAGTACAGCGCATTGCCGGCGCTGCTGGCGGGCACCGATCTGATTGCCAGCCTGCCGGATTACACCGCAGCGGCCATGGCGGCGTCAGGCATGCTGTTCCAGGAACCATTCCCGTTCAAGACGCCGACCCTTGACCTGTCGATGGTCTGGCTCAGCCACGTTGACAGCGACCCGGCCGAACGCTGGCTGCGCGCGCGGCTGGAGGCATTCATGAGTGAACGGCCAACTGAGCACCACGATCCCTTGTAGGAGCTGCCGAAGGCTCGGGCCGCGATCGGACGATCTTTTGATCTTGATTGGGAAAAAGACAAAATCAAAAGCTCGCAGCCTCGTTTCACTCGACAGCTCCTACAGGTAATGCGTTGAGCCGACTGTGGTATACGTACGCCCCCGCACCCATCGACTGGAGACCCGCAATGCCACACCTGCACATGGAATACACCGCCAACCTGACGCAGTTGAACGCCGACATCGCCCTGATCCGGCTGAACAACACCCTGGTCGGTTCCGGTCAGTTCGGCGCGGAGTTTGATATCAAGAGCCGAGCGATCAAGGTGGAAAACTTCAAGGTCGGCACGGCGCTGGGCGAGCGCGCCTTCGTCCATGTGAAGCTGGCCTTGCTTAGCGGGCGTTCGGCAGAGATCAAGAAGCAGCTGTCGCAAAGTCTGCTGGCGGTGTTGCAGGAACTCTGCGAATGGCCGGCCGGCCTCGAAGTGCAGCTGTGCGTCGAACTGCTGGACATCGATCGCGAGTCCTACAGCAAAGCCGCGATCGGCATCTGAGGCTCAGACGCTTTCCAGCTCGCTGCACACCTGAATCACCTGCTCGCGCAGCCAGAGGTTGGCGCTGTCCTGATCGGCGTTCTGGCTCCACTGCATGTCGAGGGTGAAACCCGGCAAGCCATTCGGCGCCTCGCAGTGATTGAACACTGCATCGTTGGTCAGCAAACGCTGGATACGCCGGGGCAGGGTGAGGATGAAATCGGTGCCGGTAATCATTTTCAACGCGGCGCTGTAGCTGTTCGAGCGCGCGACGATCTGGCGTTTCTGCGCCTGCCGCGCCAGCCAGCCGTCGACCATGTTGGTGCTCGAAGTCCACGGCGTCGGGAATACATGCCGACGCTCGGTGAATGCTTGCAGGCTCAGGCGCGGCTCCAGTGGCGTGGCGCGTTTGTCGAAGACACAGACCAGGTCATCTTCAAGCAACATGCGTGATTTCAGATCTGCATGCTGGCGATGAAAGTGCGGGCCGAAACTGATCACCAGGTCGAGGCTGCCGTCGCGCAACTCTTCGGCGGGCACGTCAGTTTCAAACTTGTGCATGTTGACCATCACCGGCAAGTCGTCGAAGTCGAAACGCTTCAACAGCCGCGGCAGAATCAATTGCTCGAAATATTCGGGGGCGCAGATGTTGAAGGTCACCGCCTGCCGGCTCGGGTCGAAGGCCGGGGCGCCGGCGTGGCAGAGGTTGATGCTTTCGATGATCTTCTGCACATGCCCGTACATGCTGCAGGCCTTGTAAGTCGGGCGCATGCCGGTGCGAGTGTTGATGAACAGTTCGTCTTCGAAACTGGTGCGCAGTTTTTTCAGGCAATAACTGACGGTGGACTGGCTGACGAACAGGGTTTCCGAGACATCGGTGACGCTGCTCTGCTCGTACACGGCGACAAATACCATCAAGTCCTGCATGTCGAGCTTGCGAAGCAAATTACTGTTCAGCATGAGTTCCGTCTCGCTGTGCCCCTTGCGCAGAAGTCGCGCAAACGTGTGCGTACGATCCTAACGGAACGATGGTTCCAGAAGAAACCCTTGTAGGACATTTCACGGATACATGTGGGACAGAAACTTTTACTAACACGACGTTACCGTACCGGTGCCTGAAAGGTGGCCAGAGGCCTCTAGCCTGGGCCAGGCAAGTGGCGTGCGTAGTGGCGAGGATCGAAGCGCACGGTTATGAGCAGCATGATCCCCATCACCGCAGTCAGCACCCACCACGCGCCTTCGAAGCTGCCCAGACGATCGCGAATCATCCCTGCCAATAGCGGCGACAGGCCTGCGATCAGATACCCGATACCTTGCACAAACGCAGTGAGGCCACCGGCGCGCTGCGGCTCGTCACAGTGATCCAGCGCGACAATCAGGCTCATCGGAAACAGACCGCCAATACCCAGCCCCAGCAGACATGGCCAGAGCAGGACGAGATGCGCCGGGGCGAAAATCAGCCCGCAGAAACCGCCGATGATCAGCATCAGCAAAACCGCCAGTATCGCGCGTCGGTCACGGCTGCGATTGGCAATGGCTGGTACTGCCAGGCCGGAAACGACCTCCATCGCGGTGAGAAAACCCAACAGCAGCCCGGCGTTTTGTTCGCTCCAGCCTTTTTCGACGTAGTACGGGGCGAGCCAGGCGAGGACGCAGGTATAGGACGCTGTGCCGAGACCAAAGAAAATCGCCAGCAACCAGGCGCGACGGCGCGTGATGAAGGACTCACGCCTGGTCATCCTTGATATGGCTTGCTTGGGCTGTAGCCACCAGACCAGCAAGGCGAGCAACGCAAGCCCGGCCCAAACGGCCAGCCCCGCGCGCCAGCTGTCGCTTTGCATCATTACCAGCGGCGCCAACGATGCTGCAAGCGCAGCGCCGCCCATGATCGACGTTACGTAGACCCCCATGCACAGCGCCACGTTGTCAGCAAAACGCGACTTGATCAGCGCCGGCATCAATGCCTGAATCAGGGCTATGCCAACGCCGGCGAGTATCGCGCTGACGATCAGCTCGGCCGCCGAATCGATGAACAGCCGCGATAAAGTCGCCAGCCCGATGATCAGCAACGACACGAGCACCGTCCGTTGTTCACCCAGACGCTGGCTGATGCGCAGGCCGAAAAACATCGCCAGCCCCACGGCCGTCACTGGCAGCATCGTCAGCAGAGAAGCGAGGCTGAAGCTCAACGGGATATCGCCACGGATTGCCGAGAGCAGCGGACCGACTGCCGCCATGGATGGACGCAGATTGAGCGCGACCAGGACGATTGCGAGCATCAGCCAGACGGGGGGGCGGGGGTGGTTCATCAGCAAGCCTTCAAGTGCAGAGGCTGATGATTAGGCGTGGCGTCGCTCGCATGGGCAAATCAAAAAGTCCCGGGCCAGACCTGAAAACTCGATAACACGCCGCTCACGCCTACAAGGGAACGGTAAAAAGCCGGGAAGCTGAATAAAACCTGAACCATTCTCAAATGCTCGCAAAGTTTCACGTTGTTAATGGAGTCCAACTAATCATTAGCATCTTTTTCACGAAAAATTGATCCGGGCCTGCCTAAAGTTTGTCATGCCTCGGTGAATGAATTTTTCACAATTGACGAGGCTCTTCTTTCAGGAACAGTCACTCATCATGTTGAAGTTAAAAGCCGTGCGCCCGGAATGGGTGACGTTGTTCGCCAGCGCCTTTTTGTTGCTCGGTTTCAATCTGGTGCTTTGGCAGCATCTGTTCGAGATCACCGCCGCCGATGGCAAAGGCATCGCCATGCGCGTGGCGTTCGGTGTAATGATCCTGGCCGCATTCAACATTGTCCTGACGTTATTCGCTTTCCGGCCGTTGCTTAAGCCAGTATTGACCCTGTTGTTTTTTGTCAGTGCCGGTGTGGCTTATTTCATGAGCCAATATGGCGTAATGATCGATGCCGGCATGTTTCGCAACTTTGCCGAAACCAATGTGACGGAAGTTCGTGATCTGCTGTCGTTGAAGTTGTTTGCTTATATTGTCTTGCTCGGCGTTTTGCCGTGTTTGTGGCTGTGGAAAGTGCCGGTCATTTATCGGCGCTGGCACCGTGAGTTGTTCAGCAAGGTTGTTGTCAGTGCCGCCTCGGCAGCGGTGATCGGTGTTGTGGCATTGGCTAACTATCAAGGCTTGTCGTCACTGTTTCGCAATCACCATGAGATTCGCCTGATGCTGGTACCGAGCAATTACATCGGTGCCTCCATCGGGTATCTGCAGGAGCAAGTCGTCTCGGCGCAGCAGCCGTTCATCAAAATCGGCGAAGATGCCCAGCGCAATCCTGACTTGCAGTTTCAGCCGCGCAAATCGCTCACCGTGCTGGTGGTGGGGGAAAGTGCGCGGGCGCAGAACTTCGGCATTCTCGGTTATGACCGTGATACCACGCCGCAGCTGAACAAGGAGGCGGGGCTGATCGCCTTCACCGATGTGCATTCCTGCGGCACGGAAACAGCGGTCTCGGTGCCGTGCATGTTTTCCAACATGGGCCGCAAGAATTACAACGCCAGCAAGGCGAAGAATGAGGAGGGTTTGCTCGACGTTCTCAAGCGCGCCGGCATCGATGTGATCTGGCGCGATAATCAGTCTGGTTGCAAGGGCACTTGCGATCGCGTGACGGTGCAGGATGTCAGCAAGTTGCAGGACCCGGCGCTGTGCGCCAACAGCGAATGCCGCGATGAAATCCTCCTGCAAGGTTTGCAGAATTTTATCGATCATCTGGATAAAGACACCGTGCTGGTCTTGCACCAGATGGGCAGCCACGGCCCGGATTACTTCAAGCGTTATCCCAAGGAGTACGAACACTTCACCCCGGTTTGTGAAAGTAATGCGCTGAACAATTGCAGCCGCGAAAGTATCGTCAACGGTTACGACAACACGCTGGTGTACACCGACCACGTGCTGGCGAGCCTGATCGATGTGCTGCGCAGCAATCAGGACAAAGTCGATACCGCCATGCTCTACCTGTCGGATCATGGTGAATCGCTGGGCGAGTACAACCTGTTTCTGCACGGCACACCTTACATGCTGGCGCCCGAGCAGCAGAAGCATGTAGCGATGCTGGCATGGTTCTCAGACAACTATCAGAAGGCTTACTCGGTCGACACGCACTGTTTACAAATGAGCCGAGACAAACCGCTGAGTCAGGACAACCTGTTTCACTCAATGCTGGGTCTGCTCGAGGTACGCAGCAGCGTCTATCAACCTGCCTTGGACATGTTTGCCGGCTGTCGCGGCGCGGTGATCGACGGCGTGTTGGCCAAGGAGTGAAGCGTTTCCGGCCTGTCGCCTCGATGTGACGGGCCTTTCTGTTTCTGCCGTCAGACTATTCTTGCTGACAGGCAAGACATTTCCTTACAGCTCTTGCCCTGCAAAGGCGCGTAAATCGCCGGCGGCGATATATACTGCGCGCCATTCTTCAAGGGAGAGCCGTGTGGCTATCGATATTCACTGGATTCGCGACAACGAAAGCCTCGCGCAGTTTTGCGCCGAGTGGCAGCAGCTGCCGTTCGTTGCCCT